>Ga0315274_10000256_pt1 | contig 82323 bp, 107 predicted proteins | sample YL17G02_20_MG_FD_203700 | JGI IMG/M metagenome (GOLD analysis project Ga0315274, IMG submission 203700) | Sediment microbial communities from Yellowstone Lake, YNP, Wyoming, USA - YL17G02_20 | ecosystem: Environmental > Aquatic > Freshwater > Lake > Sediment | place: USA: Wyoming | collected... | reverse complement strand
GTGAAGCCATATAAAATATCCTGATGCTGCTATTATTTTCATATATGTATTTATTATTATATCACAAGTTAGAACATTATTTAACCCTAATTAAAAAAGCCTTTAAATAAAGGATTTTTAAGTTGACTGTCCTTATGGAACGATGTTGAAACCTGTCTAATGCACTTGGAATAATTCATCTAACCTCTGTATTAATATAGTTTCTGTATCTTGTTCGTGTTTTTTGAGTTCTTCTGGCGTTAATTCGCTTTCTGGTTTGCCAAATTTAGCCGGCCCCTGAATACTATTCATCGGCCAATCTGAAGGTACTGTGCCTGATGGAATATTAAAGAAGATAATGGGATGATCAATTGATATTAAAATTGGTTCTTGCGACGGCATGACGAAACAGTATGCTATATGCCATCTGCCAGTCATTTTATCTTTAGGCACATTGGCTGTGATTGACGCCCAATAAGCGAGTAGTTCTTTATCATTAAGTTCTTTTCCGTTCACTCTTCTGACATGAGTTCCCGGTTGTTGGTTTTCTGATAAAAAATCAACGAATAAACTTTCGTCCTCTGAGAAAACCGGCAGATTCAACTTTTCGGCATAGAACAAAGCCTTAATCTTGGCATTTTCTTCTGCGGTTTCGCCACTTTCGTTTGGTTTGCCGGCGAAATTAAAATCATCAAGACTTAATACTTTTTCTGCGATTTTATTCAAAAACCTTTGGAACCTTTCTTTTTTGCCAAGATTACGAGTGGCAACTACTATCTTTTCTAATTTCCCCATTTTTCTATTCTACCAAAAAATCGCCTTCTTGGCGATTTTGATGTGTCTCAATCGCAACTTATTTACCCGCCTTCGGTATTTTTAACCATTTGTTTGCCATTAGATGCCAATCCGAAACGTTTGTTTTCTGAATCTTATCCCATAGCGCCCTAGCCGATTTGGTATACAACTTCTCGTTACGAACATTTTTTCGAAATTTTGCCCATTTTTCGGGCAATTTCGACCCTTGTTCTTCAAGCTCTTTTAATTCTAAATCTATATCTAAGTTATCTGCATCTTTTACAATTTTAGCTTCAATTGATTTTCTCTCTTCATATTCTTTAAAAATAGATTTGTAGAAATCATTGAGACTTGTTTTAAAAAATAAATCTTCAGCCGCAGAATCATCATTGGTTTTAACATAAACTTTTTGGACATAACTAAGCTCTGACGTCCTAGTTTCGGTTATATCATGGACCATAGCCATCTTAATAATTTTTTCCTCATTCTTTATTTTTTCTCTTCGGGCAATGATAAGAGCCAACCAAATTACCCGTAAGGTATGCTCTAAAACACTGGCGCAGTCTATTCCAAGATGTTGTCTCCAACCCCGTTGTATATTACGAAGCGAAGCAATCTCAAATAAAAATTCTAAATCTCTTTTAGTATTAGCCATAAATTTTTAAAATAGTTGTGTAGTTCTGTCTAAAATCCGTAACTACTAAGCATTATAAGGGTTTTTGAATCTTTTCGTCAAAACACTTTTGAGCCGTTCTATTTCATTGCGAGAATATTTGGTAATTCGCTCTGAAATTCTCCATTTTCCTCCATATATACTTGCAAGCACTGAGAGAGCATCATTGACTGTTTTTGTTTTTTTGATAAGAATTGATTTCTTATTTTTGAAGAATTGCCATACTGTAGGGTCTAGTATATAAACTTCCTTATCGTAAACCAGAAGTAGGTCGTGGAATCGTTTTCCAATCTTCCCTTTTGCAATATACATATCTGTTTTGGGCAATTTGTTTCGAAGCCATTGAGCCAACATTCGAGAAACTTCACTGCAAGTATCATCAAAAAGCTTAGATAAAGATATTTCTCCATTGTAACCAATCAAACGGAATACATATCTTTTCCCCGCACTGATTAATTCATTTTTCATAGCTTATGAATTACACAATAATTTCTCTTATTTTCTTTTTGTCAGCTGAGCGATTTCTGGAGAGACTTTTCTCACTTTTATAGTTTTCAATCCAAGATAAATAGCTTTTGTAAATCTATGAATTCCATCGAGAATGATCCATTTATTTTTGTGAAAATAAATTTCAATCGGATAATTTAAATCAGCTTCATTAACTTTTTTGGCATGAAAAGATTCTTTGTCAAAATTTTCAATTAACATCCTTGGGGTTAAATTCCAATCTTCTGTGCCTTCTTGTTCAAGATAAGGAATGTCCAAGTTATATTCTATCTCAGAAATATCTATTTCTTCAACCGGAATATCAACTGCCCATAGTTTTGGTTCATCAGTTTTAAATCCTGTATCTAATATCTCTGGCAATGGCATATTAAAACTTTATTCATTAATTACAAACCACTTTCCTTCACTTATCACTTCAACTTTTCCATCAATAACTTTCAAAGCAGAGTTGTCATCTAGGGCGTAGATCTTTTCCGACATTCCCTTCACAGTTTCTTTTATAAAATCCTCTCTCAGCTTTTTAAAATAAGGAGAATTCAAATGAGGTAAAAAATAGAAATCTACAAAGTTAAGTCCTGGCATGTCTTCGGTTTTATCCAGGTCTTCTTCATACACAATTTGAGAAATTCTGAGAGACAAATCTTTGCTTGTTACCATACTCCCAGCACTCAATCCTACATACACCTTGTTTTTCAATAACTCAGGCAAAAGAGACGCAAGACCTGACTTGTTAATCCATTCCATTAAATGATAAGTGTTGCCTCCTTCAAAAAATAGCACATCAGCCTCTTCCAATTTTGGTCTCCAAATCTCTTCGTCAACCGCTGAGATATCAGCAATATCAATAGATTTAAAATTTTGCTTTTTCAAATTTAACAAATCATCAATAAACCAGCTTTTGTCGCCCTTTTCTGTATTTGCGGCTGTGGGAATAAAAACCAGCGAAGTATCTTGCGGCTTTTTGCCGACCAAATCGAACAAGGCATCCGCAATTGATTTATTGGTTATACCACCAGAAGTGAGTAATAATTTCATAGTTATTATTGATTCAAATTTAGTAATCTGGTTGACCCTATAGGACGATGTTGGAACCTGTTTGATGGAGATTTAAACTCTTTTTTTGTACTTAAAGCTCAAAGATAGCAATACTAACCTGACTTTCTCTAAACAATCTTCTTTTACCATAATATAATCTTTGGAGTAAGTGGAAACTATCAAGACATTCAATCCTTCTTTGGCGATAGCGCCGCTGACAGTAGCTAAAAATCCTACAGAATAAAAAGGCACCAGAACATTAAGCGCAATTAACCTATAAAAATCTTTATTCTTTTCAATTAAATCCAGTTTATTTAAATTTTCTTCCTTAGTAATAACAGTTATCTCATCTGAATCTTTAGCAATCATAAAATGGTTATCTATATAAGACACACTTTTTACTTTAGCATAGACAAACCTTCCTTCCTCTACCACAAAACTGCTATTTCTGATTATCTCTTGAAGTTTTTGATTCATATCTCATTCTACCAAAAAATCGCCTTTTTGGCGATTTTATATTCATAATTTTTTTAAGAGGTCATTTGAACTTTGTATTTTATTGCCCAAACCATCTATTATTTTAATATTTAATCTATCACATATTTCTTTTTCTGGTATTTCTTCAGCAAATCTATCACCACCTTTCGCAAAAATATCTGGCGCAATCAATTCTAAAGATTTACAAACAGTCCTATCTGTGTCTATGCTTTCTATCACCTCGTCTACATATCTAACTGCCTCTAAAACTCTTTTGCGTTCTATAAATGGCACTATAATCTTGCCATATTTCAGCATCTGCTGAGCATCGTTATTTAAAATTACAATCAATTTATCGCCCAACTCTCGTGCTTTTTGCAAGTATTCAAGATGGCCTACGTGAAGCCATATAAAATATCCTGATGCTGCTATTATTTTCATATATGTATTTATTATTATATCACAAGTTAGAACATTATTTAACCCTAATTAAAAAAGCCTTTTAAATAAAGGCTTTTTATAGTTAGCTGACCCTATGGGACGATGTTGGAACCTACTTTATGAATACTAGTTTCTCTTCCACTCCTCTTTAATCCCTTTTCTATGATTTTCAGTCATCACTAACTCATCATAAATACCATCAATTAAATCATAATTCTTCGCTTCTTCCAAAGTTACCCAAGCAAATTTATCCGTCTCTCCTTCCTGCAACCCAACCTCCCCAGAAACATAATCAGCTACACAAGAAATAACTAAAGATGGGCTTCCGTCTTCGTGTACTGTTGCCAAGCTAGTTATATATTCGATATTGGTTATTTCTAATCCTACTTCTTCTCCAACCTCTCTCTTTAATGTTCTTTCTAGCACGTTGTACCAATAGTATCTAGTGTCTTTAGGTAATTTTAGATAATCACTTGTCTCCATTTTTCCACCCGGCACAGCCCACATTCCCGGGAATCTTTTTTTATTTGGCGATCTTCTGATTATCAGATATTTATTATCTTTTACAATAATGGCGGTTATAGCCACTTCGTGTAGATATTGGTTTGATACTTCCATACAAATTTTAAAATAATTTCTTGGCCTCAGAGTAAATTCTATCTAATTCTTTTACTATATCATTATTTAATCTATCTTTTAGAACATTAAGAATTTCTTCATAAAACCACATTTGTTTATCCTTTGGTGCGTTAAATTTATTCCACAAATCATCGCCCTGTTCTTTATAGGCTTCAATCAAAGAAAGCAAATTATGAATCTTATCAGCGCAACATACCATCATTGCTTCAAAACTATCATTTTTAAGGGTGGCTAAATAATCCCCTTTTCTTTTCTGCCAAGTAACCTTTTTGTTTTCTCCTTTATTATTCGGATCTTTATCCTCTGATACTTCTTTAACTATTTTATAGACTTTTTCTCCAAACTCTTTTTTCATATCATTCCCATAATAATTCGGAACATCTTCTAAAACATCGTGCAGTAAACCGGCAACAATAATATCCTCATCATCTATATAGTCAGATAAAATCAAAGCAACAGAATAAAGATGAATTATATAAGGGATAGGAGTGCCCTTTCTTTTTTGGCTTTGGTGAAGAATAGCAGATCGAATAACTGCTTTTTGAATTTTAGGCGTAAAAAGCATTAGGTTTTTATTAAATTTCTAATTTTATATTACTCTAATTCTATCAAAAAATCGCCTCTTTGGCGATTATAATTTGCTGGCCCTATGGGACGATGTTGGAACCCTTTTGATGAAAAATAAGGGTTAAAAAACAGAAAAGTCCCACCAGACGGTGTGATGCGTTTAAAATTTATGATTTCTTTTTTGGAGACTCTAATTCTTTCTTGTATTTGTATTCAACCTTCCACGTTAGTCTTGGTTTTACATGAGCTATAGCTGGTAATAGATGATTGAGGAGCTGTTCTGCTGTCATGCGAAATTTCTTACCTTTTGCTGAGATTTTTATCCAACCATCTTTATCTCGAAAATATTTTTCAGTGAAGTTTTTTGTGCCTATAGAAATTATGTAACTATCATTTGTCAATTTCATAATCCAATTATATCATAAAAACAACCTTGGATTCGAATCAATTTTTGTCTTATGTTATATAGTTAAAAACACTGGCTGGGGGACCTGGATTCGAACCACTCGGGTTTTCCAATACAGTGTGTTTTGGATGAAGTGCGAACCTTTTTTAAGGAAAACGACATATGACCGATGAAAAATTTTGGAAAAGTCACTAAGAAACTACGTTCGCCTTCCTTTTCCAACTTTCAAGTTGTCCCTTGTCTCCCAGCGTTTCAACTAAATACTCCAATTTCTTAAAAGCTAAACCCTCGTCAATTATCTGACCTGCAAATTTTGTTTCATCAGTGAAATTCTTAACTTTACCCATTACATACAATGCTACTGATGCGTTAGCCAATACGATGTCTTTTTTCGCTCCTTTTTCTTTACCATAAAGAACTCTAAGAAAATCAATAATATTTCGTTCTCTTCTCCCTGTTCTTATCTCGTCTACTTTTGCCTTCCTTAACCCAAAATCCTTAGGAGTTAGTATGTATTTGTCAATCTTCTTTCTTTTTTGGTCAACTACTATGGTTTCACCAATATTGGACGCTTCTGGTATGCCACCCACTCCGTGGAGAACTAAAGTCCTCTCATTGCCAAGTTTTACAAATAGCTCTCCCAACACATCAAGATATTTTTCAGAATAGCAACCGTAAATCCTTCTTTTTAATGGAATAGGAGCATAGGCGAATGAGACCAAATGGAATGGAGTCCGAATTCTCACCCCTTTGTCAATAAGTACCTTTTTAACAATCACTCCTCGATTTTTTAATCCCGGACTCATCGTGGCAATGTAATAAGGGCATATACCCACTCTTTCTAATATCGAGTTCACCTGACTTAATCTAAGTTTGTAAGGATTAATTCCAAAAGCCATGAAGACGTCAGCACTTCCCGTAGGACTAGTAACACCAAAAGCGGCTTGTTTGGCAACGATATAACCTGCTCCTGCAGTTACAAAAGAAGCAGCAGTACTGACGTTGATGGTCTTAATCTTTCCACCACCTGTTCCAGAAAGATCGGTCAGCTTCTCAAAATCTACCTTTGGTCTTAATTTCTCGCCAAGTTTTTCATGGCTCTTGCAGAGACCCAAGAGCTCGTCAGAAGTTTCCCCCTTAGTATGAAGAGCCGCACAAAGTGTTAAAAGATGATAACCCTCTTTATCAAAGAGGAAAACATCTGTAAAGACTTTTTCTGCCTCCTTAGCTATTAGATTATTTCCATCAACGACTTTTGCAATCAATGAAGTTGCCTCTTTTAATTTTTCTTCCATTATTCATATTTTATCATAAATCAGACATCTATGAAAAACTTATTTTGTTCCAAAAAATGTATAAGCTTGTCATTTATTTTTTCTATTTCCGATAATTCTGGAAACCCTCTCCCCCCTCTCGCAAGTGAATAAATAACATCTCCTGTGAGATATTCCAAACCCTTATTTTTATAATACTTATTGATTTTTTGTATAACAGCTAGATCACCCGAATCTATAAATTTTTGACTTCCAAATAGCCGATTAAACTCTTCGACTGCTTTGTTTATATCGTGTCCGATGTTATATCGTACAAAATCTTTTTTGGTTTTGGAATTATCCTTGCTTAAAATCGCTGACTTTAACCCAATTTCTATCGAAGCACAGTATAAAAATAAATTTACCAAAAAAATATCCTTTGAGTCATAATTTTTTGCGGCTTTATAAAAACCCTCTGAAATTTTAGCTAACCCAAAAGGTGTTATATTTATATGTCCTGTTCCTGCGATAATCTTGGAATTTTTAGTTTTCATAAATTTTCCTTCGGATACACACGGATTGTACCGATAAAACTTTTTCTTGGCGGAACACTCGGATTAAGTACCCAGTTACATAAGATATTATAAAGGTTTTTTGACTTTCTGAACAGAGTTAAATTTGAGGCACGTGGGTCGGGGAATAAATTTTAGTCTAGTTGAATAAAAAAGGCGACAAAAAGAATCACCAACGCCACCCATGTTAAAGATGATAGTAAAGTATTCGAAAAAGGTTTGTTTTGATTTTTTGACTTTATTGCTCTTCGAATTAAATCTTTTGGTACAGGATACGGTACACCTAATTCTTTTGGAAGAATACGCACCTCCCAGTAAAGAGCAGGAATCCGACTTATCATAATAAGAATAATTGCAATTAAAAATAAAGTTCCCCAATAGTGATATAAATAAAAACAAAATCCTATTGTAACCAAAATAGATAGGATGGTAATTGCAGTGCCGGCATTGTTCCATTTTTTAATTTCCTTTTTCAAAAAGTCATGATGTTCGCTCGGATCCAAAGGCTTTTCCCAAAAACCTCTCCCAACAAAACCAACAAGATTAGTCCCAAGATAAACAATAACGAGCCATGCAATTACTGCTTTTAATATTGCGATGAAAATGAGAAATACCATAATATTATTTGAGCGCACTCGGGTCTATCCGATAAAACTTTTTCTTGGCGGGCTAGTTCGGTCTAGAACCCTTCAATTCTTTACAGCAACAAGTGCTGGAATTTTCACTTCTTTTTTTACGTTTAGTAGGTTTCCCTTTACTGGACCAAAGCAGAAAAATACAGTAAACGTGCTATCGGTTTTTTCAATAGCTGAAAATCTACAATTAGCAACCTGAGCGTTTTTTATCTTTGTTTCGGCGATAATATCAAGGATTTTGATCATAATATTAAAGGTTTGAGATCTGAATTTTAGTTCTTCAAACCCGAATATTTTGTTGGCCTGAATAACTTTAATTAATGCTGACACAACCTCTTTCTGATTAAAAAGTGGTCCAGGAATTGTTACTGAGTTCCTCTCAGACATGGCAAAACTAATAAACTTGGCCATGAAGTTATCTATATGTTCGTACAGTATGCCTTTAGTGCGCTCATCGTAGTGTGCAACAAAATCACCAAGTTCTTCCAAAATAGGTGAACGTGGCTGTGCGTACCTAACACTTATTAGTAATGAGCGAAGTTCAACCCCAGAAAAAATTCCATTCTGAATTCTTCCAACAATAGTTTCTAAGTCTTTAGATAAATTTCCCATTATTTTTATTTTCAATTTGTCTTGGTTAGTTGAAATACCTGGATTCGAACCACTCGGGTCGCCCTGTTCTCTCAGCTAGATAGGTCTATCCGATACTAAATTGTCTTGGCGGGACATTCGGGTTAAGTGCCCGTCATCTACAAGCAGTATAAGGGTTTCCGAGGGACATGAGCAGAATCTAGTTTGGAGCACTCGGGTCAGATATTGAAGGGTTATTTATTAAAAATTGGTTTCGGATTTCTATTAAAATTACTGACTTTAAACTTTAGAGAAAAATCTTTGTTGTAGTTATTTTTATTAATAATTACCTTTATCTTTTTTTTCTCATCAGGACCTACGTTATTTATCACGGTTTGAGTAATTTTTGTTCCCTTTTCTTCATTTTTCATACCTATTATGAAATCTGAGCCAATCATAAATCCAGCATTTTTTTGACCAATTTGAGAAAATTCGCTAGGGCTTTCTGGAAGAATGCTAATGTCTATGGAGTCTGGGAACTCTGAAATGATATTAATATCATAATAAGTATGATTCGTATTATTTATTAAATAAACGAAAAACTGTTCATTCCAATTATCTCCATTTTTTGAAAATAAGATTTCTTTTGAGGACGGCTTAATTTTTAATGGTTCTCCCCATTTTTCAATAAAAAAATCCCGAATCGGATTAGGAAAAAGCCCAATAATAACGGTGGCCATAATGCCGATAAAAAATGTAATGATCCCGATAGCCATAGATATAATTTTAACTAGTATAAAGGTTTCTTTGGGTTCGGGCTAGAATCTATTTTGAGGCACGTGAGTCGAGTTCAATTTGCCACAGCGGATATATTTTCGCACGCTTATTCCATACTCGAAGTTCACTATAAAATTCATCAAGCATAGAAAAAGATTCAATTAAGTTGAATTTTTCTCCGCCAAAATCGTAATCGTCTCCGAAAAGATTTCCTAACATTCCAGGATTCTTTAAGGGATGATTATTTTTCCCGAGACCATCAAGTCTACCATCGGTAATATGCTCCAGATGATCTCTGAAAATATTCAAGTACTCCAACTGCGGAATATATTTCTTATAGATCGCATTTAATTCTTGATTATAATAGTTCGTACTTAATTCTCGATCGTTTTTTATCACAGTCCTCAAATCCTTAAAACCCTCCATCACATTAGTTACGACCACTAAAAAGAAATGAATATCAGCAAACAATACTTTTAGGTCTGGTATAGCTTTAGCAGTTTCTATCCTTTTCCTCTGCAAGAAAACTTTATCAAAAGATTGGTCGAGGATAACGAATCGCAAAAATGCCTTACGATATTCCGGCTTATCCTTAGGTGTCTGTATTGTATAGTGCTGATGTTCCATAGTTAAATCATTCTTCTGATGCTCCGCCCCGCCACCACTCGCTAACGCTCATTGTTCCGTTTCGCCCTCGCTTGGACTGACGAATTTTTCGGCGGGCTTATTTAATATTGACAAAAAATCTATCTTTTGCAACACAAGAATTATTTTTCACGATGAAACAATTGATATAATGTGTTCCTTTATATTTTGTGTGTTCATCGTGTCGATTAAACCCTTGATCGTCAAGTATTTCACCTCGCAAATCGGTCGCTCTTTCCGCTTCTTCGCCAGTATTTACTACTTGCCAAAAAACTTTTTTGGGATCGGGGATATTGGAACTATTAACATAAAATCGCAATTGCCATCCTTTAGGTAACTTCCTACTATTAGAATAATAATTTTCTTTATATTTATTCAGTGTTGGATTAAAAAGTTTAGAAGTTATTTTTATTTTAAATTGTAAATTTTCAGGATAAGACAAAACTTTCTCGTGGGCTTGTTTTGATATTAAAGATTTTTTCTTCTCGGGATTAAATGTAAAAATTCTGTCCCATTCTTTGATTGCCTCGCTTGTCTTCCCGTTGTTTTCTAAACTGACGGCATTTTGGACAATAGCCGCCTCTGTCTTAATTAAATACCTCAAGTTTTCCCACTCGTCATCTGTTAAATAATCATCTACAAAATTATCCGAATTTGCGGGATCAATAATACAGGCACCTTTAAAATAGTTATTTGCATTATCAAAAAATAAATTTATGCCATTAGCATATGATTCAATCTCGGAATTATATATTATTTCTATCGCCAGTAATTCAAGATGAAAAGATTTAACATAACTACATTTATCTCGCTTCCAAGCCTTCAGAAGCTTAACTATTGGCACTAAAAGCCCATTAACCGTATCATTAGCCTCGGTTAATTTTTCCCCGTGAATTTTAGGATTAGATTCCAACCAAATGTCGCTATCGTCAGAAACATACGGAATTTTATAAAGCTCATTGTTTATTTCAAACGCAGGTATAACATCAATACTAAAATCCTCGTCATATTCAATCGTAACAGAATGGGTCTGTTGAAATACTGTTTTATCGGGCAAAATTTCTTTAAGTGTTTTTTCTAAAAGATTAAGTAATTCGCTCGGTTTTAGGTCTCCATATTTTTTGTCATTCAAGACAATGAAAAAATCAACATCTTTCGAAGGACGAATAGCGGTATTTCTTGAATATGAACCGGTTAAAAAAGAATAGGACTCTCCATTATCTTTACCCTTAAATTCAAGTTTCGTTTCAAGCTTGTCTCGCAATTCAATGTGAATTTGGACTTTTTTAATATCCTCTTTTGTAAGATTAAGATGGTCGGCAAGATATCTATCAAATTGTTCTTGCGTGGTCATAATCATTTATTGGGAAAGGTTGATAATATAGTAAAAACATCGTTAATCAATCGCAAAGGAACTTGGCAAGTTGAATACCAAGAATAATTTCTTAATTTATTAAAAATATCATCAGGAATTTTATCTTTTGAATAGATGATAATGGGTATACCTGCATTTTTTGCTCCGTTGAAAATATCTTCAAAATTTGTCATACCCGCACTATAGCCAATTATTATTAAACTATGATTTTTAATACGATCAATGTTTTGGTGTTTATCAGTAGGCTCTTCGGGTATATTAAACAATTGGCTATCGCGCAATAACTTTGTTTCAATTTCCATATCTTCACCGGCAGACTTAAAAATCATTATCGGTCGTTTTCGGTTTTTAAATAATCGGATTTCTTTACGAAAGAAAAAGGTAAAGAAAGCAAAACAAGCAACTACTTCAAGAACAAAATAAACAAAAAATAATATAACAGAGTAAACATCAAGTGCTGTTATTAAACCTTGCCAAAGATTTTGCGTGGTCGTTACCATAATAAAATTAACTTGCGGTTTCAAAAATTTTTTTAACTAAACTTGTTCTTGCATAAAACGCACGAGTTATCGGTCGTCTTTTTCCCGTTCGTGGATTTACTCCGCCAATTCCTTTTGTTCTCGCTTGTATCCATTTCCCGTCTTTGCCCATCAGACTTTTAAAACCATGTTTGATTAGCTTTTCTCTTATAAAATCATAGTCAGCTTGAATCTCCTTTATTAAATTATCATCCTCTAAAAAATCCAAACTTTCTACTTTTAATAATTCCGCTTTTTTAGAATTTTTACCATACCACATTACAGCGCAGAAAACTATTGATTTTAATTTCGCCCAACAATGGCTTTTAAAAAATGAATCATTTTTTAATTCTTGGGGATTGATCATAGTTATTGCCATTGTCTCTTTAGGTACAAATTTATTCTTAATTTTATGAAAACTAACTGATTTTAATTCATATGATAAACCATTTGGCGCTTTTGAAACACTTGATTCAAGTCCGGCTAATCTTTCTAAAACTAAACCCTTCCAGCCTTTATTTTGCTTGCCATTTTTATAAGTAGTAACGCCGAACTTTTTGGCCAATTCGGCTAAATCTTGACCAATATATTGTTTTAAATTATTAATAGCAGTAGCTCTGGTTACGATTTTCATAAAACTAAATCTTTAGTTTACTTTTTGTTTTCTTAATTAATTCATCAAATCTTTTAATGGATAAATCTAAATATTTTTTTTCAGTATCTATACCAATAAACTTTCTGTTATTTAAAACACAAGCTAAACCAGTTGTTGACGAGCCAGTAAAGGGATCTAAAACAACATCATTTTCATCAGTGCTTGCTAAAACTATTCTAACCAATAAATCAATCGGCTTTTGAGTTGGATGCTTACCAAAAGTTTTTTCTTCTTTTTTAGGTGGGTAAATTGCCCAAACGCTACGCATTTGCAAGTTTGGTTTTTTTATAAAATCTTCCGGCCAATTACTATTTTTCATCAATTCATAATTAAATTTATGCTTTCCTTTTTTATCTTTTCTAGCCCATATAACAGTTTCGTGACTGGCAGTAAAAAACCGACAGCTTAAATTTGGAGAAGCATTTGGTTTAAACCAAGCTATATCGTTAAGAATATGAAATTTATTAACCTGCAAAGCAAAACCACATTGGTAAATTGAATGGTATGTTCCGCTAATCCAAATTGTTCCACCTGGCTTTAAGACTCTATGACAAGCTTTTGTCCATTCAAGATGAAATCCAAAATCTTTTTTTAACCCATTGCTTAAATCCCAATCTCCTTTTTTAACACTAACCATTTTCCCATTTTGGCAAGTAAAAGATCCTGATGAGAGGAAGTAAGGAGGATCAGCGAAAATCATATCTATTGAGTTTTCTGGTAGTTGTTCTAGTATTTTCAAACAATCATTTTTATATAAAACAAAATTATCCTTAGAAAAATAAGGTTTTTGCTTAATTGAAGTTAATATTTTTTTATTTATGCTCATTAAATTATCGCCTGTTTTAGAAATCAACTCATTTATTTTTTTACTTCTATAATTAAGATTAAATTGTATTAAATTTTGTTCTTCACGGTGGGGCATGGATTTAAATTGTTATATTGTTAAATTGTTAATGAGATTGCTCCGCCACGTTTAACATGGTTTCGCTTCACTCACAATAACAGTTATTTACGCTTTTATAGATTTATTATACCAAAAAAGAGAATTCATTTAAAGAAAAACGGCGCTTTAAAACACCGTTTTTTTGCTGATTTTTAAATATTAATAACTTGGAGAACATTTTTGTTTGTCTATTGGCGGACTGCGTCCGCCGAAGCCGAGCTTCAGCGAGCGAAGGCGGAGAGGATCTCCTTCGCATAAAGCTCCGGACGACCAATTTCTCTCCTCCGCTGCGCTGCGGAGAGGGTGGGTATCCTACGCTATAGCTTCGGAATACCTTACTTATAATCGGTTATTCTTAAAACCTTCGAGAAGTATTAGCCGATCTGAAGCCTTGGCGAAAGACGGCGGAGAGGGTGGGATTCGAACCCACGATACCCTTGCGGATATACAGCTTTTCCAAAGCTGCGCACTAGGCCACTATGCGACCCCTCCTCTCTCCCTGTTTCCAGGGAGATGTCTTTAGAATTTTAAGCCTTCAGCAATTTTTCCGATTAAAGGCAAAGCTGTCTTTTTATTCTGAATAACATTCATTATGCCTAAGATTGACAAGACAAGAAAGCAAAGATTCAAAACCGTAGAAATAGTGCCTATGATACCATACAACCCAAACAGCAAAGAGAATGATAACGAACTTATAAGCAAGCGTATCACTATATAAACAATAGCTTCAAAACCAAAAAGCACTAAACCTTGTTTGGCATGATAATAAACAAATTCATTGTCTTTTTTCGTAAACAAAGGAATTAAACAAAGAATACTAATATAGCTTAAAATGCCCATGGTTTTATTTTCATCCATTTTGTTAGAGCTTTGTGCTGAGGGTTGCGTTTCTAATGGTTTATTTTCTTCCATAATTTTTATTACCTGCCTGCGCAGGCAGGAATTTTTAGTATTAAAATTATTTTTCGACTTTTTTTCGACCTTTTTTTATTATAGCAAGTTTTCCTTAAAAATTAAATACTCATCTGTCTCAAAGCTTTCACTCGTTCTTCTACTGGTGGATGAGTTAACCAGAGTTTAGTCAACCAATTAGTCCTTTTCAGCTTTAAGGGATCAGCAATAAATAAATGAGCTGTAGCTTGACTGGCAGTTCTTAAAGGTGCTGGATCATTGGCTATCTTTTCTAAAGCTTGAGCCAGACCTTCTGGATAACGAGTCAGAAGAGCGCCTGTGGCATCAGCTAAAAATTCTCGTTTCCGAGAAATAGCTAATTGCATTAAAGTAGCAGCTATGGGCGCTAAAATTGCAACTACTAAACCTACAAGCATTAAAATCAATCCCAAAGTATCATTATCATCTTTTCTTCTTCCTCCGCCAAATCTCATCCCTCTTAAAAGCCAGTTAGAGAGAAGGCTAATTATTCCTATCAAAACTACGATCACTGAACAAAGCAAAATGTCTCGATTGCCAATATGAGAAAGTTCATGGCTAATAACTCCTTCCAATTCTACTTTTTCTAATTTATCTAAAAGACCTCTAGTGATACAAACAACCGCATGCTGAGGGTCACGACCAGTAGCAAAAGCATTAGGCGAAACATCATCAATAATATAAATTTTAGGCATGGGTAAGCCAGCAGTAATTGATAAATTCTCAACAATTCGATATAACTCTGGATTATCTTCTTTTTTAATCGGGCCTCGAGCTTGAGATAAAGAGAGAATAATTTTATCAGCATTCCAATAACTCAAAAAACTCTGAAAAACAGCAAAAACAACTGCTAAAATCAAAATCCATTGCTCATTAAAAAGATAACTAAAAAACCACCCTAAAAGAATGATAAAAATCAAAAATACGATCATCAAAAACCAGGACTTGCGGATATTAACACCAGCTTGAGTATAAAGAGTCATTAAAAACTAACTTTGACTGCTTCCCTTTCCTCTGGTTCAGTTGTTTCAAACAAAGGTTCTACCTTAAAGCCAAAAACTCCAGCAATAGTATTAGAAGGAAAAGTTTGAACAGCAATATTATAATCCCTAACATTGCCATTATAGAATCTTCTAGCTGCTTGGATTTTATCCTCGGTATCAACTAATTCTGTTTGTAATTGTAAAAAATTTTGATTAGCTTTTAACTCGGGATAGTTTTCTGCTATCGCAAATAAAGATTTAAGAGTTTGACTCAATTGATTTTCTGCTGCCACTTTATTGGCCCCGCCAGTAGCTTGCATTGCCTGACTTCTGGCTTTAGTTACTTCCTCAAAAACTCCTTTTTCATGAGTAGCATAACCTTTAACTGATTCCACAATATTAGGAATCAAGTCATAGCGCCTCTTTAATTGAACATCAATGTCAGCCCAAGCTTCTTTTACTCTCACTTTCCTTCTAATTAAAGAGTTATAAACTCCAACTACGAAGAGAACAATTAGAATTGGAATTACCCAAAGTATATTCATATTTTTATTTTTTTATTTTTTCGACTTTATGTTCATTATACCAAATTTTTGTTTTTGTTAATATTCTTCACTTGGCATTTCTGGAGCAAATTTTTCTTTTTTCTCCGGCAACTCATAAACTACCGCTTTAGTAGTCAAGAGCATGCCAGCCACTGAAGCGGCATTTTCTAACGCGCTTCTGGTTACTTTTGTCGGATCAACAATACCAGCTTTGATCATATCTACAAATTCGTCAGTTAAAGCATTAAAACCTTCGTTATTACCCCTTTTTCTTGCTTCCTCCAAAATAACCGCCCCATCCTTACCAGCATTTTCTGCAATTTTACGAATTGGCTCTTCTAATGATTTTTTCACAATCTCTATTCCAATCTTTTCATCTTCATTATCTACCTCAATAGTTTCTAATGATTGTTCGGTTTTAAGAAAAGCAATGCCGCCACCAGGCACAATGCCTTCTTCTAAGGCAGCTTTGGTAGCCCTCACTGCATCTTCTACTCGATGTTGTTTTTCTTTTTGCTCTACTTCTGTTGGAGCGCCAACTTTAATCACCGCTACTCCCTCTGAAAGTTTTGCTAATCTTTCTTCTAATTTTTCTTTATCAAAATCAGATTCATTTATTTCTAATTCCTTTCTGATTTGCTTAATTCTTTTTTCTATGTCTTCTTTAGAACCAGCACCTTCAATAATAGTTGTGTTGTCTTTAGTCACGGCAATTTTTCTGGCTTGACCTAAATCACTAAGCTCGGCTTTATCTAATTTTAATCCTAATTCTTCAGAAATGACTTTGCCGCCAGTCACAATAGCGATATCTTCCATTGATTCTTTTCTTCTATCGCCAAAACCTGGAGCTTTAACAGTAACAACATTAAAAACTCCGCGTAATTTATTGAGAATGATAGTTGTCAAAGCTTCTCCAGTAACATCATCAGCAATTATTAGCAACTCTTTCTTACCGCTTTGAAGAATCTTATCCAATAAAGGTAAAACATCGTGAATATTAGAGATTTTTTGGTCAGTGATTAAAATATATGGATCTTCCAATCTTGCTTCCATTTTTTCTGAATCGGTAATCATATAAGCAGAAATATATCCTCTGTCAAACTGCAATCCTTTTACTACCTCTTTTGATAAACCTAAAGTTTTCGCTTCTTCTACTGTTATCACTCCATCTTTACCAACTTCATCAATAATATCAGCAATTAAATCTCCGATTTCTTTGTCTTTAGAAGAAATAGTAGCCACATCAGAAACAGCATCATGGCCTTCAACTTTTTGGGAAATCTTTTTTAATTCTTCCACTATTCTCTTTACTGCCTTTTCAATTCCTCTTTTCACGCTTAAAGGATTAGCTCCAGCAGCTACATTTTTCAATCCCGAACCAATTATTGACCAGGCTAAAAGAATAGCAGTCGTAGTACCATCACCAGCCACATCATTAGTTTTTTCAGCTGCTTCTTTAAGAATCTCGGCTCCTAAATTCTCAACCTTGTCTTCCAATTCTATTTCTTTAGCAATGGTTACGCCATCATTAGTGATTAAAGGTGAACCAAAACCTCTATCCAAAATAACATTAGAACCTTTGGGACCTAAAGTCACTACCACTGCTTGAGCTAATTTATCAGTACCTTTTTTGAGACCTTGACGAGCTTTTTCGTCAAAAATTATTTTTTTAGCCATAATAATCTTATTGTTAAATTGTTAATAATTAAGATGTCATTGCGAGTCCCGATTTATCGGGACGAAGCAATCTACTGAGATCGCCACGGGCTCCGCCCTCGCGATGACAGCTTCGCTGTCAATTTTTAATCAATAATGGCGAGTACATCGTCTTCCCTTATCACTAAATATTCTTTTTCATCTATTTTGATTTCATTGGGCGTATATTTAGTAAAAAGAATTTTATCTCCTACTTTAACGTTCAAAGGAATAATTTTCCCTTCCTCAGTAGTCTTTCCTGGGCCAACAGCAATAACTTTTCCAGCCACTGGTTTTTCTTCTGTCGTGTCGGGAATAATGATGCCAGCTTTAGTGGTTTTTTCTTCGTTTAATGGTTCAACAAAAATATGATTAGATAAAGGCTTTATATTCATAATTGTTTTAAGTATTAGTAATTTATAGTAATTGGGTAATTATTTTAGATTTAGCAATCACCGACATTAATTGCTAAATATGATTTTATTTTACTCAAAAGAAAAAATTTGTCAACCCTATTTTGAACGAAGTGAAAAACAAGGTAATCCTTATTTCACTTCTATCACTCCTTTTTTAATTTGGTCAGTTAATGAAGGAGCGCTAATTTGAGCTAGAAAATCGAAAAATTTTGTCTGTTCCTCAACTGTCATAAAAGAAAGCTGGCTTTTGTTACTTTGGAGAGGAAAAAGATAAAAAGTTTTTTGAGTTGGTTGCCATTCAAAACCTAAAGCTAATTCTTGCTGGACTGGTTGAGAAAAATACATATCAAAAACAAAATTTCCTAGAGAATAAAAAATTAACTTCCCCTGATATTCTTCAATCCCTTGCACCACATGAGGATGATGACCAATAATTAAATCTGCGCCAGCCTCAATCAATTGATGCGCTGTTTGTTTTTGAAAATCATCGGGATAAGGAGTGTATTCTGCACCCCAATGAGGAGTAATAATAACGTACAAATTGGAATCTTTGGTTTTTAATTCTTTCATCTCTTGAATTAAATCCTGGACACAATATTTACTTTTATAAACTAAATTAGCTCCCAGAAATATGAAATTGTCTTTTTGATATTTATATTTCAAACTGCAATCAGAATAATCACCTAAAGGAAAGATATGATTTTCTTCAAGGTATTTCCTTGTACTGGTAATGGCTGAATATCCTTGATCAGCCATATGATTATTGGCAATATTTAAAAGATTAAAACCTAATTTAGCTAATAATTGCGGAATTTCTGGCGAATAATCAAACCGTACTGAAATTAAAGCAACAGGCTTAGCTTCAGTTCTCACAGGTCCTTCCAAATTACCATAAATAATATCCCAATTAAATATATAAAAAAGAGGCGTAATATTTAAAAAAGGATATTCTAAACCATATTTATCAGTTAATTGAGCGACGCCTCGAGCCAACATAATATCACCCACAAAAAGCATTTTCTTTGAAATTAAAGCCGGAGCATTTGAAGAATTAACAATGGTTGATAATTTGAGTCCTAAAATATTTTCTTTCGACAAAAATAAAAAAAGAACGCTAACTATGACTAGCGTTCCCATAATAACAAAAACAAGAAATTTTTCGTTCTTATTCTTGATCATTTTCTTCTTCAAATTCTTCTTTTGGTTTTTCTAGTTTTAGGGGCTCGGTTTCTATTTTCTTGCCAGAAATATGATAAACATCTTTATCAATTTTATTTAATTCCTTATAAGCAGAGTTATACATACCAACAGTAGTTCCCAAATGATTGCCTAGTTTTTTCATATAAGTTTCATAACTCATCAAATGCCTGCCCAATTCTTCAACTCTTTTCTTGATTTCTTTGGCTGATTCTTCTATTTCTAAAGCTTTTAATCCTTGAAGCACGGTTTGTAAATAAGCCAGAAAAGAAGTTGGTGAAACTATAATGACTTTTTTCTCTCCCATGGCATATTCTATTAAATCTCGGGTGTTAGCTTTGATGGCGCCAATGCGATTAATTAATAAGTCATAATAAATAGCTTCTGAGGGAATAAACATAAAGGCAAATTCCATTGTCCCCTCTTCTGGTTTGATATATTTTGAAGTTTCATCGATTCTTGTTTTTAAATCGTTTCTAAATAATTCTTCCAGTTTCTTTTTCTCAGATTCTTCATGAGCTTCTAGAATGCGATTATAATTTTCCAAACTAAATTTAGAATCAATGGGAATCACTTTGTCTCTAATAAAAATAACCGCATCCACAACTGTGCCATCTTTAAAAGGATATTGCATTTGATAACTGCCTGGCGGTAAAACATTTTTTAATACTGTCTCCAAATAATATTCACCTAACACTCCTCTTTGCTTAGGATTAGTTAAAGTATCTTCTAATTTTCGTAATTGGTCAGCAAAATTAACCACTTGCTTATTAGTTTCATCCAGTTTAGTTAATTTTTCAGTTACTTCACGAATAATTTGGGCGCTTTGACCGAACTGACTCTGAAGCATTTTTGTTGATTCACCTAATTTATTATCCAAAGTCCTGACAATTTCCTGAATCTGGTTCTGAATCATTAATAATGATTGACTCTCTTTCTCTTCTTTTTTCTCTTTTTTGATTATGGAAAAATACAAAATTCCCAATGCGATTCCTAATAAAAGCCCTGAAAGAATGTAAGTAATGTTATTCATTAAGATAATTGTACTACAAAAATGAGAAAATTAATACTTCCTACCCTTAAATTTCTTTTTGAAGATCTTCTAATAGTTCCTTGGTCTTTTTGGAGATGTTTTTTGGCGTTTTGATCTTGACAGTGGCATATAAATCACCAAAACCAACACTGCTAAAATGTTTAATTCCCTTTCCTCTGATTCTAAATATCTCTCCAGCATCAGTCCCTGCAGGAATTTTTAAAATAATCTTTTTCTTATCCAAGGTGTTTATTTCTACATCTTTTCCCAAAGCTGCTTCAGGAAAAGAAAGATAAAGAGTAATAAATAAATCATCGCCTTTTCTTTCAAAAACTGAATGGGACTTAAGAAATATCTTAATATAAAGATCGCCGGAAGAATTATTCAAAATTCCAGCTTCTCCTTCACCTCTAATTTTGATAGTTTCTCCATTTCTAATCCCTTGAGGAATATCAATAGTAATGGTTTTGCTGTCATAATAACGACCATCTTCGCCGCAAACATGACATGGTTTTTCTGGAATCTTACTCCGACCATGACACTTAGGGCATTCAATGATCTGAGTAAAGGTTCCTAAAATTGTTCTTTTAGCCTCTCTAATAACTCCTTCTCCTTTACATTGAGGACAAACTTTTACTTTTGATCCTGGTTCATAGCCTTTGCCATGGCAATGCTCACAAACAACATAAGTTTTAAAAGACACCTCTTTTTTCGCCCCAAAACCTGCTTCCTCAAGAGTAATTTCTGTTGTTATTTCTAAATCACGACCTCGATTTTGATTAGTGGTTTTTCGCCGTCTTCTAGTTTCTCCGCCAAAAAATTCAGAAAAAATATCGCTAAAATCAAAATTCCCTCCGAAATTATTAAAAGAAAACCCGAAGGGTTCTTCAAAATTAACGTTTTGCCAATCAAAACCGGGAAAGCCTCCCTCAGCCCCAGCTCCAGCTCCCTCAAATGTGGTACCGAATTTATCATACTGAGCTCTTTTTTCCGGATTAGATAAAATTTGATAGGCGGAATTTATTTCTTTAAATTTTTCCGCGTCGCCACCTTTATCTGGATGATATTTATGAGCTAATTTATAAAAAGCATTCTTAATATCCGCCTGAGAAGCATCTCGGCGTACGCCTAAAATTTCGTAATAATCTTTCATAACTTTTAAAACAATAAAAATTTAAATTAGGAAAAAGCAATCTCCTCTTTTTCTACTCCCACTCTTTTAATTTGCAAATATTTAACCACAAGGAATAACTTAAATAATAACCAGCTCACTATAATCACTAAAAAAGAAAAAACATAATTAAACAAGGCTAATAAACTCCAGGCAGTGGAAAACAGTAAAAGATAGATAATTAATTTAATTTGCAATGACATTCCCTGCCAATGGTTTTTGAAATAATTAACAATTAGATTAGAAATTGTTTCTTCGCCAGAAATCGTTATACCAATCATTTGCGAAAGACTACTTCTAGTTTGTTCTAATAATAATTTTTTTGCCGGCTCTCCGATAATTCCCAATTTACTTGTTTGCGTCGCGATATAAGTTTTTAAGATATCGTCGATTGTTCCCCCAAACTGAAAAGATCCACTAAAAGAACCAAAAGAAGCACTAGTCAAGTTATTAATATTAATTCTTGCTGAATCTAAATTATTTCTTTCAAAATAGATCAAAGTCCCTAAAATTATTATGAGAGCTAAGCTTAGAAAAATTATTCCTTTAGAGATGATTCGGGGAAAATTTAATTTGATTAAACTATTTGCTTCAGCTTTCATCCGCCAGCCAGCCAAAAGATTGATTAATAATATTACCCCAATAACGAGAAAAATATTAGTATCCCAGGCTTTATCTAAAAAAATCGGGATAAAGGGTATAAAACAAAAAAGCAAACTAAAAAAATAGAATTGATGCTTCGGAGCTAATAAGAAAAAGATCGGCAAGAGAGAAAAAGAAATTAACCACAGGATTCCAGTCCAAATCAAAAGATTTAAATTGAAATTTTTTAGCATTCCAAGAGAAAACAAGGAGGCTAAACTTAAACCACTAATAATGAAAGCCACTAAAATAAGTGATTTGAGAAATTCACTTCTGTCCTTGTAAGCTAATTTATAAACTCGGTAAAAATTAGAATCTTGGGGCATTTAGTTTAGTATATCAAACTTTAGCTTGATAAATCAAAGATTGCTTTGATATATCATTTTTCTTCAAAATTAGCATCATGGGCTTCTGGCGGTTCTTTTTTATCCTCTTCTTGTTTCTTCTCTTTTTTAGTCTTCATGTCTGAAGAATTTTCTGTCTTTTCTGTTTGTTTATATAAAGCAGCCCCTAATTCAGATAAATCTTTGGATAGAATATCTATCTTTTCTTTAATTTTTGTTGCATCAGAACCATCCTTTACTTCTTTTAATTCTTTTATTTTATCTTCTACTCCGGCTTTTAGTTCTTGAGGAACTTTATCACCACTATCTTTTAATGTTTTTTCAGCAGTATAAATTAAAGTTTCTGCATTATTTTTTAATTCTGCTAATTCTCTTTTTTGTTTATCTTCTGTGGCGTATGTTTCTGCCTCTTTCTTTAATTTTTCGACTTCTTCTTTTGATAAACCAGTTGATCCTTCAATTCGAACAGATTGACTTTTATTTGTAGCTTTATCTTTAGCTGTCACGCTTAAAATTCCGTTAGCGTCAATATCAAAAGTGACCTCAATTTGAGGAATGCCACGAGGAGCTGGTGGAATGCCATCTAAAATAAATCTTCCTAAACTGCGGCAATCATTAGCCATTGGTCTTTCTCCTTGTAAGACATTAATTTCCACTGAAGTTTGACTTTCAGAAGCTGTCGAATAAATTTGGACTTTTGAAGCAGGAATGGTGGTATTTTTAGAAATCATAATCGTATTAATGCCTCCCAAAGTTTCAATTCCTAAAGATAAAGGCAAAACATCGAGAAGTAAAACATTTTTTATCTCGCCTTCAGGAGTTCTCTTTTCTTGACTAGCAGTAATAATCTCCGCTTCAATAGCTGCACCAATGGCTACAATCTCTTCGGGATTAATAGATTTATTCGGCTCTTTACTAAAAAAAGTTTTGACTGATTCTCGAACTGTGGGGATAAGAGTAGTACCTCCCACTAAAACCACTTCTTCAATATCTTTCTTATCCAATTTTGCGTCTTTCAAAGTATCTCTTACTTTTTCAATTGATTTTTCTATTAAATCTTTGGTTAAATCATCAAACTTAGCTCTGGTGATTTTAGTATATAAATGTTTTGGACCAGAAGCATCAGCAGAAATATAGGGAAGATTAATTTCAGTTTCTAAAGTACTTGATAATTCTATTTTTGCTTTCTCTACAGCCTCTTTGATCCTTTGTAAAGCTAAAGGATCCTTAGAAACATCCATTCCTTGATCTTTCTTGAAATTTTCCACTACCCAATCAATTATTCTTTGATCAAAATCTTTTCCTCCTAAGTGGGCTTCTCCGCCAGTAGCTAAAACTTCTACTGTATCTGGAGCTACTTCAAGAATGGTAACATCAAAAGTTCCACCTCCAAAATCATAAACTAAAACTTTCTGAGCTTGCTTTTTTCCTAAACCATAAGCTAAAGCTGCAGCTGTCGGCTCATTAATCACTCTTAAAATCTTAAAACCAGCAATTTCACCTGCTGTTTTGGTAGTTTTTCTTTGGGTATCATCAAAATTAGCCGGACAAGTAATAACTGCCGATTCAATTTTTTCTCCTAATTTTTCCTCGGCATCTAACTTTAATTTTTGTAAAATCATTGAAGAAATCTCAATCGGGCTATACCATTTATCTCCCATCTTGACTTCTACTCCTCCATCACTGCCTTTTCTTGTCTCATAAGGCAATCTTTTTATTTCTTTTTGAATTTCTGGATCATCAAATTTTCTACCAATAAATCTTTTTACTTCAAAAATAGTATTTAATGGATTAGTCACTGCCTGTCTTTTAGCTAAATCACCAATTAATCTTTCACCATTTTTCGCCATAGCCGCCACAGAGGGAATTAAAATAGAACCCTCCCGACTATCAATACATTTTGGCTCTCCTTGTATAATAGAAGCCATTTTTGAAATTGAAGTTCCTAAATCAATACCTAATACTTTAGACATATTTTTTAAAATTTTTAATTCCTGCCTACCGGCAGGCAGGTTTAATTTGTTTGGCCACTGCTACTCTCACCGGCCTAATTATTTTACCGTTAAAGAGATAGCCTTTTTGAAAAATTTCTATTACACTGCCTGGAAGAAATTCTGAAGTTTCTATCTCAGAAATTATTTCTTCGCAAGCTAAATCTGGTATTTTGCCTTTTTCTACTTTTATTTCCTCTAAGCCCTCTTTTTTCATTAAATCTTCTAACTGATTCCTGATTAAATAGATACCCTTTAAATACTTTTCTTTTGCCGTTTCGTCATCGGAATTTTCTAAGCTCTGCATTGCTAAATCAAAACTATCTAAAACAGCTATTAATTCTTTAATCAGCCTTTCATTAGCAAATTTAATTACCCCTCTTAATCTACGCTCTTCCTCTTTTTTATAATTTATTAATTCTGCTCTTGCTTTTTGCCAATCAGTTAAATATTTATTCTTTTCCTCTTTTAGTTTAGTTAATTCATTTTTTTCCTCTTTTGGTATTTGTTTTTCTTCCATAATTTTTAAGTTTTCATAATTTATAATTTCATAATTTTTTAGTTCTCCCGATCATCTTTTTTCTGCCAAAGCGCTTAATAATCCAATATTTCTATCATAAGGCATCCTCTTATTGCCTAAAATCCCTAAGATATTATTTGAATGGCGAGTTTTAGCTAAAACAACGCTAAATTCATCGGAATTAATAAAAGGATTGTCCCGACCGATAAAAACTAATGGTTCATCTTCAACTCTTACTTTTTTAATTCGAGTATCCAAATTTTCCAGGGATTCAGCAATCTCGGGAATTAAATCCAGAGAAGAAGGAAAATCTTTAAGCAAGCTGGAGAAAATATACTTGAGACCGCTTTTTTTTACTTCATTGTCATCTTTCAAATAACAAAAACCTAAAGACTGACTTTCTTCAGATAAAAAATTAACAACTTTTTCCCAATCATTCGTTAGTTTCACTTTTTGTTTTAATATTCTTTCCCATCTTGTTCTCCACTGAATGACAATATCATCATCTTCTGATATCATCTGAACAAAAAATCTCCAAGCTTTATCGGTTGGTATTCTACCGCCAGAAATATGAAATTTATATAAATACCCTTCTTCGGTTAATTCCTGAAAATCATTTCTAATTGTTGCTGGACTCACATCAAAATTATAATGAACAACTAAAAATTGGGAAGCTATTGGTTCTCCTTTTCGAATATAGGATTTTACTAATTTTTGTAAAATTTCTTTCTGGCGATTTTTTAATTTGGAATTAAAATTTTTCATTCTTATCTTTATTATACTCGTTAGCAGTCGAATGTCAAGAGTGCTAACTAGGACTCGGGTAGATTGCCTCAAAAACACGCTATCAAATTTCCCAGCGAGAAATTTGCGCTCGCGCTCGGCCTCGCTCCCGAGCACTCAATGTTTTGAGTGCTCGGACCATGCCCGCTCGGCCTGCGCGACGATTTTCTTAGTAACCTCCCTCGTCCTCTAAATAAAGTTCATTATTTAGAAATAAAATTCCAAATTCTGTTATAGTGAGATGTGTTTATTCTGAAAATAAACCCTTTGAGTTCTTCGCAAATTAAAGACTCGCTTCTTAGGCTTAGATCTATAAGGTCGCAAGAGAAAAGAGTTTGCTTAAAAAGGTTAAAAATTAAAATAAAAGAAATAAAAAGGCTGGGATTGAAAACCCAGCCAAATCGAGTATAAAGTCAGCACGTAAATTTATTGATTACTTCATCATTGATTACTTCATCATTGATTACCTCATCAATGAGCTTTTTCCGTTCCCTGGCCCAATTTTTTAGCCAAGAGAGAGCATTTTGGTCCTCCCCGGCATTAGCCATAGCAAAACGTCCACTATCCCATCGTGGCACTATTTCTTCTCCTCCCCTAAATTCTATGGAGAGACCGTTTGCTTGATTTCCTTCCTCAGAGACATCAAGCTCATACTTTCCTAATTTTTTCCAATCTTCTCTTCTAAGTTCTTCCAAATCCTCCATTCTAACCGATACCTCAAGAACAAAAGTTCTGGGAAAGTCCCTCAAGAAACAAAATGTTCTTGGAAAATCTTTCTTAAAATTCTGAATGATTTCCCAATCACGCTCATGAAGTTTAAAACCAATAGGAATGCGACTAATCATCATCTCTACCACCTCCTTTAATTTAAAAATAATTTAAAAAGTCCGTAAATTTAGATAATCTTTAAATCCTAGTTTCTTGAAATATTCTAAATCTCTTTGGTAGTCATCTAGTTCATATTACTACCTAATTTTCAATGTTCAATATTTTTATATTATCATAGATATAAGATCTTGTCAAATTATCCCGATTTTTTTCGGCAACTACCCTCGTTTTTATTCATATAAAGGGCTTCTATTTTTTCGTGATGATCGTGATAAAGAAATAAATGCATCAATCAAGTGAATCCACTATTGACTACTATTTCGATATATGCTATACTTATATTGTCTTATAGTGAGATATTTTGTAGTTTGAAAAATATATTATTAATAAATAAATTCTCTGGGAGGTGAAGAGAATAAATGTTAAGAGAAATTATTAATCGAATTCTTTCTTTTCTTGTCATTTTTTTTGTTATAGTAGTGATTGGTATTAAATTTTTTTCCTGGATCCATTTAATCTGGAATGACTTTCTAGCACGTATCGCACCATTCGCTCCCTCAGCGTCTATAACAATAAAATTCGGAGCTTGTGTCGGAATTTTAGGTTTTATAGTTATAGCCATATTTCTCGCAACCGGAATTGGATATCTTCTCATAAAATTCAGAGATTGGATATATTGGGATGATAGGATAATAGAATTTGATGAAGATAAAGGAGCGTTTAAGGCGCTCCTAATAATAGTTTCTATTATATTCACCTTTTTGTTTTTTTTAGTAAAGTGAGAAGATGAATGGATAATATTTTTATAGGGGAGGTCGTTCTATGATCTCCTCTTTTATTTTTTAAAAGAGCGAGGATATGTTGTTAACAAAAACCGTAGCGCAAGCCGACCTGCCCGCGCAGACGGGGCAGGCATGGTCCAAACGAGCAAAGCGAGTGAGAGAGCGAGGCCGAGCAAAGAGGCAAGGAGCTCGCTGGGAGGGACGATAGCGTGTTTTTGTGACAACATATCCGAGCCTGTTAAGAAGCGCGAGTTTAACAGTCTTTTAGAAAACAAGTAATTTTGTCCCCTCCTTTTCCACTCCTTAATCCCAAAGTTAGTTGCCTCAATCATTTTCTCATGGTAAACTAATAGGGTAAATTTAATAATATATTTCTATGCGCCAAATATATAAAGGAAAAATTACGTGGGTAGATATCACTTCGCCTAATAAAGAAGATATTGAGTATTTGCAAAAAAATTACCGTTTCCATCCATTAATTTTAAAGGAGTTAGAAACCTTGACTCAAAGAAATAAAGCTGAAGTTTACGAAAACTATCTTTTCTTGGTAACTCATTTTCCTAATTGGGATTCCAAAAAGCAAACTTCCTTGCCTTGGGAATTAAATATTATTATTTCTCCTAAGGTTTTGGTAACTGTGAGTTATAACGAAGTATGTGAAACTCATTTAGAATTAACCGAAAAAATTTACCAAAAAGATTTCGAAAAAGAGCATCTTACTGACACCGTTAAATTGCTCCATTTTATTTTTGAACATTATCTTGATTTTGCTGCGAGACAGCTTGTTCATATTCAAGAAAAAATTAATCTCATTGAAGAGCAGATCTTTCAGCATAAACAGCAGGAAGTTATTCCTATTTTATCTTTTGTCAAAAGAGATATTTTAAATTTTCGAAGAATCTTCCGATATCTCAAGGAAGATTTAGCTTCTTTAGACAGACGCGGCCCAAGACTTTTTGGTGAAAATTCAAAAATTTATTTTGATGATATAGTTGGTGATAGTTTACGAGTGGAAAATATTATTGAAAACTTCAAAGATACCTTGGAATCATTGGAAAATACCAATAACTCCCTTATGGAGCATAAAATTAACGTCTTAACCAAAATATATACTACTATTTGTTTCGTCACTTTACCTACTATCTTAGTAATCAGTCTTTACCAAACTAATACTCATTATTTACCTTTCGTTAACTCTCGTTACGATACTTTAATTGTTTTACTGATTGCCTTTATCCCTTCTCTCCTTGTATATCTGTACTTAAGAAAGAAGAAACTCCTCTAATGTATTTTTTCGAGATGCTAAAATTATACAATACTCTTACTCACAAGAAAGAAATTTTTAAACCTTTACATAATAAAAAAGTAGGCCTTTATACTTGCGGGCCAACTGTTTATTCTTATGCCCATCTTGGCAATTTAAAAACTTATATTTTCGAAGATATCTTAAAAAGAACTCTCCTTTTCAATGGCTATCAAGTGAAGCATGTATTAAACATCACTGATGTTGGACATTTGACTTCTAATGCTGATACTGGTGAGGATAAAATAGAAAAAGAAGCGAAAAAAGAAAAGAAATCTGCTTGGAAAATTGCAGATTTTTATACCAAAGCTTTTTTCAAAGACATTCAAAAATTAAATATCCTCAAGCCTGATATTATCGCCAAAGCCACTGATTATATTGACGAAGATATTCAATTAATTCAGGAATTGAAACGCAAAGGTTTTGCCTATCGCACTTCCGATGGAATTTATTTTGATACTTCAAAACTCAAAGATTATGGCAAATTAACTGGAATGAATTTTCAAAAATTGAGCCAAACGCTAAAAGCAGGTTCGAGAATAGAGATTTCTCCGGAGAAAAAAAATATTACTGATTTTTCCCTTTGGAAATTTTCTTCTAAAAACGTTAAAAGACAAATGGAATGGCCATCTCCTTGGGGTATTGGTTTTCCTGGCTGGCACATTGAATGCGCAGTGATTAATTTAAAATTCCTTGGTAATGCTTTTAAGGGGAAAAAGTTTCTCCCTAAAAAAGCAACCACTATAGATATTCATTGCGGCGGCATAGATCATATTTCTATTCATCATACTAATGAAATTGCGCAAGTCGAAGCAGTCACAAATAAAAAATTCATCAATTATTGGCTTCATGGAGAATTTTTAAAATTACCCGGAAAAAGAATGGGAAAATCAGAAGGCAATACTATTCTCCTTAGTAATTTAGAAAAAAAAGATTATTCTCCTTTAGCTTTTCGTTATCTTGTTCTTAATTCTCATTACCGCACTCCTTTGGAATTTTCTTTAGAAGCTTTGAAAGCTAGCCAAGAAAGTTTAAACAACTTATATAATTTTGTTTATGATTGTTTATGGTTTTCAAAAAAACAAAAAACAAGAAAAAATCAAACTCTCGAAATTGCTAAGTATCAAAAGAAATTTCAAGAAGCCATTAACAAAGATTTAAATACCCCCCAAGCTTTAGCAGTAATTTGGAAATTGATTAAAATGTATTACGATTCAACAAATATAAATCCTCAAACTGTCTATAAATTAGTTTTGGAATTTGATAAAATCTTTGGATTGCGATTAGATAAGATAAAACTTATTTCTCTGCCTTTAAATATTAAAAAATTAATTTCTCAAAGAGAGAAAGCGCGTCAAAATAAACAATGGCCTCAAGCTGATCAAACACGCCAAAAAATAGAAAAAGCCGGGTTCAAAGTAGAAGATACAATTTTAGGTCCTAAAGTAATAAAGAAATTATGACTTCTATCCCTCAAGATAAAATGCCGCCGCAAAATTCAGAAGCTGAAGAATCAGTCTTAGGCTCTATTATCATTGATAATAATGCTTTAGTAAAAGTAGCGGATGTTATTTCTCCAGATGATTTTTATTTGCCAAAACATCGCTATATTTATGAAGCTATCTTTGATCTGTATACCAAAAATGCTCCCATTGATATTTTATCTTTATCCAATCGTCTTGAAGAAAAAAAATTACTTGACGAAATAGATGGTGCCAGTTTTTTAACCTCCTTAGTAAATAAAACGCCTACCAGCGCTCATATCATTCATTACGCTAATATTATTCATCAGAAGAAAGTTTTGAGAGATTTGATTGCCGCCTCTTATAAGATTTCTGAATTGGGTTGGAATGAATCAGAAGATATCGATGATGTTATAGATAAAGCTGAGCAAGTTATTTTTGCTATTTCTCAAAAATCAGTTTCTCAAGATTTCGTCGCTTTAAAAAATGAATTAACTAAAGCTTTTGAAAGAATTGATCAACTTCATAAAGGCGGCGGAAAATTACGCGGAGTAGGCACTGGTTTTGAAACTTTGGATAATTATCTTTCTGGCCTTCAAAAATCAGATTTAATTATTCTTGGCTCCCGTCCCTCAATTGGTAAAACCTCTTTAGCCATGGATATTGCTAGAAACATTGCTTTAAAAGAGAGAACTCCAGTAGGAATTTTTAGTTTAGAAATGTCTCGAGACCAGGTAGTTGATAGATTGATTGCTGCTGAATCGACGGTTGATCTTTGGAAAATAAGAACAGGCCGTCTTTCCACTGAAGGAGAAATTAATGATTTTTCTTTAATTCAAGATGCGTTCAGTAGATTATCTGAAGCTCCAATTTTTATTGATGATGCTCCTTCACCAACAGTAATGCAAATGAGAACTATGGCCAGAAGATTATTGGCAGAAACCAATTTAGGTTTAATTATAGTTGATTATCTTACATTAATTACTCCTACTTCGACTAGAGAAAGTACAGTGCAACAATACTCGGAAATTTCTCGTTCTTTAAAAAGCCTGGCTCGAGAATTAAATGTTCCAATTTTGGCTCTTTCTCAGCTTTCTCGAGCAGTAGAGCAAAGGTCACCATCTATTCCCAGGCTTTCTGACTTAAGAGAAACAGGAAGTTTGGAACAAGATGCTGACGTAGTTCTCTTTATTCATCGCGAAGATAAATATCATCCGGAAACAGAAAGAAAAAATATTGCTGATATTATTATTGCCAAACATCGTAATGGACCTTTAGGAAAGATTTCCCTTTACTTTAATGAACAATTAGCCAGTTTCCGAAACTTAGAAAAAGAAGAAAAATATGGAGAATTAGAAGAATTAGAAGGAGAGTAAGACATATGGAACTACCAAAACCAATCCAAAATTTTATTAAGATCTTCTCTCAAATTCCTGGTATTGGACCTCGGCAAGCCATGAGATTGGTTTTTTGGTTATTACACCAACCTCAAACTAAACAAACTGAATTCTCCAACGCCTTTATTAATTTATCAACTAAAATTAAACTTTGCATTGATTGTTTTTTACCATTTGAACAAAGAGAAAAGGAAGCTCTTTGCGAAATTTGTCGTAATCCTCAAAGAGATCATTCGATTATTTGTGTTGTCGAAAAAGAAACTGATCTAATTTCCATTGAGAAAACTAACAAATATAAAGGAGTCTATCATATTTTAGGAGAATTACTCTCAGATATCGATGAAAATAAAAAAAGAGAGATAAATATTATTCCTTTAGTTGAAAGAACTAAAAAAAGTTTCAAAAACAAAAAACCAATTAAAGAAATAATTCTTGCCTTAAGTCCCACTTCAGAAGGTAATTTAACTACTTATTATTTGGAGAAAACTATCAAAGATTTAAAATTGAATATTAAAATCACAAAATTAGCTCGTGGTTTGCCCCATGGCGGTGAAGTGGAATTTGCTGACAGCGAAACTTTGATTAATGCTTTAGAAGGCAGGAAATAATAATCGCTCATCCTTTTCTCTTTCGCTCCTGATATTCCGCCAAAGACAAATATTACTCGCTCATTTCGGGAAACCTTCCGGAATGTCGCTTTGCTCAGTTCCGGCTTTCCTCTCATTCGCTTCGTATATTTGTATCTTTGGCTTCATAATGTCTCTCAAAAGAAAAGGATTCGCTCTTCAATAAAATCAATAAAAAAATGGCGCTGAAGCGCCATTTTTATGTTATTGATTTTATTGTAGCTCTCATATAAGGCTGTCTATGACCTTTTTTCTTTTTATAACGAGTCTTTGAGTGATAACGAAAAACAATAATTTTTTTGCCTCTCCCGGATTTTTCGATTTGAGCGCTGACTTTTATTCCTTCAAGATAAGGTTTACCTAATTGAATTTTGCCGTTATCGTCCACTAATAAAAGTATCTTATCAAAAATAATTTCCTCGCCTTCTTTGGCGGTTTTAATTTTTTCTATTTTTATTCTTTGTTGAGGAGAAATTAAATATTGTTTTCCTCCGGTTTCTATAACAGCTAACATAAATAAAATAATTTTTACCTATTTAAAATGTAAATCTGAAGGCTAATTAAAAATATCAAGATCGCAACTCCTATATTAACAAAAAAGAGTACTTGATTCAAGTTTTTCTTGGTATTCTGGAATAAGAACCTGTTCGCTTCGGTCCAGAACCTTGTTTCTCGCTTTGCTCGAAATAACCGTGAAAGCAAAAAATTTATACTTATCAAAATTATTCCTAAAACTGGAATTTGCCAAATAGCGTATCTATTCGCCAAAAAATTGGTGCCAAAATCATTAGTCCTTAAAATAACTGGAAAATTCGGCGCTGATTTTTTAAAAACAAAATAATCCAATAAGAATGAAATTAAAAAGCAACCTAATAATAGACAGATGTACAATTTATTTCTTAAAGTCAGCTTCTTCATTAAAAAATCTTACCTCTAAAACTACTGATTTTGTTCTATTCCATTAGTGCCTCCATTTAATTTAAATTCAGCAAGTGCTTCTTTTATTTCCCTTATTTTGTTTTCGACAAAAGTGAGATTTGTAATTAAGGTATGTATTGTGCCTGGTTCGTACTCTCCTTTCTCCTCAACAATTTCTTTTCTCTCTTCTTTAAATTTTCCTAATTCATTTTTTAATTCATCCGGCGAATTATTAATCTTTTCCATATTTAATATTTTATTTATCTTTTATTTCGACCTTTTACCAAATTAAGGACCGGCATTTAACAGATTTTACTCATTTTAGTCTTTTTCTTCTTTTTTGTCAAAGTGGCGCTAACGGGATTCGAACCCATGTTTCGTCCGTGAGAGGGACGCGTCCTAGACCAGACTAGACGATAGCGCCTTTAGCACTATTGATAATAACAAAAAAATTACTTTTCTTCAATTCTAAAATTCTTTTGTCTTAATTTTTTCTTTTTACTGATTATTTTTTTCTCTTTTAGCCTTCTTTCTCTGACAGATTTTGAAAGTTTGGTAGAAATTCTTTCCTCTTCTGGCTTTAAAACCTCTTTAATCATCTCATCTAATCTCTCTAAAGCAATTCTTCGGTTTTCTAACTGGTTTCTTTTTTCTTCAGAGATAACCATTAAATCCCCTTCCTTATTAATTCTATTAGCTAAGGATTTTTTTATTTTTTCTTTTTCCTCATTCGAAAAAGCTTTGGATCGATCAATATTAAAACGAATCTCAACTTTGGTTTCAACCTTATTAACATTTTGACCGCCTTTACCTGAAGAACGAGAGAATTGAAACTCAATCTCATTCTCAGGAATTGAATTTTTCTCTTTATTTAAAAAATCGTTTAGTTTTTCCATTTTTGCATTTTTGAATTTTGCATTTTGAATTTTGATTTTTTTCTATGTCGGTTCTTCAAAACTCAAATATTTATGAGCTTTTTCTGTTTCTTGCATGATGGCTAAAGTTACTTGCTCCATATGAATACCTCTTGAACCTTTAACCAAAAATAAATCCCCTGCTTGAATTAATGCTTTGGCTTTTTTGCCAGCATCGAAAGAATTTTCAAACCAATGAATATTTTCTCGAGAAAAACCTAATTTTAAACATTCTTCAACAGTAATTTTCATCTTCTTGCCAACAGCAATTAAAATATCAGCATTTTCTATAATTTGAGAAGCTGATTGTTGGTGAGCTTCGTCACTATATTTGCCTAATTCTCTCATATCGCCTAAAGCTAAAACCCGGCGTTTGAAAAAGTATAGATTTTCTTTTTTGATAGCTAAGATTAAATCATGATAAATATCTAAAGCCACTTTTAAAGCATCGGGATTAGAATTATAAGTATCATCAAAAATCCAAGTATTTTTGATACCTTGAAGAAAAGAGGTGCGGGCTTTCAGTAATTTATAATTTTCTAGACTTTGGCTAATAGTTACCAGATGCAAGCCTAAAGCTAAACCAACAGCTACTCCTGCAACCAAAGCATAAACCTGGGGTTGACCAAAAACACCTGTTAATTTTAGAGGTACATAACTACCTTGGTGTTCCAAACGCAAAGTCATGCCAATTTTACTTAAATCCTTATCCATTATTAATGAATAATCAGAAATCTTAACGTCAGCGTTATTATTAAAACCATAAGTGATTATTTTTGCTTTGGTTCTTTCTTTAGCTTCTAAACTTAAAGAGTTATCATAATTTAAAATCGCTGTGCCATCTTGAGGTAAAAAACTGATTAAATTTTGAATTTCTTCCTGCAAAGCCTTCGCGCTTTGATGGAACTCTACATGAACAGGAATTTCTCCGATCCAAGAAATTACTCCAATTTTCGGTCGGCATAATTTTGCTAAATAAGAAATTAAATGAGGCTGATCTTCTGACATTTCCAAAATCAGAATCTTAGGATAATCTTTTCTTTTGATCACAACTAAACTCAAGGTTTGAAAAATATTCTTCAACCATAAAAAAATATTCTTTTTGGCATCATCGCCTTGAATAATGGTTAAAGGCAATCCAATTTCTGTATTTAAATTAGAAGTAGATCTTTCCACCTGAAAATTATTCTTTAAAGCATAATAAATAGCTTCTTTAGTTGAAGATTTGCCAGTAGAGCCAGCCACCGCAATCACCATTGGTTTATAACGCCAAAGAGTTAATTTAGCTAAAAACCATAAAATATATTTGATAATTTTACGCTTCATAAATTTTCATCTGGAGGGACATTGTAATAGTTTATCAAAAATTGTTCCACTTCCCTAAAAGCAATGGTTACAGTATAACTGGCTGCTTCTGCTCCCCATTGTGGTCTATCCATCTTAACTAAAATTAAAAACCTTGGGTTTGAAGCTGGAAAAAAGCCAGCAAAAGTATGAATAGCATCATTAGAATAACCTTTTCTCCCAGTGAGAGGAATTTGGGCTGTTCCTGTTTTCCCTGCCATACTATAACCTTTGATCTTCGCATTGCCACCAAAACCATTTTCAATAACACTTACCAGCATATTAGTTAAAGTCTCTGCTGTTTTCTCGGAAATTACTCTTTTTGGCTCTGACAACATCACATTTGAATGGCTACCTTCATCATCATTGATACTTTCTACTAAATATGGCGTGACTGTTTCCCCTTTATTAGCAATCGTAGCATAAGCCTTGAGTAAAGCAATGGGACTAACCGCAATACCTAAACCATAAGAAGCTGTGGCTAAATAAGTAGGATTAGCTTTGGGATATTCCAAATTGGATAAATCTCCAGTTATTTCATTAGGAAGATCAATGCCTGTTCGATCTATAAAACCAAAAAATTTGAAATATTTTCTTAAATTCTCAACGCTTAATTTTTGAGCAACAAAAATGGCACCAGTATTAATAGAACGTTCCAAAACTTTTGTCATGTTTGCTTTGCCATACACTTCGTTATTGAAATTAACTATTTTATATCCCCCAACTTCATAATAACCTTTATCAACGTAAGTGGTTTCTGGAGTCACCACATTAGTATCCAAACCAGCAGCCATAGTCATTGGTTTAATAATAGAACCAGGCTCATACCGTTCTTCTATAGCAAAATTACGAAAAATAGAATAATCTTTAATTTTTGAGAATTCGTTTAAATCAAATGTTGGATAATCGGCGAGAGCTAAAATCTTCCCTGTTTTAACCTCCATCACAATTATCGATCCTTGAATAGCTTGTCTTTTTTTAATCAAATCCTCTAAAGCTTTTTCAGCAGCAAATTGAATATTTTTATCAATAGTGGTAACAATATCAGCGCCTTCTTTAACTTGTTTTTCCTGCGAGAAAACAGAACGAATCAAACGACCAAAAGCATCTCTTACTCCCTGAAAGACTCCTGACTCACCGGATAAAATTTCATCATAATACAATTCCAAACCATATCGCCCTTTTATTTTACCGTCATCGCTTTCTGCTACAAAGCCGACTGTTTGACTGGCCAGGCTGCCTAAGGGGTAATAACGATAATTTTCTGAAGTAATATAAATGCCTTCTAACTTAGCCTCTTTGATTTTATTCATTAGAACATCGTCATTAATCTTTTTTAAAAGTAATTCGTATGGATCATCTGGTTTATTCAAATGACTATAAATTTCATCGTATGACAAAGAAATTAATTGTGAAAGTTCCTGACTAATCTTTTGAGAATCATGAATTTCTTTAGGAACGGCATAAAGAGTGTAATATTTTTTATTAATGGCTAAAGGAATCTGATTATTATTTTTATCCTGACAATAAATTAAGCCCCTGTCCGGAGCTAATACAGCAGTAGTCTCATGAATAACTTCTGCCTGTTTGGTAAAATCAGAATAGTTTTTTATCTGTAAAGAAAAAAGCCTGGAAACCAAAACAAGAAAAAAAATAATAAAGATAAATCTAACGAAAGAAACTCTTTTTTGATAATTATCATCTTTTCTTTGATGAAAAAGAAATCTCCTTCTAGCCATAAATCAATCTCCTCTTTAAAATTAGTTACTATTAGCTTGAGCTAAATTACCTTCACTCAGATTTAAATAATTCATTGCTTTTACATCCGTAAATCCATTTTCTTCCGCCCACTCTTTTATCTTATCATCAGAAATAACTGAAGAAACTTTCTCATGAAGGAGACTGATTGAATCTTCTTTTTTTTGAATTTCTTTTTTAAAAGATGATATTTGATAATCCAAAGAAATATTAGTGCTGAAAATAGCTAACCAAGCAAAAATGACAAAAACTATTAAAGCCCCACCTAAAACAATAGTTTTAGCGTGCCCGAATTGATTAGTTATCTCATCAATATAATACCTAATCGTTAAACGATGATGCCGAGGATAAATTCGGGATGATTGAAGAACGATAGTTCGAGTTTTTTTAGAATAATCGTGGATTATTGTCATTTTTTTTATTGCTAAATTATTAAAGTTTAATGGCTGCTCGAAGTTTAGCTGAATGAGAACGAATATTATTTTTGATTTCTTCTTGAGAAGAAGTAATCGGTTTTTTAGTTAATATTTTTAGAGTATTTTGTTTAGCATTATCGCGAAAAAAGAATTTTACTATTCTATCCTCTAAAGAGTGAAAAGAAATTACTACTATTTTTCCTTGAGGTGCTAATATTTTAAAAGCCAGAGTCAACCCCATTTTCAAATTTTCTAATTCGTTATTCACTGCAATTCTCAAAGCTTGAAAAGTTCTCACAGCTGGATGAAGTCGATAATCATCATAATTCTTAGGTAAAGCTTTTTTCAAAATTTCTACTAATTCTTGAGTGCCAACAACTCTCTTTTTCCTTCTAGCTTCTTTAATGGCTAAAGCGATGCGTTTAGCATATTTTTCCTCTCCATAGTCTCTTAAAATTTGTTCTAAATCTTCTACCTTCCAAAAATTCACTATTTCAGCTGCGGTAAGAATGTTTTTGGGACTAAATCTCATATCTAATGGTTCGTCTTTGAGATATGAAAATCCCCTTTTGGATTCATCGATCTGCCAAGAACACATACCTAAGTCAAAGAGAATTCCGTTTACTGGCTGAAATTGTTTTTCTTTTACAATTTTTTCTATATTGACGTAAGAATCATCCACCAGAATCAATCTTTCTGTATTGTGTATTATGTTTTTCGCTTTCTGATAAAGAATAGGATCCACTTCAATGCCTAAAACTTTTCCATCTGGTCCATTTTTTTCGAGAATGGCTTTTGTGTGACCACCTTCGCCAATAGTTGCATCAATAAAATTTTCATTTGGTTGTGGATTTAAATATTCGATTACTTCTTTTAAAAGAACTGGTATATGCATATTAAATTCCTAAATCACCTAATTTCTCAGCAATGTCACCTGATTCCTTTTCTGTTTTTTGTTTATAAACTTCCCAATTTTTCTCATCCCAAATTTCTAAACGATTATAAATTCCAGTTAAAACAATTTTTTTTGTTAAATCACTATATTTTCTTAAATATTCAGGAATCAAAATTCTGCCTTGACTATCTAATTCTACATTCATGGCTCCTGCCAACATTAATCTGGCAAAAGCCCGAGAATTAGCCTGGCTCAAAGGAAGACCTTTAATTTTTTCTGCCATTTGCTCCCAATCTTGAGAAGTAAAAAGAAAAAGACAATTATCCAAACCACGAGTTAGAACTCCGTCTTTCATCAATTCTTTTCTTAATTTAACAGGAATGGCAATTCTTCCTTTGTTATCAATAGTGAAATGATATTCTCCAATAAACATATCCCCAAAAAATTAACTTATCCCCACACTTATCCACATTGCTCCACTTTCTTCCATTTTATACTCCTGCTCTCCCACCTGTCAAGCAAATAAAAACAATCCCGCTTTTAACGAGATTGTTTTTGGCCTGTATTTGAGAGAAAAATTAGATCTTAAAGTTTATTTAATTTTCTATCCCCAACTTATCCACTTTGTGGCTGGATCTTGATTTGAACGGGAGGCCTCTTGATGTGAACGTAGCGCCCTGCCTGCCGGCAGACAGGTCTAACTTCACCCTCCCACCTTTGGGTGGGTGATACTGGAATCGAACCAGCGACCTCGTCGATGTGAACGACGCGCTCTAAACCGCTGAGCTAATCACCCAAAGGTGGGAGGGCAAGCCTGAGCTATACGCCCAATTTTTCTTAATTATATCAAATGAAGACGAGCGACTGTTACTTTATCTCCACTACTGCCCCTGCTTCTTCCAATTTCTTTTTAATTTCTTCTGCTTGAACCACAGGAATATTTTCTTTAATTGGTTTTGGCACACCATCAACTAAATCTTTGGCTTCTTTTAAACCTAAACCAATTAATTCTTTCACCACTTTAATAACTTGGACTTTGGATTGTCCACCATCTTTCAAAATAACAGAAACACTATCTGCCTTTGCATCTCCTTCTTCACTAACACCAGCGTTAGTTCCTGCTGGAGCAGCTATAACTTGAGGAGCAGCTGAAACGCCAAACTTTTCTTCCAGTATTTTTACTAAATCTGATAATTCTAAAACAGTTAATTTTTCTATTTTTTCCACTATTTCCTTAAATTTTTCAGGAATAGTAATTTCTTTTTTTCCTTCTGCCATATTTTTATTTAATTTTTAATTTTGAATAGCTTGTAAAGTATAAATTAATTTTTTAATATTACCATTCAACACATAATTGAAATTTCTTATTGGTGAGGCTAGGGAAGCAACTAATCGACCTAAGAGCACTTCCCGAGAGGAAATCTGAGCTAATTGAATAACCTCTTCTGTTTTTAACATTTTACCATCCATCAAAGCACCAAGAATTTTCAAATTTTCGTTTTGTTTGGAAAATTGCCAGATGGTTTTTGCTGATAGAATCGGATCGCCGAAGGCGAATCCAAACATTATTGAATTATTAAATTGATCTTTTTTATTCAAGATATTTAAATTAAAGCCAGCCTTTTGAAAAGACAAATCAGCTAATGTTTTTTTAGCTACTTTCGCTTTTGTATTTAATTGACGAAGATTGTCTCTTAATTGGCTAATTTTTGCAACATCTAAACCAGAGAAAGCAGTAAAATAAATAGCTTTAGCTTTGGTAATGTTTTCTAATAATTCTTCCACTATTTTGTGTTTTTTATCTTTGGTAATCATATTTTTAAATTAAAAATCTGTGGTTTCCCACAGACCAAATGATAAATATCTTTAAATTGATATTGATTCCTCGTTAGGTCTTATTCCTTGTGAGGATGCCTAAGGTCTTGGGAAACTTTATTAACTTACTTAAGTATACAGAATTATTTTTTTTTGTCAACTCATCACTGCCTAAGGGAATGGGGTAATAGCAGGATGGGTTATTTTATTTTTTTTATTAAGTTGCATTTTATCTCCCTTCGGATCTTTCAAATTTTTCTATAAATCTCTGTGCTCCGCTCGGATCTAAATTATAGAAATAGAGATTTATCATTCTAATCTTTTCTTTCGTTTGATTCTCTATTACCAAATCTGATATCTTTTTTATCCGGGCAACAAATAAATCATTGCCCCGAGTTCTTAACTTTGCTACAACTTTAATGTATTTTATCAATGTTCTATTGCCATTTTTTATTACTTTTTCAACAACATTCTGAGCTTTTCTAAGCTCTTGCCCGTATGAAAAAGGAGCATCTCGTGTCCTGAAAATAGTCCTCATAACGAACACCTCCTTATCTTTCCTGCCATTACCCTAATGGGTAATTATAGAGCAAAGTAAAACTAAGTCAAGTCCTTATTCTTACAAGAGTCGTCTCTGAGAAAAAGGTAATCCTTATTTTATTCCCATCTTTTTTGTGGCGACTTTTTCCGGTAGCATATAGGAAATGGAATTATCGGCATTAATTCCTCGCTCATCAGCTAAAGATAAAATTAAGGCATGACCAATAGCTAGATGGGCTACTTGAATTTTGGAAGATGATGGGCCTTCTGGTTTAGCATTACTTTTTATGATAAAATCGGCGTTTTTACCTAAAGGTGTATCAGGATTCTCAGTAATAGCTATGGTAATAGCTTTTTTATTTTGTGCTTGTCTTAAAGCTTCATAAACAAAACCTGTGCCTCCGCTAGCGGAAATACCTATAACTATATCACCTTTATTAACAATAAAATTAATGTAACGAGATAAACCTGCTTCTTCTTCACAAACTCCTTTAGCAAAACTGATTGGTTGGGCTTGGCTAAGATTATTAGTTACAACTACAATAGGTAAACCAGTCTCTAAACCTTGTCCAGCTATTTCCAGAGCAACTAAAGCAGACCCGCCAGCTCCAGTAGTAATAATTTTGTGACCAGATTTGATCTGTTTTTTTATAATTTTTACTACCTTTTCTATTTGAGGCACGGCGATTTCTAAAGTTGCCAAAATTCCTTCGGCATCTTGTTTTAAAGCTCTTTTAATCTTCTCAGATAAAGTTTTACAACCAGAAAAATCAATGCTGACCATTAAAGGTTTATTAATATCAATAACCTGACCAACGGTATCAATTAAAATAAATCCTTTCCAACGATATTCAGTAAATTCTAAAGTTGTGCCTGGTAAATCGCTAATTTTTAAATCCAGATTAGTTAAACGAGAAATTAAACTAGTTTTACCGGAATTAAAAACTCCCAAAATCGCAATTCTCTTCCCCTTTTTAAATTGTTTATTAATCTGATTAATAATATCTTTCAGACCGATGGAAGAAATGATTGCTGCAGGCACAAGTTTAAACCCTAACTGTTTTTCTACTTCCCTCAATCTCGTTTTTTTTGCTTTTTTAGGAATCAGGTCCATTTTATTAGCTACAGCAAAAAAGGGCAGTTTAGCTGCTTTAATTGCCTCTAAAAACACTCTCATAGTTGATATCTGGGGATCAGTCATATTAATCATCAAAATCGCTGCTGTGGGTTTGAATTTTTCAAATGGCGTAGTTAATTTTTTCGCAATACGATTGTAAGACATAATTTTAATATTTAAAATGATTTACCCCGCACCTTTTCTTGAGCCAGCGGTCGGATTTGAACCGACGACCTACTGTTTACGAAACAGTTGCTCTACCACTGAGCTACGCTGGCATAAATTGAGCGAGTGAGGGGAATCGAACCCCCGTCTTAACCTTGGGAAGGTTACATACTACCACTATACTACACTCGCAATTTCATTAAAAAAATTTAAGAAACAAAGTTTTAAAATTATACCAAACTTTTATAATTTGGGCAATTAAAATTTTTAAATGTTTTGATGAAACAATCTCTTTAGTAGTCGTTTCATTATTTTGAACTTGATTATTTAACGGAAGAATCAAAACCACATTTTCTCCTTCTTTCTTTAAACCTAACATTTCCCGAGCCTCTTTTTCTAAAACCTCTACTTTAGAACCTTCTTCTTTTAACCTTTCTAGTCTCTTTTCTTCTTCTGATAAACGAATATTTTTAGTGATTAATTCGTTAACTTCATTTTTTAATATCCTGTATCGGGACCAATCATCTTTTATTCTTAAACCCAGAATTATAACTAAACTAAAAATTAATAATATTAAGAAAAATCTTTTCATATGGTTGGTTTTATCCTTTAGAAAACAGTTTTAAAAAAACATCCGATGGAATCTGGAGATTAGCTTTTTCTAAAAGTTTTTTCTTCCCTTTTTTTTGTTTTTTCCATAATTTCATTTTTCGCGTTCTATCTCCTCCATAAAGATAACCAGTAACATCTTTTTTCAAAGCTGACAAGGTTTCTCGAGCGATAATTCTTGAAAAAGTTATCACTTGAATGGGAATAGGATAATTTTCTCTGGGTAATAATTCTTTTAACTTTAAAGCTAAATCTCTGGCTTCAACATCTGCTTGTTCTCTAATCACTATTTTTGATAGACTTTCAAACTTCTTTCCAGCTAAAACTACTTCCAATTTTTCTAATTGAGCTTCTCTATAGTCCAACATTTCATAATCCATTGAAGCATAACCGCTAGAAACTGATTTTAAATTATCATAAAAATTTTTAATAGTCTCTTCCAAAGGCAATTCGCAAATAATTAATAACCTATCAATCATCATTTTTGTTTGAATATTCACTCCTCGAGACCGGTTAATTAATTTTAAAATATTGGATAAATATTGAGATGGGGTAATAATTTCTATTTTAGTCCATGGTTCTTCGACTTTTAAAATTTCCTCTGCTTTCGGCCATTCAATGGGATTATTGATAACAACCGGCTCTTTTTCCTGCCCATCCGGCAGGCGGGGATTCCTCAGCCAAACCTTATAAGAGACTGTGGGGTTAGTCACGATCAAATCCAAATCATATTCTTCTTTTAATCTCTCCTGCACTATTTTTAAATGAAGAACCCCAAGAAAACCTAAACGATATCCTCTGCCTAAAATCTCAGAATTTTCCGGAGCAAAACTTAAAGCATAATCATTAAGTTTTAATTTTAATAAAGCTTGACGAAAATTGTCAAAACCCTGCTCGCTATTAGCCAGGTAAAAACCAGCATAAACCATGGGACGTGATTCCTTATAGCCTAAAAGAGGTTTTATTTCTTCAAGCTTAAATCTTGAATCTTGAATAAAAATAGTGTCTCCCACTCTCACCAAATCAGGATTTTTTAATCCCGTAGCCAGCCAGCCTATTGTTCCAGAAGATAATTTACCTTCTGGCTTTAATTCTGGAGTAAAACACCCTAAATCCACTACTTCTCCTTTGATTTTACTGGCTCTAAGATAAAATCTTTCTCCTTTATTAATTCGACCGTCCATTATTCTGACATAAGCGATGACTCCTCTATAATAATCATATTGAGAATCAAAAATTAATGCTCGAGGAGATGCTTTTAAATTAATGGCTGGCGGAGGCACTTCTTGAATTAATTTTCTTAAAAGATTCTCTACTCCCTCCCCTGTTTTAGCTGAAACTAAAGAAATTTCATTTTCTTTGACTTGAATGAGCTCAGCTAATTCTTTAATTTTATTTTTCAAATCTGGGATATCTAAATCTATTTTATTTAGAGCACCAATAATTTTTAAGCCGTACTGTTTTGCAGCCGCTAAAGTAGAAAGAGTCTGAGCCTGAATACCTTGAGTGCCATCAACTAATAAAATTGCTCCCTCTACTGCTGCCAAAGCTCGAGAAACTTCGTAACTAAAATCTACATGGCCAGGAGTATCAATGAGATTAAGAATATAATCGTTCCAGAGCATTCTCACTGGATGCATTTTAATGGTAATGCCATGTCTTTTTTCTAAACTCATCCTATCCAAAAATTGAGGTACTAATTTTTCTTTGGAGATAGTGTTAGTTAATTCTAACAACCTATCTGCTAAAGTAGATTTTCCATGATCAATATGAGCAATAATAACGAAATTACGAATGTTCTCTATCTCTTTTGTCATATAATCCTTTAAAAATAAGATGTTTTAGCTCTTTAATTTCTTTGATTTGAAAACGATTTGAAAGAATAATAAATGTAGTCAGGGTAAAAAGAAAAGCTATGCCAGCATCAATGATCAGATGAATTACTCTTTCCAGGGATAAAATATTGGTCATAAGAGAAAGGATTACATAACCAACCAAACCGCTGATAGCGGAAACAATGATTATTTTAATCAATTTTATATAGAATTCTTTTGAGGAAGTAAGTGAATATTTTACATGAATTCGAAGAAAATACAGAAGCAGTAAAAAATAAAAGATATAAGTAAAAATTATTCCTCCAGCTAAACCCACTATTCCAAATTTTACTCCTAATTTATAGCAGAAGAAAAAACCTATAGAATAAGCAAGAAGACTGGCAAAAAACGGCCTCTTAGCATCTTTTTTAGCAAAAAAAGTTTTTAAGAGATAGGAATTAGTTCCTTGAAAAATCATCCCGATAGCCAAGATAGCAAAAACTTCCATTGTTTTGAGAGTAGCTTGCCAATTAAATTTTCCGTAACCTAAAAGTAATCTTACAATCGGTTCTTTAAAAATAATAAACCAGAGAGCTAAAGGAATGAGAAAAAATAAAATTTGATTAAGAGTCTCTTGAAAAACTTTTACAAAATCTTTTTGATTATTTTCCGTTTCTAATCTCGAAAGACGAGGAAAAGCTGATTCAGCAAAAGATAGAGCAAAAACAATCTGCGGTAAATTTTGTATGTTATTGGCAAAATTAAAAATAGCTAAACTGCCTTCTTTTAATAACGTTGCCACTGAAGTAATTCCCACCAAAAAAATCTGATAAATAATAATACTTAAAGCGCGAGGAATCATTATAATAATCAATTTATTGAATTCAGAGCGTAATTCAATGAAAAAAGAAAAATTAAAATGAATCCGATAACCAGTGTCTATCAAAGCAGGAAATTGAATCATAAGATGCAGAAACGCTCCAAGAACAACACCAAAAGCAAGCCCTTGTAATCCAAACCTTGGAACAAAGAATAAAATACCTATAATAATTCCGGCATTATACATTAAAGGCGCCAAGGCACTAGTAAAAAATAGACGGAAACTTTTTAAAATACCAGAGATGACTGAAGAAATTCCTAAAATAATAGGCTGAATCATCATGATTCTGGTTAAGATCACTGCCATTTCTAACTTCTCTCGACTAAATCCCACTAAGAATAATGACAGAAGAGGACGAGCAAATAAAACTACGATCAAAGCAAAAATTCCTAAAAAGAGACTAATGCATATAATGAGGGTATTAGAAAATTGCCAAGCTTTTTCTTTGCTTTTAAATAAATATTCATTAAAAATGGGAATAAAAGCCGCAGAAATCGCACCCATAATAAAAATGTTATAAATAAAATCAGGTAGACGAAAAGAAGCATAATAAATATCTAAATATTGGGAAGCGCCAAAACGACTGGCCAAAAGTGCATCTCTTAAAATACCAAGAAAGCTTCCTAAAAGAGTAAGGCTGCTCATTAATATCGCTGCTCCAAAAATAGTCTCTGACTTATGATTAAGTAACTTTCTAATAGTTGAATTGAATTGCATAATCATCTTATTTGGAGATTAAGAACAATATCTTGAGTTAAAGGAATAATCTTTTTAAACTCAAAAAGAGTAGGACTGATTTTTTTATCCGAGGGAGGAATTAAATTATAAGATAAATTAACGTTCTGACCACTTTGTCTTTGAATTTTTATTTCCCAGTTATTTAAATCTTCTCCTTGAAATGACAGTTGATAAGTTAAAAAAAATGGTTTTAAAGATAATTTCACCCACGTGCCAATAACTGTTTTTGATCCTTCTTCAAAGATTTCTATGCCTTTTGATTCGTCAATAATTCTTTTGCTCTCAATAATCTCAAGATCAGAATCATTTTGATAGTCTAATTTCTCGTAAGGCCAACTGTTATTTATTTTTTTTAAGTAACCTCCTGTAGAATCAATAATAGTAACACCTTTTGGTAGATATATCTTTAAAAAAGTCTCTAAATTCTTATCTTTTGATGATAAGGACTGGCTACTAATTTTTAAAATGTCTGTAATAGTGCTAGAGGATATCTTAGTTTCTAAATTAATATCTTTTTGTCGTTCATCTTTAGTAAATCCTTTTTCAATATTATTAAAAACCACGGCTAAATAATCGTTTTTACTTTCTGCCATTTTACCTGCCCAATCTAAAGAATCAAAATAGTATTCTACCTCATCATCAGAACTATATACTTGAATATCTTTGTTTTTTAATAATTTCTCTAAAATATTAGAAATTTGAGCGAATTGTTCAGAAGGAATTTCTTGTAATTTGTTGAATAAGGACTGAATAAACACTGAAAATATCTCTCGTCCTTCGTTCGAAATAGCTTGAGCACTACTTTCTATTTGTTTCTCAAAAAAAGAAACAAAATTGTTTTTATCAATCACTAAGCCATAATCTTTTAACTCAATCTGACCAGTAATATCTAGTATTGATTCAAAAACTGAATCATTGACAGCAATTGTCCCGTCAACTGATGGAGTTAAGCCTGTCTTTTGATAAAATTCTATAATCTTTCTACCGGTTGAGGAAAAATCAAAAAACCAATTAACATCATGAAAAAACCATTTATTACTAATAGTTTGTAAAGGTGAGGGTGGAATTATTTTATTTAAAAATAAATCATCTAAATCAAAAATACTATCCCCTTTTAGAGTCATTTTACCTTGATTAAATGAAATGATTCCATAAGCACCGAGAAAACCGCCGCTTGGTCGAGGAATATTAGGCTCTTGAAAAACAATTAAATAATGTTTCGGTTCATCATTCCCTAAAAATAACAACCAGTTTTTAATTTGATATTGTAAATTTCGAACAAAAGTTAAATTATATTTTTCTAAGGAACTCAGAGTTTGATTTAAATCTAGAAGAACGGCTAAAGGATGATCATTTTGATTATCATTTTTAACAATCTCTGTCAAGAATTCTCCGTTTTGGATTACCCAAAAATCCTTCGCTAAAGTATTTAAAGTTTCTCTTAATTCCACATCAGAGCTTAATTTTGGCAACAAGAAAAACAAATCACCCCAAGTTTTTTTAATAGAACTGAGGTTAGTATTTATCTCTTTAAGAGTTTTACTAAAATCACTAAAAGAATACTGATTAGAAACTTCAAGGGAATTAAGTAAGGCTTGATTGCTTAACTTTAATTTCGTAAAATATTGACCTAAATAAATAATCAATCCTATTACCAAAAGGCTCACTATTAAAATAACAATATTTAAAAGAGTTTTTTTCATTAAATTACTTTATCTATTTCGAACGAAGTGAGAAAAAAGGTTCTCCTGAGCGAAACGAAAGAGGTTCTTATTGTAATATAACACATTTTAGTGTATAATAATAGGAATCGAATTGGGTAGTCGCCCTTCCATAGCTTTAACGTGGAGGGGAGGAAAGTCCGAACACCTATCCTTTTAAAAAGGTAAAAGCAGTGGTTAAAAGCCACCGTGCTAGCTTGAAGCTTTTAATGGTAACGTTAAGAGCAGTAACTGGTATAGAGGTGCGAACAGAGACGCTGAGTTCCTAAAGGAACGAAGCATCAAGCACTCAAAGAATTGAGTGCTTGATGAGCTCCGATGGCAACATCGGAGGTGAAACGGCTAAATCCTTGCTGGGTGCAAGGCTCGTGTCCGCTTTGCCTATCAATAAATGGGCAAACGAGAAGTAGCCGCTAGACTCCGAGAGTAATCGAGGAGCTAGAGAAATGACTACCACCCGCTCCTCAGAGAGGGTACAGAATTCGGCTTACAAATTCGATTAATAAATCAAAAACCGCTCCTTAAAGGAGTGGTTTTTGATTCTCCTTATCAAGAATCTCATTAACTAATCTATCCGCTCTTTTATTTTTCTCCCGCGAAATATACTGAAATATCAAATTTGGAAAATCAAATTTTAAATTCCAAATTTTAATAAACAAAGGCTGAAGGTCTGGTTCTAAAATTTTGTATTTGCCATTTAACTGATTAGCTACTAATTCTGAATCTAAATTAATTACCACCTCAGTATTTTTTAATTTTTCTTTTCCTAAAATATGCTTGGATTTTTTTAAGGCAAAAATCACTGCTTGATATTCAGCTACATTATTGGTTGTCTCTCCAAGATACTCAGCATATTCTTTATTACCTATCACTACTCCGATCGCTGCTGGACCAGGGTTATCTCGAGAACCACCATCAGTAAAAATGATTAATTGATTGGCCATATTTATTGAATTTTTTGCCAGGGTAAAGGAGCGTTAATATCAAGCATAAAAGCTGATGCTCCTTTTTGCCCCCCGCCTCCATATTTTTCAGCAATTTTGGAAACATCGCAAGAACCATTGGAACGTAAAGAAAACCAAACCTTTTTATCAATTTCACTCCAAATAATGGCTAAAGGAGGACGTTTTCTTACTAGAGTATTTCCTACTTCAGAAATTAAAATAGAAGTATTGACAGCAAAAACTTTTTTACCTTCAAATTTAACTAATTTAGCTTTGGCAGCGATTTTTTGAATTAATTTATCCTGATATTGAGAAATAATTTTTCCTACTTTAATATATTCTTTTCTCTTAGAGGCGTCTTCCAAATCTCTGGCTAATTTATTCCAGTGTTTAAAATTTCCATCATAAAACTCTATAGCATTATTAATATCTCGACTAAAAGAAAGTTTGAATTTCCATATATCTATATCTTCTATATAAAGTAAAATCTTAGGAATTTTCTTGTGAGGGAAAAAATATTGCCAAGTCAAAACAGCTGCCGAATGTTTAGCATCAAATTTATATTCATCAAAGAGTTTTAATTTATTTTTACTAGAAATATGGTGATCAACTAACACCAGATAATTCTTTTTTCGTTTCAATAAAGAAATTACTTCATCCGAAGGACGAAAGTCCAGAAAATAAATGGTCTTTCCTTTATAGTCAAAGTGATGGTCAAAATGATAATCAATTCCAAAATAATCTGCTTTTTCTTTTAATATTCTCCACGCCGCCCAAGCAGAACCAAGACCGTCATTATCTTTAATATGATAAAAAACAATAATTGATTTCATAATCATTACGAAAGAGCTTTTAATCCTGGTAAAGATTTCCCAGCTAAATATTCTAACATGGCTCCGCCACCAGTAGAGAAGAATCTATAATCTGTATTCTGAATTTTGTATTCTGGTTTTAAAATTTTAAAAGCCATCAAAGTGTCACCACCACCAATAATTATTTTTGCTGTTTTATTTTCTAAAATAGCTCCGATGATTGTTTTAGTGCCATCTTCAAATTTTTTGTCTTCAATTTTTCCCATTGGCCCATTCCAAAAAATAGTGGCTGCTTTTTGAATAATTTTCCCAAAAGTATAAGCAGCAACTTGACCAATATCTAAAATATTATCCCCTTTTTCTATTTGCCCTAATTCTCTGTTCTTCTTTTGTTGATTTTGAGCTAAAACAAAAAAATCGCCAGGAAGCATTAATTCAGCTGTCTTGGATCCCAAATTTTTAGCTTTTCCTATTATTTTTTCTTCGTATAAAGAATTACCTATTTCAAAATTCCAGGCCTTTAAAATCGTATTAGCTATTACCCCTCCAATTAAAAGCCAATCAGCTTTTAAAGAGAAAGTTTCAATCAGAGGTAATTTATCTTCGACTTTTGCTCCACCTAAAATAATAACTAATGGTGATTCTGAATTGGTAATAATATTATCTAAGTGTTTAATTTCCTCTTCAAATAAAAATCCTGGATAAGAGGGTAAAAATTCCGTGATGGCGCATATAGACGCAACCTCTCGGTGAGAAACAGAAAAAGCTTCATTAATATATAAATCTCCTAATTGAGATAATTCGCGGGCAAAATCTCTATCATTTTTCTCTTCAGCCTCGTGATAGCGAATATTTTCCAGCAGCCAAATTGCGTCTTTTTCGGATTTATCTATCATATTTTTAACCTCTTTGAAATTTTTTAAAGAACAAAAATAAGGATTATCTTGTTTCTCGCTCTGCTCGAAATAAGAACCTGCCTCGCCTTGCTCGACAGAACCTTTTTTCTCGCTCTGCTCGAAATGGATTTTTTCTTTCAGCGTTTTTTCTAAATAATCAGCAATTGGTCTGAGAGTAAATTTTTCTGTCCAAAAATCGTTTTTTTTCGGCTGACCCAAATGAGAAATTAAAATAATCTTTTCGGCACCTTTTTCCTTTAAAAATTTAATCGTTGGCAATGTTTTTTGAATCCGAAAATCATCAATAACATTACCTTCTTCATCAAGGTCTACATTAAAATCTACGCGCATCAAAACACATTTTCCTTTAACTATTTCCGGTGTTAAATATTTCATAAGGCGAGCGATTCTTACTTTATTTCATAACTTACAATCAGGGTAACAGTAATCTCTTGAGTACCAGTTTCAATTGGCGCCGGAGTCATTGCTCCCCCTGAAGATTCAGCTTTCATCATTGTGTCTCGATAAATCGGAGAAATACCGGATTCTGAAACACTAACAATCCTCCCTAATTTAATAGATGTCTCTTTGCTTAATAATTTGGCTCTCTTGGTTATTTTCTGTAAAGCTTCGATTCTCGCTTGATTCTTATAATCTTCTGGGTCATCAACGCTAAAACTAATATCAGAAATCTGATTCGCCCCAGCCTGAGATAATCCACCAACAATCGTGTTTATTTTGTCAAAATCCCTAATCTTAATGGTGGCAGTTTGGGTTAACTCATAACCAATAATTTTTGGCGGACAAGAAGTATAAGGTTTTACACTGGATGTTTTACACCAATTATAATCATATTGAGGGTTTAAAGAATAATTTGTAGTTTTAATATCTTCTTCGCTTACACCTTGCTTTTTCACAAAATCAATCACCTGCTGCATTTTCTTATTATTTTCATTCTGAACGTCAGCCGCTTGTTTCCCTTGAGTAACTGCTGAAAAACTTAATTCGGCAATATCTGGTTTGGCGATGACTTTGCCTTCTTCAGTAAAAACAATCGTTCTTTCCGGATTCACGATATTTTGGGCTTGGCGGTAGTTATAATAACCCCAGCTTAAAACTCCAAAAGATAAAACAACAATAAAAACAAGCAGAAATTTAAAGAACAAATTTTGAATATTTTTATCCATAATTTTATTTTTTTTATTTTTTTATTATTTTTTTAAAGATTTTCATAAGCTCAATTTTATTAGTAGAGGCGCTACCAATTAAAACACCATTAATATCTTTCGAGGATAGAAATTCTTTAATATTTTGACGATCCACCGATCCTCCGTATAGGACTGGAATATGTTTGGCTATTTCCTCTCCAAAACGCCGAGAAAGCCAAAAACGAATTAAAGCAATAACAGTTTGGCTGGCTTTTAAATCTTGAGAAATTCCCTTGCCTATCGCCCAAACTGGTTCATAAGCAATCATTAAATCTGTTAATTTATTAATTTTTATTCCTCGTAAAGCATAATTTAGCTGTTCAAAAATCTCTTGTTTGGTGCGAAAGTCCGGCATTAATTCATTTTTGCCCTTTTCCTGTTCTCCTACGCATAAAACTGGAATTAATTTATTATTAAAACAGGTTTTTATTTTCAAATTTATCATTTTATCTGTCTCTTCTAAATAGCGCCTTCTTTCTGAATGACCAATGATTATATATTGAACTCCTAAAGATTTTAACATCAAAGGGGTAATTTCTCCGGTTGCTAGAATTTTATTGAACCAGAAGACATTTTGAGCTCCAAGAATGAAGTTTGTCTTTAAGTTCTTTTTAGTTTCGATCAAATAAATAACAGAAGGAAATAAAATCGCTTTATATTTTTTTGTTATTGTAGGTGCGTAACGTTTAAAAATCTTGAGCAGTTCTTCCAATTGGCTTAAATTTGTTGGATTAGTTTTAAAATTAAACAAAAGATATTTTTTCATATTATCAGTATACTCTTAAATCAGTTGTTTTCCCATCAGAGTGAAAATCGTTACAAGACAACCAGCAATAAAAACTCCAAAACTGATCAAAAAAAAGGCCTCTTTTTTATTGATGCCTAACAAATAAGCGGCGACTGATCCAGTCCAAGCTCCGGTCATAGGCAAAGGAATGGCAACAAAAATTACTAATGCCCAACGGCTATATTTTTTGAAAGTTGACCCTATTTTTACTCTTGTCCGCTCAAAAATCCAATTAAATAATCCTTTCCAAAATTTCGATTTTTCCATTAAAAATTCAGAAAATTTCTCTAAAAACCAGATAAAAGGAATGATGATTAAAATATTACCCAGAAAACTTAAAATAAAGGCTTTGAACCAAGAAAAATAAAAAATTCCCATAGCTACAGGAATTGCCCCTCGCAATTCAACTATTGGAGAAGCGGCAATAATAATAGTCCAAAGTTCATTCATCTTCTATATATATTCAGTATAACAAAATTTCATCAAATAAAAAACCCTCACACCTATTTAACTTATTTAAATAAGCATGAGGGTTTATCTTTTATGCTTCTGTCTTTCCTTGTTCTTTCTTTTCTTTCTTTTTTTCTATTTTCTTCTTTCCTTTTTTTACATTATCTTCCAATATCAAGCTTATAAGGAGAAGCACTACATAGACAGCAATAAGGGAAGAAATAATAATAGTTACTGAATCTAATTTAATTATCATCCAAAAAGATATCCAAGCCCTTTGACAAAGAGAGATTATTTCTTTCCGTACATTTACAAAAAAAAGAAGATAAGAAAAAAATACAATAACCACTATTGAACACATTTTCTCAAACATCATTTTCATTTTAGACACTAAATTTCACCTCCAATTGTTATTTTTTTAACTTTCCAATATACTATTTCCTTTCCTACCGCTGAGAACAATATTGCTTATAATTAAAACGATAACTGATTTTTATGCACTTTTTGTCCCCGTCGCATTCTGCTTTCGATATTAATTTTTTCTTGAAAAACCGATTTAACCTCTTTGCCTTAAATTCTCCGTAAGGGATTTCTACCTTATGATTATCCATAATTACAGGAAATATCTCTTTCATGTTTCTAATCCTCCTTTCTATATTTTTATTTATTCTTATTTCAAATAACAACCATTCAAAAAATGTCTATTAAAAGACATTTATATGTTACCATATTAAAGCTGAAAAGTCAACCCCGTAAATTTTTATCAATAAAGCGAAGAATATACTTTCTGAAACCATCCGCAGCCGAGCGGGCAAGGTGTCGCCGAAGGCGACGAGCGAGGCGAGGACATAAGCGAGTGAGCGCGCTGGAGCGAACGAGCGGGTTGAAGAAAGTATATTCTGAGCTTTATTAAATAGAAAAGAGAGCGCTATCTCGTAAGCACTTTCGGTCCTTTTTTGGTAATAACAACTGTATGTTCAAAATGACAAGCTTTTTTTCCATTTAAGGTAGCAAAGCTGGCGTCACTATTCTCTTTAACAGCACCATTGTCATAAGTTAACATTGGCTCAATAGCAATAACTAAACCAGCTTCTATTTTCATTCCCTTTCCTTTTTCTCCGTAATTAAATACTGGAGGATCTTCATGAACAGCATAACCTACACCATGACCAACTAAATCCCTAATAACGACAAAATCATTCTTTGTCGCACAGTTTTCTATAGCATAACCTATATCTCCCAGAGTATTACCAAGCCGAGCAACTTTAATGGCTGCTGCTAAAGCATTCTTGGTTGTTTTCATTAACTTTTTTTCATCAAGTTTTATTTTGTCTAAACCAAAAGTTATAGCCATATCTGTAAATAATCCTTTATATTTCATGCCTATATCTAAGGAAACGAGATCTCCTGGTTTGAGGATTATTTCTTTACGAGGAATGCCGTGAACAATAACATCATTAAGAGAAACGCATAAACTATTAGGAAAAGGTCGACTAGCAAAATCAGCTTGATAATTTAAAAAGGAGGGGTAACCTCCATATTTTTTTACCATTTTATAAGCTATTTCGTCCAAAAAAGCAGCAGAAACACCTGGCTTTGCTTCTCTACGTAAAACTTTCATCACCTTTGCCAATCGTTTACCACCTTCTTGAAGAATAATAATATTCTCTTTGTTTTTTAATTGAATCACACTTTTTATACTGCTTTACTCCGTTAGAAGTTTGCCATTGTTATTTTGGACAAAAAAGTGTTAAAACACTTTTTTGCGAGAGTTTAAGAGATGTAATGAAAACTATAATGAATTATTTCTTAAAATCATCGCAAACTTCTAACGGGGTTTAACTTTCAAACACTTCATAATCCGCTGATGAACTTCTTTTACCGTACCAGAACCATTCACTTCTAAAATCATTTTTTTCTTTCTGAAATAATCAATTACAGGAATAATATCTCTCTTAAAATAAAGCATTCGGTTTTTGATGGCTTTGGGATAATCATCAGCCCGACGAATTAATTTATCTCCACAAAGAGGGCATTTTTTTAAACCTGGGCTGAATTCTAAAGAATATTCTCTGCCACATCGAAAACAAATTCGTCTCAAAGATAATCTTCTTATTACTTCTTTTTCTGAAACATTTAAATAAATAACTCTAATATTTTTTCTTCCCAGCCAATTTAAAGCTTCGTCTAAAATTTTAGCTTCTTCTAATCCTCTGGGACTACCTTCAAAAATAACTCCTTTACTTATGGGAATATTTAAAAATTTCTTTAACCAAAGATTTACAACTAGCCAAAAAGGCACCAAATCTCCTTTATCCATCACTGCCGCTGTTTTACGAGCCAGATAACTTTTTTGCTTTATAAACCGCCTTAGTAACCCACCAGTGTCAATTTCAACTAAGGAAAGCTTCTTCTTTAATAAAGCCAGCTGAGTACCTTTTCCTGATCCAGAACGACCTAAAAAGATAAGAACCTGCCTCGTTTTACTCGGCAGAACCTTTTTTCTCGCTCCGCTCGAAATAATATTAGGAGACTTCATATTCTCTCATTATTAATTGGGCTTCTAAGGCTTCTATGGTTTCTATAGCCACTGAAACCATAATCAAAATTGAGGCGCCGCTGATAACCATAGTGGTAATGCCAGTAGCTTTTGCCAAAATGATTGGCAAAATAGCAATCAAACCCAAGAAAATAGCACCAAAAAGAGTAATTCTTCTTGAGGTATTAGATAAGAAATTGGTTGTTGTCTGACCAGGTCGATAGCCTGGAATAAAACCCCCTCTTTTCTGAAGATTATCAGCAATACTTCCTGGCTCAAAAGTAATGGAAGTATAAAAAAAGGTAAATAAACACACAAGAGTGAAATAAATTATTAAGTATAGCCAGGAAGTGGAGTTAAAATTCTTCATAGTTAAAGCAATCCTTAAGAGAGTAGGATTTTGAGAAGCAGAAAGAAAATTACCTATCATTTGAGGAAACATCAAAATAGAAATAGCAAAAATAATAGGAATCATTCCTGCTTGATTAACTCTTAAAGGGAGATAAGTATCTGCTCCTCCATAAATTTTTGTACCTCTGACTTGTTTAGCATAACTCACAGGAATTTTTCTTTGGCCCTGAGAAATAAACACTACTCCGATGATAATTAATAAAGAAACAACAAAAAAGGCTATCATATTTGGTATTCTCGTTGGATCAGTAGAAATGATAGTTTGAGTAATTTCTTTTGGTAGACTAATAACTATACCAGTAAAAATAATAAAAGAAATGCCATTGCCTATTTTTTGTTCGGTCATTAATTCTCCGAGCCATATTAAGAAAAATGAAGCGGCAGTAGCCAAAATAACATCTCTGATTAAATTAAAAGGCGAAGAAAAAGAAATTATTCCCTGACTTCTTAATAAATTTAAAAAAGCAAAGGCTTGAAGAAAAGCTAAAGGAATGGTTGCGATTCTAGTATACTGTTCAAATAAAGCTCTTTCTTTGTCTGTTCCTTCATAAAAAAATTCTTTCAAATTAGGAAAAATCATGGTTAAAAGCTGCATGATAATGGAAGCGGTAATATAAGGCCCAACACCAAGCATAACAATTGAAATATTATTAAAAGCTCCCCCAGTAAAAACATTAAATAAGCCAAAAAATTGGTTGCCCTGGAAGAAGGCTCTTAATTTTTCTGTATTGACATCAGGTAAAGGAATAGCAGCCATTATTCTAAAAACAGCCAAAAGAGCTAAAACAATCAATATCTTTTTTCTTAGATCAGGGCTGCGAAATAAAGCAAGAAAATTTCTCAACATAAATTTATTTATTTCTCTTTTTTAATTTTAACTTTTCCTCCTGCTTTCATTATCGCCTCTTCTGCTTTTTTGGACAAGAGGCAATTTTGAATATTGTAGCTAGCTTTTAAATCCCCTTTCATTAAAATTTTCACTCTCAATTTTTGATTAGTTAATCGTTTAATCAAACCAGCTTTTTCTAAAATTTGAGGCGTGATTTCTCCTCCTTGAGGAAAAACTCTTTGAATATCTTGTAAATTAACTAAGGTAATATTTTTTTTAAGAGCTTTAAAACCTTCCCCTCTTTTCTTAGGAAATTTGTTTACTATCTCTCTTAGTTGAGGTTTCATCTTCGCTCCTGCTCTGGATTTTTGTCCTTTAGACCCCCTGCCGGAATAATTGCCCCTCTTTCCGCCCCGACCTATTCTTTTCCTTTTCTTGGATTTATTTAATAATTTAAGTTCGTGAATTTGCATACCTTAATCTTCTTTAATATTTAATTGTGTAATAGCTTCCATTGTCGCTCGAGCATTATTAATAGCATTGCTCGTTTTACCTAATATTTTAGCGGTAACATCATTAATATTAGCGAGTTTTAATAAATTTCTTACTGCTCCGCCAGCTATAATACCTTTACCTTTCTGACTTGGTTTAAGAATAACTTCTGCTGCTTTGTATTTTGCTTTTACTTCAAAAGGAATAGTGCCATTTTTTACTGACACTTCAATCATATTTCTCTTGGCATCATAAACAGCTTTCTCAATAGCCCGACTAACATCTTTACCTTTGCCAATACCAACACCTATTCGATGCCCATTTTTACTGCCAAGAGCTACTGTCGCTCTAAAACTTAATCTTTTGCCACCAGCCACTACCCTTGTCACTCGAGCAATATCTAAAATATATTGTTCAAATTCTCCTTCTAGTTTTTTGTTTGTTCTAGTATTCATTTTATTGATATATATTACTATATATTACTATCTTTAGTATTTTTTTAGTATTCTAAAATTTTAAACCAGTCTCCCGAGCTCCTTCAGCCAATTCTTTCACCCGGCCGTGGTATTTAAAACTACTTCTATCAAAAACTACTTGGATGATATTTTTTTCTTTAGCTTTTGAAGCGATTAATTTGCCGACTTCTCGAGCTAATGTCTTTTTAATCGTTTTTTTATCTTTTTTCAATTCTAAATCTGAGGCAGAAATTAAAGTTTTTCCTTCGTCATCATTGATAATCTGAGCATAAATATGATTCAGGGAACGAAAAACAGAAAGCCGGGGCTTTTCTAAAGTACCATAAATCTTAGCTCTTACTCTTTTTTTTCTTCTTTCTCGCTGTTTTTTATTATTTTTTATCATATTTTAATGTTTGTTTCCTACGAAATTTTACGTCCCTGTGGTTGCTATTTTTTTACCAGCTTTTCTTCTTATTCTTTCTCCTTTATAATGAATGCCTTTCCCTTTATAAGGTTCAACTGGTTTAACGGCTTTTATTTCTGCGGCAAATTGCCCCACTTTTTCTTTAGAATTTCCGCTAACAGAAATAGAATTTTTCTCAATTTTCACTTCTATATCATCTGGGATTTCTAAACTAACTGGATTAATATAACCGACTTTTAAAACTAAATTCTTTCCTTCGACATTAACTCGGTAACCTACTCCCTCTATCTCTAAATCTTTTTTGAATCCTTGAGTTAATCCCTTAATTAAATTATTAAGATGAGCTCTTGTTGTTCCCCAAAGGGCTTTTGTATCTTTTTCATCTCTAATGGGGATAACATTTAAACTATTGTTAGAGATTTCTATTTTCAGACTATCCGGAATAACTAAAAATGCCTCGCCTCTTAAACTCTTAGCTCTTAAGATGTCGTTTTCTATTTTTACTTCAACTCCTTCGGGAATATTAATTGATTTTTTGCCTATACGAGACATGATTGAAAATATTAATTACCATATTTCTAAAAGAACCTCTCCGCCAAGTTTTTCTCTTCTCGCTTCTTTATCAGCCATCACTCCCTTAGAAGTGGTCATAACCCTGATTCCAATTCCACGTTTAAAGGACCATATTTCTTTGGTATTAACATAAGTTCTTCTGGAGGGTTTAGAAATTCGTTTTAAAAGAGAGATTCTGGGAGACCCGTCTTTTCTATACTTTAAACTCACTTCGATTATCTTTTTATTGCTTCGACCGACTTTTTCAATATCTTTAATAAAACCGTGCTTTTTTAACACTTCTAAAATCGCCCATTGTAATTTTGAAAAAGGAATATTAACAGTCGTTTTCTTGACCGCTTGAGCGTTTCTTATTCGAGTTAACATATCACTGATTGGATCCGTCATATTACCAACTTGCTTTTTTAATACCGGGGATTTTACCTTGAGAAGCTAATTCTCTAAAACAAATTCGACACAAACCAAAATCATCAATATATCCTCTTTTTCTTCCACAACGCCAACAACGCTTCACTTTCCTGGTAGAGTATTTGGGTTGTTTTTTGGCTCTTGCAATAACTGATTCTTTTGCCATAAAGACTTAACTAATCTGCTTTATTAATTTGAATGGGAAACTTTAAAGATTTGTATAATTCAATAGCCTGATCTCTGTTTTTGGCATTAGTGACAAAAGTAACTTCTAAACCGAAAGTTAAAGGATTCTGTTCACGACTAATTTCTGGAAAAATAATATGATCTCTTACACCATAATTTAAATTTCCTTTTTCGTCAATGTTTTTTAATGGAATGCCCCAAAAATCTCTCGATTGAGGTAAATCAACGTTTACGAATTTATTAATGAAATCTCTCATTCTTTTTCCTCGAAGAGTAACCATTAATCCTAAAGGCATACCTTCTCTCACCTTAAAACTAGCAATGGATTTTTTAGCTGGTCGAATGGCAGGTTTCTGACCAGTAATCATATTAACATCATGAGATATCTTTTTAATAATTTCTTCGCTATTTTTCGCATTTGCCACCAACCTGCCAATACCAACATTAATTACTACCTTGATAATTTTAGGTACAGCTAAAGGATTCTTATTTAAATCTTTTAAATTTTGGGTTTGAGTCTTCATCATAAATTAAGAGATTACTGAACCACATTCTTTACAAATTCTTACTTTCTTTTTCCCTTCTATTCTAGAAGCAATTTTAGTATGTTTTTTGCAATGAGGACAAATTAACATAACGTTGGCTCTATTAATCGGCCTTGGTACTAAAATAATTTCACCCTTTTCCCCTTGTTTTTTAGCTCTTTTAATTTTTTTCACTAAATTCAAAGCTTCAATCGTTAACCTGTTATCTTCGGGAAAAACTTTAATTATCTTGCCGGTTTTCCCTTTATCTTTGCCTTTTTTAATAATCACTAAATCCCCTCTACGAATATTCATAAAAATATATATTTAAACGAACTCCGGAATTAGAGCCGCCACTTTATCATAACCTCTTTCTTTAATTTCTTGGGGAAAAGGACCAAACAATCTTCCACCAAGCGGTTCTAATTTATCATTAACCAAAACAGCAGCATTTTCATCAAATTTAATATAAGAACCATCTGAACGACGAAATGGTTTTCTTTGTCTGACAATAATAGCCTTGATTACAGCTTTTTTCTTTATTTCTCTTCTCGGTTCTGCCACTTGAACTGAAGCTACAATTAAATCACCAATCTCAGCATATTTTTTGTACGAACCTCCTAAGACTCGAAAACAGCGGATAATTTTGGCGCCGCTATTGTCAACTACTTTGATAATTGATCGAGGCTGAATCATACCAATGTTGTTAAAATTTTTGAACGAGGCTCAATGCCGAGTGATAAAAATTTTATCACAACATTGAGCACCCCGTTAGAAGTTCAGCGATAATTATTAATATAAGAAAGTCTTGAGGCGAAGCCGCCTTTGCGGCTTTGGCTATCTTTAAACGAAAGATTAACACCAAACTTCTAACGGGGTAAAGGTTTTGTTACCAAGCACTCAAAGTCTTGAGTGCTTGAACAAAGCCCTTTACTTTAACATAAATTTGCCCTAATCGCAAGATACAGATTTACACTCGGCTAATAACTCTCCATCTTTTATCTTTAGATAATGGTCTTGTAGCTTCGATAATAACTTTATCACCAACATGATATTCGTTTTTATTACTGTGAGCTTTAAATTTCTTCAAAACCCAATAGGATTTTCTATATTTGGGATGGAATTTTAATCTTTTCACTTCAACCACTATTGTTTTTTGCATCTTATCTGACACCACTACTCCTTTTAATTGTCTTTTTTGTTTTGTTTTTTTCTCAACCATATTAAATATTAAAACATTAATTTTTTGTTATATTTTTCATTGGGGCATTTCTTTCATTTCGTTTGAAAGAGTTAAAATTCTAGCAATATCTTTTTTAAGATCTCTTATTGATCGTACATTCTTTACTTTTCCAGCAGCTAAATTAAACTTTAAGTCTTGGAGTTTCTTTGAAGAATCCAATAATAACTTATATAATTCTTCTTTGGATTTACTTTTTAAGCCTTTTGATTCTGAAGTTTCCATGAATTTACTCTTTTATAAAAATGGTTTTTATAGGTAATTTAGAAGCGGCTAATCTAAAGGCTTCTCGAGCTTTTGCTTCTGAAACACCATCTATTTCAAAAATAATTCTCCCTGGTTTCACTGGAGCAACATAATATTCTACAGCCCCCTTACCTCCTCCCATCGTCACTTCTGCTGGTTTTCTAGTAATGGGTTTGTCCGGAAAAACCCTCATCCAAACCTTCCCTTCTTGTCTTAAAGTATAGGCAATGGCTTTCCTAGCAGATTCTAATTGTTGCGATGATAACCATCTTTCCTCAACGACCTTTAAGCCAAAAGTGCCAAAATTTAACTCTGTTCCTCGAGTATCTATTTGGCGGAATCTATTTCTCCCCTTTTGCATTTTTCTGTGTTTTACTTTCTTTGGTAAAAGCATAATTTAATTGGTTTCTTTTTGATATTCACCTTTATATATCCAAACTTTAATACCAACAACGCCATAAGTACAGTGAGCTTCGTAAAAACCATAATCGATATTAGCCCGAAGGGTTGATAAAGGTAATTTTCCTTCTTTAAGCCATTCTTCACGAGCAATTTCTATCCCATCTAATCTGCCTGAGGCCATAACTTTTGCTCCTAAAACTTCTTTATGTTGTATAATTTTTGAAAGATGCTGTTTTAAAACACGACGATAAGAAATTCTTTTTTCTATATCCTCAGCAATATTTTGAGCCACTATTGAAGCAGAACTCTCGGGGTGTTTTACTTCTTCAACAACAATATTAATTTTATTATTTGTTTTTAAAAGTTTTTTTAGACCGGCGCTTAGATTTTCAATGCCAATGCCCTGACGACCGATTAATAATCCAGGCCTCGCTGTTTTAATGATAACTTTTATATCTTTTGCCTTTCGTTCTATTTCTATATTTTCGATTTTGGCTGCTTTGGCTTGTTTTAAAACAAATCGACGAATTTTATAATCTTCTTCTAATAGTTTTTTGGTATTTTTCAAATCAAACCAACGAGAATCCCAGTTCTCACTAATGCCTAAACGATATGATTTTGGACTAATTTTTTGAGCCATATCTTTCAATTAAATAACTTTGCGTCTAAAGATTTTTTGTCTGGGCAAAACTTTTTTAGTTTTTCCAATCTGTTTCTCTTCTGCTAGTTTAAAAGTCTGTTTTGCCTTTTTTTCTTTAGACAAAATTTTTCTATCTTTTAATTCTATCTTTGCTTCCGACTTATTCTCTTTTTGTTTTGAAGGGACAATCTCACCCAAAGTAATATTTATATGAGAAGTCCTTTTTTTAATAGTATAAACAGCTCCTCTCGCTCTTGGTCTATAACGTTTTAAAGCCGGACCTTCGTCTACTCGAATTAATTTTATGAAAAGATTATCTTTATTCAAATGAAAATTATTTTCTGCATCATTAACTACCGATTTCAATAATTTCATTATTGGTTCACTGCTCCGTTTTTTATTATACATTAATTGAGCTTCGGCTTCTTGAACCGATAATCCTTTAAGTAGCCCCGTTACCAAACGAGTTTTTCTGGGGCTAATTTTCAAATATTTTAATGATGCTTTTACTTCCATAAGAAATTAAATTAAGATTTACCCGCCAAATTTTTGCCAAGCAAAAGTTAGGCGGGTTTAGTTTCTGGAGCAGAAACCTCAGGAGTCTTTGCTTTGGCCTCTAATTCTCTTTGCATTCTACCACCATGTCTAATAAATTTTCTAGTAGGAGAAAATTCGCCAAAACGATGACCAACCATTTCTTCTCTTACGTCAACATTGATAAAATTCTTTCCATTATGAACTGCGAAAACAAAACCGACCATTGAAGGTATAATAACCGAATCTCGAGAATAGGTTTGAATTGGTGTTTTATCCCCTACTTTAACTCGAGACATTTTTTTTAATAACTTGGCATCAACGAACGGACCTTTTTTAATAGAACGAGACATACAAAGATTAATTTTTAATTTTTAATTTTAAAACTTGAACAAGTTATCTTTTTCTCTTCTTTCGATGCTCAACAATAAATTTATCAGAATATTTATTTTTCTTTCTAGTTTTTTTACCACCGGTAACTTTACCAAAAATATTTTTTGGTCTCTTGGTACCTCTTTTGGTTTTCCCTTCACCGCCACCATAAGGATGATCAACAGCGTTCATGGCTGAACCTCTAACTTTTGGCCTTTTTCCCATTAACCTCGATCTACCAGCTTTGCCTATTTCAATTAAACCATGTTCAATATTAGACAATTGGCCAATGGAAGCATAGCAAGTACTTAAAATCTTTCTGATTTCTCCGGACGGCATTTTAATAAAAGTATATTGACCTTCTTGCGCTAAAATTATACCTGCTGAGCCAGCTGATCGCGATAATTTCCCACCCTGTAAAGTTTTAGTTTCTATATTATGAATCTGAGCTCCTACAGAAATATTTTTAAGAATCATCCTGTTCCCTGCTTTTGCTGGAGCTTTTTCGCTGCAAACAATACTATCGCCTACTTTTAAATCATTGGGAGCTAAAATATATCGCCAATCTCCATCTCGATAAGAAATTAAAGTAATAAAAGTGGTTCTAAAAGGATCGTATTCAATAGTTTTGACTATCCCAGGAATTCCTTTTTTTTCTTCTCCTAAAATAATCTCTCGATATAGTTTTTTATTGCCTCCTCCTCTATGTCGACTAGTGATCAAACCTTTGGATCTGCCTTTTTGACGTTTTTTAAAAGAAGTCAATTTTTTCAAAGGTTCATCTGCTGTCAAAACAGAATAATCGGAAACTGAGAAATGGCGTTTAGCTGGACTTGTTGGTTTATATCTTTTCATATCTCAAATTAGACTCCTAATTCTATTTTTTGTCCTTCTTGAAGAGTCACAATAGCTTTTTTCTTGTCTTGACCATAACTAGTTTTTCTCATCCAGTTTTTGGGTTTTGAAGGAGTTCTAATAATTCTTATTTTTACAACCTTGACATGATAATAATCTTCAATAGTTTTTTTAACGATGTTTTTATTGACATTAATCTCGACATCAAAAACATACTGATTTTGGGATTTTAAATCAGTGCTTTTTTCACTTAAATGAGGTTTTTTCAGAATTAAAGGCTCTGGATTATTCATAATTTAAATCAAGCTAATTGTTTTTCTAAAGTAGAAAGGGCTTCTTTGGAAAACATCACAAATTTATTATTTAGGAGATTTAAAATATTAACATCGGAAACATTAGTGATCTCTACTTTAGAAATATTTTTTAAAGCTCTTGCAAGGATTTTTTCTTTATTGTCTAATAATACTAAGATACTTTTGGTGATATCTGTTTTAAAAATTTGCTTTAAAACATTAAAAATTTCTTTTGTTTTTATCTCTTTTATCTCAAATTTATCGATAATTCTAATTTCTTTATCTTTTAATTTTTGGGAAAGGATTATTCTAATACTTGCTTTCTTCATTTTCTTATTAACTTTTTTCTTCAGATTTTCTTCTTTCTGCCGAGGCCCGAAAACAACACCTCCGCCTTTCCAAATTGGAGATCGAATGGAACCATGTCTCGCTCTTCCCGTTCCTTTTTGAGCCCAAGGTTTTTTACCCCCACCTCTAACTTCTGACCTGTCTTTGGTAAAAGCTATTGGTTTTCTTTGATTACTTAATAATGATTTATAAACTTGATATACTAAATCATTATTAAAAGCCACATCAAAAATATTTTGAGGCATTTCTATTTCTTCCAATACTTCTCCTTTTTGATTGTAAACTTCTGCTTTCATTATTTTAACTGGAAATTTCAATTAAGGTTCCTCGCTTACCAGGTATCGCTCCTTTTAAATAAAGCAGATTTTTTTCAGAATCTACTTTTATTACTTTTACTGTTTTTACAGTAATATTTTTTCCTCCGGTTCTCCCAGCCATTTTTTTACCCTTGATAACATGCTGGGGAGTAGTTGCACCGATAGAACCAGGCTGTCGATGAGCATGTTTAACTCCATGAGTAGCATCTTTCCCATGAAAACCGTGTCTTTTCACCACCCCCTGAAATCCTTTCCCTCTGCTTTTTCCAATGATTTTTACTTTATCTCCGGTTTCAAAAACATCAACCTTTATTGCCTCACCAACTTTGTATCCTTCGATAATACTTGATTCGATTGGTTTTTTATCAAATCGAAATTCTCTAATCCATTTAAAATCTCCTGATATCTTTCCAGTATTTTTAAAATGACCTTTAAGGGGTTTGGAAATATTTTTCTTTTTGCCAAAGCCTATTTGAATAGCAGCATAGCCATCTTTCTCTTTAGTTTTTATTTGGATAATCTTAATCGGACCAGCTTCTAAAATAGTCACTGGTATAACTTTTCCACTTTCATCAAATATCTGACTCATATTTAATTTTTTAGCGAGAATAAACTTCATAGATTTTTTTCCGAGTCCCTTTCATTGAAAAACTGGGCACTAGCCCAGTTTTTTAAAAAGTTAAAGACTAGCAAATCATACTATTCCGAGCAAAGTGAGAAAAAAGGTTCTTGAGCGAAGCGAAAGGTTCTTACATCTTGATTTCTATATCGACTCCAGCTGGCAGATCAATATTAGTAAGGGCTTCGATTGTCTTGGAATTAGGATTAATGATTTCTATCAGTCTCTTATGAATTCTCATTTCAAACTGTTCTCGAGAATCTTTCTTAACAAAAGTAGAGCGATTCACTGTATAGTGATGAATCTCAGTAGGTAAAGGGATGGGGCCAATAACTTCGCTCCCATATCTAATTGCTGCTTCTATAATTTGTCGACAAGAATTGTCAAGAATGCGATAATCGTATCCCTTTATTTTTATTCTTACTTTTTGGAAAGATTCTGTCTTGATACCAACCACAATTGTATTTATTATGTTTCTTGGATACATCGGCGGAGCCGATACATTTCATAAAAAATTTGCCCTGATTCCTTATTGCGTTAGCAATAAGGACAAATTTACTTAAGAATTTTTGTTACGGCTCCTGCTCCAACAGTTCGTCCTCCTTCTCGAATAGCAAAGCGAGAACTTGCATCAAGAGCAACAGGAGCAATTAATTTTACTGTAAACTTTACATTATCACCAGGCATCACCATCTCAACTCCTTCTGGAAGAGTGACTTCTCCTGTAACATCAGCTGTCCGAATATAAAATTGAGGTTTATAACCAGCAAAGAATGGAGTGTGACGACCACCTTCTTCTTTAGCTAAAATATAAACTTCTGCTTCAAATTCAGTATGAGGAGTAATGGAGCCTGATTTGGCCAAAACTTGCCCTCTTCTGACTTCTTCTTTTTTAGTTCCGCGAAGAAGAATTCCAACATTATCACCGGCCTGACCTTCATCAAGAGTTTTATTAAACATTTCCACACCAGTAACAATGGTTTTAATAGTTGGATGATAACCAATAATTTCAATTTCATCATTAGTACGAACTATTCCTCTCTCAATTCTACCGGTTACTACAGTTCCTCTTCCTTCAATAGAAAAGATGTCTTCAATAGGTATTAAAAAGGGTTTATCAATATCTCGAACTGGATCTGGAAAATAAGTATCAACTGCCTCCATTAAATCCAAAATTGGTTTAACATCAACATCATCAATTGATTTAGCTTCTAATGCTTTTAAGGCTGAACCTCGAATGACTGGAATATCTTTACCAGGAAAACCATGTTTAGTTAATAATTCCCTTATTTCAGTTTCTACCAAATCAATTAATTCTGGATCATCAACCATATCGATTTTATTAAGGAAAACAACTATAGCCGGCACACCTACCTGACGAGCTAAAAGAATATGCTCAGAAGTTTGAGGCATGGGACCATCTGGAGCAGAGACAACAAGAATAGCTCCATCCATCTGAGCAGAACCAGTAATCATATTTTTAATATAATCTATATGTCCTGGGCAATCGATGTGAGCATAGTGCCTTTTATCCGTTTCGTACTCAGAGTGATGAACATTAATGGTAATACCGCGAGTTTTTTCCTCTGGCGCTTTATCAATTTCGTTTACAGCTAATTCTTTTTTGGTTAAACCTTTAAGGTGAAGCGCATGAAGAATAGCTGCCGTTAAAGTAGTCTTTCCATGGTCAATATGACCAATAGTACCAATATTCATGTGCGGTTTTGATCTGACATATTTTTCTTTTTCTGCCATATTTTTTTATTTTATTATATTTTATTATTTTTTATTTTTATTCCGTCAGTTGACGGATTTTTTTATGGTTTCGACGCAGTGATTAAATATTAATCTATAATTCAATTAAAGTCAAGTACCTTTTTTGTCAATAATTTGTTCGGTAATATGCCTTGGAACCTCGGCATAATGACTAAATTCCATATTGAACGTTCCTCGTCCCTCGGTCAGAGAACGTATATTGGTGGCATAGCCAAACATTTCTGCTAAAGGCACTTGGACATCAATAATCTTCATCATCGCCCGTTCTCCTATTTTCTCTATTCTCCCCCTTTTAGAATTCAAATCGCCAATAATATCGCCTAAGAATCTTTCTGGAATAATTACTTCAATTTTCATTATTGGTTCTAATAAAACAGGATCTGCCTTTTTTGCTCCTTCTTGAAAAGCCATGGAGCCGGCAATTTTAAAAGCGAAATCAGAAGAATCAACTTCGTGAAAAGAACCATCGTAAAGTGTCACTCGAACATCAGTCATGGGATAACCAGCGAGGACACCTTTATCCATTGCTTCTTTAACGCCTTTTTCTACAGCGGGAATATATTCTTGAGGAATAATTCCGCCTTTAATCTTATTAACAAATTCAAATTTCTGTCCTCTTTCCAATGGCTCGAGTTTTAACAAAACATGCCCATATTGACCCCGGCCTCCTGATTGACGAATATACTTCCCTTCACTTTCGATAAGTTTTCTAATGGTTTCTCTATAGGCTACTTGAGGTTTACCAGTTTTAATATGAAGATTAAATTCTCTTTTCATTCTCTCGGCTAAAACTTCTAAATGAAGTTCGCCCATGCCAGCAATAATGGTTTCCCCTGTTTCTTCATCACCTGAAACTCTAAAAGTGGGATCTTCTTCAGCTAATTTCCTTAACACTAAACTCATTTTTTCTTGGTCAATTTTAGTTTCTGGCTCAACTTTCATAGAAATAACCGGATCAGGGAAACTAATTTGTTCTAAAATAATCGGATTATTAGAATCGCATAATGTATCTCCAGTACCAGTATTTTTAAGACCAACAGTAGCGGCAATATCTCCTGCTCTAATAATATCCAACTCTTCTCGCTGATTAGCATGCATTCTGAGTAAACGACTAATTCTTTCTTGGGAAGATTTGGTAGCATTTAAAACATAACTGCCTTTATTTAACTCTCCGGAATAAACTCGAAAATAAGTTAAAGTACCAACATATGGATCAGTGGCCACTTTAAAAGCTAAAGCAGCAAAGGGTTCTTTATTATCAGGCTGACGAATAATAGTTTCGCCTGTTTTAGGATCAATACCTTCAACCGGAGGCAAATCTTTTGGTGAAGGCAAATACTCAACTATAGCATCGATCAAAGGTTGAACACCTTTATTTTTAAAAGATGAACCGCATAAAACTGGCACAATCGCGCCGCTAATAGTAGCTTTTCTTAAAACTCTTCTTATCTCTTCTTCGCTTGGATTTTGACCTTCTAAATATTTACTTAATAATTCTTCATCGTTCTCTACTACTTTTTCTATCAATAATTTTTGCCATTGTTCGGTTTGTTTTTTAAAATTTTCTGGAATATCTTTTAAGATAACGTACTGACCGTGATCACCTTCAAAATACACTGCTTGCATTTGGATAAGATCAATCACTCCTTCGAATTTATCTTCAATGCCAATAGGAATATTTATTGGTTGAGCATGAAGGGTTAATCTTTCTCTTATGGATTCTAAATCTTTTTCAAAATTGGCTCCTGTTCTATCTAATTTATTGATGAAGCACATTCGAGGAACATTAAATTTATCAGCCTGGTGCCAAACTGTTTCTGATTGAGGTTCCACCCCAGCCACGCCATCAAAGATAACTACTGCCCCATCAAGAACTCTCAAAGATCTCTGAACTTCAGCTGTAAAATCAATGTGCCCAGGGGTATCAATAATATTAATCCGATATTTATAATTTTCATCTTTATTCCGATAAGTTGGAATCCAAAAACAACTGGTAGCGGCAGCAGTAATAGTAATTCCTCTTTCCCGTTCTTGATCCATCCAATCCATAATAGTTGTTCCTTCGTCAATTTCTCCGATTTTATGGGAAATTCCGGTGTAAAATAAAACTCGCTCGGTAGTAGTAGTTTTACCAGCGTCAATATGAGCAATAAAACCGATGTCCCTAAGTTTTTCTATTTCTATAGGAGAACTTCCTTCCATGTTTTTATCTTCTGAAATGGGCGAAGGCGCGATTCGCTTCAGCCATACGATGGGTATCTAATTTTTTCTTAATGGCTGCTCCTTCATTCTTAGAAGCTAAAATTAATTCTTCGGACAATTTGTCAGCCATTGATTTGCCTTTTTTAGACCGACTAATCTCTATTAACCAACGAAAAGCTAAGGTAGTTTTGCGATAATCAGGCACAGGTTGAGGTATTTGATAATTAGCTCCTCCGATTCTTTTAGTTTTGACTTCTAAATCTGGGAAAACATTTTCCACTGCTAAATTGAAAATATTTAATGGATCTTGATTAGTTTGTTTTTTAATTCGCTCCATCGTTTGATAAAACACTTTTTGGGCGACTGATTTTTCTCCATCTTTCATCAAATAATTAATAAAGCGAGTCGCTAAAGGACTTTTATAAATTATGTCTGGTTCATAATCTTTTTCTTCTCTATGTTTTCTTCTCATAATTTTTTATGATTCTTTTGGTTTCTTGACGCCGTATTTACTTCGCTGTTGTTTTCTATTTTCTACGCCACTAGTATCAAATTTACCTCTCACAATATGATACTTTACACCTGGTAAATCTTTTACTCGACCACCTCTGACCAATGCAATGGAGTGCTCTTGTAAATTATGCCCTTCGCCGGGAATATAAGCAGTAATTTCCATGCCATTAGATAATCTGATCCGGGCTACCTTTCGCAAAGCTGAGTTAGGTTTTTTCGGAGTAGTGGTAAAAACTTTTAAACAAACTCCCTTCTTTAAAGGTGAAGGATGATAAGTTGGTCTATTTTTAATTGTATTAAAAGAAAAAGACAGAGCAACTGATTTGCTCTTCTGAATAATTCGCTTGCGACCTTTTCGAATTAACTGAGTAAATGTAGGCATGCTAAACAGTAGTTTAGCAAATAAGCTATTATTTGTCAATTTAAGGTCGTTAGTTAATGAAAGCCAGTAAAAAGATAAAAAAACAAAGCAACTAATGGGTAGATTAAGCTCCAACCAAACATTATAAAAATCAATAAAATTATAAAACTATATTGATAAAGGACTATTTCTAATTTAGGAGAAGGGAAAAAATAAAATAAGATTTTTGAACCATCTAAAGGAGGAATGGGTAATAAATTAAAAATGGCTAAAATCAAATTAATCTGAACAATTATTCCTAAAAAAGAAAGAAAGGCTAGCCCAAGCGCAGAATTAGCTCCTATCCTCATTAAAAGACCAAAGAATAAAGCTAAACTGAAATTAGCTGCTGGTCCAGCCAAAGCCAAAAGAGCTGAATCGCGACCAGGTTTTTTTAATTTCAAAGGGTTATAAGGTACTGGTTTTGCCCAGCCAAAAATAATACCAGCTCGACTAATAATAAGGAATAAAGGTAATAGAATTGAACCAAAAATATCTAAATGAGGAATTGGATTTAAGGTTAACCTCCCCATTTTTTCTGCGGTATCGTCTCCTAATTTTAAAGCTGCCCAGCCATGGGATACTTCATGAATAACTACTGAGAAAAGTAAAACTATTATCGAAAAAATTTGATTTGGTTGAATCATTTGTGATTGTTTAAAATTTTTTCTTTTTCACTTAAAGGTAGATTTGTTTTCCTGATCAAATTATTAATTATGCTAATGGTTTCATCATAAGTGGCTCTATCTACTGGATAAGGCGTAGCATCTTTACCACCATGAGCAAAAGAATATCTAGCCGGATCTTCATAAGATGGCTTAGCGCCATAAATTACTTCCGCCACCAAAGCCAAAGCTCTAATAGTTTTTGGTCCCACGCCATAAGTAGCCAACAAATTTTCATAATTTTTAGGTTTTGCTTCTGTTAAGTGGTGCAAAATCTTTTGCAGATAGCGATTCACCAGAAAATCTTCATTAACTACCGGATGATATTTAAATTCTCTGTTCTCTAAATTCAAAAGAATCAACTGTTGTTTTTTGTTCCCTAATTTTACCATCCGGCTGAATTCCGACGAATACTTTGCTAAAATTTTAACATCTTTTAATAAACTTAAGAAATTCTGATTGACTAATTCCACACTGGTATTTTGTGTAGGTACACTATTTTTAGCAACCAGATTTAAAACTTTTTTCCTTTGATCTGCCACAATACCTTGATGAGGTTCCACCACCAAGTTTTTGGAACCGTTCAACGAATGAAAATTTAAAGAATCTGAGTACCAATGATAACGTCTGGCGGTCACGCTTTGAGTATTCATCCCCTGCTGAACAACTGCCCAAGCTCCATTTTTTGAAAAGAAAAAAGTATGATGATAAATTTGAAAACCATCCTGGACTAAACTGTTATCAACTTTGGCTGCCATTTTGGAATTATAAACCAAATGATTGGCTTGAGAAAAAGGAATATTCAAAGTATGCCCCCAAGTTAAAATTTCATCTGGCGTTTTTTTAGAAGTTTTACCCTTGCCGCCACAAATAAAAATTCCCATTTCTTTTTCCTGCCCTCGAACGGCTTCTTTGAGAGCCGCGGTTAAAGTAGTGGTTAAACCTGAAGCATTCCAATCAAAAGCTAAAACCGTACCTAAAGATTGAAACCAAACCGGATCAGCAATTCTTCGCAAAAATTCATCAACTCCATATTCTTCTATCATTACCCTGATCATCTCTTTAGCTAATCTAACCATACGCTCAAAAAGCCATTTTGGGCACTTGCCATAATCTAAACCAAATGTTGCTACTCCTCTTTGAAACATATTTCTCTGTTAATTTTAGCATTTTCCACTTAATAACAACAGGCACAAAAAAGTGCCTGTTGTTGTAATTCAGTAAAATTCTTTCCCAAGATCTTTAAATCAAAATCTGAAAAGTATAATAAGCTAAAAGTAAAATAATAATTCCTAATATTCTATAGACAATATCGGAAAAATTAAGCCAGGATGCTATCCAATTTTCCAATTTACTTTTGGGCAAAATTATTACCAGCAATCCCTTGATTCCAGCTAAAATCGCTATTATCTGAATGACCAAAGGAATAGTTGTCAGGGCTTGAGCTTGCCAAAGAAAATAAGCAAAAGCTAAACAAACCAAACCCCAGAACCAATAAGGCAAACGACTGGTTAAACCCTTGCTTAAACTTTTAACTTTCTTAGGCAAAATTAAAGCTATCACGCCAAAGATTGCCCATACCGCTATAAGTAAATAAAGAGGCCATTTCATATTTGTAAATTTTAATTTAATTTTTCGACCTAACTGTATTATACTCTTAAAATAGCTGTCAAACCAATGAGCCAACAATAATAAGCAAAATAAACTAATTTCTTTTGATTTAATTTCAAAATTTTCATCAAAAGTTTAAGAGAAAATAAACTGACTACAAAGGAAACAAGAACGCCAATAAAATAAATTGAAATTAAGCTGGAAGATATCTGAGTAAGTTTTGGCGCTTCTAAAAAAGTAGCGCCGGCAATGATAGGAATAGCCAAGAGAAAAGAAAACTCAGCTGCTCTTTCACTTTTTAAGCCAGAAAAAATTCCGGCGCTAATGGTAAGACCTGAACGAGAAATTCCTGGCAAAACTGCTAAAGCTTGACTTAGGCCCACAATAATTGAGTCTTTTATATCAACTTTGTCTTTATTATTTTTTTTCTTTCGGCTGGCTAAAAATAAAATGATACCTGTGATAACTAACATGATTCCGGCAAAACGAGGATTTAAAAAAAATGTTTCTACTGTTTTTCTGAATGGAAATACTATAGCCACCGTTATTATACTGGCTAAAATAATACAACTGATTAATTTTCTATCAGCAAAAATATTTTTCCTTTTTGGCAAAAAATAAACTAAAAGAGCCAGTAAAGAGCCCAAGTGCAACATCATATCTAAAACTACTGGTTGTTGATTAATTAAGGGTAAAAAATGCTGGATAATCACTAAATGGCCAGAACTAGAAACTGGCAAGAATTCTGTTAGCCCCTGAACTAAACCTAAAAAAGAAATTTGAAAAATCGATTTTAAAAAATACATAAAAAAAGCCTATTGAATATGATGTAACTCTATTTTTTGCAACTCAGTCAGAGCTAAATGCAAACGCTGATCATTATCAGTATAAAGAGTTATTAAAGTCTCGCCAACTTCGACTTTTTCTCCTACGGTTTTATTAAGATAAACCCCAGCTTCTTTAGTAATCGGTGAACCTAACAAACGCACAATTCTAATTAAATGTTTCAAATCAATTTTTTTGATTATACCTTTTTTATCAGAAGTTATTTTATAAGTATTAGCGCCTAAAATCATTGTCTCCGAATCTATGTCTTCTTTTCCACCTTGAGCATTGATAATTTTTTGAAATTGTTTAAAAGCTTCACCAGAAATTAATTGTTGTTGAGCTAATTTTTCTCCCTGACCCTTTCTGGCTTTGCCTAAAATTTCTAAAAGATTACCAGTCAATTTTATGGCTCTTTTTTCTAAATCAAGAGGGCGATTATCTTTTTGTTGTAAAACCCGTAGAACGTCACATATTTCTAAAATTGGACCTATTCCCCTTCCTATAGGTTTACCAACATTTTCTATAACCACTTTTACCTTGATATGAAATTTCTTTCCTAAAAATTCAAAAATCTTTTTTACTTTCATTGCCTCTCTGTAATTTTCAATTTTAGCTCCTTCACCAATAGGCATATCAATGACCAAATGAGTGGCACCTATAGCTACTTTTTTCGACATAATACTAACGATCATTTTTGAATAGGGTTCTATACCTAATTCATAACTAACCTTTAAAATTCTATCATCAGCAGGCGCTAATCTTAGAGCTCCGCCCCAAACTATACAAGCCTTGGTCTTATTAACTATTTCTCTGATTTTTTCTGAACTAAATTCTACTGGAGTTAAAACTTCCATCACATCCGCTGTCCCAGCTTCAGAAGTAATAGCCCGAGAAGAAGTTTTAGGCATTAATATTCCTAAACTTGAAACAATGGAAACAATAATTGGGGTAGTGCGATTGCCTGGCAAACCACCAATAGAATGTTTATCAGCCACTTTCCCATCCCAGTGCATTATCTCTCCTGTTTCTGCCATGGCCCTAGTCAAATAATAAATTTCTTCATTAGAAAAACCATTCTTCATAAAAGCCGAGGCAACAAAAAAAGAAATCTGAATATCGTCGAGATGATAGTTAACAATATCATAAATAATAGATTTTACTTCTGGATAAGATAATCTCTTGCCAATTAATTTTTTCTGAATGCATTCTAATGATGGCGCTGCTGGAGCTAAAGTTAATTCCAAAACATCACCTTCTTTAATTTTATATCTTTCAACAATATCTCTAAAAAGACCTATTTCTCCTGGTTTGACAAAATCCCTAGTAATATCAACCCCCACTTCAGTTTTTTTATGATTCCATTTGACACTTAATTCATCACCAGCTCTCACCCCATAAACCTTGCCATCCTCTTCATGAATTAAAACTACCCAGGGACGGCCAGTTTGGATATCTAAATATTTCGCTTTCAGGAAAAACTCACCATCTTCTTGAATTTTTTCTTTGTTTCCTTGAATCATATTTGCAGCATCTTTTTTAAAAATCTTGCTAAAGGTTCAACAATATCCAACTTATATTTTGAGTTTTCTAATGTATTAGTAGTAATTATTCTTTTTGGGTTTATTTTTCTTAAGGATTCAATTGACTGATCGCCAAAAATAGGATGAACAAAAGCAAAACTAATAGTTTTAGCTTTGATCTTGTGAGCAATTTTAGCTGCTTCTAAAATAGTTCCGCCTGTAGACACCATATCATCAATAATAATCACCTCTTTACCATTTAAATCTAGAGACGAATGAGAAAAAGTAATTTTACCAGTTTTTGCATCTCGTTGCTTTAAAAAAACTGATTTTTGGGCTGAGAAATTTATGCAGAAATCATCCACAAAGGTTTTGGCTTCTCTATCTGGTCCAATCACCACTGTTTCTTTTGAATTAAAATCTTGAAACTTTTCCGCTAAATCTTTAAATAAAAAAAGATTATGAGCAGGGATTTTAAATAAATCTTTGATTCTTTTGCGATGCTCATGCATATTACAAGTAATAAAAACATCCAAATTCTTTTCAATTAACTCATCAATATATAAAGCAGAAAGCGACTCTCCTTCTTGAAAAACTGCATCCTGTCTCGCATAGGGTAGATAAGGCATGATGCCAACTACTTTCTTGGCTAAATCTTTTGCTTTTCTCGCTAAAAGAAAATATTTCAAAAGATAATCGTTGATATTTTCGTTTGTCCTTTTTTGTAAAATTAAAATTATTTGATCAGCTTTTTCCTCTTTTTGGAGTCGCGGCTGCAATTCACCATCAGGAAAAATTCTCTCCTCAATTAAAATAGCTTCTAAATTGAGAAGTCGGGCTAATTTTTCGGCTAAATCATCGCCAATAACTAAAGATTTCATAATTGAATCGAGTTAATAGAGAGGAAATTTTGAACACAATTTTCTTACTTCTTTCTTGATTATAACTGGTTTTTTCTTTTTTATCAAAACTCGATAAATTAATTCAGCGATTTTCTTCATTTCTTTTTCTTTCATTCCTCTGGTCGTTACTGCTGGCACCCCAATTCTTATGCCTGAGGGATGAAAAGGACTAACATCACCTATTACCACATTGCGATTAGCAATAATACCTGCCTTTTCTAATAAAGTTTCAGCCTCCATCCCAGAAATCCCAATTTTTTTAAAATCCAAAACCATTAAATGATTATCAGTACCATTAGTTGTTAAACGAAAACCTAATTTTTTGAATGCTTGAGCTAAAGCTTGGCTATTTTTAAGAATTTGTTTTTGGTAATTATAAAAACTTTTGCTTCTGGCTAATTTAAAGGTTAAGGCAATGCTAGCTGTCACATTATTATGAGGTCCACCCTGCATCTGAGGAAAAACTGATTTATTAATTACGCTTTCCAGATCAATTTTGTTTTTCTTAGCAATTTTTGATTCTTTATTAATAAAAATTATCGCTGCTCTTGGCCCTCTTAAAGTTTTGTGAATGGTAGTGGTGATAAGATCGCAAGATAAAAATGGATTAGGATATAAACCAGCTAAAACTAAACCAGCAATATGAGAAATATCAGCCATGGAATAGGCATTAATTTTATGAGCTATTCGACTAAATTTTTGAAAATCAATTTTTCTGGGATAAGAAGTTAAACCGGAAACAATAATTTTAGGATGATATTTCTTGGCTAATTTTTTTATTTCAGTAAAATCAATCATTTCGGTTTTAGGATTTAAGCCGTATTGAATAGCATGATATAATTTTCCTGATAAATTAGCTTTATAGCCATGGGTGAGGTGCCCACCACTGGTTAAACTCATTCCCATTAAAGTATCACCTGGTTGAAGGATGGCATTATAAACTTCCAAATTTGCTGGCGAACCAGAATAAGGTTGTACATTAACGCTCCATTTTTTCGAATTTAAGCCAAAAGCTTCTAAAGCTCTTTTTTGCGCTAATTCTTCGATTTGATCATAATAAACATTACCAGGATAATAGCGCTTATGGGGATAACCTTCTGAATATTTATTAATCAAAGCAGAACCTAAAACTTCAAAAATCACTTTTGGTACAAAGTTTTCCGAAGCAATTAAATCAATGGTTTGTTTTTGCCTTTGAATTTCCTTTTGAATTAAGCGAAAAAGTTGAGTATCTGTTTTTTTAAGCAAAGAAAAATTCATATGAATGAACCTTTTAAATATACTTTCTAGCCTTTTTCTTCGGCTTTAATTTCCATTATTTGTTTATCTTTCGGGATAGTTTTTCTCACAAATTTGCTAAAAACAAACAAATAAAGAATTTCTAATAAACCAAGAGTATTGACTATTAAAAGTATAATAAACCACCACTTTTCCCCTCTTCCGGCTGATTTCCACAAAGCCAAACCTTTCCAAAATAAAGACCAGCCTAAGAAAAACCAAAACAGAAGAGAAGTAGAAGCAAAAAGTTCATTAAGACTAGAATATTGATTCATATTTTTATTATTTTATTATTTTTTTTATTTATTTGAGTCTTCGTTTAATTTAATTAAATAAGGGGAACAAAAACAAATCCAGGAAATTCTTGTTTTCTATAATCATTTTGAGAAGTCTTTTCTATTAAAACTATGGATTCTTCTATCGGCAATACCATTTTCCCTCCTATTTTTAATTGTTTGAATAACTTCTGAGGTATTTCAAAAGAGCTAGCTGATATTAATATTTTATCATACGGGGCTTCTTTTTCATAGCCTAATTTACCATCAGTGCAAAAAAACTGAACTATCCCCCTTTTCACAAAATTATATTTTTCCACATTTTTTTGACCAAATTTCACTAATTCAGGAATAATATCAATGGCAATAATTCTACCTTTTGATTTCACTAAATATGCTAAAAGAGCCGTGGTCCAACCAGAACCAGAGCCGACATCTAAAATTTTTTCCCCTCGCTGAGGACTTAAAAGTTCTATCATTAAAGCTACTACTAAAGGTTGGGAAATTGTCTGATTATAATTTATAGAGAGAGCATTATTAATATAAGCCCGATCTTTTTCTTCTTCTAAAACAAAATCCTCTCTTTTGATTTGTGAAAAAGCCTCAATGATTTGAGAAGTCTTCAACCAGCCAGTATCAATTAATTCTTTTATTAAATTACTTTGAAATAATCTCATAGGTTTTTTCAGACGGTCTGCAAATATAGAAATCTCCTTTAAATATTTTATCTTTAAAATTATTTTTTGCCTTCAATGCTTCTTCATACGAATTAAATCCTGCAAATATTGTTGGGCCGGTGCCTGTCATTCCGCTTTCTTTTGATATTGAAGAAAAATAAGAATAAAGTTTCTTCACGCTTGGACAAATTTTTTGCGCTAATTCAAAAAAACTTTTGCTTCTATTATGTTGATCAAATAATGAATAAATTTCAGATGTATTAATCCCTTGATATGGTTTTGCTAAAACATAAAAATTAGAAGGTTTTCTATTTGATACCTTTATTTTTTCACCTGTAGCCTCAACCAAAGCCGTCCCTATATTATGTATAAAAAAGGGCACATCTTTTCCAACCTGGCTACCTATTTCACTAAGTTGTTTAAGATTTAAATTTAATTTAAACAGATTATTTAATCCAATTAAAGTTGCTGCTGCATCGCTTGAACCACCGCCTAATCCGGCGCTTTCTGGAATATTTTTTAATAAAGTAATTTTGCATGATAATTTTCTTTTTACAAAATCACTTATTTTTTCTCGCGCCTTTGTGACTAAATTCTCTTTAGCAGAACAGTTCACCTTGGTATTTAAAGAAAAATCTTTATCAGTTTTAGAAATTAAAAGTCTATCATAAAGATCAATTGCCTGGAATATTGAACGAATTTTATGATAACCATTGGGCAGTTTATCTAAAATTTCTAAAAAGAGATTAATTTTTGCATAAGCTCTAATCTCTATTTTTTGCATTGAATCAATTATATTAACTTAATTATTATATTTTCCCAAAAATTATTCGCAATTCTTTTTTGGCTTGTTCTAAAATTTTTTTTCTTTCTGATTTTAGGTTTTTCCCAGCGCGATTAATATAAAAATTTAACATGGACATTGCTGATTGAAACGAAGTTCCTTTGCGATTTAAACTTTCTTCAGCTGATTTTTTTAATGATTTGGCAATCTTTCTCGGATTATTCCAAGTAAAAACTCCTTCTTCCAATTGAAGAGTAAAACTATGCTCAGTGACATATTTAGACCAATTTTTCGTACTCCCCTTTTGTTCTTTCGTTTTTATCATTCACAACAATTTTTATTTTCCTCCTTTTTTAAGGTTGAAAAAGTTCCTCCGGCAAAAATTTAACCTGTTGAACTTCTGGAAATTGTTTAGCAGTGGTCTCAATTTGAAACCATAAAATACCTACCCGACAAGAACCGCCGCCAGTTTTATAATTAGGATCTTCAAATTCTAAAGTTAAAATTCCATCTTTTAAAGAAGCGCTTTTTAAAGAAAAATCCTCTAAAGGATATTCAGTAGTAATACCCAGAGCTTTTTCCGCTTCTGTTAAATTTTCTTGGCCTTTAAGTAAAAGTTTAATGGTATCTTGAATGGGGGTTTTAGTAATAGGAATTTCTCTTTCTACTGAGACTAAACCATCGCGAGAACATTGAATATTACCTGATTCATCTTTGTCTTTTTCTGGATTGTAATAATACAACTTGACAGTTTTTGAAGAATAAAAGATAATCGGAATTCTTAATTCATCAGCATTTTCTGATAGATCAGAAGGATTATCTTTTTCCAAAACAAGCCAGCCTTTTTGGGCGGTTAGCGCTTCAAAAACCAGCTCTACTTCAAAGGGTGCAAAATCTTCTGTCATCCAATCTCCTTTGACTTGGGCATAATGTTGAGCAATAACATTACCTTTATCATCTAATAATTTCACTGGAAATGTCCCCTCAAAAAACCAAAATCCTCTTGCCTCGCCTTTAATTGAAAGCGGACTGGAAACTTTTTCGTTTGCTTGAGGAGAAAAAACGCGAATTAAATCCTCGAGAGGACAAAGAGCAAACTCGCAATTTGGACCAGTACGACCAACGTATGAGCCATCGGAACACAATTTTGCTTCTAGAGTACAGGCTACAGGCTTTTTTATATTCTTAAAACCAAAATAATAATTGAATGCTACCAAACCTCCAATAACTGCACAAATACTTATTGCAATAAAGAGTTTTGTTTTCATAAGTTATTTTTAATTAATTTTTAAAATACAACCTGACAAGAAATATTTTCTTTTTTAAAAAGATTAGCTAACTCACTTCCATTTTGTATTTTTTCCAATTGATATTTTTTATAAACCCAATCAGCATAATGGTAATTCATTTTATCAATTATGACATAATCTACTTTACCTTTCAACTTAGTCACTAAGCTTTCTGCCTTTGGCAAAAGAGGGGCTATCATTGCATAGGTTTTAATGCCTTCTTGATGTAATCTCTCTAAAGCTTGAACTCTTTTTTCAATTGAAGAAGTCCGGGGCTCAAAAATCTGTTTAATTTTCTCATCACCTGTTGTAATAGTAAATCCCACCTCTATCTTCTGAAATTTTTTTAATAACTCTAAATCTCGCAGAACCAATGGCGATTTTGTTTGAATTACAACTGGCCAATTATTTCTTTGAAGAATTTCCAGGCATTTCTTTGTTAATTCATATTTTTTCTCAACTGGTTGATAGGGATCGCATACTCCACTTACCCAAACTCTTCCTTTTTTCTTTTTCTTTATCTCCTGACTGAGTAGTTCTGGCGCATTAATTTTTACATCAACAAACTCGCCCCAGTTCTCTTTGTGGCCGCTAAATCTTTTCATAAACTTCGCATAACAATAAATGCAACCGTGCTGACAGCCGACATAGGGATTGATTGTCCAATCATAAACCTTCGATTTTGAAAGAATATTTTTTGCCTGAATTTCTTTAATTTTCATTTTTTAGGTAATATCTAGTATCTGTCCTTTGCTATGTTTTATTAACTCTGCAGGAGAAATTTTAAAAACTGTATTATCACTGCCTGCCGCTGCCCAGATTTCTTTATATTTTAAAAGATCTTTATCAATAAAGGTTTTTATTTCTGTTTTATGACCAAAGGGCGGCACGCCACCAATTGAATAACCAGTTTTTTCTTTCACAAAATCAGCATCGGCTTTTTTGACTAATTTTGAAAGATAGAAACTCATTTTTGCTTCATTAACTTTATTGCCACCGCTTACAATTACTAACACTATTTCTCCTTGAGCATCAAAAACAATGGATTTTGCAATTTGATTGATCTTGCAACCAATAGCCCTAGCTGCTTCTTCGGCTGTTTTAGTAGAAACATCAAATTCTTTAATATCAATCTGAATACCTAATTCTTGTAATTTATCTAAAAATAGATTTTGAATAATCATCTCATTTTCTTAAAACTTTAATATTCTTTTTGGTTAGATCAATGAGAGTAGAAGTCTTTCCTTTTAATTTTCCTTTATTATAATAAAAGATTTTGTCTTTAAAATATCTTCTAGCTTCATTAATTGTTTCTACTGGCTTTTTCCCTTCCAAGTTAGCACTTGGTGCCACTAATGGTCCAGAAACTTTTAATATTTTAGTTAATTCTTTATTCTTAGGCAATCTTAAAGCTAAAGTTTTTGTGCCGCGATGGAGATATTTAAATTTTTTGGAGGGGCACTTTAAAACAACGCTAATCTTTCCCGGCCAGAGTTGTTTTAAAATTTTCTTTTGCCAAACGCCTAATTGAATCCCCAATTGGTGTAAATCATCAAAAGATGATATTAAAATAATCATCGGTTTCTTTGGATTCCTTCTTCTTAATTTATAAATTTCTTCAACAGTTTGCTTTTTAAATGCCGAACCACAAATACCATAAATTGTATCAGTCGGAATTACCCCAATCGCTCCCTCTTTTAACAAAAGAGCCGCTTTTTTCCAAGAATTTTTAAAAGATCCTCCATAACCGCCCACTTCGTTATTATTTCTGATAACTCGATGACAAGGAACTTTAGGATTTCTATTTTGCGCCATTAAATTCCCCACTATTCTAAAAGCTTTCTCGTTACCGGCTCTTTTTGCTACTTCTTTATAACTTAAAAATTCCTCCTCCTGAATCTTTTTTACAACTTCATAAACTTTTACACGAAATCTCATAAAATATTTCCTTTTTAAATTTCCTATTTTAAACTTTATTTAAAAGCACTATTTCGAGCACATTCATTTCGCTCAGTGTAAACTCCGCGAGAAAAAAGGTTCT
>Ga0315274_10000254_pt1 | contig 82496 bp, 63 predicted proteins | sample YL17G02_20_MG_FD_203700 | JGI IMG/M metagenome (GOLD analysis project Ga0315274, IMG submission 203700) | Sediment microbial communities from Yellowstone Lake, YNP, Wyoming, USA - YL17G02_20 | ecosystem: Environmental > Aquatic > Freshwater > Lake > Sediment | place: USA: Wyoming | collected... | reverse complement strand
TTAGAATGTAACCACTGCTTCGCTGCCTTGCGATCCTCCTGGCTGAGTTGAAGTTTGATTGCCATGTATTAAATATAACATATTCAAGCAATTTATGCAATATTATTTGTTAGAAATTACACTAGGTTGCCTGGGGGGTTGGTTCGGGGGCTGGTCCCTCCCCCTTAATTTGAGACCGTTGCATTTGTGCAACACAAATAACTACAGAGGACACTGAGAAAGACAGAAGGTAATATCTTATTGGTAATTTAAGGTGAAAAGTTGCATTTATGCAACAGCCATTTATCGAAGTTAGCCCCCTAATTAATTAGACAGTAAATCACAAACATATTTAATCTATAATTCTATTTTATCCGGCGTTTTTCCAATCAACTTTCTTGTTTCTTGGGAAAGCGGTTCTGTGCCCAAACAAGCACGAACCACATCAATTACTTCTGAATAAGCGTCACCAAGAAGTAACGCAGGGTCCTCTGCATTTACTATCTCCCGAGGATATTGATGTTTAACCGCTGGATGAACTGATATGCCATTGAATAACTTAACAAATGCGAAAAGGGCTTTATTAATCTCATTTGGTAAAAAAATTACCCATTCCCGATGCTTTCGATGAAAAGCCCGATTCTTTTCCATAGTCTGTGACCGTAGAATCGGACGCGTAGTATCATCTAATCTGAAACCTTGAGAGGCAATAAATGATAACGTCGTAAGATAAAATTCAGTAAGAGCATTAACTATTTCATCGTATCCCTCTATTTGTTTAGAGTAAATCATCTCTCTATAATGCGAGGTTCTGGCTTTATAATTAAGATAAATACTTAGGCCTGCTATTACAAGCCCCCCGAAACCAATTATGAACGAACCATAATTCATCTTTATTCCTCCTTTCTCTTTCCTTCAATTATTTTCTTCGCATCTTCCGTAATTCCATACAGCTTATATACAATTTCATCTATTTCCTTATCTGTTTTTTCAATTTGTCTTTGGATTTGGTCTTTTTGACTGCCTTTGGCAGTCTGAATCTTCTTATTCAAATCTAACATCACATCCACTAACGCCACAAGATTATCGTGGATTTGTTTTTGTTTCGTATCTTTTAAGTTAATTTCAGGAAAACAGAAAGGATTTAAAAACTCAGGTGTTAGCCTATAAGCATTTCCTCTTAAGGCAGTGCTTGTATTACAAATAAAGAACCAGAATAGGTTTGAATTTAAAATAGCTAAATATAAAAACTCGTTCTGTTCTCGAACTTTATCATTAAAGATAACACTATGAATTGCAGGTCCGTGAAAAAACACTCCTTTTTCCTCGTAACTAACTCTATTTTTAACTAACATATCGGGTATCATAATTTTGGGTTTTTTGTATTCATTTAGACTACGCGAAGCGGAATATTTACAGTAATCCTCATGGCTTAAGGGTATTTTACGTTTTATTAAAACGTCTTTAACTGACTTTAAATACTCGTACGTTAAAGGACATTCTGTTTTTAAGTTTTTTAATGGTATTAGCTTGTAGCTGTTGCCATCTAACTGATAAGGGAATAACAGTAGTGCTTTGTTTTCTGGTTTTTCATATCGTTTGATATTTTCACCATATAAAAAAGGAACCAGCAAATCTTTTTCTAATTTTACATTTTTATTCAGTTGACTTGAGAATAATACAAAATTTTTCTTTTCTTCTTTGACGATGTTCAGCAAGAAAATGGTATCATTCCCAGTTGAAGAGCCCTTAAAAATTTTATTTGTTATATCCGAAAATTTATTTTTTTGGGTATAAATTTTATCTAATATTTTGTGTTAAATCTGTACTAAAATTCCAAGTTGTTCTATTTAAAATTTCAATATCCTTTTCTTCAAATGTAATGTTTTGTAAGTTTTCTAAATCATCATTAAGGTTGAATCTTTTATACAGAGTTTTATTATTCGCTTCGTTTGTTAAGAAAAGTAAACAGGTATAAGTTGTAGCGTTCTCAAATATTTGGTTAGTGGTAAAGTCAACTACTTTCCTCAATGATTTATTCTGGTAAATATATTTTCTAATTTTCTCGCCCGTTTCTGCTTGGAAGAACTTATGGGGCACGATGTAACCTAAAGCTCCTTTTTTCTTTAGAAGGCTAAAACCTTTATATATAAATAACAAATAAATATCATAGTTACCTACAGTATAAGCAGAATATTTTTCGTTAAAATATTTAACCTGCTCAGGCGCAAACTCGTTAAGGGTTTGAATTCTCACATACGGCGGATTGCCGATTACTACATCAAAACCACCTTCATCAACCATAATCCTTCTAAACTCTTCTTTCCAATTGAATGGTTTAGTTTTATAAAAGTCTTCACCAAATAAATCTTTTAATCCCAGAGGACTACCGGAAATCAAGGAATTGCCACAACGGATATTTTTATCCAGCATCGGCAGAATCGCGCGACCCGGGATTATACCATATTCACCTTCGAGCATCTTTAACATCAAAGATAACTTTGTCACCTCGACCGCTTGTTCATCAATATCCACGCCAAAGATATGCTCGCGCAGAATTTGACTCTTTTCTTCAATGGTGAGGCGTGGCTCGGTTTCTTCAGCCGGCAAGGACAAAGTTCGCTGAACGCCAAAGGTATCACCCTCCCCTTTATCCCCTCCCATCAATGGAGGGGAGATAGAGGAGGAATCTCCCATCGAGGAAGTCTTGGATTTTATTTTCTCCTCTCCCCTTGCGGGAGAGGTTGGGTGAGGGGAGCGTTTCTTCTGATTGCGATAATAATTCAACATCTCTTCATAAGCCCGAATCAGAAAGCTGCCCGAACCACAAGCCGGGTCTAATATCCTTAACTTCTTTGACTTTCGGGACAGGGATGTCCCTCCTACCGACTTTTTGGACAATTCTTGTAATAATTTGCCGACTGTATTCTTAACAATATAATCAACGATATATTCCGGGGTATAATAAACCCCGCCGGCTTTGCGGACATCGGGCTTTAATTCGTATTTGACCTGATGGTCGGTTAATCGAATCGTATAACCCAGATACTGCTCATAAATATTGCCTAAAACTTCTAATGGAATCACATCGAATTGATAAGGGTTATAAGTATCTAAGACAATCTCTTTCATTACCTTAAAATCTATGGCTAAGTTGGATTCCCAATCCTGCGGGCGGAATAAATCAGAATCGAAGATTAGGTTATAGTGTTTGAATTCCTCTTTTAGAAAGACCATCGTGTTTAAGCCGACGGTCTCGGTTCTTTCTTCGAATAGTTCTTTTATCGGACGGCGGTGGACAAAATTGCGGTCTTCGCAGAAACGCATAAAGATAATACGGTCTAAAATCCGCTGGGTTATTTCTTTGAGATAATCAGCACCATGACTTTGCTTGATTTCTATTTTGTCATTGCGCAACGCAAAGCGTGGAGCGACCGTAGGGAACTCACCACCCGAAGGGTGCGTGGCAATCTCCTTATCAGGAATTAGGGATTGCTTCGTCGCCTTCGCTCCTCGCAATGACAGTGTTGCATCATCGGAACGGAAAAGTTCTGGATTATTCTTGAAAATATCTTTGGCTAAGCTTTCGCGCCAGCGCTTCAAGTCATCGAGAATCGCCTTATCAACCGGCAGTCTATCCTTTGGTTTAACCAGCAGTAATTTATCCAGCTCACCTTTGATTACCGATTCTTTGGATAACAGCCAAATTTTATCAAATTCTTTTAGATAATTATTCCAGCGTAAATCAATCTTTAAGCCTTTGCGCGGATTTCTTGAATCGGGTTTGACCGTGACATCGAATAGTTTCAGTTCTTCAAAATCGGTTAAGAGGACGAATGGCACGCCTTTGCGGTTATAGCCGTAACGGACCGCTTGTTCGATGTGTTTATTCAAGTCGGCTTTGGGTGGCTTGGCTTCGACAAAGACCTTGATTTTACCTTCAACTTTCAGACCATAATCAACCCTGCCACGGGAGATTCTCTCTTCTGGACTAACTTCGTCTTGGTTACCCACTTCCCAGCCTAAGACTTCTTTTAATAAGGGTTGGATGAACGAAATTTTGGTTGCCTCTTCGTTATAATCTTTGATTTTACCGGCGGTTAATTCGTGCTCAAACTTTTCGACTAATTTAGCTAAATTCTCTTTCGCCTTTGCTCGGGTTAATCCCATAACCTAATAACTAAAACGAAAATTTCTACAATGTCAACATCCCAATAGTCTTGAGTTTTAATTGTAGAAATCTGGTTAGGAAACCGCTAAAAAGAAAATCACTGAGATGCACAGTAATCTGTGACCTCAGTGTTCTCTGTGGTTGACTCTCCGTTTTAATTTCTAACTGAATTACCAGCGGTAATGAGCAAAGGCACGGTTTGCCTCTGCCATCTTATGGGTATCCTCCTTCTTTTTAACCGCATTGCCTTGATTTTTACTGGCGTCGATAAATTCTTTGGCTAATCGTTCTTTCATTTCATATTCGCTCCGGGCGCGCGCCGCAGTAATCAGCCATTTCATGGCTAATGCTTCACGACGCTCGGACGGAACTTCCATCGGAATCTGGTAAGTTGCACCGCCGACTCTTCGCGGTCTTACTTCCAGAACCGGTTTGACATTATTTATTGCTTTTTGAAATACCGAATAGCCATCTTCTTTAGTAAATTTTTCAATTTGGTCGAGTGCCTGATAAAAGATTTGTTGTGCCCTTGTCTTCTTACCCGCCCACATCAAATTATTGACAAACCTCGTTATCAAAACGGAGGAGTATTTTGGGTCGGGCAAAGCTCTTCGGACAACAGACTTTCTTCTCCTTGCCATTACATCTCCTTAAGCACTGGCTGGTTTTGGTCGTTTCACACCGTAGAGCGACCTGCTTTGTTTTCTACCTTCGACTCCTGCTGTATCCAGGGTCCCACGAATCACATGATAACGAACTCCGGGCAAATCTTTAACCCTACCGCCTCGTACTAAAACGATTGAGTGCTCTTGAAGATTATGTCCTTCACCTGGAATATAAGCCGTAATTTCATAACCCGAGCTCAGACGCACTTTGCACACTTTACGCAACGCTGAGTTCGGTTTCTTGGGTGTAGTAGTATATACCCTGGTGCATACTCCACGTTTTTGGGGATTGCTTTTTAAAGCCGGCGCCTTGGGTGACGCTCTTAAAGGTCTTCTTGGTTTTCTCATTAATTGATTTATTGTTGGCATATCACCACCTTCTAATTTTCTCCAATTCTAAATTCATAACGTCTTTCAAATTTTTCATACTGCTTTTGTTTTCTTTTCCGTTTCAGTTTCTATCTCTGTTTTACGAAATGTTCGAAATCCAGTGCCAGCTGGAATCAATCTGCCGACAATTACATTTTCTTTTAATCCATGAAGTCGGTCAACTCGTCCTTGAATTGCTGCTTCGGAAAGCACCCGGGTAGTTTCCTGGAACGATGCGGCAGAAAGGAAGCTTTCGGTTAAAAGGGACGCTCGAGTTATCCCTAATAATATCGGCTGATAGCTGGCGGGTCGTAAGTTTTCTTGCGCCAGTCTTTGATTTTCATCGTAGACCTTAAGGCGTTCGACAATTTCACCTTCCGTGAATACCGAATCACCCGGTTCCTCAATTTTAACCTTTCGTAAAACTTGCCGGACAATTACCGAAATATGTTTGTCATTGATTTTGACATTTTGCAGTCGATATACCGCCTGGATTTGGTTGGTCAAAAATTCCTGAACCGCCAGCCAACCTTTGACTCGCAAAACATCATGGGGGTCAACCGAACCTTCACATAGTTTATCGCCGGCTTCAACCGTATCACCCGGAGTAACTAAAAGATATCTTCCATAAGGAATCTCATACTCTTTCGCGGTTCCACCTTCGGATGTTACTTTAACAACTCGTACGCCCATTTTCGGTTCACCGACTTCGACTTCGCCGTCTATTTCAGATATTATTGCTGGTTCCTTGATTCGCTTGGCTTCAACCAGCTCGGCAACCTTAGGCAACCCGCCCGTAATATCGCGCGTCTTTCCAGCCTCGCGCATTAATTTTGCCAAGGTGTCACCCGGCAAAACTTTATCACCATTATTAACAATTAAATAGGCACTCGCGGGTAAGGCGTGTTTCTCGATAACCTTTCCATTCTCGCTAATAATTTCAATTCGGGGATGAAGTTTACCGCTCTGGTCTTCAACTACGAACCGTTGCATTCTTTCGGTCACTTCATCAATATCTTCTCGTAGTGTCACACCCAAACGAACATCTTCATACTTAACCTTACCTTCCTTAGCAGCCATAATTAGATTTGAATAAGGTTCCGATTCGAATAGAATTGCGCCTTCGGCTACCATTTCGCCATCAGCTACTCTTAATACAGAACCCTTTCTCACATCGAATGATGAAATTTTACCTTCACCGGTGATTGTAAGCTTTCCGTCGAATAAAACTACAGTCTCACCGTCTGAACGTTTCGCTGTTTTGAAATCTTGAAACTTAATTTGTCCGGGAAATTTAGCAATAGCTTTAGTCTGTACCGCAATTCGCGCTGCCACCCCACCGACATGAAATGTCTTCAAGGTCAACTGGGTACCAGGTTCGCCGATTGATTGAGCGGCAATTATACCAACCGCTTCACCAATCTCGACTAATCTACCGGTTGCCAGATTACGACCATAACACTTGACACAAAGCCCACTCGGTGCTTCACAGGTTAAGACCGAGCGGACTCTGACTTTTTCGATTCCGACATTTTCGATTTCTTCGGCTGCTTGGTCCGTGATTTCCTCGCCCGAATGCACAATTATTTCGCTCGATAGAGGATTTTTAATATCATCAAGGGCAATTCTACCAGCAATTCGTTCCGACAGTGATTCTACCACTTCACTACCTTCACGTAAAGGGGTTATCTCCTGTCCTAAAATTGTCCCACAATCGTGCATAATGATGACTACATCATGCGCCACATCGACTAATCGCCGCATCAAATATCCGGCTTCGGCGGTCTTAAGCGCCGTATCAGTTAAACCCTTTCTTGCCCCGTGGGTCGAGATGAAATATTCCCATACCGAGAGCCCTTCTAAGAATGAGCTCTTAATTGGCGTTTCAATCACCTCTTCGCCAACCGCTCTCCGTTGTGGTTTCGCCATTAAGCCGCGCATACCACAAATTTGCGCTGCCTGCGTCCTTGAACCCCGCGCCCCTGAATCAATCAACATGAACATTGGATTAAATCCATCCTGGTCATGACTCAGGTTTTTCATGAGTACCTCTTCGACTTCAGCGGTTGCCTGGGTCCAGGTATTAACCACTTGATTATACTTTTCACTATCGGTAGTTAATCCACGGTCGTAGGCTCGATAAACCTTTTTTAATTCGTCTTCGTGGCGTTTTAAAATCTGACTCTTTTCTTTCGGCAAAATTACATCACCAATACCAATCGACAACCCGGAAACGGTTGAAATTTCAAAACCTAAACTCTTGATGCTATCTAAAAGTTCCGCGGTTACTTCACTGCCAAAAAGTCGAAAACAACGATTAACCAATGACCCCAATTTTTCCTTATTGTAGACTTCGTTAACAAAGCGGACCGATTCGGGCAATACTTCATTGAAAAGCACTCGACCGACGGTTGTCTCAATCGCCTTGCCCTGGTAAATAAAACGAACTGGTGCATGAATACCAATATCACCCAGGGTGTAAGCAGTATGAATCTCATCAAAATTATCAAAAAACTTTGTTCCACCGTTTGCTTCAGCGGCAGTCGAAGGCTGTTTTTTAGTCTTAGTCAAGTAATAAATTCCAGCAACGATATCTTGGGATGGTGTCATCACTGGTCGACCATGGGCTGGGGAGAGAATATTGTGACTCGATAGCATTAAGACCGCTGCCTCCAATATTGCTTCGGGTGTTAAAGGAACATGCACCGACATTGTGTCACCATCAAAATCAGCATTGAACGGCGGACAGACCAAAGGATGGATTCCGATTGAGCGGTGTTCAGACAATATCGGAAAGAACGCCTGCAACGAAATCCGATGCAAGGTTGGAGCGCGGTTTAACATTATCGGGTGTGATCTTGTCACTTCTTCCAGAACTTCCCAAACTACAGGCGCTTCTTTTTTGTATAAAGTTTTTGCCCCTTTTTCACTTTCTGCCAACCTTTTCTCTTCCAGCTTACGCAAAATCATGGGCTTAAAGAGTTCAAGTGCCATCTCTTTGGGAATACTACATTGGGATAATTTTAAATTAGGGTCAACCACAATTACCGAACGACCAGAATAGTCAACCCGCTTTCCCAATAAATTTCGACGGAACCTTCCCTGTTTACCACGTAATGCTTCGCACAAAGATTTTAAAGGGCGATTGGCTTTACCCCGTACTGGTCGAGGTCGGTTTTCATTATTAAACAGACTATCCACCGCATCCTGTAACATTCGCTTTTCATTTTTGAGAATAATCTCCGGCGTTTTAATACTTAACAGATGTTTGAGACGATTATTCCGGACGATGACCCGTTTGTACAAATCGTTCAGATCGGAAGTAGCATAGCGACCGCCTTCTAACGGAACCAGAGGACGCAAATCTGGTGGTATTACCGGCAATACATCCAGAATCATCCACTCGGGTTTGGCTTGTGAATTACGAAATGCCTCAACCACCCTGAGTCGACGTAGTAAATTAAAGCGTCGTGATTTCTCTAATTTAATCCGTGCGCGTAGTTCAGCGGCAAGGTCATCCAGTTCTAATTTTGACAACAGATATTTCAGAGCCGGTGCTCCGGTATCTGCCGTCATTCCTTCATATTTATTGGCAACCTCAACATGTTCTTCTTCGCTGATTAATTCCTGTTTCTTATAGCGCGAAGTCCCGATTTCTAAAATAATATAGTTTTCATAATTTAATATACTTTCAATCTCATTAATCGAAAGGTTGAGGATAAGACCGACTTTTGATGGTGTAATTTGATAAAAAATCGGGTGGGCGACTGGAACTATTAATTCAATATGCCCCATTCGGTCCCGACGAACGGCGGAAGTAGTCACTTCCACCCCACATCGGTCACAGACGATTCCTTTGTAGCGGATTTTCTTGTATTTACCGCAATTACACTCAAAATCCTTGACTGGACCAAAAATGCGTTCGCAGAAAAGACCATCCCGTTCTGGTTTTTGGGTTCGATAATTTATCGTCTCTGGCTTAGTCACTTCTCCATTCGACCAACTCCGAATCGTCTCGGGCGACGCAATTCTTAACCTTAGGGCATCAAAATCCGAGAAACTACCTTCGATCATTTTCCCTCCTTTTCCGGAATTAATTCTAAACCCAAACCTTGAAGTTCCTTAACTAATACGGAAAAAGAAGCCGGTGCTTTCGGTGTCGGCGGATTTTTACCTCGAATCAATGCCTCATACAGAGCACTTCGTCCCTCCACATCATCTGATTTCATCGTTAACATTTCCTGTAGCGCGTTAGCAGCGCCGTAAGCTTCGAGTGCCCAAACTTCCATCTCGCCAAACCGTTGACCACCAAACTGAGCCTTACCACCTAACGGCTGCTGAGTAATAAGCGAATAGCGACCGGTCGAACGGGCATGTATCTTATCGTCAACCATATGAACCAGCTTCATCATATAGATATATCCGACGACGACTTTTTGATGAAACGGTATTCCAGTACGACCGTCATAAAGCAGCACCTTACCATCTTCTGGTAATTGTGCCTTTTTTAATTCTTCCGCAACATCCTTCGGACTTGCCCCTTCAAATACCGGACAAATTGCCTGATAGCCGAGTATTTTAGCCGCCCAACCCAAATAAGTTTCAAGAATCTGGCCAATATTCATTCGGGAAGGAACACCTAATGGATTTAAAACCATATCCACTGGTGTACCATCGGCTAAATAGGGCAAATCTTCAACCGGGAGAACCTTAGCGACTACTCCTTTGTTCCCATGTCTTCCCGAAATTTTGTCACCAACCGAGAGCTTTCGTTTCTGGGCGATGAAAATCCTCATCCAGATTAACACGCCATGCGGTAATTCATCCCCCCGCTGAACCCGATCGATTTCAACTTGTCGGTCTCGATGAAGGTTAGCGAGTTCGTAGTCATAATCCTTTATCACATGATTAATCTCCTGATTCTTTTTTGAATCCATCAGTACTTCCTCAAAATCTTTTACTTTAGCCAAACGATTTTCGGCAAAAAATGTCTCGTCAAATTTTTCGCCCGGTTTCAAAATTACCCGGTCTTTAACATCTTTAATTGTCTTCGCGGTTTTTTCGCCGAGCAATATATTTTTCAGCTTTTCATCCCGGCGTTCTTGAATAAATTTCTTGCGCAGCTGATATTTTGTTTCAGCATCATCCATTCTTGTTTTATCCAACCAGCGAGATAATGAGTCTTGGGTTCGGCGCGAACTAATTCTTCGCTCAATAACGACGCCAAAAACACCTGGTTCAACGCGCAATGAAGTATCACGAACATTAGCCGCTTTTTCTCCGAAAATGGCGCGCAATAGTCTTTCTTCGGGTGAAAATTCAGTTTCTCCTTTCGGCGTAATTCTCCCGACCAATATATCACCTGGTGTCACTTCGGTCCCTAATCGGATGACACCGAATTCATCCAAGTTTTGGAGTTCGTCTTCCATCGCACCCGGAATATCGCGCGTAATCTCTTCGGGACCAAGTTTTGTCTCACGGGCTTGAAGTTCAAATTCCAAAATTTGAATTGAAGTGAACCGGTCATCCTTAACCAAACGTTCGGATACAACGATTGCATCCTCGTAATTGTAACCACGCCAAGGCATAAAAGCAGCGAAAATGTTTTGTCCCAAAGCCAATTGCCCATCCTCAGTTGATGGACCATCCGCTAACACTTCGCCCTTGGCAATTTTTTGGCCTTCGATTACAATTGGTCGTTGTGACCAACAGGTATATTGGTTTGATTTCTTGAATTTCCTTAATCGATATTCATGTAAGCCAGCATCGCTCCTTAGCACAATCGATAATGCATCAACTTTAGCAACGATTCCATCTTCTTCGGCTATTGCCAGTGCCCCCGACTCGACCGCGAATTTTCCCTCCACCCCGGTTGCCACCAAAGGTTTTTCTGGCTCTAAGAGTGGAACCGCTTGACGTTGCATATTGGCGCCCATTAAAGCGCGGTCGGCGTCATCGTGCTCTAAAAATGGTACCATCACGGTTGATGGCGCAAATAATTGCTTTGGCGAAACATCCATATGGGTTACTAAATCGGGTCGAACGGTAACTACATCACCTTTCTTGCGTGCAATAATTTCATTTGTCGCAAATTTCCGATTTTCATCTAAGGGCGTATTGGACTGAGCAATAATTTTTTGGTCTTCCTCATTGGGCGTCAAATATTCAATCTTTTTAGTAACCACACCGTCTTTGACTCGCCAGTAAGGGCTAGTCATGAAACCGAACTGGTCAATTTTAGCAAAAGTCGCAACCGTTGATATCAAACCGATATTAGGTCCTTCGGGTGTCTCAATCGGACAGATTCTACCATAGTGTGAATAGTGAACATCGCGTGCTTCAAACCCAGCCGTTTCCTTGGTTAGTCCGCCCGGTCCCAGTGCTGAAACCCGACGTTTATGCGTTAACTCAGTTAATGGATTAGTCTGTTCCATAAACTGACAAAGTTGACTTTGAGTAAAAAATTTCATTATTGTACTGACCACAATCCTGGTATTAATCATTTCTTGGGGGTTCAGGTGTCCCTCATCAATGAACGCCGCCCTTTCTCGAATATTCTGACCTAATTGCATTAACGCATACCGAAATTGGTCTTCTAAAAGCTCTCCCACCCGTTTGACCCGACGATTGGCTAAATGGTCAACATCATCGGCGGGAAACTGTCTTTCGGCAAAATTTAGAAGTTGTCGAAAAATTCCAATTATATCTTCATCTGGCAGGTCTTTATCTTCTCGGTCTTTACCTTTATGGTGTAATGCGGTTTCATTTAAAGGAATATCTTTTCCCAAACGCTGATTGAGTTTAAACCTACCAACTTTACCAAGGTCGAAACGTCGCTTGTCAAAAAGCATTCCAACGATTAAATTTCTTGCTACTTCCACGGAGTGTGGAGTCATCGACCGAAGTCGATAATAAACTTTTTTCAGCGCTTCTTCTTCGCTTGACGTCTTATCCGACAAAACCGTATTATTGACAATGGAAATGCCAACTTCATCCGGTGAAACAACCAATACCTTTTTAACTCCCTTTGAAATCAAAAATTCTAACAAACCTTCGGTAACCACTTCACCCGGACGAGCATATAATTCTTCTTCGGGACCGGTAATTCTGACTGCAATGATTTGCCCCAATCGCAATGGTTCTTCTTCAACTCGAAATAGACCTTTGAATAATTCTTCATCGGAAAAGCCAATCGCGCGCAGAAAAGTAGCGGCTGATATTCGGCGATTCCGATCCAGCAGCACAACGATATTATTATTTTTATCGACCACGACCTCAAACCATGCCCCGCGCAATGGAACTAAAAGTGCAGAGCATTCAGCTTCTTCACGGGAAAAATAGAGGCCAGGTGAACGGTGTAATTGACTAACGATGGCACGCTCGACGCCGTTAATGATAAAGGTACCCTGAACCGTCATATAAGGCAATTCGCACAAGAAAACTTCATCTTCGATGACATCGGTAATTTTAGTTGGATCTTTGGCTCCGCGCCGGGCTAATCGAAAATTGACCTTAATTGGTACTGAATAGGTAACACCTTTTTGTAATGCTTCTTCAGGTGTGTATTTACCATTACCTAAAGTGTAGGATACAAATTCCAGAGTAAACTTTTTATGAGCATCTTCGATTGGAAATACCTCCTTGCAGATGGCTTGCAGACCTTCGTTTTTCCGCGCCTCAACCGGGGTATCATATTGTAAAAATTCCCGAAATGAATCAAGCTGGATTGACAAAAGGTTCGGTATATCAAAGAAAGTTCCAAATTTGGAAAAATCCTTTTTTACCGTTTTCATTCCTATTTAACCTCCACTTTTGCCCCAACTTCTTCTAACTTCGCTTTTATCTTCTCGGCTTCTTCTTTGCTGGCGTCTTCTTTTATCACACTCGGTGTCTTATCAATCATATCCTTAGCTTCTTTAAGACCCAAGTTAGTCAAAGCTCGCAGTTCCTTCAGGACCTGAATCTTCTTATCGCCGACCGAAATCAGAGTTACGTTGAATTCTGTTTTTGCTTCTTCTTTTGGCGCTGCTTCACCACCGGTTGGTGCGGTTTGTGCAACCGCTTGTGGCATTGCCGCGATCCCGGTTACACCGAATTTTTCTTTTAATGTATCAACTAAGTTTGCTAATTCCTTCACCGTTAAAGATTCAATCAGCGCTACGATTTCTTCAACGGACCCTTTGTTCTTTTCAGCAGTCGTCATTATTCCTCCTTACATTGTAAAAACGTTAAAAATATTTGGTGGCAATACAGAAAAATATAGAATCCATATTGCCCGGTTTTGCTTTTTTGCTTATTGTTCACGGGTTTCTTTTTTATGACTAATTACATCTAAAGAAAAAACTAAATTCGCCAAAAGATTATTTAGTATAAAAACAATTCCTTGCATTGGTTGGCTAAGAACCCAAACCAAGGTTGCTTGCAATTCCGGTCGGGTCGGCAAATTAGCTAAGACGTTAAATTGCTCAGCCGGGAAGATTGTCCGATCAACATAGGCGCCTTTAATTTTGATTTTAGCAAATTTTTTTATTAATTCCTTAAGTACTCTGGCTGGTGTAATTGAGTCTTGGGTCGTTATGATTAATGCGGTCGGTCCGGTCAGGAAATTACGAATCGAATCATCGAAACCCAGCTCTTTAAACGCTAAAAATGCAAGACGATTCTTTACTACTTTCGTTACCACATCCGATTCGCGCAAACGATTACGCAAAGTCGAAATCTCCTTTGCTTTCACCTTCGAACAATCAGCAAAATATACTCCCGATGCTTCAGTAAGTACCTTCTTGAGTTTTTGTACCGTTTCGATTTTTTCTTTTTTCGGCACGCTATCCTTCCTTTCCGACCAACTCGGTTAGTTCCTTAATATCCAACTTCAGGGCTGGACCCATGGTTGAGGAAAGCGTAACCGAGCGTAAATATTGCCCTTTGGCGGTTGCTGGTTTTACCTTCAGTACCTCAGTTATCACCGCCAGAGCATTTTTTTCAATTCGGTTGGGTTCAAATGAAGCTTTACCAACAATCACATGAATATTTGCTGTCTTATCAACTTTAAACTGAATCTTCCCTGCTTTTAAACTTTTAACCGCCGGACCAATTTCGAAAGTAACCGTGCCGGTTTTCGGTGATGGCATCAGACCTCTGGTTCCCAAAATCTTTCCGAGTTTTCCCACTTCCGGCATCGCATCCGGCGTAGCAACCACCACGTCAAAATCTAACCAACCGGTTTTAATTTTTTCAATATAATCTTCAAAACCTACGTAATCGGCGCCAGTTTCTTTTGCTTCTTTCTCTTTCTCACCTTTAGTTAAGACTAAAACCCGTATTGGTTTTCCGGTGCCGAATGGCAGCGTAACGGTTCCTTTTACCATTTGGTCTTGTTTTTTCGGGTCAATTCCTAAACGAATTGCCAAATCCAGCGTTTCATCAAACTTGGTATTAGCACATTCTTTCACTTTCGCAACTGCTTCGGTCAAAGAAAACTGTTTCTTCTCGCCTAAACTCTTAGTTAGGTTCAAAAAACGTTTACTGTGATTCATCCTTCCTCCACCGTGATACCCATTTGGCGCGCGGTTCCTTCAATAATTCGCATCGCCGCTTCAATATCTTTTGTATTCAAATCATTCATCTTCTGTTGTGCAATCTCTCGAATCTGTTTTTCGGTTATTTTGCCGACTTTTGTCTGGTTTGGCTCAGCTGCTCCTTTAGCTAAACCAGCCGCTTGCTTTAATAAAATTGATGCAGGAGGACTCTTTGTAATGAAGGTGAAAGAGCGGTCATGATAAACAGTTAGGACGACCGGAATCGTCAAGCCAGGTGGCTGGCTCTTGGTTGCCGCATTAAATTGTCGACAAAATTCAACTATATTAACTCCGTGCTGTCCAAGCGCTGGACCTACGGGCGGGGCTGGAGTAGCTTGGCCAGCCGGTATCTGTAATTTCACTAATGCGGTAGTCTTTTTAGTCACCACTGTTTCCTCCTTAAATCGGCTGAACTTCTAAAAAATCTAAATCGATCGGTGTCGATCTTCCAAAAATTGTCACCATTAACTTGACTCGTCTTCGCTCCGGATTGATTTCTTCAACTGTGCCTAAAAATCCGGCGAATGGTCCAGTAACTACCTTAACGTTTTCGCCCTGCGTAAAGGGCGCCTCGGTCGCAACTTGTTCTTTACTCCGTTCAATTTGTTCTAAAACGGATTTCACTTCAGTTTCGGTCAAAGGCAAAGGTTTTATTTTTGTCCCTAACAGATGAGTAACACCCGGTATTGAATTCACTAAATTTATCGTTTGTTCGGTCGGTTCCATTTCAACTACAATATAACCCGGATATAACCTTCGTTCTTCACTCACCAATTCCGACTTTTTCACTTTAGTAATTCGTTCCGCCGGCAAAATAATGCTTCCAAAAATTTCTTTTAAGTTCTCGTTCTCGATAGCGCGCTCCAAAAGCTCTTTCACTTTTCTTTCTCTTCCGGTATAAGTGTGCACAACAAAATATTTCATCGAATGACCAAATGCAGTAACCGGGAGAAAATAAAGTCGAAGAAACCAACAAAAGCGGCTAAAATTACTGATAGAATAATAACTACAACCGTAGTACTCAATAACTCCTTTCGCTTCACCCAGCTGACCTTTTTCAACTCAGCAACCACCTCTAAGATATACTCTTTAATTCGATTGAATATATTCATATTAATCAGGCCAGGAGGGATTTGAACCCCCAACCTACGGATTTGGAGTCCGCCGCTCTAGCCGTTAGAGCTACTGGCCTATTTTACCTCCTTATGTACGGTATGTTTTTTACAAAACCGACAAAATTTTTTTAATTCCAATCGTTCTTGTTTTGTTTTGCTTTTCGTTGTTCTATAATTACGATTTCGACACTCAGTACAAGCTAAAGTCAAAGCTACTCGCATTATCACTCCTTAGTCGTTTGATTAATTCGGCTAATTAAATTATTCCAAAACTTTAGTTACAACGCCAGCACCAACCGTCCGACCACCTTCCCGAATTGCAAAGCGGGAGCCTTCTTCTAATGCAACCGTTGTAATTAACTCTACCTCCAGATTAGCATTGTCTCCGGGCATAACCATTTCAACACCTTGCGGTAGGTTAACCGAACCGGTAACATCGGTGGTGCGGATATAAAACTGCGGACGATAACCATTAAAGAATGGGGTGTGCCGACCACCTTCTTCTTTGGTCAAAACGTAAATTTGCCCCAGGAATTTCTTGTGCGGATGAATCGATCCGGGAATTGCGACCACCATACCACGCATCACATCATCTTTTTCCACACCTCTTAAGAGAATTCCGACATTGTCACCGGCAACGCTTTCATCAAGGATTTTACGGAACATTTCGAGGCTGGTCGCTACCGTTTTCCATTGTTTGCCAAATCCAATGATTTCGACTTCCTTGCCCGGTAACAACTTACCTCTTTCAACCCTACCGGTCACTACCGTACCACGTCCAGTAATCGAAAAAATATCTTCGATTGGCATTAAGAATGGTTTATCAACTTCACGGACTGGCTCGGGAATAAATTCATCTAAAGTCTTGACCAACTTAAGGATTGAATCACAATCTGGGCAAGACTCTTTGCCGCAAGCACACTGCAGCGCCTTCAACGCACTGCCTCGAGTAATCGGGGTCTTGTCACCAGGAAATTCATATTTATTAAGAATATCTCGTACTTCCAATTCCACTAAATCTACTAAATCTGGGTCAGTTACCAAATCGGTTTTATTAATATAGACAACCATTGCTGGTACATTTACCTGTCGCGCTAACAAGACATGTTCTCGGGTTTGGGGCATTGGACCATCGGCAGCGGAAACTACCAAAATTGCCCCATCCATTTGGGCGGCACCGGTAATCATATTCTTGATGTAATCGGCATGACCTGGACAGTCGATGTGGGCATAATGCCGTTTCTCACTTTCATATTCAACGTGGGCAATAGCAATCGTTAAAATCTTAGTTTCATCACGTCTTCCTTGTGAAATACTTGCCTTGGCTACTTCTTCATAAGATTTAAATTCGGCTAAACCTTTTGTTGACAAAACTTTAGTTATTGCGGAAGTCAAAACGGTTTTTCCATGGTCAACATGACCAATCGTACCAACATTCACATGCGGTTTCTTTCGTTCAAACTTTGCCTTTGCCATTAATGCCTCCTTATTTTCAAAGTATTAAATTCTAAAGTTTTTCAATAGCAGCCCACGGCAGGAATTGAACCGGCGACCTCATCCTTACCAAGGATGTGCTCTACCGACTGAGCTACATGGGCATAAACGCAAATATTAATAAAATATTATCAAATGTCAACAAGAAAGTTTGTAACAAATTTAAAAACTAAATCTTATACAATTTGTTCGAATCTAAGAATTTGCCAAAAATTACCAACTTTTGTCGAAAATTAAATGTCAAATTCTAAGCGGGGAACGGGGCTCGAACCCGCAACCTTCTGCTTGGAAGGCAGAAGCTCTACCAGTTGAGCTATCCCCGCAACCTAAAGTATATAGGGCTGAGTGGTTAAGTGCGCTATTCACTTAACACTCGGCACTGCTTCTAATGGGCAGGGAAGGATTTGAACCTCCGAAGACAAATGTCAACAGATTTACAGTCTGTCCCCTTTGGCCGCTTGGGTACCTGCCCGTTTTCGCCGATGAGACATATATCACCAGCTTTATTAGCCGACAGCCCGATTTGAACGGGCGACCTGAGGTTTACAAAACCACTGCTCTACCACTGAGCTATGTCGGCAAATTTTTAAACGATTTTAATATATCATTAAATTTTAAAAAGTCAATATTTTACTATTTTCGGATGAAATTTAGCTAAAAATTACCCGGACCTGCTAATTAGTTGGCATAAGCTTATTTCTAAATTTATCAAATCCTAATCTATATTAATTTTTTTATTGACTTTATCGCTAATCTCTTTATAATTATTCTGATAATGATTAAGACATTTGGGTATGTCTTAGTGCCGTCTGAAGTATATCAATGACAGACGAAGAATATTTTAATTATTTACTCGAAGAATGTATTAAATATCGAGCATCTGACTTACATTTAACGGTTGGTAGACCTCCTACGCTTCGAGTCGATGGCAAGTTGATTCCAGTCGAAAAAACTCAGGTGTTAACTCCTGATTTCACTGCAAAATTTAAAGATATTTCGACACAGAGTGTCAAGCATTTGCGTGCTCAGATTAACGATGGGGGTGGCGGTGATTTTGGTATCAACTTTAAAGACAAGGCGCGATTCCGGGTTGCAATTTACAAACAGAAAACTTACTTCGGTCTTGCCTTACGATTCATTCCAAAACATATTTTCGAATTTGAAGAATTAGGTCTTCTTCCCCATCTTGTACCCAAAATTAAATCATTGTTGGACAGATCCCACGGCTTAATTCTCGTTACTGGTCCAACCGGTTGCGGGAAATCTACTACCCAGGCAACTTTTATTGACTATATTTTAAACAGCCAGCGTCATGTTTTAACGATTGAAGACCCAATTGAGTTCCTTCATGACCACAAGAACGGATTGGTAACCCAGCGTGAAGTTGGAATTGATGTTTCTTCTTTCCGCGAAGCAATCATGAAAGGACTTCGGTCTAATCCCAATGTGATTCTGGTCGGTGAAATTCGTGACTTAGCTACGGCTGAAGCAACGGTTTGGGCAGCTGAATCCGGACATTTGGTAATTGGCACACTTCACACTACAAACGCTTCAGAAACTGTAACCCGATTCATTGATATATTTCCACCCGAAATTCGCGACCAGATAAGAATCCAATTTTCGATTTCGATTCTTGCCGTATTTGCGCAAAGGTTGTTATTAAAATCCGAAGGTAAAGGACGTATTGCCGGGTACGAAATCATGATGGCGACACCAGCGGTGCGAAATCTAATCCGAGAAAGAAAAATCGAACACCTTCAATCAGCAATCCAAACTGCTCAATCCGAAGGCAGTCTATCATTTGATGCTTATCTCGCCGAACTCTACCGGATTGGCAAAATTACTTATGAAACCGCCTTGTCCAATGCCATGGATCAAAAGGGTTTGCGCGAATTAGTCGAAATGGGCGCCAAAGTTAAAACTCGGCTGGGCGAGACGACCCGAACTTTCGGATAATTCCCCAAAAATTAAAGGGACGAAAAACTTAATTGTCATCGGTTTTATTTTTTAAACTATCAAGGTCGAATAAAAATAACTTTTGCGTAATGGTTAACTTCGGATTCGACTCTAACCCAATAAATCCCTTTTGCCACATATTTTCCGTTCCAGTCCTTTCCATCCCAACTGCTTAAAGTAATTACTTGGTTAAGCTTTAAGCTTGTGACCAATTTACCGGTTATATCATAAATTTTCAATTGTGCATTCTTTGAATCTATCCTTCGATATTTTATCATGGTTGAACGGGTAAATGGGTTAGGGCTTATATTGATGACAAATGGTTCGACCATTGGATTTATTGAGTCCCGCTCGGCAACTGAATTGATTGCAGCAATCTTCTCCCCTATCGTTTTTCTTATTTCATTTAAACTTTCCGGATTATCCCGCCAGCTGAAAAAGTCTTTAGTCAATCTTTGAATTTGACTTTTAGCAAAATCTACTTCGCCCATCGCTGAAAGTATTACTAAATACTCATAATCTTCCATCCCTTCTCTTAATTGTTTTAAACGCAGCGAAGCAACCGGACCAGCAATTCCAACATTATCACCGGGATAAAATAAACTGCCATCACCGTTCCAGAAATCACCTTGTTGATTTTTAAACCCGGCTGGATTTAACCAAGGGTCAGGCGATTCCTGCCAATAATTGGTGGACCAATATAACAAACCCGAGATATCGTTCCGACGCAACATCCATGGCACAATCCGATAATTCATCAGCGGCATATCCAGCTGCCACCAGGGAGTTGGGACATTACCCTGGGTACAAGCCGTATAAGCCCATATTTCGTCACCCAATGATTGACGCCAATGAGCTTGAGCCGAATCGTAAAGAAAGAAAATCGGACAATAAATATCAACATAGCCAGATAACTTACCCCAATTCGGATTCTGTGGCTCAACCTGTTCGGTGCAAAGCATTTTAATTTTGGGATTAATCCGGTGGATGAATTCACCGTATTGACGGACCTGCTGATAGGCAATCGAATCATTTGGCTCGTCAATCAAATAAACATAATGCCTTTCTGCCCAACCGTGATTCAACAGATATCGATAATAGGTTTCGAGATACATTCTCACCCTCGCACTATCCTCACCTAATGGGTCAGCAAAAGGAGAATTCAAGTTAAATGCATACATCGAGGCATTAACGCCTAAAGTATCGAAATAATAACTAAGCAGTGGCGTCAGATTGGTTGTATCAAAAGAACCGTCGGGAAGGGCGCGGGGAGTAATCAGACAAGTCGGCATGAGTCTATGTTCGATTAGGATTTGATTATATTTCCTTATCATTTCCCAATATTCGATAGAACCCGGTCGCAGGTGATGATAGTTGCTTATCTGTTCATAAGATAATCCGAATGAAGTTTGAAGCGACGGATTATTTAAAGTAAAATTCCAAATTTTAAGTTCTAAGTTTAACTCAACTGGTTCGCACCCATTAGCGCTAATTCTAATCGAACCAGTATAAAGACCTGCCTCAATATCCGCTGGTATATGGACTTCTCCCCAGAAAGGTTGATTGCATTTAGGAGCAATTGTGCAGTTACTGTTTTCACGCCAAGGAATCAAAGCATCCGGAAACCAGCCGAAAGTGAGGGAGGAGCGAGGAGTGGACTTTGAAACATAAATATAGTGCTCCAAGTAAATTTTAACACTTTCGGCTGGTATCACACATCGGGTTTGACTGACCAAGGGGGTCATATCAATTCGGACGCCAGTAACTTCTTCATCGTTTGCCCTAATGACAATCTGAAATGGTTCATATTCATTTCTTGCCGCTTCAATCTTTATAATTTTCTCTTCGCTTTGGGAAAAATTTTCATCGATCACCGTATCGAGTTTAACTCGATTGAGAGGGTTGGTTAACCAAACTCTAAGCGTAGCAGCTTGGCACGGCATTGCAATCAAAGCAATTGCGCTAAATATCGCACCTAAATTTAATTTATTGGAAAGTTTAGTTCGAGATATCGGGCACTTGATGCCACCAATTGCCCAATGCAAATGGCGAAACGCCAATTGCCAAATTTTTATTGCCCACACCCAAGTCCTCCTTACCGCATCGCAAATCGTTCATCTCAGCCGCTTAAAATTTATTACTTAACCGCTAAATGAATTGAGTAAGTAGCACTGCTACCTTTTGGGTAATCGGGTATTACCCAGAGTAAAACTCAATTCATATCCTTACCGCGTTAAATTTTTAAATTCATACGGCACAATTTTAAAGAGCTTTCAAATCACACCCAAGTCTTGGCAATCGAGGAAATAAAAAGGGTTCCTCGGATTGCGGCTTAGAATTATTATAGCCGAAATTTTTTAATTGTCAAGGATTTATTAGTGGTCTTAGCCGAAAATTCAACCTTAACAACATCGAGATTCATTTTTTTCAACTCGACCCGACTCAATTTAAAACCATTTCTTAATATTCCGTGTTTAGTTATTTTTCTCGAATCTCAATTTCACCCTTGACAAACGATTAGATTGTTGGTATAATTTATATAATCAATCAATTGGGGAGTATAGGGGAAATCGTTGTAACAACGATTTCTGGAAAGGGGTAAAAATGAAAAAGTTCAGAGTACTTTTACTATACATTACCATTAGCCTTTTCTTTTACACATCACTCTTCGCTCAAATCGAATGGATTGAACCGACCGATTCCGCCGGCTGGGCAGTTCGGTCAAATCTCGCTTCAGTCGTATTTGATAACAAAATTTGGATTTTAGGCGGCTGGGACCTATCCAATTACTATAATGACATCTGGAATACTACCGACGGAATAAATTGGACCTGTGCCACACCCGCCGCCAACTGGTCTGCCCGCGCTTTTCATTCGGCGGTCGTCTATAACAACCAAATTTGGGTCATGGGTGGTCATGAAGGCTTTGGTCATTATAAAAATGATGTCTGGAATTCTTCCGACGGTATAAACTGGACCAGAGTAATCGTTGCCGCGGACTGGTCAATGCGCTGGGGTCATACTGCTCTCGCCTTTAATAATAAATTATGGGTACTGGGCGGTAGTGACCGAAACGGCTTAAAAAATGATATCTGGTATTCAACCGATGGATTTACCTGGAATTTAGCCGATTCGGCAGCCGGCTGGTCAAAAAGGTTCTATCACGCCTCTTTGGTTTTTGATAATAAAATGTGGGTAATTGGCGGCGGTGACATGGATAACTACAAAAATGATGTCTGGTATTCCACCGACGGGATTAACTGGACCTGTGCAATAAACTCGGCTCCATGGCAAGGCAGAGAACAACTTTCCGCTACGGTTTATGATAATAAAATATGGGTACTGGGTGGCAAAACCATCGATAACGTCCTAAACGATGTCTGGTACTCAAATGATGGAATTGATTGGTTCCAAGCCAATGACTCAGCGGGCTGGCAAAGAAGAAGCGGTCTTACCTCAATTGGTTACGATGATAAACTCTGGGTAATTGGTGGAAAAGCTCAAGGTTCTTACCAAGATGATGTCTGGTTTTCCAGTGGTTTTACCGGAGTTGAAAACAATCCGAACCCGGTCGCCGAACCAGTAACTTTCACGACCACTTTTCCCGATCCGTTTAATAGCGAAATTAAAATCGCTTACGTTTTAGCTAAATCTTCACCCGTGAAACTAAGCGTGTTTAATCGAGCTGGTCAAAAAGTTAAAGCGCTGATAAACGGACAACAAAATTCTGGTGTTCACAATACTCAATGGACCGGTAAAGATGATTCGGATAAGAATCTGCGGGCTGGTGTCTATCTGCTTAGGTTAGAAACCGCTGGTTGCACCGTAACTAAGAAAATAGTAAAACTCGAATAAGACTGGATTTTTAATTTTCCGCGCTCGGATTAAACAGCAAGAGTCTGACCGAATTTGGTTTTAATACCCATTAGATTACCATTTCTATACAAGATAGAATGCGCCTTTTATTAATTATTCTATAAAATCTGCCATCTCTTTACTAAAAGTAAGCACCATAAAAGGTTACTTAAAAGTAACGTTCAAATCGACCCAAAATTTCTTCTAAGTATTGGAAATTGAAAGTATTACATAGAAAATCACATGAACAGGGGGTACCGCCTAGGGGGTAACCCCCTAGGCGGCTTAGGAAGTGACCTACGGAGTCGCTTAGGGGGTTACCTCCCAGGTTGCTTAGGGGGAGTCGCCTGGGAAGTCACTTGCGGAGCAGCTTAGGGGATTACTTAGGGAGCGACCTACGGAGCGAGTTAGGGAGTAACCTGGGGAGTAGCCTCGGGGGTGGCTTAGGGGGCAACCTACCGGGTCGGTTCGGGGGCTGATTCCTATCACGAAATCCGAATCTTTTTATTTACTTCTCAAATATTGTTTGTTGTGTTTTTTTGGACTAACTACTAATTACTAATCTCTAATTACAAAAATGAGGCAGGGCAGACCAGACCGTCAGGGTACGGGATTGTCTGCGGCGTTTGGTATTCTATATCCCTGATATTGCCTTTTCCTGCCTCTAAATACTATCGAAATCGAACTTCCATAATCAAAAAGGGCGGGTGCGCTATCGGGCAAAATTTAAGAGAGACCTTTTCAGAGGGCAAGATGCTAAGCAGCTCGACCCGCCCATATTTATTCCTTTAAATCCCTATTGATTCTACTAAATTTTTCACATCCCTTCAAGTCTTTTTCTACGTCAAACTTCCGTAATCCTTCTCTCTCTGCTATCTCCGTTATCTCTGCGTTAAACAGTCTTTCTTCTCTTCGTGACTTTGTGTTTTCGCGGCTAATTTTCCGTGTCCTCTGTGGTTAATTCTTTTCTTACTTTTTCAGTAATTCGGTTGGTATTTTTAGGTCATCTTAAAGTATACTGCCAGTACACTCAAAAATGACCCTTTTTTTCGTCTATCGTTTTGGTCGTCCGTCACTTATCGTAATTTTCCCTTAGGGAGGGGGTATCACCTAGGGGGTGACCCCCTAAGTGGCTTGGGGAGTCGCCTCGGAGGTCGCTTCCGGAGTCGCTTCCTAAGTTAGTTCGGGAGCAGCTTCGGGGATTGGTTGGGGGACAGCTTCGGGGACAACTTGGGGAGCGGCTTCGGGAGCAAGCTGGGGAGTTGGCTCGGGGGTTGGCTCCTAGGCTGCCCCCTAAGCCACTCCGTAGGTTGGTTCCTAGGCTGGTTCATCTCTTTGGGTTGCTTCACTAGCCACTAACCACTTTCCACTAGTCACTGTTTTTTAGGGTAGCCCCCTAAGCAACCTTGGGAGTAAGCTCGGGGGCTGACTCCCGGTTCTGAAAAAATTAAGATAATATTGAACTTTGGTATTTCTTTTCAGTTTTATACACTTCTCTGTAATTTCTTTAATCAAATTTCATTTCACAAACTTAATTTAGCTAAAGTTATAGAAGACGAATTTTTCAGTATTTTCATACCCCTGCCTTTAAACAATATTTCATTAACCCGTTAATTTTATAAATTATTATAATTAAAAAACTTAGTTAATGAAATTTGTGTAAATAATACTTGACAAAATTGTAAGCTTCGTTAATATAAGTCAGTCGCAAAAATGGACTGGATATATGGTATGGCGAGGTTATCCTCAAAAACTATCGCTGGAAACTAACCTGCCTTATATTCAGAGTAATTTCAATGACCTAATGGATTTACATTCGGGGTGAAGTGTAATCCATAATGGTGTATAATTTTCACCCCAAAGAAATAAAGTAAGGAAAAAAGCTTCGACGCTTGATGCATTTTGCGTCAAACGCAAAGGCAAAGCGTTATAATGGTAATTTAAACCCAGGGAGGGTAAAATGATGTTGTTGAAGATTTTTGTGCGAGTCTTTAGCCTTTTATTAACTATTTCCCTTATCCCCTCTATATACGCAAACACTCCTGAACAACAAACTCCTTTTGATTTAAGACAAGTGATTGAGCAGGTGACTCATCATCCAAAGATTGATGGTGGAATCATTAAGATACAAGGCAGGTTCTACGAGGCAAAATTTGAAAAAGACGAGATTCTCCTTATAGAGCGAAACGGAAATAAACAATTAAAAATCTACCTTGATGAGGAAACTGGTAATGCAACCGTCGCTGACGACGAAGTGCGTTATTCTTTAAGAAATGGAAAGCTTTCGGTGAAAGGTTACAGCCGAGGTCTTAAATTCCGAAGAGAGATTGAAGAAAAAGGTAATAAGGCAACCGATTTGAAGTATCGGTTTAGAACTGAAGGTAATGCGGCTCAACTTAATGAAGTGTCGGTAACTGACCAATTAGGCAGAAAAGTGAAACCAGAAATAAAAAATCATAAGAATGAGATTGAGATTAAACTCTCAAAAAAACAAACTTCGGGTCTCAAATTCCCCCTGACTCTCGAAGGCGAATTTATGATTGATACAAGCAAGTCCTATATCCCATCGAATGATGAAGAATTTTCACCTGCGGTTGCTTTTGATGGCTCGAACTATTTCGTTGTATGGGGAGATTATGACTTGGAGGCGGTTATTGGCTCCCGTGTCAATCAATCTGGAGAAGTCTTAGATAAAAGTGGAATTTTCATCGCTCAGGCAGATGGCAACTGGGAAGAAGATGGTCCCGCGGTTGCCTTTGGCGGTGGAAATTACCTAGTTGCTTGGCCAGATTATAGACCCGAGGTAATTTTCGGAGCAAGAGTAAGCACTTCTGGAGTCGTCTTAGATACGACACCAATTCCTATTTGCACCACTTATTATTATGGGTATCATCCCTCATTAGCTTTTGATGGCACCAATTTCTTAGTGGTTTGGGACGATTATGACAATGTTATGGGGTCTAGAATTAGCACTGCCGGCGTAGTATTGGACACGCTGGGCATTACAATATCTTCTGCGCCTAATGATCAATATGAACCTGCTGTCTCTTTTGGTGGAAGCAACTATTTTGTCGCCTGGGAAGATAGCCGAAGCGGCACATCAGAAGATATCTATGGAGCACGGGTGAACACATCTGGAACGGTCTTAGACCCAGCTGGAATCCTAATCTCAACCGCAACTGGCTCCCAGCATTGTCCTGACGTAACTTTTGGTGGCAATTATTATTTTGTCGTTTGGGATGATTGGAGGAGTGGTATTGACCAGGATATTTACGGCGCGCGGGTTAATCAAGCAGGTACCCTCTTAGACCCAACCGGAATTGCAATTTCTACTGCAGGTGATGCTCAACGATATCCTGCAATTACTTTTAATGGTACGAATTACTTTGCGGTATGGAGCGACTGGCGGGACGAAGGAGATATTTACGGAGCAAGAATCAGCACCGCCGGAATCGTTTTAGACCCTACGGGAATTGAAATCTGTACTACTTCGGTTGCTGAGAAAGACCTTCCTTCAGTAGCTTTTGGTGACGTAAATTACTTCGTCGTCTGGTCTGATTTTCGTTTTGATGTCGATATCTATGGAGCAAGAGTTAGCTCTTCTGGAACCATTTTAGACCCTGCTGGTATCCTCGTTACTATGCAATCTAATAACCAATGGAATCCTCAAGTCGCTTTTGATGGCACAAATTACCTTGTCGTCTGGCAAGATGGTAGAGCTGGATTTGATGATTCTGACATCTATGGAGCAAGGGTAAGTAACGACGGAGTTATTTTAGACCCAACCGGAATTCCAATCTTTACCGCAAGCGATTGGCAATCGGACCTCCAAGTGATCTTTGACTGCACAAACTATTTTGTCGTTTGGACGGACGGTAGTGGATATATTGATATCTACGGAGCAAGAGTGAGCACTGCCGGTACTGTATTAGACCCAACCGGTATCCCAATCTCAACGGCAAGTGGTTACAAATGGAATCCTCAAGTCGCTTTTGATGGCACAAAATACTTTATCGTCTGGGAAGATTACAGAAATGGAAATTCCGACATTTACGGAGCACGGGTAAGCACCGCAGGAACAGTCATAGACCCAACCGGAATTGCAATCTCAACCGCAAGCTATGACCAATATTCTCCTAAAATTGTATTTGGCGGTAACAATTACTTTGTGATCTGGCAAGATTACCGAAACGGCGTTGATAACGACATTTATGGCACGCGGGTAAGCACTACCGGCACTGTCTTAGACCCATCAGGAATTCCAATTTCAACTGCAGCTTATGACCAATGGAATCCACAGACTGTTTTTGATGGCACCAATTATTTTGTTCTTTGGGAAGACGGCAGAAATGGAATTGATTCTGATATTTATAGCGCACGCGTGAACACAACTGGTATTGTTTTAGACCCATCCGGCATCCCAATTTCTAATGCAACTAATTGGCAAAATTATCCCAAAGTTGTTTTTAGCGGAACTAATTATTTCGTGGTCTGGGAAGATTATCGAAGCGGCGTTGATAAAAACATTTACGGCACACGGGTAAGCACTGCCGGAATCGTCTTAGACCCATCCGGAATCCCGATCTCAACCGCAGATTATGATCAATGGAATCCTCAGGTTGTTTTTGATGGTACGAACTATGTAGTAGTCTGGGAAGACCTTCGTGATGGCGACTGGGACTCTGACATTTATGGAGCAAAAGTGACTTCGACTGGAACCGTAACCGAATTTGCCATCTCTTCCTTGACCGGTGACCAATCGTCAATCGCATTAGCAAAAGGTTCTGGTAATCAAGTTTTTGTTGTTTGGGATGGCTGGACACCAACTCCTTATAGTTCAGACCGTATTTGGGGTAAACTTATCGGGGTATCGGCACAACCTTCCCCTGGCTGGACTTTGATGAAACCAGTCCCAACTGACCCGAGCGGCAAAAGAGTGAAAGGCGGTGGTTCTTTAGTCGTCTGCGGCGATTCTCTAATTTTCTGCCTGAAAGGTAATAACACTATAGACTTCTACTGCTATACAGCGCAATCGCCAAACTGGACACAAAAAGAAAGCGTTCCTTATGACCCTTCTGCCACTGGTAAAAAGAAACGAGTGAAAAGTGGAGCAGCTTTAGCCTATGACGGTGATAGCCTCATCTATGCGACCAAAGGCAATAACACCTTTGAGTGGCTAAGCTACAATATCTTACAAAACACCTGGCAACATTTGAAACCAATCCCAAGTCTAAAAGGACTTAAAGGTGGCACCGGATTAGCCAAAGTGAAGAGAAACGGTATTGATTGCATCTTTGTGTTAAAAGGGAGTAAGTCAAAAGAGAATTGGCTTTATTTCCCGGATGGCGATAGTTTTTCCCGATTGCCGGATGCACCCTACGAATTCAAAAAAGGAAGCTGTGCAACCGGCTATGACGATTCAATCGTCTATGTGCTAAAAGATAAATACAATCTTTTTTATCGGGTTAATATTCAAACCGGAACCTGGACTCCAAAGGATACCCTGCCATTGGTTGGCATTATGGGTAAAAAGAAGAAAATAAAAGATGGCGCGGCGTTAGCGTTTGATGGCTCGAATACGATTTTTGCCTTCAAAGGTGGCAATACCCAGGAATTCTGGGCTTACAATGTAATGACTAACAACTGGGCAGAATTAGAGACGATACCGCGTGGACTAAGTAGGAAACGGGTCAAGTCGGGTGGTGCTTTAGCTTACTTAAATGGTGCGGTTTATGCGTTAAAAGGTAGTAATACCGTTGAATTCTGGATGCATACATTCGCTAAAACCCCTGTCCTATTAGCCGGGCAATCGGAAATAACCAGTACCAAAATCGAATCGCCCAAATTCAGTATTTTCCCTAATCCCAGTAAAAGTAATCTCTCGATAAAATATGATGTAAAATCAGAGAATGACCTTCGAATAAAAATCTATAATATTACCGGCGCCTTAATCCGAGAAACTACAATCAAACCGAAAAACGACCAAATCAAACTCAATCTTAAAGACCTATCCCAGGGTGTATACATTCTGAGACTCGAAAATGACAACTACCAAACCTCAAAAAAGCTTATAATTCAAAAATAAACGATAAAGATTGCCGGGCGGCAAAAGCCGCCCGGCTTTTTTGTTGACTCTCTTTTATTTACTTTTTTGATCCTTCGATTAATTTCTTAGCGGCAAAATCTAATGCTTCTTTAGCTGAAGATTTGCCAAGCGTAGCTGGTTCTAAACCATCCTCCCAGCCTAAAACTTCTTTGAGCAAAGGTTGGAAAAATGCGGGCTTGGTTGCTTCTTCGTTGTATTCTTTGATTCGATTAGCAGTTAATCCCCCCTCGAATTTCTCGATTAATTTTGTTAAATATACCTCGGCGTTACCTTTCATAGCCGAATTCCCAATTATAATATCCATCTAAACGACTATTTACCTATTACCAGTTTTCTCATGATAGGCGGCGCTGAAACCAATAGTGTAAACCTGCCCTTTGACATTTTTAGGTGCCCAAAACGACTTGAAGGTTGCGGAAGCCTCAGTCCGAAAAGATACGATACCTTGCCCTAACTCAACTCCCAAAACCGGTCCGATTGCATAATTACTGGCACGACCACCTAAAAACCAACCAAGACCTTTGGGACGATATTTAGTTCCAGTTAGTAAAGTTGTCTGCCACCAAGGGTCTTTGAGATTAAATTCAGCTTTGACCGGGGAAGTATTAATATTTAAAGGAAACCAACCACCTCGAATCATAATCAAACCATTTTTTATTCCAATCCCAGCTTGTAAACCAAGCATTAAGTTATTGGTGAAAGAATAAGATGCGAAACCTTGTTCGAAGGTAAAGAAATTTAATCGCTGACCGGTTCTTATCCCAAAATTGCCGTATCTATCCGCCGACCTTTTGGCATCCCGGTACCAATACTTTTGGTGCAAACCGAACCTGATTTCAGGGAAACCCCATTCCGGTGAATAGGCTGGTAAATCCTCATGAAAAGCAACCGGTGCTAAAGCACAGCAAAAAAGGGAAAGAATAAGGGAACATACCATGAATCGTAATGATTCGACTTTTAGCGCAATGAAGTATTGAGATTTCATGTTGCCCTAAACATTTTTCTATTCTATTGATTTATTACCGATTGTCAATCCTTATTGCTTCAGTGTGCTAAAAATTCTTTTCTTGACTTTGGTAGGATAAGAAATTAGAATGAGTCCCTATGAGTTTAAGGACAAGTTCTGCCATTTGCCTCTTGGGAATTTTGCTTTTAATATTCCCGGTTTATGCCATATTTGAAGATTTAGAATCAGGTACTCGCGCCGAAGGTATTGCCGGCGCTTTTACCGCCATCGCCGATGATGCGCTCGCTATTCACTTTAACCCATCCGGACTTGCCGATATCGAAAACTCACAAGCCTATGCCTTTTATAAATCTCTCTTTAGCGGCGTTGATGATAATCTGCACAGCGCGGCTTTTAATTTCGCTTACCCCCAGAGAAAGTGGGGAACCTTTGGTATCTCAATCTATGAATCGGGTATTACCCTGCTTTCGCAAAAGTCTTTGACCTTAGCCCATGGCTTTAATATATTAGAGGATTTAGCATTTGGCTATAGCCTGTCCGGTTATAATGTCTCAATCGAAAACTTCGGTCAGGGTTATGCTTTTGGTCTTGATGTTGGTTTCTTAGCCAAAATCTACAGACGCTGGCGAGTAGGTTTTTTTGCTCATAATCTTAATATGCCAACCATGGGAAAAGATGATAAGAGTTACCTGCCCCGGCTATTGAACGTCGGTATTGCTTATTCACCGTTGCCGGGTATCAATTCCTGTTTCGATGTTTCCAAAGAAGTGGGCAAAGATTTCAGGGTTATGGCGGGTCAGGAGCTTGAAATAATCCCAAAGACATCTTTGATTGGATTGACTCTGCGGGCTGGGGTCTCAACCGAACCGGTTAGGTTTGCCTTTGGTTGCGGGATAAGTTTAAAGATGATAAATATTGATTATGCCTTATTCACCCATTCCGAGTTGCCGCTGACTCACAATGTCGGTTTAAATATCACCTTTTGATGAATAAGTCCTCAGTCACAAGCCACCCGTCGCTTGTGCCCTTATGCACCTTTGCTTTTGTATTCCTTTTTAGCGTATTTAGCGTATTGAGTATCGGTTATCCTCAAGAAACTCCCTTAACGATTGAACATCAACTCGATATCAACAATGCTAATTTAGCCGACATTCAAACTCTGCCGGTTGATTCAGTGGTGGCGGTAAAAATTTATGATTATCTTTTGACCTATGGCAGGTTTAACAGTATTTATGATTTACGCAAGATTCCGGAATTAAGCCCGGAAGATTTTGAGTTAATCAAACCCTTAATCTTTATCGCAAAACCGCAATATACCCGAATCAGTTCGCGTTATGTTCATACGATTCAAAAAGTTTTAACCGAAGAGGAACGACCAACCTATGCCGCGGTTGAGGAATGGCAGGATTTAGTCCTTTCGCCGATTAATATCAATAAAGCAACGGTTGATGATTTAATGCAATTGGAAAACGTCAGTTTGATTGATGCGATTGCGGTTATGGAGCATTTAAGAATCCGCAAAGAAATTACCAGCTTAAGGGAATTGCGCAACGATGTGGTCGGGCTTTCCGATTATGGCTATCGGAACCTGCGCAGTTTTATCGGTTTCCAGGACCATCCCGAAGTAAAATTTTCCGGTAATTACCGCATCAATTATGATTGGGCGAGTGACTCCGGCGCCGAGAGCCGTCTGGCAATTTTGAACCAGGCAAAAGTAGCATTGAATAATAAGTTAGATTTCTTAAAAGTAGGATTTACCGAAAATGATTTGGAAAAATTTTATCAAAGACTTAATCAGGAATATGATTATTTTCTTTCGCGGAAGAACCAAACCTCCTTCCATAACCGATTGCGTGCACGGGTTGGTGAAAATACGAGATTCGGTATCTGGACCAATAAGGATTTCAACCAAAACGGCATAATCCAGGACGCCAAAGGATTCTTCAGCCTTTACGATATTTCGCCTTTTAAGAAAATATTTTTAGGCGATTATCGGGTAGCGATTGGTCAAGGTCTTATGGTGGACAATTCAAGCGAGCTTGTTGCCCGAACCTATGACCGAACCCAGGGAATTTTTAATGATCTGGCTTCGGAAGATTTTTTTACTTTTCGCGGGGTCGGAACCCAATTCAATTACAGCCGGTTGAACTCGATTCTCTTTTATTCGCGCAACCTGCGGGATGGCATAATTAATCCGGACGGTACAATCAATTATTATATCGTTTCCGAACCGAGATTACCGACCAACCGGAAAAACTTTACCGAAGAGAATTACGGCGTCACGGCAAAATTCGATTTATCAAAAATCGGTTTTCTACCGTTCGGCACTTATATTGCCGCCAATGGTTTGGTCTGTAATTATGACAAAGAATTTTCGCCCAATCCAATTTATCTAGATTTGCCCGGTGATGATAATTACTTGAACGACCCGAATTATACCGAGCTCAGTTCGGGTAAAGAAAGAATTTTTGGCGGATTTGATTTTAGGACGGCAATCAATAATGTTTCGCTGGAAGGAGAATTTGCCCAACAGAAAAACGGCGGCTCAGCCTATCTAGTAAAAACCCGGGCTCAGTATAATTATCTTTATGTCACCGCATTGTATCGGCACTATGATTTGAATTACGACAACCCTTATAACCGCGGTTTTGGCGAAGAAACGCGTTTTAACAATACTCTTTTAGAACGAGATTATCGTTTGATTGACCCGACTTTTGTTGCTTTGATGGACTTCCCGATGCCGAAAGCCGAACAAGGAATTTACACGGAAATGCGTTATCAGATTTCACGCCAGATAACTTTCACTCGGGTCTACCTCGATGTCTGGCGCAATTTAGCCTGGGGACTGAACAATTATCGGTTTCAGGGTGAAGTCGAATATCGTCCGGTCTTTCCTTTACGAATCCGATTCAAGCAGAAAATTCAGAATAAATATACTCCGAAAGATATATTGCCAACGACTTCGAATACCTATGAATCGAGTATCCGGGTAATGGCGAGTCTGGCAAACTATGACTTCCTAACCGCTGAAGTAAGAAAAGGAATGGTTAAACTTACCCCGACGATGGAATATAATAGTAATACTTCGATCTCGGGCGATTTTCTTTCGGTTGACTGGGAGCATAATTTCTCCGACAATTTCGGGTTCGAGACCGGCATTGCGGTTTGGAAAACGAATGGGATGAGCCAGTGGATTTTTGAAGACGTTGGGATTGATTTTTTGGACGGTCGAGGCATGAAATGGTTTTTGACTTTCTCCGACCAGATTTCGGATTACATCTTATTACGACTGAGGTTTCGGCAGAAGTTGAGCGAATACCCCCATACCGGTCTTTTAGCTCAAGATAACGGTATCCATTTCAGTAACGGTGAAATGCTGGCTCAAGATTTTGTTGCGCAAACGAACCAGTATGCTCTGGGATTACAAATCGACTTTTTATGGTAAGAAACCAAAACCACCAATGTCCACGAATGAACACTAATAAAATTTTTATAAAATAGAAGGAAGCGATATGAAAAAAAATTTATCTTATATTTTTGCACTTTGCATTTTGCCCTCGGCATTTGTATCAACCATTCTTGCCAATATTCCTACTGACTGGTATTTTGGTCGGGTACGAGATTTTACCAGTGCCCGTTCCTTAGGTCTGGCTGGTATCTCAACGATTATACCTTCGCCTGCCGGAATGCTTATTAATCCAGCGCTGATTGGACTAATCAAACAGCCTTCTTTCGAGTTAGCGGCGGATTTGAACTGGACCTCGGAGAAAAGAACAAAAGAGTTGTATGACCAGTTTGAGAACACAATCGGTGAGATTTCAGTAGCGGATAATATGTTCACGAACTCAAAAATTGGTCCCATTGCCATTACTTACCCAATGTCGGCATTTGGCGGTGCCCGAGTTTGCTTTGGTCTTGGCTATGCTCCAGTAATTGACTATAATTATTATTTCACCAAAGAATTACGTGATGACTTTTATCAGCTAATTGGTGATTACGAAATCAAAGCAACCGGTCAAACTCAAAGTATCAATTTTGCCACCGGAGTCAATCTTAATAAGCTTTTGAGTGTTGGCGCTGGATTTTTCTATTCATGGGGCAATCACCTTCTCACTCAAGATACCCGGCCCGATGTTGATTCGTTCAATGTAAAGACACTTAATTTCAATTTTGGTATAATCCCTAGTTTAGGCGAACGGTTTAAGTTAGGATTTGACTTCCAAAATAGATGGAAAATGCATTGGAATTATTCACCTTTACAAGTCTACCCTCCTATCATCGTTTATTATTGGACAAATTCAATCGGTTTCGGTGCTTCGTATAATTTCCCGGGTGATATACCAACAGTGGCTTTAACTGAGTTACGTTATATTTATTGGCAAAATTCCGACTACCCAGATTATTGGTCAAATATATTAAATATTCGAGTTGGCATCGAACATATAATGTTCAACGGTGTTGCGTTACGCTACGGTTTCGGCGTCATTCCATCTTCAATTAAATTAATCCAACCCAATGTTTTGGTTTCTTTAGGTTTAGGTTTCGATATCCAGTCGGTGAGAGTCGATATCGGCGGTAATCTCCAACGACGTACCTTAACTTCGGAAAATTTCTATTATCCAATTGCTGAAGAAAGAGTATACCAGACTTTTGGCGATGTGGTTCTATCGATATCAAAAAGTTTTTAATTACGAATTTACCGAATGATAGCAGATAACACGAATTATTCCATCAAAAAGGTAGCCGCAGGCTTTAGCCTGCGAAATAGGAAAGAACGCAACCTAAAGGTTGCGGCTACCAATTTTGCTTTTTATTATGCGGTACGCATAATTATTTTTACTATTCTATTCACATCTCCCCTATTAGCCCAATACCAGCACCTTTACATCATCCATACCAATGATATTCATGGTGCTTTGTTGCCATCTGAAGCGTTCTGGATGAATCAGGATTTTCCGCCGCCGCTGGGTAATGCCGGTGCTGCCGTAACGATAATTAACGAATTAAAAGAACAAGCGAAAAAGAATAATTATCCATACTTGCTGTTGGATGGCGGTGATGTTTTCAAAGGAACCCCGATTGGTGATTTTACCAAAGGGCAGGCAATAATTGATTATTTCAAATATATGAATTATGATGCAATCGCACCCGGTAATCATGATTTCGATTTTGGTGTCACTGTTTTAAAAGACATGATTGAGCAATCAAATAAACCCTGGCTTTGTGCAAATGTAGTTAAGGAGAGTACTGAACAAATACCCGAGTTTTTTAAACCCTATGTAATTTTTGAACGGGGCGGGTTAAAGCTCGGAGTTTTTGGACTAATTTCCCATTACCTCAGCGGTATGGTCTCAGCCGAGATATTGAAAGGTTTTGATATCATCAAACATTACGATGCGGTAAGAAAGTACATTCCGGAAATGAGAGCAAAAGGCGTAGATATAATTATTGGCTTAACTCATATTGGCTACAGTCATGATCAAAGATTGGCTGATTCAGTACCGGGTATCGACGTTATTATTGGCGGTCATAGCCACACGGGAGTTGAACCGCCCACCGAAATGCCCCGTTATCATACGATAATCGTTCAAGCCTATTCGAAGTTGACATCAGTTGGACTTTTAGATTTAACCATTGATATGCGAACCAAGAAAATTGCCGGTTATGAAGGCAAATTAATCGACTTACAAGCTGAGGCGATTCCGATGAATAAAGAATTTTCAACTCAAGTTAAACGCTGGCAGGATATTGCCGAAAAGAATTTTGACCGGGTGCTTGGTTATAGCAAACATGAACTGACCCGGTCGGGCAATGCCGAATGTCCAGCCGGTAATTTAATCACCGATGCGATGCGAGAACACTTTAATGCCGATATTTCAGTTCATAATTCAGCTGGAATTCGAGCCAATATTCCAGCCGGAGAAGTAACTTATCGTGATATTTATAAAGTCGATATTTTTGGTAACACTGCGGTCACCATGACCCTGACCGGAAAACAGGTCTGGGAGATGCTTGAAGTTTCAATTAATGGTCATCATGCGATATTCCAGGTCTCCGGATTAAAAATGACCTACGACAAAGCTAAGCCGATTGGTAAACGGATTCTTAGTGTTATGATTGGCGATAATCCGTTAGACACCGCTCGGACTTATAAAATTGTAACTAATTCCTATTTATCCGCCGGCTTTGGTGAATATGGTGTTTTCCAGAAAGGAGAAAATATTGAAGACAGCTATTTACCGTTACGTGATATGATTGCCGAATATATAATTAAACATTCACCGGTTGATGCTAAAGTCGAAGGGAGAATTGTCTCGGTAACGCCATGATTCCATTTTTTAGTATTATCTTTTATTTAATAGCGTCCCCAATTTCATATAACATCTACTTTGCCAACCTTCATTCCCATACTGAATTCTCGGATGGTCAAGGAACTCCAGCCGAAGCTTTTACTTATGCCCGGGACTCAGCTAAGATTGATATCCTGGCTTTGACTGACCACACGAACTATCTTACCGAAAATACTTATCAGTACATAAAAGCGATAGCCAACCGCTATACCGAAAATGGTCGATTCCTTGCCCTAAATGGACAGGAGTTTGGTAATTTAAGCGATTTTGGTCACGTTTCGATTTTTGACGCCGAGAGTCTCTGTCCAGTTCAGACTCCTGATTTAGCTGAAACATATCGCTGGGTAAATCAGCATCAGTTAATAACTCAATTCAATCATCCTCGGGAAGGCGATTTTAATTATTTAACTTATGATTTTACTGGTGACGAATATTGTTCGACTATTGAGGTAGTAAATGGCAGCGGTGATTATACCGTTTTAAATGAACAAATGTATTTACTGGCTTTAGCTAATGGTTGGCATATCGCACCGGTAGCCAATCAAGATAATCACCGCAAAAAGTGGGGTGATGCGACAACGACGGAGGGTGCAATACCTTTAACCGGTATTTGGGCTGAATCACTCACGAAGACCGAGATTATTAACGCCTTGCTCAATCGTCGGGTGTATGCGATGGAAGTGAAGCCGAAAACCGACCGAATCCGGCTGAAAGATTTCTCCGTGGATAATGTCATTATGGGCAGCACTTATCGAACTTCCAATCCGGTTGTTTATATTCACTTTGAAGTAGTAGCAGAAACTGGCTTCTCACAAATTTATCTTTATAAGAATGGTATAATATACGATTCGGTTAGCACTCAAAGTCGAGATTCCATCATCTGGTATCGTAGTGATTCAACCGGTAACGCTTATTATTTTATCAAGGGCATTCAACTCGATGGTGACCAATTCTGGTCCGCCCCAATCTGGGTTGAATACCAGCCCAGAATAAACAATCTTGTCATATCGCCCAATCCGTTAAAGACAACCTCTAAGATTATTATTTCTTTATCCACACCTAAACCCTGGCCAATTTTTCAAATTTTTAAAATTACCGGTGAAAAAGTTTACGATACGTCTACTTTTGTCCATCCGTTGATTATTAAAACTCAATTTATTTTAAGTTGGAACGGCTCTGACCAGACCGGTAAAACTCTTCCAAATGGTGTGTATTTAGTTTGCGTCAAATTCAACTCCGGTGAATCATTTAAAGCCAAAATCGCTATCGAACGATGATTCCCATTATTTTATTTATTTTATCCGTCCAAGGACAAAACCCCGATTTCCTAAGAATTCCGGTTTTTGCTCGACCAACTGCTATTGGTTCAGCTTACACCAGCGTTTCCGATGACGCTGCCGCAATCTTCTATAACCCGGCTGGTATCAATTCAGCCCAAACCAGCGTTAACCTTACCGAATGGCTTCTCGAAACTCGTTTCGCAGCACTGGCTAGTTATTATCGTTTTAAAAATGCTTTTTTGATTGGCATTGGCTTTTATTATTTCTCTTACGGCACGATTGACCAATATGATGAGAATGAAAACCTAATCGGCAATTTTTCGCCTTATAGTTATGTTGCGATAATTACTATGGCTAAGCCTATAATCGACAATCTATCCATAGGCATTTCCGGTAAATTCTTTTCGGAAAAGATATTAGAAACTGAGAACAAAAGTTGGGCAGGTGATATTGGAGTAAAGTTTTCCCAATCACTTTTTAACGTCGGCGCCGATATCAAAAATTTTTCCGGAACTAATAGGTCATTTATTAAAGAAATCGGTTTTTCCCTAAAGCCAATAAAAAGTCTGTTAGCTTGTGTTGATTTGTCCCATTACACAAAATTCACCTTACGAGCCGGTATTGAATATAAAGTTACTCCGGTATCCTTTAGATTAGGGCTAAATGATTCAAAACCAACTTTCGGTATTGGCTATACCCATAAATCTTTTTCTTTTGACTATGCTGCCATCGATTTCCCCAATTTGGGTTTGGTTCACGAATTTTCAATCGGGCTAGGAATAAAGTGATATGTGGCAAATTAAGGAGGTCGATAATTCGGCATTAGCCGAATTCATCCGAACCGCCGGATTCAAAGAGCCGTTCGCCCGCCTCCTTTTCTTAAGAAATATCAAGACACCGGAAGCCGCGCAAAGATTTTTGAATCCTAAACTATCCGACCTGCATTCCTCAGCCCTTTTACCCGATTTAGAACCGGCTATAGACCGAATCCGCCAAGCCATTAAAAAGAAAGAAAGGATCCTCATCTGGGGACACGAAGATTTAGACGGCATTACCGCCGTCGTCGCTTTATACGAAATCTTACGTGACCTGCAAGCCGATGTTCGATATTATATTCCAGCCAAACATGTTGAAAAACATGGTCTGAATCCCCAGAAAGTAAAGAGCTTTCCCGACAATCACATTAAATTAGTGATCACGGTCGATTGCGGTATAACCAACTTTAACGAAGTTGACGAATTATTAAATTCAGGTATTGATACCTTGATACTCGAACACCACGAAGTATTGGACCGTTTACCAAAGGCAAAAGCCAATGTTGACCCCAAACGTAAAGATTCAAATTATCCATTTCGTTTTTTGGCGGCGGTGGGAGTGGTTTTTAAATTTGGCTTAGCGCTTACTGAACGAATTCTTAAAACGCCGGCTGACGAATTCTTTTCGATTAAGCCTGACCTTATCTCTTTAGCGGCATTAGGAACAATCGCCGATCGAGTACCTTTGGTTGATGAAAATCGAATCCTGGTAAAATTTGGTTTAGAATACCTTAAAAATATCTCCCGACCGGCAATCAAAGCATTTCTCGATGCCGAAGCGTTAAATCCTTCGGAATTAACGGTGGATAAGTTTATGTCAATCCTGCTTCCCCTTTTCGCGGCGGGAAACGGCAACCAAGGCTGTCATTACTTTATGAGCCAGGATTTGGCAGCCACTAAACAATGGGTAAAAGAACTTTCCAAGCTAAGGGACATTTGGCGTGAAGAAACCAAGCAAGCTTTAGTCGTCGCCAAGAATAACCTCGACCTTTCCGACGGATTAATTATCGTAAAAAGTGCTGAATTGCCGTTAAGGGCGATGGGGAATTGTGCTTCAAAATTGCGAGAACAATATCAACTACCCGCGATTGTCATTGGTCGAGGCAAGGATAATTGGATTGGTGAATGCCGGGGCGTGGATCAGGTTAATTTAGTCGAATTGCTCAAAGCCAATGGCAAATACTTCATTGATTATGGCGGACACAAGAAAGCTTGTGGTTTCTCAATTGTCGAGGAAAATCTTGAACCGTTTATTAAAGGAGCAAAAGATTATGCTCGGATTAATTTTGCTGGTAAGATTAAACCCGAACCGATATTAGCCGATGCGATGTTACCTTTGTCGGAACTGACCGGTGAATTTACCAAATTAGGACCTTTTGGCGAAGGTAATCCCTCACCCTTATTGATTGCACCGGATACGACCATTAAATGGTCCGGCGATGGTTTGATTTCGCCGGATAATCCGATGCTAAATTTGCATAATTATTCTGAACAGGTTAGATTATTTAATGGTATCTTTGACCTTTTATACACTTTCGATGAAAATCTAAACGTTTACATCAAACAAGCCATACCTAAATAGTGCCCGAACAAGCCGTTCACGTCATCCGTAAAAAATCAAGACAAGGTCACCCCTGGGTATTCTCCAATGAAACTCGAAGTAAAGAGGGCAATCCAGTTGCCGGTGCTACGGTCTTAGTTTTTGAACGGGGCAAATTATTAGGCAGTGGGTTTTATAATCCAAACTCCTTAATCCAAATCCGACTCTACTCTAAGCAGAACCAGGAATTCGATTTAGCTTTCATCAAAAGAAAAATCAGCGAAGCCCATCAATACCGAAAGCGAGTTTTACCGCAAGAAGCTGATTTTCGCTTAGTTTTTGGCGAAAGCGATTCCCTGCCCGGAGTTGTAATTGATAAATACAACAATCATTTTACTTTGCAGACTTTCACTTTAGGCGCTGAACTAAGAAAAGACCTTATCGGTCAAGCGCTCCGTGAACTCTTCCCGGTAAAATCAATCTTTGAGAAAAATGACTTTCGCTTAAGGGATATCGAAGGCTTACCCCGGCAAGAAGGACTGCTTTATGGTGAAATCGATGAAAAGGTCATTATTCATGAGAACCAGGCGAAGTTTTATGTTGATATTAAGACCGGACAAAAAACCGGTTACTTTTTCGACCATCGAATTACCCGAGCGAAAGTTCGAGCCTTAAGCAGTGGCAAGCGCGTGCTTGATGTATTCTGCTATACTGGTGGATTCAGCATAAATGCTGCCTTGGGTGGTGCCAAAGCGGTAGTTGGAGTCGATGAATCGCTGCCAGCTATCGGTTTGGCAACCGAAAACGTCAAGCTGAACCAAGTCGAAGGAATTTGCCAATTCCAAGCCGGAAATGCCTTTGATGTTTTACGCGATTATGTTAAAACGAGAATGAAATTTGATTTAATCGTCGTTGACCCACCGCCCTTTATTAAATCGATGAAAGAAAAAAAACCGGGAATAAAAGGTTACCAGGAAATCAATCTCCAGGCGATGAAGCTTTTGAATGATGGCGGGATATTGGTTTCGTCAAGTTGCTCTCATTATTTATTTTGGCAGGATTTGTTAGATATCTTAACTAAAGCCGCCCAGGATTCCCAGCGCGGCTTCAAAATTATCGACCGCACAACCCAAGGACCTGACCATCCGATAATCCTCAGTATGCCCGAAACTGAGTACCTGCGTTGTTTCTTTTTAGAAGTTACCTAAAAAAGAATTGAAGACCGATAATTGTTCAAACCGAATCGGAACTGGTAGCCGCCCGATTCGGGCGTCACCAAAGAAATCGCAACCTAAAGGTTGCGGCTACCTTCTCATTATTTTTGAAGAAATACATACCTTATCACTATTGACAATTGGCTCGTTTTCAATAAACTGACCCGATGAAAAAAACTTTTTTTACTTCCGAATCGGTTACCGAAGGTCACCCGGATAAAATTTGTGACCAAATCTCGGATGCCGTTTTAGATGAAGTCTTAAGACAGGATAAATTTGGCAGAGTTGCCTGTGAAACTTTTATTACGATTGGTCTAGCCATTGTCGGTGGTGAAATTACCACTCATGCCTGGGCTGATATACCAAAGCTGGTTAGAAAACTCTTAACTAATATTGGCTATACTGATACCAAATACGGTTTAAGTGCGGGAAATTGTGCAATCCTCAATGCGATTGGCACCCAATCCCCGGACATTGCCCAAGGGGTTGATGTCGGCGGCGCGGGTGACCAGGGCTTGATGATTGGCTATGCCTGCAACGAAACCAAAGAGCTTATGCCCATGCCGATTGTGTTGGCGCATAAATTAGTCCGCCGTTTAGCCGAAGTCAGAAAGCAGAAAATTTTACCTTATTTAGGTCCGGATGGCAAATCGCAAGTGACGGTGCAGTATGAAAACGGAAAACCGGTCCGGGTCGAAAGCGTCGTAATTGCTGCCCAGCATACCGAAGATATTTTAGATAAGACCGGCAAAAGGATAACTGATAAAGCGAAACAAGAAATAATTGACAAAGTAATTAAATATATTGTACCAGCCGAATTGCGTGATAAAAACACCAAGTATCATGTGAATCAAACCGGTAAATTCGTGATTGGTGGTCCGCAATCGGATACTGGTATGACCGGTCGAAAAATCATCGTTGATACCTATGGCGGGATGGCTTATCATGGCGGCGGTGCCTTTTCCGGCAAAGACCCGACCAAAGTCGACCGCTCCGCCTCCTACATGGCAAGATACGTCGCGAAGAATTGTGTGGCGGCAGGACTATGCAAAAGAATTGAAATAAGATTAGCTTATGTGATTGGCAAGGCTGACCCAATTCATATCAGTATCAGCACCTATGGCACCGGCGTCATGCCGGATGAAAAGCTGATTTCGCTGGTCAAAAAGCTATTTGAGTTCACGCCCAAAGGGATGATTGAATGGCTTAAACTGCGCCGACCAATCTATTTACCCACGGCTTGTTATGGTCATTTTGGACGGAATGAACCAAGTTTCACCTGGGAAAAATTGGACATGGTTAAAGAATTAAAAGCCGAAGCCAATCGCTAATAGAATTGATTACAGCGATAAAAAGAGAGATTACAACGATAGATAATCGCTGTAATCGTTCTTCCATCGTCGTAATCATCTTCTGTAAGTATTAAGTTAAGGAGCAAAAATGGACTATGATTTAAAAAATATAAAATTAGCCGATGCCGGAAAATTGAAAGTCGAATGGGCAGGACGATTCATGCCGGTTTTAAAATTAATTCGCCAAAGATTCGCTAAAGAAAAACCCCTAAAAGGCATCAAAATCTCCGGCTGTCTGCATATCACATCCGAAACCGCCAATTTAGCAATTACCCTTAAGACCGGTGGCGCTTCGGTCCGGCTCTGTGCCTCTAATCCCCTATCCACTCAGGATGACGTTGCGGCTTCGATTGTTCGGGATTTCGGCATTCCGGTCTTTGCGGTCAAAGGCGAAGGTCGTAAACGTTATTACCAGCATATTTATCAAGCTTTGGAGCATAAACCCGATGTCACGATTGACGACGGTGCGGATTTGGTTTCTACCCTGCATTCAAAACTAAAAGATATGGTTGCTAAAGTAATCGGGGGAACTGAAGAAACCACAACCGGGGTAGTTCGATTAAGAAGTATGGAAAAAGATAAGGCGTTACGTTATCCGATTATTGCGGTCAATGATTCGATGACCAAATTCTTATTCGACAACCGTTATGGCACTGGTCAATCCACGCTGGATGGTATTTTACGCGCGACTAATTTCTTATTTGCCGGTTCGACTTTAGTGGTGTGCGGCTATGGCTGGTGTGGGCGCGGGGTGGCGTTCAAGGCTCATGGTTTAGGCGCCAATGTGATTGTGGCTGAGGTCAATCCGGTTAAAGCGTTGGAAGCAAAAATGGACGGGTTCCGGGTGATGAAGCTGATTGATGCCTGTAAAGAAGGCGATGTCTTTGTCACCGTGACCGGTGATATTGACGTGATTGATACCAAACACTTCTTGGCGATGAAAGATGGTGCAATTGTCTGTAATTCCGGACATTTTGATGTTGAGATTAACAAAAAGAATCTTAAGAAAATATCGAAAAGAATCCGGTTGATTAGGACTTCTTGTGAAGAATATGAACTGAAGAACGGTAAAAAACTTTATCTTTTAGCCGAAGGCAGATTGGTTAACTTATCCGCGGCTGAAGGTCATCCGGCAATGGTAATGGATATGTCGTTTGCCAATCAATCTTTGGCGTGTGAATATTTGGTGAAAAAAGGCAAAAGGTTAGAGAAAAAGGTTTACAAACTGCCGGATGAATTGGATATGGCGATTGCCGGTTTAAAGTTAAAATCAATGGGTATCGCGATTGATGTTTTAACTCCGTTCCAGAAGAAATATATCTCCTCCTGGCAGCACGGAACATAAATTATAGTAAATCCGAAATCCTAATTTCGAATTTCGAAACAATATTTAATTCCCAATCAAATAAATTCTAAACATTAGCCTAATTTCTGGTAGCCGCAACCTTCAGGTTGCGTCAGTCCTCTAATTTCAACACGCAGGCTAAAGCCTGCGGCTACCATTTAAAGGCTTGACTTTTCATTTTTCTCCTACACTATAAACTTATGAAATATAAGGTTAAACCTAAAAAAAGGCGAAATCTGGTGCGGGGTAAATCCTCTTTACTCCTGATGACTCCGGATAAGATAAAGGGTATCTTAGCCCGGCATAAAACAGAATTAAAAAACCGTTTCCGAGTCAAAGAAATCGGTATCTTCGGTTCCGCCATTCGAGCCGAATCTAAACCAACCAGTGATATCGATATTTTAGTCGATTTTAAAGACGAAGCCGACCTTATTGACCTTACCGGACTCGCTTTGTTCCTTGAAGAAAAACTCGGACAAAGGGTAGATATAGTTCCCAAACGAGCCCTGAGAGAGGAAATCAGAGAAGAAGTTTTAAGAGAAGTAGTTTACTTATGAGAAATCATCGGCTTTATCTGAAGGATATTTTAGATGCGATGTCGAGCATCGAGCAATTCGTTCAGGATATGAATTTGGATGATTTTAAAAAGGATGACAAGACGGTAAGTAATGGTCTGGATGACAATTAAAGAAAGAATTCCCAAGGTTAAACCGTATATTAAGAATATTTTGGAAAAAGAAAAATAAAATTCCTAAGAACGATTAAACCCCTTTTAGGCTTCCTAACTTTTAGCTTTTAGACTGTTTATCGTAGAAGTCTTCTCTCTGCGGTTAAAATCTTTCTGTGTTTATCTGTGTTCATCTCACTTCGTTCGATGGACTCTACGAGTAACAGCTCCCTTTGGTCGCTGGACGTTCTCCTCGCAAAGCTCGGATGACTCTACGAGTTGCGCGTAGCACCTGTGGTTATTATCTTTCTTCAGTTTATGTTACTTTAGCACGATTAAAATCGTGCCTACATACTTTCTTCACCCTCACCTTGCCTCTCCCATCAAGAGCTTGTGCCAAAAGTCCTCTTTTTGTGTCATTGCGAGGAGCATAGCGACGCAACGCGTAGCGTCGATGGAGTGTAAGCGACATCAACAATCTCATAATGTGTTGAAAGTTCGTAGATTGCCACACACCCTTCGGGTGCTCGCAATGACAAAAATGGGTTTTGGCACAGCCTCATCAAGGGAGAGGATTTTTAATGGAAACACTATCTTTTATTGTTTTTTGTGTAATCTTTGGTTCTATTCTCTCCGCTGTCTCCGCTATCCCTGCCTGCGCTGTCGCTTCGGCAGGCAGGTCCGTGGTTAAACTTTCTTTTTCTGTGTCCTCTGTGGTTGATTTCTTTCAGTGTTTTCAGTGTTTTCAGTGGTTGATTCTTATCTGTGTCCATCTGTGGTTAAAATGTCTTCCTCTGCTTTCTCTGCCATCTCCGCGGTTAAATATTTCTTTGTTTTCTTGTGAAAATCTGTGAAATCTTGTGGTTACATTGTTTTCTTATCTGTGTTAATCTGTGGTTAATTTCTCTCTGCTTTCTCTGCGGAAGAATTTTTCTTTTACCTGTAGCCCCCCTCACCCTACCTCTCCCCGAATCGGGTCTCTCGACCCGAGAAGGGTCGATTCGACCGCAAGGGGAGAGGAGTTTTTAGGAAGGATATGTTTTCTGTGGTTTCTCGGTGTTAACCTGTGTTTATCTGTGGTTAATTTCTCTCTGCTTTCTCTCCGAAAAAAGGTTGAAATATATATCAACCTTTTATAATGAATTTCTTCGAATTATCTGGATCAATTCTTCCAGAAGCACCAAATTAAATCCTAAATTCGAATATCTAAACTCTAAACAATTTCTAAATCCCAATCACTCAAATTCCAAACGGCTTGGTATATTAGAATTTGAATATTGGAATTTGTTTAGTATTTCGGATTTAGAATTTCGAATTTATCTCTGTTTTCTCTGCTATCTCTGTCGAATCGACCCTTCGTCGAGGCAAATCGCCCCCGCTTTTCGGGGAAGACCCGACTCGGGCGGTCTCGGTGGTTAAAATTCTTTTTTCCTATCCTCTGTGGTGAATTCTTTTCTGTGTATTCAGTGTCTTTAGTGGTTTTACTCTGCTGCCTCTGTGTTCTCTGTGGTTAAATCTTTTAGCTTCTACTTACTGGATTAGTTTTATTTTTCGAGCCGAGTGATTTTATGAGTGAATGTCTTACCGGCAATTAAGAACCGAGCAAAATAAATTCCTGGACTGAGCGGTGAGTCATTATCATCGGTGCCATTCCAAATAAGATAGTTGTTAGATATTAGTTTTTGGTTGTCAGTGGAAAAGGATTTTACTAATTGACCAGTTAAGTCATAGATATTGAGTTCAGAAGATGAACCGGCTGACCCGGAATTCGGCACACGAATCACGGTCTTATTCGTGAATGGATTGGGTTGGATGATTATTTGATTGTTACTAATTTCGGTTTTAGGCATTTCATTTATATCAGTCTGAACCGTATCCAGCGTCACATCATCAACGTAAACCGTCGCTTGCATCAGAGCCGCTGCCGTTACCATAACAAAAACTGCACTATCGGGTGCCGTGAGCGAGCTTGTGTATTCGCGATAGTTGTTGGAATATATAATTGGAACTAAAGTCGGCGTCCCCACGGATTGAAATAAAAGTGAAAACCAGGCAATGACAAAAGAACCGCCCAAAATCGAAGGGCATTTACACCAGCCGGCGAAATCATATTCGTTGCCAGACGTGATCAAGGTAGTAGTGGCAGCATAGGCAATTGAATCACCGCCCATTAGTTTAAGCGCAAAATCACCGGTATGAGCATCCGTACTTTTTGTTGCCGTGCCGGGAAAAGTTATTTCCGAGGTTATCCAGCCTAAGGGCAGATTAAATCCTAAAGTATCCAGCCAGATTTCAAAACTTGGATTGATTAGGATATTTTGCCCTTTGACTGATTGTATTCCCAGTAAGAATAAAATTGTTAAAACAATAATCTTATATTTCATACTGCCTCCTTAATATATTATATTAGAAATTTACCTTTGGTCAATATGATGTCGGGCAAACCTTTAACCTTACTTATGAAAAGAAAGCAACCCTAAAGGGTTGCCCTACAAATGTTATTGTCGGCAACTTTCCTTTCGAAATCAGTTTCACCTCACGAAGTATCTTATCTGTTTTTTCCTACACAACGGCTTCTGTTTCCATCCTTAGTTTAATTAGACTAATCCTACTCCGGTTTCAAAAGCTTTTATATTGATATCAATGAATTTCTCTTTGACATTCTTCCGAATTGCACCGTGGTAAGTATCCGGGGTAAAATCAAGGAAATTAGAGAGCGCACCGAGCATAACCATATTTTGAACCCGACTGTTACCGAGTTCGTTCGCTTTTTTAAATGCTTCAATTATATAGGATTTTTTTACCCGATTCTTGATTCGCTCATCAATGTCTTTGGGCATTTCGACCAAGCCGATAATAACCGGCAAGGGTTCCACAATCATTGTATCAGTCAAAAGAACACCTTTCGGGGAAAGGAAATGTAGGTAGCGCAGCGCTTCCAGTTTTTCAAAGGAAACCAGAAAATCGGCGGTACCTTCTTCGATTAATGGTGAATAGACTTTTGGTCCAAAACGGATATGGCTGGTAACGCTGCCGCCTCTTTGCGCCATGCCATGCACTTCACTCTTCTTCACATCTAATCCTTCATTCATTGCGATTTCGGATAACAAATCCGAGAAAAGCAAAACCCCTTGCCCTCCTACACCACTAATTAAAATGTTCGTATTTTCTTTTTTACTCATACTATTGCCTCCCGGGCACATACTTCAACGCACATGCCGCAACCGACACAAAATGCATCGTTGATAACCGCCTTATCGTCCTTAATCTCAATTGCCGTGCAGCCCAGATTCATACAAAGCTTGCAGCCATTGCATTTCTCCGCCAGAACTTTCTTAGGTGGATTTTTACCTACCTTTAAAGCGCAGGGTCGAGATGAAATGATTACGGCTGGTCCTTCTTCGGCTAATACTTTTCGGACTAAAGTTTTAGTCTCTTTTATTTTATACGGGTCAACCGTATATACTTTTTCAATACCACAAGCTTTAGCGATCTGGGCAATGTCTAAAGCTTTGGTTTCAGCGCCCAACAAAGTTTTACCGGTTCCCGGATGGTCCTGATGTCCGGTCATACCGGTCGTGCGATTATCAACTACGATCGTTACCGTATGCCCTTGATTGTAAGTAACATTAACCAAGCCAGGAATTCCCATATGGAAGAAAGTTGAATCGCCAATCACCGCCACTTTTTTCCTTTTATCTTGGTCGCCCAGCGCTTTTTCCACCCCATGGGCAAAAGTGATTGAGGCGCCCATACAGATACAGGTATCCATCGTGTTATGCGGGGCTAAAGCGGCTAAGGTATAACAGCCAATATCACCACCGATGATGATATTCTGCCGCTGCAAGGCATAGAAAAGTCCGGTATGCGGACAGCCTGGACAAAGTAAGGGTGGACGAGCCGGAACTCCGGATTCTGGTTTAACTTCCACCTTTTTCTCGGTTAAGGCATTTTGGACGATTCGAGGATTGAGTTCGTCAACTCGGGGTAAGGCATCTTTACCCAGTACCTCCAAACCTAACGCTTTAATTTGCATTTCCAGGAACGGGTCAACTTCTTCTATTACATAAAGATTCTTCACCTGTCTGCCAAAACTCGCCACCAAGTTTTTGGGAAAAGGATGAACCATTCCTAATTTCAAAAATGACGCTTTGGGAAATATCTCTCTGGCATATTGGTAGGCAACACCATCCGCAATAACCCCGATTGTCTTTTTACCCGGTTCGAAGCGATTAATTGGGGTTGACACTGAATATTCGGCTAATTTCTGCAATCGTTCTTCCAATGAATGATGCCGTAAGCGCGCATATTGGGGTAAAAGGATACTCTTCTCTTTAACTTTTTCGTAACCCTTGACCGGATGTTCAACTCGATCCTCCAAATTAACTACAGATTTGGAATGGGCAATCCGCGTGGTAATCCTGACGATTACCGGTATATCGAATTGTTCGGAAATATCGAATGCCAATTTTACGAAGTCTTTTGATTCCTGGCTATCCGAGGGGCAGAGCACCGGAATCTTGGCGAATAATCCGTAAAAACGGTTGTCCTGTTCGTTTTGGGAGGAATGAAGTCCAGGGTCATCCGCCGAAATAATGACAAAGCCGCCCTTTACCCCGATGTAGGCAGAAGAAAATAACGGGTCAGCCGCAACGTTCAATCCAACGTGTTTCATTGCCACTAAAGAACGGGCGCCCGCCAAACAAGCACCCATCGCAACTTCGAAAGCGACTTTTTCGTTGGTTGACCATTCGCTGTAAATTTCCCGATATTGCGTCATATTTTCTAATATTTCAGTCGAAGGGGTTCCGGGATAAGCGGTTGCTACTTTGCAACCAGCTTCGTAGGCACCTCGGGCAATTGCTTCATCACCCGAAAGAAGGGCTTTAGGCATAAATTTTCTCCTTTTCTTCGCCGCGTAGGACTCTTTGAGCACCTAACGCTAATGCTTCCATCTCAAATTCGCCCGGAAAGACAAATATCTTCGGGCAAAGGAATTTAATATAATTCTTTAACTTATTCACTACTTTTTTCGAAAGAGTCATCCCACCGGTCAGAATTATTCCATCAATTTTACCTTTCAAGATGACTGCATAAGCACCAATCTCTTTGGCAATGAGTGGACCTAATAAAGAGGGATGTTGAGTTTGCACATTCCCATTTTTTATATCATCAACCACCTTCTCGGTAATCTGGTAAGTCCCGCTCCTGAGTGGCTTCAATGGTCCCCCCCGAGTTGCAATTGCGGCAAATTTTGTTATTTTAAAATCGTAATTGGCTAACCGATGAAGAATCATATCACGTCGAAATTTGTATTGTTCTAAAATGCTGGAAAATTTCGCTAATTCCTTAGGCGAATGGTTAATTGTCTGCTCCAAGATTTTATTTTGGTTCTCCCAAATTCCGATTTTGGTTGAACCACCACCAGGATTAATTACTAAGATTTTCACTGAATATTTATGATACCAGCAAGATTTTTCGAAGTCAAGGAAATCGGAATATAATTGGTTTTAAGGCAAAATATGCCCGGCTTGAAATTTGCGAATCTCATTTTGGGAGGTTAACAAAACTAATTTACCATCTTCATCAATATTGATTGCTTTACCTTTAAACTTCTCGGCGCCAACCATAAGCGTAACCGTTTGGTTTAAGATTGAACAGCGACTTTTATACTCTTCGCGCAAGACAGAAAATCGTTGTTTTAGGAATAGCTGATAGTTTTTTTCCAATTCTTTACTAATTGCTTTGATGACTTCGCAGCGCGAGAATTTCTTATTAGTTGCTAATCGTAAGGAAGTAATTGATTCGTTTACTGGAAAAGAAGTTTGATTTACATTGATGCCAATTCCAGCAATGAAGAATGCGGGTCGGTCAGTTTCGCTTTCGGTTTCCAAAAGGATTCCACCAACTTTTCGGTTATCAATCATCAAATCATTAACCCATCGGGTCGTAACTTTTAAATCGGCTATGCTTTCAATCGCTTGGGCAACGGAAAGTCCAACCACCAGAGCGAGCGGTAATGATCGTTCATAATTTAGGTTCGGTCTTAGGATGATTGATAGATAAAGCCCACCCGGTTCGGAAAACCAAATATTATTACCTCTCCCCCGTCCCTTAGTTTGTGTTTTAGAAACAATTATTGTACCATGGTCGGTTCCCGTTTGAACCATTTTCAATGCTTGATCATTGGTTGAGGTTAAAGAAAGGAAAGTATAAACCTGATGACCTATTTCCCCGCTTTTATCGGAAAAACTGAAAATACGATAAGGCATCTCGAATTTATAACCGTAGACTAATTAAAAGGTAGCTGCCGTCTTTAACCGGCGAAATTAATAAACGCAACCTAAAGGTTGCGACTACCCAAAATTGATTTTAGGAGTTAATTAATAATCGTAAAATCCTTTTTTGGTCTTTCGACCGAGATAACCGGCGGCGACCATCCGCTTCAGTAATGGACAGGGACGATACTTCGGGTCACCCAAATCTCGATATAAAACGTTTAGAATATCGAGACAAATATCAAGACCAATCAAATCGGCTAATGCCAAAGGACCCATCGGGTGATTCATTCCCAATTTCATCACGGTATCAATCGCCTCTTTATCGCCAACGCCAGTCTCTAAAGCAAATATCGCTTCATTAATCATTGGTAAAAGCACCCGGTTGGAGACAAATCCCGGCGAATCATTGACCACTACCGGCGTTTTACCTAATTTTTTGGAAAGTTCAACCACGGTATCCGTCACCTCTCGGCTTGTTGCCAATCCTTTTACTACTTCGACTAACTGCATCAAGGGTACTGGATTCATAAAATGCATGCCGATAACCTTATCGGCGCGTTTGGTCGCTGCCGCAATTTCCGTGATTGAAATCGTCGAGGTATTTGAAGCTAAAATAGCATCTTTAGCCGTAATATTATCCAGTTTGGCAAATAAGTCTTTCTTCAAATCAATTTTTTCCAGAATCGCCTCGACTAATAACTGACAATCTTTAACCAGCGTTAAATCCATGCCGGTCTTAATCTTGGATAAAGTAGTATCCATTACTGGCTGGGTGATTTTTGTCTTTTCCACCATCTTGGCTAGACTTTTCTTAATCGTTGCCAGCGCGTTATCCAGAAATTTTTGCTCGAGGTCGATTATAATTACATCGTAACCAGCGGTTGCAAAAACCTGGGCAATTCCATTACCCATAGTGCCAGCACCAATTACACCAATTTTTTTAATATCCATTTTGCCTCCTAACTTAATTTTAAGCCTATTGGCTTAGCCTAATTAAAAACTTTCTATAGTCAAGAGAAATTTAAAATAAAGTGGACTTGATAATGAATTTTTTTTTTGTAAAATCATGACCATGCCAAAAAGTAATCTAAAGAATATTCTTATCACCAATGATGACGGGATAAATGATTCTGGTCTACATACCCTCTATCATGCCGTGAAAGATATTGGAAAAGTTTATGTCGTTGCACCCGCCACTGACCAATCCGCCTCCAGTCACTCTTTCACTTTAAGAAAGCCAATTAAGATTTGTAATATTAAGAATCGCTGGTTTTCGGTTGATGGTACTCCTACCGATTGCGTGCTAATTGCCCATCACGCAATTATAAATAAATCCATAGATTTAATCATTTCGGGAATAAATGATGGACCTAACTTAGGTGATGATGTTCTATATTCAGGAACCGTAGCCGCCGCCATCGAAGGCGCAATCCTCGGAATTCCAGCAATGGCGGTATCTTATCTTAAAGACAGAGTAAATACACTACCCGCAACAAAGTTGATTCACAGTCTAGCTTGCCATCTATTAAAAAGTGGGTTACCCAGAAAAACTTTACTAAATATTAATATCCCATCCGGAGAAATTAAAGGCATTAAAGTTACCGTACTGGGAAAAAGAATTTATAATGACATGGCAATTAAACTTAAAGGTCCAAGCAATGAAGTTACTTATACCATTGACGGTGAGATGGGATTTGAACTAAAACGAGGGTCGGATTTTGAAGCGGTTTATAGTGGCTATTTTTCAATAACGCCACTCCATATCGATATGACCCATTATCGAGAATTAGCCCGATTTCGTAAGACTTTTTCAAAACTTGATAAGAACCTAAAGTAACCCAATAAAACACAAAAGAAGTTTTTAAATTCCGAAAACCCGAAAATGTGTTGCTTTTTTGCAACTAAATTTGTATAAATGCTACACTTATCGGATAATTATCCTCCTCTTTAAAATACCTGAATCTAAGATAAGTTTTTTCAAGGTCTTATGGATATGATATAAAATTGAAATTGGCATAAATTTTGCATACATACAGTTCATGGGTTGCTTAATTATTAGTGACTTTTTTTAAAAGGACCTGGTGATGGCAAAAAAAATATTGATTATTGATAATGATTTTGAGTCGTCGAATGGTTTTAAAGCGAAATTAGAAGAATACGGATATACTATAATCAACGCTAAAGATGGAGTTGCCGGAATGCATTCGGTCCATATTGAAAATCCTGATCTTATCATCCTAAAGCATCTTTTGCCCAATAATATGAATGGTTGTCAGTTATGTTCGCTTTTAAAAAGAGATGTTCGATATCACGAAATTCCTATCATCATGATTTTCATTTGTTCCTACGAAGATTTAAAGTACTCGATAGCTGAACCACCGGATTGTATCTTGCGAAAACCCATTAACTTTGAAGACATCTTAAACAAAATAAAAGAACTCATGACCCAGTCCGATATCAAAAAAGAAGAACTCAATAGAAAATTAAATGAAAAAGATGCCAAATGGATAAAGGAACACTATGTCCCAGGCTTGGGTAGCGAGAAAAACTATATCAAAAACTAAAAATTCGATCAAAATAGCGCTAACCAACATTCCATCACATTGCCATAATAAATTTTCGAGTTATTCTCATTATTAAACCCAAAATAACCTATCCAATACATTAGAAACCCAAAAAAGTGTTGTATTTTTACAACAAAAATTCGCATAAATGCAACATTTTTAAGAATAAATAAATTTATCGATTTTGGTCAATCAGTAAGTCCTTATTATTCAATATATTATATTGCTATAATTTTTGTAGAATATGGCACACTTCTTGCATATTAATTTATCGGTAAAATGTAATGGGGAGATGAACGGGTCTCTCTCTGTCTTTGCTAAGATGGACTTTCCTTCCCTCCACCCCAGTCCGTTGTTGGAGGGAAAGTCGGTTAGGTAACACATCCCCCAGGCTTAAAGCCTGGGGGATTTTTTAGATGTAATTATAAATGGTTAGACAAATGATAAATAGTATTGACAGGTTCGATTTAAGAGTTAAAATATTGCTATGAAATCGAGGGTCTTTATTTATACTTTAATCCTTGTTTTTTCCCTGGTTCAGGGAGAAAAATTACCATTTGAATTAAAAGAAGAAAGAAGATTTAGCGGAGTCGAAATTTTCCCGATTGATGTCAATCAAGATAAAGTTGATGAATTATTAAAGGTCGGTAAGAACGATATGCGACTCTTCGACCAAAAGGGGAGATTTTTTTGGGATTTCTTTTTCACCCCCTTAGTACTTAAATCGGTTTCAGTTTGTGATTATAATAAAGATGGATTAAAAGAGATTTTTCTTACTCATTCGGATGGATTAAATGAAATCGTGGAGTGTTATCGTCCAACTAAAACATGTGAATTCATAAAACGATTTACGACGGTAAAAGATATTGACCGCAATCAGGATGGCAAATGGGACGGCGGTGTAACCGCAATTGACGGGATTGATGCCAACGACGATGGAAAGTATGATTTATTATTAAATGTTGGCTGCAGCTTCGATTTACAGCCAAGAGGTCTTGCGGTTTACGATTTTGAATCAGGAAAAGAACTATGGCATTATTGGATTGGACCGTGCTTGGCTGATGTCATTTTAGAGGATATCAATGAAGATGGAAAACCTGAAATAATTATCGGAACTTATTCGCCAGGCAATGGGAGTGAAGCTAATAATACAAGTGATACCGAAAGTTATGTAATTGTTTTAGACCGAAAAGGAAAATTATTATGGCGAAAGTCAATTGGCGAATATTTCACTAAAACGCTAATCGCGGTCTCCGATATTGACCAAGATGGGAAAAAGGAAGTAATTGCGACACAGTCGTCAAGAAAACAACAATCCGAAGAACCGGATAAAATTTTAATATTAGTAGGTGAAACGGGCAGGGAGAAAAAATTTCTCAATACCGGTGATAATTTTTGGGGAGAGGTTTGTCTCGATATTAATCAAGATGGTAAAGACGAAATTATAACCGGCAATTCCGATGGTAAAATCAGAATGTTCAATGCCGACCTGGAAGAAATATTGAATTTCAAGAATCATACCGGGGTCGATGTAATGGGTGCTTGTGATTTAATTGGTGATGGACGAAAGGAAATCATTACCACGACCGAGGATAACAAATTAATAATTTTCAATTCAAAATTAAATGCAATCGCTCAAATGAAACTGGAAAATAATATTTTAGACGGAGGATTTGGTGCATGCTTTGGCACAGTGAAACCAGTCAAAACCCAAAAAGAAAAGAAGCTTTTGATTCGAATCGCAAATAAAGACGAATCCGATTTTGTTTTATACCGATTCGAACCTGTGCCTTTTGTTAAGAAACCAAATTATTTTATTATAATCGTGTTCGCCTCAATCATTTTTTTGCTAATTCTGTTTTATGTTTTATGGCAACTAAATGCTTTTACCGAAAGAGTCGCAAAACGTTTTTATTTAAAAATAACCGAAATTGGCTATATTCTCCTTGACAAAAAAGGCAAGGTGCGAGCCGCTAATAACCAAGCCGAAGCTCTACTTGGACTAAAAGATTTATCTAATTCGAATTTGTTAAAGCGGTTAAAACAAAGTGGTCTCGAAGAACTTTATAATAAAATTAGCAGTTTTAAGCAATTTGAAAATGTTCGGTTCGTGATAAAAACCGCCGAAGAAGAAAAAGTGTTATCAATAAATTTTTACTCAATGCCGAAGCGAGGGACTTTTGTCCTGAGAATTGAAGATATGACCAGAAACATACATTTGGGAAAGATTGAAAGCTGGGCGCCGGTAGCCCAGAAGTTAGCTCACGGCATTAAAACCCCGCTTATGAATATCCAGCTTTCCACCCAACAATTAGAAGATGCTTGCCAAAACGAAGATAAAGAAAATGCAAAAAAACTTGCGCATAATATAAGCGAGGAAGTAATGAGGTTACGAAAATTGACCGACGGTTTTCTAAAATTCACGCGACTTTCTCCACCGAACTTGAAACCAGAAAATATTAACGATATTCTGAAAGAATTGGGTAATAAATATTCGATATCCCTGCCCAAAGCAATAAAAATCAATTATGAATTAGAGGAAAAAATACCGAAAGCCTTAATTGACCGAGCCGAAATCGAGTCCGCCCTTTCGGTTCTTGTCGATAATGCGATTGAGGCGATGGAGAACGAAGGGACTTTAACTATCGGTACTGCTTTTTTCCAAATTTTCGAGGATAAAATTAAAGATTTGGTCAGGATATTAATTGCCGATACCGGGAAAGGCATACCCGAAACATATCTTAAAGACGTATTTAGCCCTTATTTTGTTTATGATAAACCTCAGGGGACCGGTCTCGGACTTCCCTTAGCGAAGAAAATTATCGAAAGTCATAATGGTACAATTGAAATAAACAGTAAAGAAGGAATCGGAACTACCGTAATAATCAATTTGCCGGTAGCCTCGTAATATGAATATCAATCTGAAGATTAATCACACACCACGAATTCTGGTAGTCGATGATGATGCAAGAGCACGCAAGACATTTATCGACATTCTTACCCGCGAGCATTACCTGGCATTGCCGGCTGAAGATGGCGAAACCGCGCTTAAATTAGTTATCGAGAACGATTTGAACGTTGTGTTACTTGATTTAATCTTACCCGACATAAATGGCATCGATGTATTAAAAAAAATAAAGAAAGCAAAGCCGTTAATACCGGTAATTATCATTTCCGGATATGGTACAATCAAAGATGCCGTTGCCGCAACCAAAGAAGGCGCCTACGATTTTTTAGAAAAAGCCACGTTTGATAAAAATAGATTTCTATTCATTATTCAGCGTGCTTTAGAAATAGAAAAAATCGAAAAGGAAATCATCCTGCTCAAGGAAGAACTCTTAAAAAAATATCAGATGGTTGGCATTTCGGAAGAGATGAAGAAAGTTTTTGAGTTAATCGAAAAAGTTGGACCGGAAAGAGCAATTGTTCTGATTACCGGTGAAAGTGGCGTGGGAAAAGAATTGGTCGCTAGAGCCATTCATTTGAGAAGTTTAAGGAAAGAAGAACCTTTTATTAAAATAAACTGTGCTGCCATCCCTAAGGAATTAATTGAAAGCGAACTATTCGGCTACGAAAAAGGGGCTTTTACCGATGCTAAGTTTCAAAAGAAAGGCAAATTGGAAATGGCGGATGGTGGTTCCTTATTTTTAGATGAAATCGGCGATATGAGTATGTCGGCTCAATCAAAATTATTACACTTTATTCAGGATGGTATATTTGAACGACTGGGCAGTACTAAAACTCATAAAGTCGACGTTCGCATAATTACGGCTACCAATAAAAATTTAGAAGACGAGATTAACGAGTTAAGATTCCGCGAAGATTTGTTTTACCGCTTAAACGTGCTGCAAATTTACATCCCACCGCTGCGGGAGAGGAAAGAAGACATCCCTACTTTGATTGATCATTTCCTAGGGGTAATATGTGAGGAACACGGCGTTCCTAAAAAAGATTTAACCTCGGAGGCAGTTGAATTACTTAAAAACCAAAACTGGAAAGGAAATTGTCGAGAATTAAGGAACTTAATAGAACGGGCGGTAATCATTGTTAAGCAACCCACATTAAATTCTCACGATTTAATCAAACTCATGGATATTAGTGAACCGGTAACAAAATCCGGCGAAAAACCTTTAAAGACGGCAAGAGATGATTTTGAACGAGAATATATTGTAAAAGTGCTGTCGAAGAATAATTGGAATTTAAGTAAAACCGCTCAAACCTTGAATGTTAACCGGACTCATCTCTATCGGAAGCTTAAACAATTAGATATTGAAATTCCGGACGCCTGATTTTCTCGTCAAATCAAATTAATAGATTTTAAATTTTTGAAAGATAATTAAAGGCGCTTAAAGATGCTTTAGTTCCTTTCCCAACTGCAACGCTAATTTGTTTAAAAGGAACATTAGTACAATCGCCGGCAGCAAAAACACCGGGGATATTGGTTCGATTATTTGAATCTATAATAATCTCGCACTCGGAATTCCATTTAACGAAATCCTTTAAAAATTCGGTATTGGGGATATAACCAATTTCAATAAAAACACCTTGAGCGGCAATATCTTTTTGTGCACCGTTTTGGGTAATTTTAACCGACTTAACTAATTTCTCTCCAATTATCTCTAAAACATTAGCATTATAGAAAATCTCAACTTTTGGACTCGCCTTTACTTTATCGAGTAATACCTTATCTCCGCTTAGAACATTTCTTTGAATAATCAGGTATACTTTATTGGCTATATTAAGTAATTGCAAAACCGCATCTAACGCTGAATTGCCGCCACCAATTACAACCACGCCTCGGTCTGCAAACAAGGGAGCATCGCAGGTAGCGCAATAAGTAACACCGCGATTTTTAAATTCTACTTCGCCTTTAACCTTTAACATTCTTGGTTTCGCTCCAGTAGCAATGATTAAAACTTTGCTTTGGAAATCCTGAGTATCAGTTTTAATCAAGAAATTGCCATTGGTCTTTTCGATTTTCCTTATTTCATTCATTCTGAAATCAAATTTGAATTGTTTTAGATGTTCTTCAAATTTCTTTACTAACTCGGCACCGGTAATTTCTTGATAACCAGTATAATTATCTACCGTCGAAGTTATAACAACCTGACCCCCCGACATTTTTCGAAATCACCATAAAATTCAATCGTTTTCTTGCCGCATAAATCGACGCGGTGATTCCAGCTGGTCCTGCCCCAATGATAATTAGATCATAAATCATCTTGCTAAATATAAACTTACATAATTTTCGCCTTTACACATTTTTGAAAGATTTTCACTACTAACCTGATCGATACTTTTCTTTTTTTCGTTAATAAATTTCAGTTTATAACCATAATCAACTATTTTATTTATTAATCGTTCCGCCGGAAAACCGCTTTTCGCCAGCAAACTTGGTGAGAATTCGGTTATTATGATTAAACTTTGGTTTCTTTGGATTAAGTCTTCCATACCCATAAACGCTAAATATTCGGCGCCCTGAATATCCATTTTAATAAAATCAATTTTCTCATTCTGGAAAAAGAAATCATCGAGCGCTACGGTTTCAATTTCAATCGACTTTCTTCCATCATGGGAATCAAATATCCTATGGTCACCCTTATGTTCTTCACAAATGAATAGCTTAAGTTTACCCGTCTTATCCGACACTGCTTTCGGCATAGCAATGACATTTTCATAATTATTCGTTTTTAGATTCTTTACTAACAGCGAATAGTTATTTGGGTCAGGTTCAAAAGCGTAAACTTTACCCTTCGTACCGACTAATTTCGCTAATTTTAAAGTGTAGTATCCGATATTTGCTCCGATATCTAAAACAGCCATTCCGTCTTTAATTATATCTTTCAAGACGGTTGTTTCAAAGTTTTCCAAAGCGGAGAACTTCCACATATATAAGGCAATTATTCGGTCTAAAGTATTCGCATACATCTTATGACCGTGCACCTCGACTAAGACATCTTTTTTCGGTTTGATAATTCGAACTAAAAATCGAGCGAACGCTCGGAAGAAAGGCGTATCAAATAAAGGAAAAAATAATTCTGAACAAAAACCCATAATTTATCATAAAAAATTGACTATTTTATAATTTAGCATTAAGAATCTGTTCCATTCCGTAAAAACCCCTCGATTTATCCCGAATGAATCTTATGGCTCTAATTACACCCTGAGCAAAAGCGAGTCGGTTCGATGCTTTGTGGACTAATTCGATCCTCTCCCCTTTTTGACCAAATATTACATAATGCTCGCCAACTGTATCACCCGACCGAATTGAAAAAACTCCAATTTCATCTTTATTTTTTTCTTTGCCAGTGCCCGTGCGTTCAGTAATTACTTTCTTTTTGCCTGAAACTTTTTCAATCATTTCAACCAATTTTTTCGCCGTCCCACTTGGTGCATCTCGCTTCTGGGTATGATGGATCTCTAATATCTCAACATCGAAGTTATCGCCCAAAAGTTTTGCGGCGGATTCGGTCAAATTGAACAAAACATTAACCCCGATCGAAAAATTGGGTGAATAAAAAATCGGTATTTTCTGACTCAACTTTTTAAGCTCATCCATCTGATTGGTTGAAAAACCAGTAGTCCCCAAGATATAACATTTTCCAAAATTGGCGATTATTTCAGCATGTCGTACCGAAGCATCGGGAGTGGTAAATTCGACACCGACGTCACAATATTCGACAACTGATTCCAAATCAGCAAAAATTTTACCCGTACCTAAAGGTGCATCAACCTGGGGATGACCAAACGATTCAACTCCGCCGACCAATTCCAGATCCGATTGTTCTGAAATGAGCGAAACTAAAGCACTGCCCATCTTGCCACAAACACCAATTATAACAACTTTAATCATCAAGAATTTTTATTTTACTGACAGGCCATAATCCGCCAGGGCTTTTTCAATTGTGGCTAAGCTTTCCCGACTTGGTTCACATAATGGTAATCTTAAATCACCAGCTGGCAGCCTAAGCCGGTTCATGGCGGTTTTGATCGGAATTGGGTTGGTTTCAACCAACATCGCTTTAGCTAAAGGAAATAGTTTTTTATGCAATTTGGCGGCGAGTTCGTTTTTGCCAGCAAAATAATATTCAATCATTAACGCTAAATCTTTGGGAACGATATTCGCAATCACCGAGATTACACCCTTACCACCGACTGATATAATTGGTAGAGTTAAAGAATCGTCGCCCGAGAGAACCGAGAGTCGGTCACCGCATCGCTCAATGATTTCTGACGCCTGGTCTAAACTTCCGGCTGCTTCTTTAACGCCAATAATGTTAGAACAATCTTTAACCAATCGTTCAAAAGTCTTGGGTATAATATTCACTCCGGTCCTACCTGGAATATTATAGATTACGATTGGGATACCGACACTGTCGGCAACGGCTCGAAAATGGCGATAAAGTCCTTCTTGAGTTGGTTTATTATAATAAGGAGAAACAACCAGAACCGCATCCGCACCCAAATCTTTAGCTTTTTTGGTCAGGTTAATCGTCTTTTTAGTACTATTTGTTCCCGAACCGGCAATAACTGGCGCTCGTTTAGCTACCGTTTTTACGGTAGTTTCAATCACTGCTTCCCATTCTTCTTCCGATAGGGTCGGGGCTTCACCGGTTGTACCACACGGGACAAAACCGGAAGTTTTATTCCTTAATTGAAATTTGATATTAGCTTTAAGTCCAGCCAAATCCACTTGATCGTTCTTAAAAGGAGTAATGAGAGCGACTAATGAACCTTGAATTTTAATTTTCAATTTTTAACTGATTTTATTTTTCAGTATTTCTATTGGTTGGGCTTCCGGTGCCTTTGGTTCGGTATCGGCTAAAATTCGGTCAACTTCAGCTCCATCTAAAATCTCTTTTTCTAACAAAGTTCTGGCTAATTTTACCAGTTTGGTTTTATTATCTTTTACTAACTTACCAGCTCGTTCGGACTGTTCTTCAACCAGTCGTTTAATTTCTTCGTCAATCAACTGGGCAGTATTTTCCGAGAAATTGCGATGCAATCCCATTTCTCTACCTAAGAAAATCTCTTCGTCCTTTTTACCAAAAGTTAATGGTCCGAGGCGTTCACTCATCCCCCATTCGCAAACCATTTTTCTTGCCAAGTGGGTGGCATGGTCAATATCATCGCGGGCGCCAGTTGAAAGGTCTTTAAAAATTAGCATTTCGGCTGCCCTGCCGCCAAGCATAACCGCCAATTGGTTTAAGCAATAGGTCTTGGAATATATCTTTCGGTCATCAATTGGTAATTGCTGGGTAGTACCTAAAGCCCGGCCCCGTGGAATTATTGTAACCTTATGAATTGGGTCGGTTCCCGGAATAAGTTTAGAGACTAAAGTATGCCCAGCTTCATGATAAGCAATCCATTCTTTTTCTTGTTCGCTGATTAAAAGACTCTTTCGTTCGACTCCCATTAAAACTTTGTCTTTAGCATCTTCAAAATCTTGCATCACAACCTGGGTTCGGTTTCTTCGTGCGGCTAAGAGAGCTGCTTCGTTGACCATATTAGCTAAATCGGCTCCGGAAAAACCCGGTGAACCTCGGGCTAAAATCTTTAAATCAACATTCGGCGCCAATGGAATTTTCTTGGTATGAACTTTTAGAATCGCTTCTCGACCAACGACATCCGGTCGGTCCACCATAACTTGTCGATCAAAACGACCGGGTCGAAGTAATGCCAAATCTAAGATATCGGGTCGGTTAGTAGCCGCCATAATAATAACACCGACGGTCGCCTCAAAACCATCCATTTCAACTAAAAGCTGATTTAAGGTCTGTTCCCGCTCGTCATGACCACCGCCCAACCCAGCCCCTCTTTGCCTGCCAACTGCATCAATCTCATCGATAAAGATTATACAAGGCGCGTTTCGTTTTCCTTGCTCAAAAAGGTCGCGAACTCGAGCCGCCCCTACCCCAACAAACATTTCAACAAAGTCCGAACCCGAAATCGACAGAAATGGTACTCCGGCTTCGCCGGCTACGGCTCTCGCCAAAAGAGTTTTGCCGGTTCCGGTTGGTCCAACTAATAAGACACCTTTAGGAATTTTTCCGCCCAATTTCTGAAACTTTTGGGGTGATTTCAAGAATTCAATCACTTCTTTCAATTCTTCTTTAGCTTCGTCTACTCCCGCTACATCATCAAAAGTCACTTTAGGACGGTCTTCATTAACAACTCGGGCGCGGCTTTTACCAAAACTGAAAGCTCGGTCTGGACCCGATGACATCCGTCGGATAAAAAGAAACCAAATCCCCAAGATTAATACCCACGGTAATATCCCGAGGATGATTGATGTCCAGTTTGAAGATGGCTTAGCATTGACCGCGACCCCTTTTTCTAAAAGTTTATTTACCAAATTAGGGTCATCAAATGGTATATAGGTTTTAAACTCTTTGAATTTCGTTTCGCCGCGCTGAGTTAATTTAGTTGATTCATTCTTCAATTTACCCGAGATATCTTTTTCGACGATGGTTACTGACTCGACATTACCTTTTGTCAACTCTTGATTAAATTGAGAAAAATCAATGGTTACTTTGTTGGTTCGACGCAGGACAAAGAAATTCCATAACGCCCAGGCTAAAAGAAAAATTACTAACCAAATAACCAGTTGGTTGACTAATCGATTCTTAAGAGCGGGTCTTTCCATTGTTTAATTCTCACGGATAAAACTTTCTTAGTTTCTGGTTTAATTCTGGCTCGTTCGGCTCGGCGACCACCAAAAATCCATAAAATCCCCTCCCGGTCACAGAAAAGCGGTAAACGGCAACGAATCCTTACCGGTATTTTATCGTCAATCAAGACTTCTTTTAATTTCTTCTCTGAGCCGCCAAAAGGTGTGAATCGGTCACCCGGTTGGCGATAACGTAGATAAAAGGGCGGGGTTAATTTATCATAATCAAAAATTTCCGTATGCAAATCTTTAGTTGCCCATTTAAAATCAGCGCTCCGCTTCAAACGGGTTTCAATTTCTACTGCCATATCATTGATTTTCAAAGATTTTCCAATTGGCACCGGAATTAGCCGATTAATTGATTTTACCACTCGTCTCCCTAAATAAATTTTGTCGTATTCTTTGTTCGCAATCAAGTTTTTTGAGAGCATAATTGTCCCGACTGTTTTCTTTTCAGCCATTGCCAATATTTGTTCGATTTTATCATACCCCAGAGCGGGCATTAAAAACTTCAAAACTCTTCTCCTTAATGCTAAATTATAGGACAAAAGCATTGTATTGTCAAGGCTGATACCAGTTTTCGACCGCTTAATTACTATTTTTTCAATAATTTCTCGAGTCAAAGCATTTAAATAATTTTCTTCGGCACGTAAGATAGCCGATGTCTTGGCAATCGTTTCGGTTAACCCCGGATTAAGTTTTTCAAGCTTTGGTACTACTTCGGTCCGTAAAAAATTACGCGGGATTTTGGGATCGATATTGGTTGAGTCAATCCGATAACCAATGCGATTGGATGCCAAATATTCAATAATCGTATTCCGATCGGTTTCAATCAATGGACGAATTATTCGGTCACGAATTGGCGGGATACCGCATAAACCGACTAACCCAGCGCCTCGAACCAGGTTAATCAGGACCGTTTCGATATTATCATTAGCATTATGACCCAAAGCAATCTTATTGCACTTCAACCTCTTTCGCTCCTTTTCTAATGCCTGGTAACGAACTTCTCTGGCTGCCTGTTCCAATGACAATTTTTCCCGAATTGCATATTTGGCAACCGCAACCCGTTTATTGTAACAGGGAATTTTTAGCCTTTGGCAAAATCTCTTTACAAACTTTTCATCCCAATCCGATTCTTTGCCTCTCAACTTATGGTTAAGATGAAAGGCAAATAATTTGAAGCTATATTCATCTCGAAGACGATTTAGAATATGCAAAAGACAAATCGAATCCGGTCCGCCCGAAACCCCAACTAATACCCGATTCCTTGCTTTAAGCATTGAGTATTTCTCAATCGTCGCATTCACTCGTTCAAGCAACCGGTCTTTTATTCTCATTGCTCAATTATTTATTAAAAACCGTTTTTAAAGATTGGTCCAATATTTCAAGACCAACCTCCACCTCCTGCTCGGAAACGATTAAAGGCGGCAGAAAACGAACCACGCTTTCACCCGCCCCGAGTAATAATAAACCTTTTTCAAATGCTTTTTTAAGAACGCCATTACGCTTTTCGGTTAAGGGTTTTTTAGTCGAACTATCAACCAGTTCAACTCCAATCATTAGTCCTTTACCTCGAACCTCACCGATAAAATCATATTTTTTTGATAATGCTTTTAGCCGTTCCAGCATACTGATACCGATTCGTTCCGTATTCTCAATCAGACTCTGCTCTAACAGTTTTATTGTCGATAAAGCCGCGGCACAGGATACCGGATTACCGCCAAAAGTTGAGGCATGAGCACCGGGCTGCCAGTTCATCACCGAAGATTTTGCCGCAAAAGCCCCCAAAGGCAAGCCGGATGCGATACCCTTGCCGATACAATAGATATCTGCCATGGTCTGCCAGTTTTCGATGGCAAACATCTTACCGGTTCTGCCCATACCACTTTGAATCTCATCGGCAACTAAAAGGATCTGGTAGCGGTCACATAACGCTCTAAGTTTTTGGAAATACCCTTCGGGTGGAACCACCACTCCGCTTTCGCCTTGAATCGGCTCGACAAAGATAGCCGCAACGTCTTCGGCTGGCGCAATCTTCTTAAAGATTTCGTTCTCAATATATTCGATACAGGCGATATTACATTTTGGGTATTCAAGATTAAAACTACAGCGATAGCAGTAACCATACGGCACATGAATAACGTTGGCTAATAGCGAACCAAAACCTTTCCTCTGAATCGCTTTGCTGCCGGTCAAAGATAATGCACCGATCGTTCGACCGTGAAACGAACCGATGAAGGCAATAAAATAACTCTTTTTGGTGAAATGGCGCGCCAGTTTTATCGCGCCTTCGACCGCTTCGGTTCCAGAATTTGAGAAAAAAACTTTATAATTCATCCCACCCGGGATTATTTCAGCCATCTTTTCCGCCAGCCGAACTTGTACCGGATAATAAAAAACCGCGCCCGACATATGAATCAGTTTCTCAACTTGCTCTTTGATTGCGGTTTTTACTGCCGGATGACAATGACCGGTTGAACAGACGCCGATACCGGCGGAGAAATCTAAAAACTTATTTTCGTCAACATCCCAAACCCAGCATCCATCGCCTTTTTCAATGACAGTCGGAAAGAGCCGGTTATAAGACGGCGACATATATTTTCCATCTTTGCTAATAAGCTCCAGTGCTTTTGGACCAGGTAGTTTGGTTAAAATCTCGGGTCGATTCACTAAATCTCCTTTCTAAAGAAAATTTATTCTTTCGCTGGAGTAGAACCTTTAGGCTGGTTAGAACATTCAAACCGGGCTAAAGCCCTACTCTTTAAGATTAAGAGAATTGACAAGATTATAAATGAGAGTTGCTCATTGGTCAAGGCAGGCAAACTGAACAAAGAAAAAGATTAACCACAGAGACAACGGAGACAGCGGAGAAAAATTAAACCACAGATTTACCCAAGATTTTCACGTGATAATTAAAATCACTTAAACTGTAGGCACGATTTTAATCGTGCTAAAGTAACAAAAACTGAAGAAAGGTTTAATCACCGAGACCGCAGAGAAATCAGAGAAAATTAACCACAGATGCTACTCGAAGAGTCCATTGAGCGAAGCGAGATGTTACTCGTAGAGTCCATCGAGTGAAACGAGATGAACACAGATTAACGCAGAGAAAAAACTCCTCTCCCCTTGCGGGAGAGAGTATTTTCCCCAACGGGGTGACAGGTAAAAAATGCACGGCATTTTTTACCGCAAGAGGGGCGAGTAGTCCCTATTGGATGGGGTTTGGGGAAAATTAAGGGTGAGGGGGAACCAAAAAAGATGCAGAGATTTTATAGTTTTGGAAATTGGGATTTTGACATTGTTTCGGATTTCGTGCTTCGAATTTCGGAATTCTAGTATACTGCCAGTATACTCAAAAATGACCCAAAATTTCTTCTAAGTCGAGCGTCGTTAAACGTTTACCGTAATTTCGCCGTTGGGAGGGGGTACCACTTAGGGGGTGACCCCCTAAGTGGCTTAGGGAGTAGCCTCGGAGGTCGCTTCGGGAGTCGCCTCCTAAGTTGGTTAGGGGGTTGATTAGGAGACAGCTTGGGAGGCAGCTTCGGGGACAACTTGGGGGGCGACTTCGGGAGCAAGCTGGGGAGTAACTTCGGGAGTTGACTCGGGGGTTGGCTAGGGGGCAACTTAGGGAGCGGGTTCGGGAGTGGGCTCGCCCGATTCGGGCTTCCTATTGTTTATGAAATATCAGTTGCCCGATTCGGGTAAGCAACATGGGGAGTTGGCTGGGGGACTGACCCCCCTCAGGTGGATTTTTCATTCCGACATCTTCTGCCTCTCTTTTCTGTATTCACTAACCACTAGCAACTATCCACTTAGCACTGCCTTTTCGGGGGTAGCTTAGGGAGTGACCTACGGGGTCACCTCCAGAAGTGTCATTTGACGAAAGCCTTTGCTCTTTTCTTTTCGAAAATCGCTACGTTTGAATCCAACAATGAAGTTAAGTTCGACCCTCTGAAACCGGCTTAAAATTTTCTCCCTATCGAAAACAAATAGCTTTGGTTTTTTGCCTACTCCACAAACTAGATATAAATATGAATCTGGATCTTTAGATAATGTTTTAAACTCTTTAGCAGTCAGTTGTCTAAAGCTGGGTTCAATTTTCGATGTTCCTTTTACCTCAATATGTCTTATTTCTTTTTTACTTTTACTTAGTATATCATATCCACCCTTTTCTACTAACTTAGCCATTCTCCCTTTTTTTCGTTCATAATTTAAAACTATTCTGTCTGCTTCTTTCTTTATATTAATATTTTTCTTCATTTCTAGCCATCTCCTTTATATCAATAAACATTTGCACGCTCTTAGATTTGCTGTTATTCATTTGTGATTTATTTCTCCTCCAAATCCTCTGTAATACTCCCAAATTGTTCCAGCGCCGATTCGAGGTTATCGGCAATTTCACGGGCTAAAACATCCGGATTGGGCAAATTCGCCGAATCTTCTAGACTATCATCCTTTAGCCAAAAGATATCCAGACTCACCTTGTCCCTTTGTATCAATGCATCATAAGTAAATGCCTTAAACCTTTCACTATCCTGCCGATTGAACCGATTGGCTGGATTATAACACTTAACAAAATCCGTTAAATTTTCATACCGCAACGGACTCTCTTTCAAAGTAAAATGCTTGTTCGTCCTAAAATCATATATCCATAACTTATCGGTCCAGGGCTTCTCACTTGCCGGTTTTCTATCAAAGAAAAGGACGTTTGCCTTGACCCCTTGAGCATAAAAGATACCGGTCGGCAATCTTAAAAGAGTATGAACATCACAGGCTTGCAGTAATTTTCTCCTTACTGTCTCCCCTGCTCCGCCTTCAAACAGCACATTATCCGGCACTACTATTGCACATTTACCATTCATTTTCAATAAGGTCTGACAATGCTGTAAGAAGTTCAATTGTTTATTGGAAGTAGTTGCCCAAAAATCCGACCGTTCGTAAATCAAAGATGGCTTATCCGCCTTGCCTTCTTCATTGACAATGGTAAAACTGCTCTTCTTGCCAAAGGGCGGATTAGTTAAGACCAAATCAAAATATTCTTTAGGCGGCGAGGCAAGCGAATCACCTTCTTCGATTGGGCTTTCGTCACCGCCGATACCGTGCAGAAAAAGGTTCATTACGCATAATCGCACCACGCTTGCCACAATATCCTTACCCTTAAAAGTATCAAATCTCAGGAATCGCTTCTGTTCTTTATCTAACTGATAATTTTTTGATAAGTAATCATGGGCAGCTAAGATAAAGCCACCGGTACCACAAGCCGGGTCGCAGACGGTCAATTTAGGTTCTGGCTTGATAACCTCGACCATTGCTTTAATCAAGGGTCGGGGTGTAAAGTATTGCCCGGCACCGCTTTTAATATCCTCGGCATTCTTTTGCAAAAGCCCTTCATAGATTGCGCCCTTCACGTCAATATCCAGACCGGTCCAGGTTTCGTCATTAATCAAGGTAATCAATCGTTTAAGCTTAGCCGGGTCTTGAATTTTATTATTCGATTTTCTAAAGATTACACCCAGCATTCCTTTCGCTTTGCCCAGTGTTTCAAGAATATGCCGGTAATGCACTTCTAAAGGGACGCCATCTTTTCCTAAAAGACTTTGCCAATCAAGTCCCTTAGGAATGGTTTGGGCGTATGGCGATACGCCCTTTCTTCCCGTCGGGGCGAACGGCGGTTCGCCCTTACCAAAAGGCGGTTTGGTCTGTTCATCGGCCATTTTCAGGAATAGAAGATAGGTCAATTGCTCGACATAATCACCATAACTAACCCCATCGTCTCTTAAGACATTACAATAATTCCACAATCTTTGGACTATGGTTGATGATTCATTTGCCATTACAAAAACTCCTGCTTTATTTTCATCGCCTAATACTTCGTATCAATATAAATACCGGTTCGACCCAGACATTTGTTACCATACTTATCTTTATGTGGCTTTAAATTTGTATCATGAGTTTTACGAGTGAATTTTTTCTGACAGTAAGGACATTGATAAATATATTTAGGTCCAAAACTTGAAGATGTCTTTTTTGTCTTTATTGACCTTATTGATTTGTGTAATAAAGTTGGTGCCACAATCGGACCTGTTGCTGCCAGCTCAATCAGATATTTTGGCGTAAACATAGTTTTTGTTACTTCAACCCCTTGAATGCGGTCAACTCGATAAGAGCGTATTTCACCAGTATTATGTTTAATAGCATATAAGAGAAGGTTACCGTCACTTGTTCTTCTTAAGGAATATGGCTCAATAATACTTTGGGTTCTGTTGTATGTTAGATTCACACAAAGTCGGTTTGCGGCAGCAAAGCGAACTAACTCTAATGGAACCGGTTGGTTCCAGGCTTGAGCCATAGCCGGAGGCGACCAGGTCAAATCTAATTTTTCACCCAAGGTTGGCATTGATGCTGCTACGAGTTTCTCAACTGCTTTATACAACCAATCAAACACAGCTGGTAGTACTTGCCAGAATTGTTCAAAAGGTGGCAACTCACAAACCTGATGCGCCAACATGTTTGCCCATTCCGTTTCTAATTCGATACGTTCAGGCTTACTAGTTAAAAATTCCATTGTCGGCACATCCATGCCTTTAAAATCACATTTCTTCTTGAGTGTATTAAAGACAACCGAACGGTCTGGCTTATAACCATCATAACGGTACAGATGCACTACATCGTAAAGGTCGCGTGGTCTTTCTCGTTCGGCTAATGCTCGTAACTTCTCAGCAAAGACTTCTTCGAAACAATAACAATTGATAAAAATCCCTTTTTCAGGTTGGTCCGAATAAGGATGATCTACTTTTCGTTTAGCAGCTTCAAGGACAACGATTTCATCAGTAGTCAGGTCTAATTTGATACGTGGTAAAGGCTCATGCGGTTTCAAAGGACCGCGATAACTCATTTTTCCTTGTACACAAGATTTACCACGAGGATTTTCGTAAACTTCAAAAACAATATTCTCATGCGGTATTTCTATACCACTTTGCTTATAAATCCAATCGGCTACTTTTTTGAAATTATTGGTTAAAAATTCTTGGTTGAGATGAGCAGGATTTGTTAAGGTAAAATCTAAATCTTCCGAGAAACGGTAGGTTTCAAAATAGCACTTCTTTAAACACGTCCCGCCTTTAAAAATCCAATAAGGACCAAGTTCGTTATTGTTCGCGATGCCGGCTAATAACCAGCCGAGGACATAATCTTTTTCAATTATATCCGCTCTAAGAACAAATTCCCTAGAGAAATCCTTTATTTCTTGGGGGGTTATCACATCAACTCCCCTTTGCCCAATTTTGAGGTACCCACAATCGCCACCGAGTAATCAATTTATCCGCTTTTAATTGAGGGTCGAGTTTTGTATTTCCTTTTGTCATTTTTAATTTACAATCCGAAATAGCTGATTCTTCGTTGGGTGCATATCGCTCGAGTAGGAAACCAAGCCGTTTGAAGACCGCACCATTATTTAGCTGATTTGTGTATTTGAGTAATAAGTCTAAATCTTTGTTGTTTGACTTCAAATAGTTGTTAAAAATGTCCACCGTCGAGCGAATTCCACCACCTAAGGCTGGGTTATTTAGCATATCAAGTATTGTTCTTGTTGGGTTTGAAACCGGTACTTTTACTTGTCCGCGCCAAACCGATTCAAGTCCAAACATTGAATTTTCGGATACGGTTCGCAACAGAAAATTAATTCTTTGTATCGTCAAATTGCGATTCCTTAATTCCTTTGTAGTGAATACAACAACCGTCCGAAAAATCTGTTCGGTTAAATCCCAATACTCAGCCGCACTCCAACCACCGATATAGCAAGGGTTAAAAATTCTCTCGGCTATTACCCAAGGGTCTTCTATTGAAATATCAGTAGTACGTGACTCAATTGGTATTGGGATATATAGTCCCCGTCGTACCCGCAACAACCATCCTTTCTTAACCCACCTTGAGAGGATTTTGGCAACATCGACCGTAGCCATTTTCAAAATACCGGCTGACTCAGCGACCGAAATGGTGCCTTTCGTTCCTCGTATTACATCGGCTAATCTAATTCGGTCAATTTTTCCAATACCTGCTATATTCGCCATAAATATATTTTATCTGTTCTTATTCACTTCTTTTATGAAAATCAACATAAAAATTATACTGACCTGTCTGCCTGCCTGCTGCAGGCACAGGCAGATAAACGTGAATTTACTATATTCCATACGAAGAAATTCACCTATCTGATGAATTATTACACATATAATATACTAATTTGACCGTTCGTCAAGTACTTCTTCTTAATTATGCTTGTCATTGCGAGCCCAATTCGGGCGCGGCAATCTTTTTCTTTTTAACTTATCTTCTGCGTTTCTCTTTTCTTTCTCTGCCTTTATTCGCTCTAAAAGTTTCTCTGCCGGCTCACCTGCGTGCCACAACCGCCCGGCTTTTTCCTCTCTTTTTATCCACCTACGACCGAACCCTGTCTTTAACCATTTTTCCTTAGCTACGGCTTCTTCCCTCGATGTAAATTCTTCCCAATATATGATATATTGTGGAGGATAACGCTTTGTCCATTCCGCACCATCACCTGATAAATGTTTTTCCCACCGTTTTCTCAAATTATCCGTTTGCCCGATATAGTTACTATCATTGGAACACTTAATAACGTAAACCCAGTATTTACCCGGTTGTGGCGCAGGCAGGTCGGGCCATTGAGGGACCAATTTCCCTTCAAATGCTCTTTTCAGGATGCTTTGGCGTAATCGTTCGGATTGTTTTAGACTCTGGTCAACGACCTTTTCAATCTCATCCGCCACCGAAAACCGTCGCTCAATTTCTTCAACGATTTTGTGCTGTTCGGAAAGAGAAGCAAGAGGAATTTCAAATTCTTTTAACTGATCTCCGGTTATTGCATCAAAAGTAGTTCCTGTCCCTTTTCCAGTTATTTTCTGTTCAAATGCACGCAGCAGATAAAGCATAAAAGGTGTTCCAATGCCTCCTAAAGCTCTGATAGCTGCAAGTCCTCTACCAATACAGGATTTCTCGGGACAAATATTTGTAGGTCCAACCGGTGCCCTGACAGAAATTAACACATCTCCTTTTTCTGCTATTTTTTTAGGAACTGAACAGTATTTTTGAGGAGTCGGATATAAATCACCGAATTCTAATTTTCCTTGATAAAAAGGGAGACCGTTACCAGTTTTGTTGTAGGTTGAGGAGGGTGGCGATTGACCAAGAATTATCTCACTAGTCTCCTGTAGCCTCGTCCAAACCCATGCTTCTGGCAATTCAGGTAAATCTGATACATCCACTGTCGGGGCGAACGGCCGTTCGCCCTTACTCTTTGCCTGCTTTCCTGCCTGTGCGTGCCTGCCTGCTCCGGCAGGGCGGTAGGCAGGTCCGCACGCAGACAGGTTTCGTTCTTCTTTAATCCGTTCCAGAAGTACTGATGAAGGCTCAAGTTCATCTTTATGAACCTTTCTCCATCCCTCAGTCAATTTTCCTTCAAACGCATATTTCAAAACCGCCTGACGAAAGCGTTTTAATTGTCCTTTGATTTTCTTTAATGCTTCGATTCCTGCATCCAATTTCGTAAAAAGCTCCTCAATCTTCGCAACAATCCGCTGCTGTTCGGGAAGAGGAGGAAGAGGAAGAAAAATTTTTGATAAGGTTTGAGAATTAACATTGGGTTGTCCTATTCCTAGCTGTCCTTTTTTAATTTGTAGCCAATATTCGTTTGATTGGAAAAAATTATAAATAAATTCTTTCTTAATATAACGTGAAAGGATAATTCTTATGAGGTAGGATGCGAAAACTGCAAAAGGAATTTCACCCTTTATGAGAAAACTTTTGCCGACGGTGGCACCAGTTCTTGCAAAAAGCAAATCACCTTCTCTTAAAAGGTACTTTTGTTCTTCACCCGATTCTATTTTGCAATAAGGAACAGTATTCCAGTTTACGGAATTATTTTGAATGTCCGTTATTCTTAAAATCCTAGGTCCTACCGGTTCATCTGTAGAACTTGCAGTATAACCATAATGAATAATATTTGATATATCTCCGACCTTTGTGCTTACCCATCCTTTGGGAAGAGTAGGCTCAATGTTTTCCATCGTTTAGATTTTATGCCTTTATTCAAGTGTCTTTAATGGTGGATAATAATCGACACAGATTTTCTCGCCTAAACTATCATTGATGTTTTTCATCAAACTTTGGAAGTTATTTATGAACTGACCATGTCTTTCGCGTCGCGTGTTCCATTCTTGTTTAAGCCTTCGTTTATCATCTTCTTGGATTTTTTCATTTTTGAGCACTTTTTCCAATTGGTCATGAATCCCGATGCAGAAATAATGATACATGCGGACAAACCAACTAAGGTCATGTGCAATTTTTGGAAAATCTTTGAGCCTGCGTAAATTTAAATACTCTTGAGTAGAAGTAAGCCAAATCTGAATAGTTTCGATATGCCCTCTGTCAAATTTAAACAATTCATAAATAACAGGGCTCCTGATGAAATTAAAAATATCCCGAAGCAAATAAATTATAGTGTCGTGTTTTTCCGAATCAACTAAACTGCCAAAATCTTTGGCTTGGTTATGTAATTGGGGATAAAAAATCTCAGCAATGTGTTTCTTTCTTCGCTTCTCTCTAAGTTTTAATAATAATTTAGTTAAAGGTTTTACTAACTCTATAAGTATCCACACTATTACTAAGAGAAGACATAAAATTATAATTACGGTTATCCACCAAGGTATGTTATATCTTGATGTGAAAAATGAATAAACTGCAATAAGAAGAAGCACAAAGTCAATAAGATACCTAATTACATCTTTTTTCATATTACTAACTCCTCGTTCATTTCTTCTAAAATATTATCTACTTCTTGACCAAAGACCTGATAAACCTTCACTCTATCGGTCATATTATTTCTTTCCCGAAATCTCCCAATAACCGCCTTTATCCGGTCCGATTCTCTTGAGCAAACCTTTTCCATATACCTGTAACGCATAAATCATCAACCCAATCGTCAACTTAATCATCAACCTTGTTTTAGATAATAAGAAAGGCTTCTTCCTTTTCCGGATGGATTTATCACCTCTAATTTAACTAATTTTGTAACCTCTTTGTGAGCTGCTTGAGCAGAAATCTTAAACATATCCCTTATATCTTTATTTGTTATCTTGCCCTGCCGATTGATAAATTCTACAATCTTCATTTGCCTTTCGGTTAAGGCAATCTGACCTTTCTTGGTTCTTCTTAATCGCTCACTGCTAAGTCTTATCACTTTTTCCTTCACCGTTGCAATACTTACACTCACACCTTCAACAAAATACTCAAGCCAATTGGTCAAATCTAATGTCTGCTGGTTGACATTTTTTAGGACTCGATAATAAGCTGGTCGGTCCGAATCATAATAATCATCAAGACAGAAGAACTGCTTTATATCAAAACCTCTTAAATAAAGCACCAAACTTGCTAAGACCCGGGCAGTCCTGCCATTGCCATCAACAAAGGGATGGATTCTAACGAATTCATAATGGGCAATCCCTGCCTCAATTATTGGGTCAAGTAGTTTGGTTTCAGCCGAATTCAGCCATTCAATCAAATCTTTCATTAATCTGGGGACATCTTCATTTGAAGGCGGACTAAAGATAACCTCACCGGTTAATCTATTACCAACCACGACATAACGGTTGCGATATGCTCCGCAGTTAGATGAGTTTTCTAACGTTCCTTGAGTTAACATTTTGTGAATCCGCAAAATATCATTCTCGGCAATCTTTTCGCTTTCCTTCAGTTTATCAATATGTTCCAACACCTTCAGATAATTTAAGACTTCTTGCTTATCTTTGCGGGTAGCCATCACTTCTCGACCCTGGGCTAAATCACCGACCTGTTCTAAGGATAATCGGTTTCCTTCAATACTGGTTGAGGAATGGGCGCTGCGAATGATTGCCTCACGACGAATACTCACTTCCCATTTCGGGATTAATGGTGAACTTAGAATAAGTTCCCGCGCCGCTGAAATCTGGGTTAGATAATTGACCATCTTGTTACTATATTGAAAATTTGGTTTAAACACTTCTCACCTCCTAATAGCCACCTTTATCGGGTCCGATTCTTTTCAGTAATCTTTTTTTCTTTAGACTGGTTAACTGATATTTTATACCGTTAGCTGAAATTCCAACCTTTGCGGCTAACTCGTGCTGAGTAACGGTTGAATTTTCTTTGATTAAAGCGATTATTTTCTGAGCAGTTTCTGGATAGTATCCGGGTAGTTTCTGGGTAGTTTTCTGTTTCACGCCACTAACTCCTTATTCATCTCTTCTAAAATCTTATCCACTTCTTGCCCAAAGACCTGATAAACTTTCACCCTTCCACCTTTTTCATAAAATGGCACATTTTCAAAATCATCCATAGTGATACTCATTGAAGTCGCAATATGGTCTTTTACCATATCGAGCCAATTTAACTGCTCAGATGTAAAAGCCACTCCGGTTTTCTTTTGCTTGGCAATCCACTCAAGAAATCTCCGATTAACCGTCTCGGCAAATGGCTCAAGCACATTAATCTCACCAATCGTAAAGCGAATTAAAGAGACGATATTAGTTAATAACTTCTGCGGTCCAGCCCCTTTTACTTTTGATTTATCCAGTTGCTCGTAAGCCTTCCAGAGCAATTCAGTCGTTAAAAGATAAGGCGGTTTTCTTATCGCTTCTGCCAGTTGCGAGATTTGCTCATAAGTGATATGGCGTTTGCCATAAGGCTTGCTGTAAATAATCTGTAATGCGGTCAATTCGTCCTTGTTTTCCTCGATAAACTTTTTAAAGGTTTGAATATATTTTTGCGCCTTTTCTTTTGCCTTTTCATCAAATCCCGCGTCAATCAATACGTCGGTGCTGACCTTATCAATTATCTGCTCAAGTTGCCTCTTTTTTTCAATCAAGATATTTCTCAATTTCGGATTATCAAACGGCGTGCAAGCGACCTTGATTAATTCTTCGGCGGCTTTTTTCATCTGTTGTTCATTTGGGTTATCGGTTTTATAAATTGCTTTGGCTTTTTCGATTTGTATATCAGGGTCAACCGAATCAATTAGATTATTTATAATATGTTTAAGGGTCGGGGTTTGAGGCGATATGGTCTTACAGATATCTTCAATCTCTTTTCGGTCTTTTAGCTCAATTTCCCGGTCAAGCCGGGCAATCCTGCCGGCTAAAGAGGTGATAGTATCTTCGTCTCTAATCCCCATCGCTACTGCGGTAACAAGTTTATCAAACGGCACGCTTCGCTTGCGTTCTAAGGGTCTGGATTCGGTTTTATCATTTTCACATACACCTATTGCATCCACAATCACAAAATGGGTCTTATTAGTCGCATCGCGGGTGACCGAATTGAATTCGGTCGGTGATATGACCCGGGTGCCTCTGCCCTTCATCTGCTCGAAATAGACCCTTGATTTAACATCCCGCATAAATATCAGACACTCTAAAGGTCGAATATCAGTGCCGGTTGAAATCATATCCACGGTTACCGCAATTCGGGGAAAATAGGAATTACGAAAACTGGCAATCAAATCTTCGGTCTTTTCACCGGTGGTCTTATAGGTAATCTTTTTACAGAATTCGTTGCCTTTGCCAAATTCTTCTCTAACGATATGGACAATATCCTCGGCGTGGGAATCGTCTTTGGCAAAAACCAGGGTCTTAGGCACTTCGGTTCGATTCGGGAAAATCTCGGTAAAGAGCTTGTCGCGAAAGGCTCGGACAATGGTTCTAATTTGAGCCGGTGCTACCACATCCCGGTCTAATTGTTCAGCCGGATAGACCAAATCTTCATCGAGCTGTTCCCAGCGGACCTTTCGGGTTAATTTATTGCGCTTGTCCACATAATAACCGGAATCAACCTTACTGCCCTTTTCGGTTATTTCAGTTCGGATTCGATAAACATCATAGCCGACATTAACCCCATCGGCTACGGCTCGGTCGTGATTATATTCCATTACCAGGTTATTGTCGAAAAACCCGATGGTTTGTTTGGAGGGCGTAGCGGTCAGCCCGATAAGGAAGGCATCAAAGTATTCAAGCACCTGGCGCCAGAGATGATAAATCGAACGGTGACATTCATCGGTAATGATAAAATCAAAGGTCTCGATTGGAATTTGCGGATTATAGCCGACCTCTCTTGGCTTTTCATCATAAGGCGATAAGTAGAAAAGCGATTGCTCTTCGAGTTCGGCATCAAACTCAGGTTCGCCTTTGAGCATCGAATAGAGTCTTTGAATCGTGGTGATACAGACCCGACAAACCGGGTCCAGGGTGTTAGAAGTTAAATTCTGGACATTGTAAAGCTCGGTGAATTTCCGTCCATCGTCGGGAGTCATGTATTGCTGGAATTCTCTTGAGGTCTGGCGACCGAGGTTATTCCGGTCAACCAAGAATAGCACTCTTCGAGCATCGGCGAATTTTATCAAACGATAGACAAAACTTACTGCGGTGAAAGTCTTGCCGCCGCCGGATGCCATCTGGATTAAAGCTCTGGGTCGGGTACCAGCAAAGGATTTTTCGAGATTCTGAATCGCCTCGATTTGACAGGTTCGCAAGCCACTAGTAATAAGTGGTGGTAATGTCTTAAGTCTTGCCCTTAAAGTATTCTTTTGGACAAACCAATCTCTTAGCGTCTCTGGTTTATGAAAAGCAAATATTCGGCGTGACCGATGTTCTGGGTCTCGGGTATCACGGAAAAGAGTCTCGGTACCGGTGCTTTCGTAGGCAAGCGGCAAAGGTTCTTGAACATGAGGTATATTTTCCGGTAAATCACCTAAATATCTTTGCGACTGGTCTGCTACTCCGCTTAAGGTAGTACCTTCGGGTTTTGCCTCAACCACGCCAACGGCTTTTCTATCAACGAAAAGAAGGTAATCCGCCTCACCGGATTTTAAGGGAAAATAGCGAATCGCTACACCTAAGGATGAACTGAGGTTTAAATCTTTTAGGTCTTGAACCTGCCAACCAGCGGCAGATAAAAGCTGGTCAATCTTTTCTCTTGCCTTATCTTCGGGCTTCATAAATACTCAACCAACCCCCTTTATAAAGATTAGTTATTTCCATAGGTTAGAAAGAGTTATAATAAATTTATAATGAAAAGTCAATAATTCTTTTTGATTTTTCGCTTTGTGTTGAATTTTATCGATTATGATACAGGGGAATCTTGATGCACTCTCCCTAAGAATTTAGTTGGTCTTACTGTCTCAGAACGAGTAGCTTAGTAAAGGCAAGCGGATTGACTTATTTAGTTTTGCGGCAACCAGGGCAAAAGCGGCATTTTCCGGAAATAATTTAAGACGCAGTTCACTTTTATTTAATTTTTCCTCTCCGCCGATTAAACTAAAAGAACCCAAATAGCCTGCCCATCCGCCAATGGTTGGAATGGTAAACGCAACCGGCACTTCAGAAATTTTGAATATTAAATCAATAGCTAAACCAAAAAGGGTGCCCGCCGCTGCCCCGCCAATTGAAATTAACCCCTGGTTAAAAGTAAGATCTTTAGTTTGATGAAATTTGTAATTAATGAAGTGCCCGCCGGCGGTAAAAGCCAGACCGAATAATAAATATGTTTTACCGCCCCACTCATTATGCGGCACCGCTACATATTTAAAAAGATAGGAATAAAGAGTGCCTAAGGTTAATAAGTCAAGCCCGTTTTGCACGCGAAACGATATGGCATCACCCACCGTATAATCTTTTGGACCCAAGGAGTTCCATTCGTACAAGCCTATGCCCAAACCACCCAACCCTAACGTTTGGACTACCTTTCTTTTCCAAACATCACCGCCGCTGGACCAAGGGATAAATAAAGCACTGATACCTAAACCATAATACATTCCCCAATCCCCGGAAATTCCCATCATATCGGTTGTGCCATGCGAGAGCTGATGTTTACCGGCAAAAGTAAATCCGAGATAATCGCCAATCCAACCACCGGCAAGAGCACATGCCATATAACCTTTTCTATCAAATTCAAAGAATGGGAAAGTAGGTGGTGCATAGGTTCTTTGTCCCCAGTTATATAAAAAATCAGTCAAAGCATAACCAACCAGATAGCCGCGATGAGCCCCATAATAACTTAAACACATTTGACCCAATGTCACCGGTCGGTTTCTGACCAGAATCACCGGCACCGTAAACCCAGCGGCAGCCGATAGAAGATACACCCCGGCTAATCGACCACCATCTTTAATCGTACCGCTGGCGATATAAGTGATTGCCGGCGCCCATTCGGAAAAGGCAATTTGAACATGGCAGAGTAAAAAGAATCCCTTGCCATTGCTTTCGGATTTAATTCCTGAATTTTCCGATTGATTTTGCCCGAGCAAAGGGTTGACTGATATTAGTAAAAATATTATGGTAATCAATATGACTCTAAATATCTTCTTCAGTTGCACTCCGTATTGAACCGATGACCTTGGTTTACGAAACGGTTGTGCTACTACTTTGCCTGCCATCATAACGATTTTATCATATCCTTCAAATATTAATTGTCAAGTTTAAGAGTTTAGCGCACGTCAACCCCAAAACTTATATGCTGTAATATTTGTAACTTACAAAATTTTCCAGTTACCGATGTACAGGAATCCAAGGTTTTTCACGCCGACTCTTTACTATCTAATATTATTTTCATATCGCAGGTTCAATAATGAAGTGCAATACATGGGACAGCATAAAAAAATTTGTTATCCTGTGTGTATATGCAAAAAAGATACCATCACTTAACATCGGCTGAACGAGAAGTAGCGCAAATGATAATGTCGGGGTATTTATCATCACTACTCCGGGTCTCGACTTCGGCTGATCCAAAATCCAAATGATTATCTTCAATAATTCGATTTATCCATTCCGCTATTTTTGCACAACAAGTCCGCTCGGTTTTATAGACAGTAGAATCAAAAGCATCAGGGATACGAGTTGGCTTGCCGGAAATTTTGGACCTCATTTTTCTTTTGCTACTTCTTTAACAATCCTACGTGCAATTTCAAAGGCTGCAGCAATTCTAATGATTTTAACATCGCCAATACCCTTTATCTCAAGGAATTTTTCTAAAGGTTGATTTGACATCCCTTTGAATGAACCAAATCTTGCTAAAATTTCGTCGGCTATCTTTTCTGCCGAGCGCCCTTTAACACCAATCGAGATGAGAATAGCTAAAAGCTCTGAATCGGTAAGATTTTCGGGACCTAATTCTCGTAGCTTTCCACCTGGGTGATGCCATTTTTGGATTACAGAATCTTTGACAAAATATTTAGTTTTATTACTCATCTCAAGATATTGCCTTTCTTACACAAAGAAATTAAAAAGATTTATAAAAAGAAATAGCTCTTTATACCTCAAATCAATCATTCGTCAAAAGATACCTTAAGTTTTGAGCGTGTCAAGAACAATAATGAGGTCTAAAAGTCACCAGTCACAAGTTTTTGTTGTTGATTAAAGCGATAAAATATTGATTACGGAGATTATAAACTGATTAAGGGATGTAATTCAGATTACAACGATTATGAGAGTGAATCCTATTTTTCCATTGGTTTAAGAACCTGCTTAACAATCTTAGGATGTAAGGTTCTCCCACTATGAAATGGAATAATGATTCTTCTGGTTCCCTTGATGTAAATCCGATGACTGCCTTTACTTCTAATCATTTCGAACCCAGCTCTTAATAGTTTTGCTTCGGCTTCTTGAGCGGTTAATCGGGGCAGTTTAGGCAACTGTTACCTCTAAGGTAGTAGTTAGAATTTCCTGGCTGAGAAAGGTTTTTCTTTCTTCAACCGATAATGTTTCTAAGTATAGTTCAATCGCCTCTTTGATATTGGCTATCACCTCCTCGAAAGTATCACCTTGGGTCTGACAACCTTCAAGTTCTGGACAATAGGCGTAATAACCGTCTTTATCCTTTTCGATAATTATACTAACTTTATATGACATCTTCCCTCCTTTTTAAAATTGTTAGGATACTTCCCATATTTTTAATTCCTTTCACATCTGCTTCGGATAATGACGTATATGCCAAAATCTTAATGACAATTAATTAGTTGTCAATAATTTTAATGCGATTACGGAGATTATAAACCGACTACAGCAATAGAGGTATGATAACGTCGTTACATCGCTTGGTCTTTACTATCAAACATAATTTAAATATACTGAAATGATGGACGATTATCTGATTAAAGCGACGATTGCTACTAAAAGAGTCTTAGCGATTATTGGCAAGACCACCGATTTGGTCGAAGAATCTCGAAAAAGACACCAAACCTTACCGACCGCTACCGCGGCTTTGGGTCGGACCCTAACTTTAGCCGGATTACTATCGGCTCAGCTTACTGAAAAACAGACCCTAAGCATTCAAATTATTGGCTCCGGTCCGCTGCAAGAAATTTATGTCCAAACCGATTGGCGAGGCAAGGTTCGAGGGTTTGTTAAGCGACCATTGGTTCATCTTGAACTCAACCCATCGGGTAAATTGGATGTTGAAAAAGCAGTCGGCAAAGGGATGATTTATGTAATAAAGGATTTGGGGCTAAAAGAACCTTTCCGGGGTTCAGCCCAATTGATTTCGGGCGGTATTGCCAAAGATTTGGCATATTATTTTGCCGTTTCCGAGCAAAAGCCGTCCGCGGTTGCCGCCGGCGTTTATATAAATTCTAAAAATAAAGTAAAAGCGGCTGGTGGTTTTATTATTCAACCGACCTTGGCGGCAGATTTAGAGATTGTTGCGAAGTTAGAAAATAATATTCGGGATTTACCGATGCCCAGTTCCTTAATTTTGGACGGTGTTACACCCGAGGGAATTCTAAAATTGATTGCCGGCAATTTTGATTATGAGATTGCCGAGACTATGCCCCTGCAATATAAATGTCGCTGCACGCGCGCGAAGTGTTTAGACGCCATTGCAGCCTTAGAGAAGAAAGTAATTGATGAGCTAATTGCCAGTAATCGTCCGGTCGAAGTCAAATGTGATTTCTGCGGGCGAAACTACTCAATTACAATCGATACCTTAAAAAGATTGTATACTGAGACGGTTAAAGTAAAAAGGGGTCTTCGCGTTTTTGTGTGGGTAAAAACAGCATATTTAATGTCATAAAGTCTTGTTAGATAGTAACTTATTCCCCTTGCAACTGGTCTGAAATTCTGGCACAATTC
>Ga0315274_10000253_pt1 | contig 82529 bp, 79 predicted proteins | sample YL17G02_20_MG_FD_203700 | JGI IMG/M metagenome (GOLD analysis project Ga0315274, IMG submission 203700) | Sediment microbial communities from Yellowstone Lake, YNP, Wyoming, USA - YL17G02_20 | ecosystem: Environmental > Aquatic > Freshwater > Lake > Sediment | place: USA: Wyoming | collected... | reverse complement strand
GGGGGGGGGGGGGGGGGGGGGGGGGGGGGGGGGGGGGGGGGGGGGGGGGGGGGGGGGGGGCCCGCCGGGGGGGCCCTGGGCGGGGGATGTGAAGGCGCGGATCGTCGTAATCGTTTAGGCGACAAATGGTTACGAGGCCAGGTGCGGCATTTGTCGTGGGCGCTGTCAAGCGGCCTGTGCGCCGGTCTGGCTTGACTTTCTTCTCAGGGGGGCATACAATACACTATTCTTACGCTGCGTGCTAGCGGACATGGGCGCAGCAATAGTGATGTGATGGTGCGTGCGCAACGGCCCCGGCAGGGGGTGGGTGGTGGTTTTTTGTTTTGCGCGCCGCACCAGCATGAGCTGAGGGTCTTTTTTTTCCTGTCGGGTTGCACGCCATGAAGAGCAAAGAAATACTGAGGCTGGTTGATAGCATCCACAGGAATAAGGCCATCGACGCGGAGGTTATCTTCCTGGCAATCGAAAGCGCGCTTCAGTCGGCGGCCAAGAAGCACTTCGGCGCGACGGATGATGTCTCGATCCACATTGACCGCGAGACCGGCGAGGTCGAAGCGTTGGTCGGCGACAAGCACATAGATCCCGAGATGCTCGGGCGCATTCCCGCCCAGACGGCGAAGCAGATCATCACGCAGCGCATCCGCGAGGCCGAGAGCGAGATCATCTACCGTGAGTATATCAACCAGAAAGGTGCGCTTGTCACGGGAGCGGTTCAGCGTTTCGAGGGAGGCGCCATAATCGTAAACCTGGAGAGGGCCGAGGGCATCCTGCCTCGTTCCGAGCAGATCCCCGGTGAGCACTATCAGCCCGGCGAGCGCGTGCGCGCGATCATCCTTGACGTTCGCAAGTCGCCCGAGCAGGCCAAGATCATCCTCTCTCGGACGCATCCCGACTTCATCCGGCGGCTCTTCGAGCTGGAGGTGCCGGAAGTAGCTGAGGGCGTTGTCGTCGTCCGCAACATCGCCCGCGAGCCCGGCCAGCGCACCAAGATCGCCATGGAGAGCCTCGAACCTCGCGTGGACTGCATTGGCGCCTGCGTCGGCGTGCGCGGCACGCGAATCAAGAGCATAATTGATGAGTTGAGCGGCGAGAAGATAGACATCATCGCCTGGCGAGAAGCCCCCGAGATATTCATCGCCTCTGCGCTCAGGCCAGCCGAGATCCTTCAGATGACCCTGGAGGAAGGCGAAGACGTGCAGCGGGCCATCGTGACCGTTCCCGAGGACCAGCTTGCCCTCGCCATCGGCCGCAAGGGCCAGAACGTGCGCCTGGCGGTCAAGCTCACCGGTTGGGACATAGACATCGTCCAGCCTGTGGTCGAGAAGGCCGCGGGCGCCAAGGCCGAGTCTGAGGCTGAGCAAGTGGTCGAGGAGGAGGCCGAACCCGAGGCTGCCGTTGCACCACAAGAGGTCGAGCAGACAGAGGCGGACGAGGAAGAAACGGACGAGACAGCCGAGGCATCGGTGCCGAACGCCGATGAGAGTGCAGAAGGGGCCGAAGCGCCCGCTCCGGAGGAGCAGGAAGGATTCGATCAGCAGCAATAGCGCGTCCCGCAGCGCGGCTGCGGCTGCATTGGTGAGCCGGCATGGCCGAGAAAGTAAAAGTCTTCGAGATAGCAAAGCGCATCGGTATACAGAGTGCCGAGCTGATCGAGGTGTGTCGGCGGGCCGGCTACGAACACATCAAGCACCATTCGAACGCTGTCGGGCCCGAGGAAGCCGAAGAGATACGTAAGGCTGTCATCAGGCTGTACAAGCCGAAGGTGGAGCCGCCGAAGAAAAAGGCTCCCCCCAAGAAGGAAGCAGCGCCGGAGGTGAAAGCGGCTGCTGCGCCGGCGGAAGTGCCGGCGGAAGTGCCGGCGGAAGCGCCGGAGGCGAAGAAGGCGAAGCCGCCGAAGGAAGTCCGGAAGGTAAAGCCCACCGCAGAAGAAGCCGTGTTGCCTGCGCCCCTGAAGCGCAGGCTCACTCGTAGTGAGGCGGCCCGGAGACGGGCCAGCCGGCTGTGGGCGGAAGCCAGGCGCGCCGCCGTGGCTGAGACACCATCCGAGCCTGAGGCGGAGGGCCCGCTGGAGACGGTAGAACTACCGCTGACTGAGCCGAAGAAGAGGCCCAAGGCGAAGGCGCCCAGCACAACCCGCACGGTCGTCTTCAAGCAGCTCGGGAAGCCTCCGGCCAAGAAGAAGGTGACCAAAATCGAACTGACGCCGCCGGTCACGGTGCGCGAGCTGTCGGAGAAGCTGGGCGTCAGCGCGAGCGAGATCATAAAGCGGTTGATGGTCGATCACCAGGTCCTTGCCAACATCAACGAGGTGATCGCCCCGGGAGTGATCGAACTGGTCGGGATGGACTACGAGGTGGAGGTTACCTTCAAGGCCGCCAAGACGGCTGAGGATGCGCTGAAGGACCTCTTGCCCAAGGACCGGCCGGAGGATCTGAACCCCCGTCCACCTGTCGTCACACTGCTGGGACACGTTGACCACGGCAAGACCACCATCCTGGACGGGATACGCCACACCGACGTGGTGTCCACCGAGGACGGGGGCATCACGCAGGATGTGGGCGCGTGGCAGATCACCTACAAAGATCACGCTCTGACGTTTGTGGACACGCCCGGCCACGAGGCTTTCACCGCCATGCGTGCACATGGCGCTCAGGTCACGGACATTGTCATTCTGGTCGTGGCAGCGGATGACGGGGTGATGCCTCAGACGGCAGAGGCCATCTCCCACGCCCGCGCTGCGGACGTGCCGATCGTCGTGGCACTCAACAAGATCGACAAGCCCAATGCAGACCCGGAGCGCGTGCGGCGACAGCTTGCCGCTCAAGGCCTCAACTTTGAGGAGTGGGGCGGGGACGTAGGTAGTGTCGAGTTGAGCGGTTTGCTGCGGCAGGGCATTGACGAGCTGATCGAACGCGTCATCCTCGAGGCGGAGATTCTGGAGCTCAAGGCCAACCCCGACCGCGCGGCCGAAGGAGCCGTGCTGGAAGCCCGAATGGAGGAGGGCAGGGGTGTGGTTGCCAACGTGATCGTCCGCAGCGGCACCCTCAAGCCTGGGGACATCGTGCTGTGCGGACCTGCGTGGGGCAGGGCTCGTTCCCTGTTGAACGATCGCGGAGAGGAGGTCGGAACGGCAGGCCCCTCGTGCCCCGTATCCATCAGCGGCCTCAACAGGCTGCCCGGTGCGGGCGACAGGTTCGTCGTACTTGAGGATGCTGAACTCGCCCGCAACATCGCAGATGAACGCTTCACGCAGATCCGGGATGAGAGGCGCCAGCCGCGAACGCACGTGACCCTTGAGAACCTCTACGAAAGACTGTCGGCGGGTCGCGAGCAGCAGCTTCGCGTGATCCTGAAGGCCGACGTCGAGGGGTCGCTCGAGCCCCTGGTCGAAAGCATCAAACGGATGGTAACCGAGGAGCTGAGCGTGAGGTTCCTACATCAGGGCGTCGGGGACGTGAACGTCAGCGACGTGCTCCTGGCCGACGCGTCGGACACAGTGATCCTGGGCTTCCGCGTGGGCTGCGAGGAGCGCGCGGCCGCGATTGCCAAGGAATGCGGCGTTGACATTCGCTACTACAGGATCATCTACGAGGTCCTTGAGGACGTCAGAAGCGCGCTGGAAGGTCTATTGAAGCCGGAACGGCGAGAAGAGCAACTGGGAGTTGCCGAGGTCAGGCAGGTCTTCAAGGTCAGTCGGGTCGGGAGTATTGCCGGCTGTTTCGTGCGGGAGGGCACGATCAGTCGCGCGGGACGCGTGCGCGTGATGCGCGGGGGGGAGATGATCTACGAGGGTGCAATTAGCAGCCTGCGGCGTGTGAAGGATGACGTGCGGGAGGTGGGGACCGGCTATGAGTGCGGAATAAGGGTGGGAGGGTTCGACGATATGCAGGTCGGCGACACCATAGAGTGCTTCACCGTCGGGATGGTGAAACGCACTCTGTCATGACGGCGCCGGCCCCCGCGTTGTCCGGGGGAGTTGCCGAGCCGGGGAGCGAGAGCCTCTGTGCTGGATTGCCCGCCTGTGGGTGAGCCATCGTGGTAGTAGGCATCCTTGAGGTTAGGATAGCGTTGCGGCAGTGCCGGTCCCTGAAGGACAAGAGGCACGTTGTCAGCAGTCTCAAGGACCACTTGCGTCACGGTTTCAACGTGAGCGTGGCGGAGGTTGATGGGCAGGATATGCATCAGAGTGCAACATTAGCTATTGTGCAAGTCTCTTCTGACGCTCGGTACGTGCGAGGGACGCTGGAGCGGGTGCTCAACGTGATCCGTCAGCGGCGGGACGCACAGCTTACCGATCACAGGATCGAGCTGACGCATTCGTGAGAAGGATTCCTGCGGCAGTGGCGACACGGAAACAACTGGAGATCGCGGAGCTGCTCCGCCGGAAGATAAGCGGCATTGTGCTCCATGAACTGAGAGATCCGCGGATGGGCTTCGTGACCATCACGCGGCTTGAGTTGTCTGGCGACTTGCGATCTGCGAAGGTATTCGTGACCGTTAGGGGTTCAAGGGGCGATGTCAGCAAATCGCTTGCAGCGCTCCAGCACGCTCGCGGCCACATCCAGGGTCTGATCGGCAGCAGAATAAAACTGCGCCACACGCCTTTGCTCCGGTTCATCGAGGACAAGGAACTTGGCGAGGCGTTGCGCGTGGATAGGCTCATAGACGAGGTCAGACGACAAGACGTCGAATCGGAGCAGTGAGGCAGACCGCTCGCGAGAGCCCGTACGGAGGCGTGAGTCGCAAGGTGCTGGGACAGAAGAAACGTCGGGCGCTGGCCAAGAAGCTCAGCAGGCTGGCGAAATCGAAGTACGGAGAGCTGAAGCGGCGGAAGATACGGCTGCCGCTGGACCAGCTCGCGCTGAGCATCTTGTGTCGCTACACCAGCACGCGCCGTGCCACGCGCGCCCTGAGCCAGTTCAAGCGCGCGTTTGTTGACTGGAACGAGGTGCGGATCAGTCCGGTCGGTGAGATCGCCGCTGCCCTGTCAGGAACGGAGTGGGCCAAGCTGGCTGCGGCGCGGATCGTCGAGGTGACGCAGGCCCTGTTCGAGGCCCGCAACGAGGTCTCGCTGGACTTCCTTGAGGAGCTCACGACCACGCAGGCCAGAACCTTTCTCCAGGGGCTGCCCGGTGTGACACGTGACTTGGCCGACGAAGTCCTTCTATTCAGCCGGCGCGTGAGCGTCCTTCCGCTGAGCGCTGGTGCGGCCAGCATCTGCTATCGCCTCGGGCTCATACGCACCGAGCGGCCGACGCTCGAGAACCAGAAGTCCTTGATGGAGATCTGGCCCGAGGAGCACTACGCGAGTGTCACCCTGCTGCTTGTCGACTACGCGAAGTCGGTCTGCCGGTCGGCCGGCGCGCGCTGCAGGGAGTGCGGGATGAAGTCGGTTTGTCCCAAGGTGGACGTGGAGTAGCAGCGCGGGCGAGCGCAACGCGGAGGGCTTCGGACCAGAATGCTGCTGCAGCGAATGCCTGCGGCAGGGTTTGCCTGTCGGCCTCTGGTCGGCAAGCGGAAGTCCTCGTCCATGCGATGGCTGCCGGGAGAAAAGCTTGTGGGACGAGAAGAACGGGTCGGCATCTGAGGTTTCTTGCTGTGGCGAAGAACGCGAGGTCTGCCATGAATGTCCTCAAGTTAGGGGTTCCTAAAGGGAGTCTTCAGGACTCTACCCTGGCGATGATGCAAAAGGCCGGCTACCGGGTCGAGGTGAGCGCTCGCTCCTACTACCCGGCCGTTGACGATGAGGAGCTAAGCGTTCGGCTGATTCGGCCGCAGGACATGTCCCGCTTCGTCGAGCGGGGCATCATAGATGCCGGCCTGACGGGTGCGGATTGGGTTGCCGAGAACGAGAGCGACGTGGTTACGGTAGCGGAGCTTGTCTACGCCAAGCAGCAGCTCGTCCCGGTGCGCTGGGTTATTGCGGTTACGGAAGACTCATCCATTCAGAAAGTCGAGGACCTGAACGGCAAGCGCATCAGCACCGAGCTGGTCAACGTCACGCGAAGATTCCTCCGCGAACGTGGGGTGGAAGCGCAGATCGAGTTCAGCCACGGCGCCACAGAAACGAAGGTGCCCGAGCTTGTGGACGCCATCGTTGAACTGACCGAAACCGGTGAAAGCCTTCGTGCAAATCGCCTCCGTGTTGTGGACACCGTCATGGAGAGCGCCACGTTGCTGATCGCCTGCAAGGAGTCGTGGCAGGATCCCTGGAAGCGCGCCAAGACGGAGAACCTGGCGATGCTGTTCCAGGGCGTCATGATTGCTCAACGGATGGTCGGCCTCAAGATGAACGTGCCGCCCGACTGCCTTGAGAAAGTTCTGTCCGTTTTGCCTGCCATGCGCAATCCCACCGTGAATTCGCTTGCAGGTGAGTCGGGCTACGCGGTGGAGAGCGTGCTGGACGAAAACGTCGCCCGGAGCCTGATACCCGAGTTGAAGCGGGCCGGCGCCGAAGGGATCATCGAATACCCTCTCAACAAGGTCGTTCCCTGACCCTTGCCGGAAGGTTGCCCTCGCCGTCTCACCCCCTGAACAACTCCTCCGGCTCTTCGAGAAGCGCGCGGAAGGTCTGGTAAAACCTGGCTGCCTCGGCCCCGTCTATCACCCGATGATCGGCGCTCACGGAAACCTTCATGACCGGCTCCACGGCCATTGCCCCGTCTCGGGCAACCACCTCTTCTGCGAGCCTGCCTATCCCGATGATGCATGCCTCCGGCGGGTTGATGATCGGCAGGAAGTAGTCAACACCGAAAGTGCCGAGGTTGCTGATGGTGATTGAACCCCCTTCGTACTGCTCGGGGGTGAGCTTTCCCTCTCGTGCCGTCTGCGCCAGCGACTTCAGCTCCGCGGATATCTGTGGGAGGCTCTTCCGGTCGGCGTCCCTGACGACGGGCACGAACAGGCCATCCTCGACCGCAACGGCGACGCCGACGTTGAGCGCGGCGTTCATCACAATGGAGTCCCCCTCGAACCGCGCGTTCACCCTCGGGTGTTTCGCGAGGGCCAGGGCGGTGGCTTTAACCAGAAGGTCGGTGATTGTGATGTGCACCTCGCCCGAGGCGTTCAGCTCTTCGCGGCGCCTCAGCGCCTTGCGCATCATCACTTGGCCTATCAGGTAGAAGTGCGGTACCGTCTGCTTGGACTCGCCCATGCGTCGGGCGATGGTCTGGCGCATCGCGCTGAGTGCGAGGCGCTGTCCCGGACGCGCTGCCGCGGGCCGCTGGGCGTGGGCGACCCGCAGCACGTCGGCCTTCGTCACGCGCCCGCCTTTGGAAGGTTTCACCTCCAGCAGGCTGACACCGGCCTCGCAGGCGGCCTCGCGTGCCGTGGGCGTGTACTTGATGTTGGCGAGCTTCCCCAGGTAATCCTGCACGTCCCGCTCGACGATGCGACCATTGGGCCCGGAGCCATGCAGGGCGGCAAGCGGAACCTTCTGCTCCCTGGCGATCTTCTTCGCGCGCGGGGAGGCGATCAGCCTGGCGGGAAGGGCGGGCGCGGCAGGTTGCGTGACCTCGGCCTCGGCGAGCGCCGCCGCTCCGGCCGCCTCGGCTACCGCCTCCTTTTCTGTGGCACCGGACGCGGCCGCCTGGTAGGCATCCAGGTCGGCGGGAAGCGCATCATCCGCCTCGCCGATTATGGCGATCAGCTCGTTGACGGCGACCGTCTCGCCGTCGCGGACGAATATCTTCTTGAGCACACCCGAGGCGAACGACTCCACCTCGAGCGTCGCCTTATCGGTGGTCAACTCATAGAGTATCTCGCCCTTTTCGACAGGGTCACCTTCCGCCTTGTGCCACTTCTCGACGGTGCCTTGCTCCATTGTCTGCCCGAGCTTGGGCAGTAATATGTCCTGAAGCATCTGCTGCCTCCGTAGCCATTAGTGTCTGACGGGCGAGGACAGGGAATGGCTATTCTACGGGAGGCTGGGCGGTGTTTCAAGCAATGCCGGCCAACCGGTGCGCTTCAGGCTTCGGGTTCCGCGATGGAGAAGACGGTCCCCCGCCGGGCAGCCACGCTGGCTACTAGTCCAAACCCGGCGAACGTGCTGACCAGGGACGAGCCGCCGTAGCTGATCAGCGGCAGGGTCAGGCCGGTTATCGGCGTAAGCCGCAGCGAGATGGCCATGTGCAGGAGGCTCTGAAATGCGAAGATACTCAGCACGCCGACCGACACAAGGCGGCCGAAGCGGTCGTGCGTCCTGTTTGTCATGCGCGCCAAGAACACCATGACGAGCAGGTACAGGGCCACTATGGCGCTGGTCCGGAAAAAGCCCCATTCCTCGGCGATGACAGCGAAGATGAAGTCGGTGTGGCGTTCTGGGATTCTGCGCAAGCGGTTCAGCCGTCCCTGCCCCCACCCCTGGCCGGCGGCCCCGCCGGCCGTGACGGCAAGTGTGGCCTGCATGGCATTGTAGGAGGCGGGGGCGTCGGGAATGCTTTGGGGGTTAATGAAGCTTATCACCCGCTCCCTCTGGCCCTCCTTGATGGCGCCCGGCGTGAACCAGGCGGCCAGCGACAGGAACACCCCGGCCAGGATGAGCAGGACTATATTCCTGAGAGGAACGCGGCCGGCGAAGAAGGCGATCACGAAGAAACTCGGCAGCAGGAGCATTGCGCTCCCGAGATCGGGCTGACGCAGGATCAGCAGCATGGGGGCCGCGGTGAGCGCAAGAGGCACCACGAGGTCACGCAGGCGGTCAATCCGCCCGTGGCAGGTGAAGTACGTGGCCACGATCAGGATCACGGCGTACTTCATCGGTTCGGAGGGTTGTGCGCTGAACGGCCCAAAGTCGTACCAGCGCCGTGCGTTGTTAATGGTCACCCCGAGCACCGGCAACAGCGCCAGAGCCAGCATTCCAGCGATGTAGAGCGGCACTGACAGACTGGCCAGGTGCCGGTAGTCGAAGAGGGCCACGCAGATGAAGGCCAGCACGCCGATCACCATGAACACGAGATGTCGCTTCGCCAGTTGGGCCGAATGGGCGCTCGTGATGAACAGGGCGCCCACGAGTGCCAGAACCACGGCCGCCCCCAGCAGCACCCAGGGCACCCGTCTGAACTCAAACCCGCCCGTAAGGTCACGGATGAAACGCAAGGTGCCTCCTGCTGATGTTCTCCGGAGCCATACAAGCCTATAAGAATCCCGCCCCGTCCGCCGTCCGGCAGAAGCGTACTTCCGCGCAGCCTCTCATGTCCGGGTGCTGCTCGAGGTAACGCGACAGGATGCTTTCGCGCGTGCTGGCGCTCAACGGCTCTGCCATGATGCCGATGCAGCAGCCGCGGAAACCCGCTCCGCTGAACCGGGCCCCGAGCACCCCCGGCGTGTCGCGGAGCACGTGGTAGGCGGTGCGCAGGTAGCGATTGCCGCACTCGTAATTGTCGATGGAGCTCTGCCCGGACTCAGACACAAGCCGGCCGAATGCCGCCAGGTCGCCAGCCTGCCACAGTAGTACCCCCTCACGCACCCTCCGCTGCTCGCCGAAGAAGTGCTCCGCCCTGCGACGCAGCGCGGTCGGGAGTGAGTCTTTGAACGCCTCGAACACCGCCTGGGACACGTCCCGCAGCCTGACGGCGCGCCCCGCAGGGCTTCCGGCGGCTCTCAGAAGCAGCCGGGTGGCTTCCTCGCACTCGCTGACCCGGCGGTTATAATCCGTGCCGGAGAGCTGCTGGCTGATGCCACTGTGGAGGATGACAACCCGCAATTCCTCCCGAGCCCCGCACCTGTGCAGTGAACTGCGTCCGCTCTCGCAATCCAGATACATGAGGCGGCCTCTGCGGCTGAGCAGGATGGTGGACTGGTCGAGCGGGCCGTTGTTGAGGCCGATGTATTCGTTCTCGATTATTCGGTCCAACTCGATGTTGTCGTGTGCAGAGGCGGCTATGTCGTTCGCCCTTTCGAGGGCCAGCAGGTATGCAACGCCCACCGCGGCGGAAGAGCTCAGGCCGGCAACGTTCTGCACCCCGTCCACAATCCCGAACAAGCCCCGCCGGAGTTCATGGCCACGCCGGAGGGCCTGCGCGGCGCCGCGAAGGTAGTCTCCCCAACCGCCCAAAGGGCGCGGGGGTACCTGCGCCAATGCGAACTCTACGGTGCCGTCGAAATTCCGGCTGCCCACCTGTACGACCGAGTCCATGCGCGGAACGAAGCCAAAAAGCAGTGCCTCCTCCAGCGCCATACCGGTGACCTCGCCGGCCTGGTGGTCAACGTGCGCGCCGAGCGGGCAGATGCGATACGGGCTGCGCACCACCTGCACGTCTGACGGCGCCGCGCCGGCCATTGCGGCGACTTCGTCTCTCAGGGTTGCGACGCGTTCCTCGTCTGTCATGGCACTTTGCCCGAACGGCATGGGTGGAGAGACCGCTGCTGCATAGAGGGTAACTCGGCGTGTTGACCCAAGTCAAGAATTCCGCAGGCAGCCGCTGTGGACCCGCGTTCCGAGACAGGCTCTCAGGGGGCTCCTTGGTTTCAGGCGCGCCCCCGAGTTCGGCGGCCTGTCCCGGGGTCCGTGGGAATGAAGTGGCTGCAGTACGGTTGAAATTTCCTCTCGATCATGGGACCATACCATCAGGTCAGAGCAAATGAGGAGGCGACATCATGAGGAAGCTGGGATGGGGAACATCGCTGAACTACGAGGGGGATCCGATCAAGAAGTACGATCGCTATCAACGGCTTCTGGATGAGATGGCGGGTGAACATCTGAACTATCTCAGCATATTCATGATACACTGGGGATACAATTACGCCGAGTCGGTGGGGGCAGCATGGCCGGTGCAGGAGCCAAGGTTTGCGCATTTCACCGACCCTCAATGCGTTAACGCAAATCCGGAGACTGAGTTCCTTCCTCGTCTGGTGACTGAAGCGCATGCTCGCGGCATCGAGGTGGACTTGGCCTTTAGCCAGCACGGTGGCAACATGATGCCGATGTTGCCGGACGCCGGGCAGACTGATCGTGAGGGGACTGTCCAGCCCATTCCCTGCCCCGCCTACGAGGGGTTCGCAGAGCTGAACGCGGCGCTGGCGGGTGATATGTTGAACCGGTACGGGCGCGCGGAACTTGGGGATGCGTGTGTGGACGGCTACTACGGCGAGGGACCGACATTCCACCAGCCATGGTTTTATAGTCGCAGAAGCAAAGAACGGTTCCTTGAGCAGTACGGCAAGGATCTGGGATCGGTTCCCGAGCTGGAGCAATGGAAGTGGGCCCAGGAACTCGTGCGCGATCATCTCAGGACGATCTGCTCGACTATTGAGCGGATCAACCCGAATCTCCGCCGAGGACAGCATTGCTGGGAAGTCTCCGAAGTCAACAAAAGGGGGCATGGCCCGCATGTGTATGTGGCCGCCGGGATTCAACATGCTATTCCAGGTTGGCATTCGCTCGACCCGGCTGAGATGAGAGCCCGGATGGACCTCCACGCTGAACGCATGCCGTCAACCGTCCACATAAGCTGTCGGGCCAAGCCGCCGATGAACTACGCCGTTCCTGGTGTGGGCCCCGAAGATATCGCGATGACGGCCAGGGAAATGATCTCATACATCCGTTCCCGTTCGTATCCGGAAGACCACATCGGCGTGATCTACTTCAGTGCCGAGAACGTAGTTCCGGAGAATCGCAAGGCGGTGTACGCGGCGCTTCGTAGCATCAGGAGTGAGTGTGGATAAGGGGCCATGGGTGACTGTTCGCCCATCTGTGGGTGAGTGGGGCGGACGTGGGGAGCATCAACGCCATCCGGCGGTTCCTGAAGCACCGTGTGGCCCTTTGAAGGGTGGGATGTTTCGGCTATAATGTCAGCGTTGACAGTAGGGTGAGAAGAACGCGATTTGGAGGTCGTGGAAGCGATGATCGAGGGACAGATGAAGTGCCCCACCTGCGGCGCCAACGTCACGCTCGGCACATTGATGTGTCCCAACTGTGGCGTCAATATCCGGACCGGCGAAACCTACGACGCCAGAGTCAAACGGGCAAAGCCAAAGGATCTCCATCTGGAACGCTTTCACCAGGGCGTTTACATTGGTGTGATCACAGTATTCGCGCTGGTGATGCTGGGGGGCTTCCTGTACCAACGTCGGGTGGAGAATGTTATCAGACTCAGGCCTGACATGTATGCCGGGTATGTGAGCTGGTGTGACGCGCTTGATTCGCTCATCGCTATGGGGAAGACAAAGGAGGCGGTTGAGAAGGGGCAAGGGCTTGTGTCGGCACTGAGCATGGAGGACCGTAGGATCGAGATTGAGGTTGCGCCCACCACACAGGAGAGAGGGATGCCGGGCAGAATCAGCAATGCCGTTCGCCGGGCTGAGAAATCGCTGTTGCGCAATCTCGCCAAGAAGGCAGAGCACAAACTGGCTCAGGCATCGTAGGGGTGCTTGAAGACGACCGGGCGGTCCACGGATCTTTTGGGCGGAGCAACGCGGACGTGGCGGGTAATGTGACAGAGGTGACGGATAAGGATTTTGGGACGGTCGTGCTGCAGTCCGACATCCCGGTCATGGTGGATTTCTGGGCGCCGTGGTGCGGGCCTTGCAGGATGGTTTCGCCAGTTCTTGAAGAGCTGGCGCGTGAAAACGCCGGCAAGGTAAAAGTCTGCAAGATAAATGTTGACGAGAATGCGGAAACCGCCGGCAAGTTCGGCATAAGCGCCATCCCGTCTGTGTTCCTGTTCACGGGCGGCCGGGAGTTAACCGACAAGCGGCTTGTGGGGGTCCGGCCAAAACAGGCATATCAAGCCGTGATAGACGAGGTCTCCGGCAGCGGGTAGGCTTGCCTGGGCGGCGCCTGTGAGAAGCCTCTTCTGCTGCCAGGCCGTATGATTGTCCCTCGCTTCCACGCTGCGGTCCGGGCAACGCTGTCTCCCGTCATCGCCACTGCATCATCGAGCGAATGCCCGGGGACGTCAGGAAGCTCCACGCGGACGCGCCCGGCGGCTGGGGGTGCAAGAGCGGCGAGGCGGGTTTCGGCGTCCAGACGAGAGTAGCGGCCCTACGGCCGCGGCGGGTTAATCGGTCTCGGATTCCGCATCCTCGGCTTGGTCGGAGATCGATATCTTCGGAGCGACCTCCTCCTCGCGCCTGGCAGGTTTCTCCTTTTCGACCAGCTCGAAGATGACCTGCGCGGCGTTGTCGCCGAGGCGATTGCCGATGAGCCTGATAGTCCGGCTCTGTCCGCCGATCTCGTAGTTGAGCACGGGGATCTCATCAAGTGTCTCGCCGACGTGGACGCCAAGCCGGCTGCCGCTGAGCCTGATTATCCGGGTGAAGCCGCCGTCCCGTTCTGCATAGCGTTCCGCCAATGATTCCTGTTCGCGCCATTCCCCCTCGCCGAACAGCCTCTGCACAAGGGCATCGTCCTGCAGCTTGCTGCGGACCAACCGATAGTAATGCAGATACTTGGCCCTGTCAGCTTTATTGTCAGTGTTCTTGAAGGGCTGTGCCCGTCTGGCCAGGTTGATGAGGCGCTCGACGAACGGCCGGGCCTCCTTGGCCTTGGCGGGCGTGGTGATGATGCGTTCGTGCTGTAGTATCGCCTTGGCCAGATTCCTGCGGAGTGCCTGGCGGTGTGCGGCCGTACGACTGAGTTTTCGTCCTCGTTTTCTGTGTCTCATAGCCGTGCGGAGAGTGTTCGTCCAGCAGCGATCGAAAGGTGATTGAGAATGCGTCGGGTGCTATTCCTCGGGAGCGAGAAGGCCGATCTCGAGTCCATGCTCGGCGAGGCTGTCCCGGAGACCTTCCAGGGTCCTCTTGCCGAAGTTGGGTATTGCCAGCAGGTCTTCTTCGGTAAGTTCAAGCAGTTGTCCGACGGTCTTGATGCCCTCGCTGTCCAGGCAGTTCAAGGCGCGGATGCCGAGGTCCAGGGCCTTGACGGGCATGGAAAGGGTGGACTCGGTGACCTGTGGTCTCGCAAGGTCCTTGATGGGAGCGAGCGGCTCCGGCTCCTCTTGCGGCAGCAGACGTCCGACCTCGAAGTACTCCACAAACGGATTCAGGTGCTTCCTGAGAATCTTCGAGGCTTCCACAAGCGCCATCTCCGGCTCGACCGCCCCGTTGGTCCATATCTTGAGGATAAGGCGGTCGTAGTTTGTCCTGCGCCCTACGCGCGTGTTCTCCACGGTGTAGGCGACGCGTTGGACGGGAGAGAACAGGGCGTCGACGGGGATGACGCCGATGCTCTTGGGGAGCCCCTCGTGCTCCTCGGCAGGCAGGTATCCGCGGCCCTTTCTCACAATCATCTCGCAGACGAACTCAACTTCGTCCGTGAGCGTGGCGATCTTGTGATCCGGATTTGTGATCTCAACATCCGGGTCCGGGCCAATGTCAGCGGCTGTGACGTCGCCTACCTTCTTGACGTCGATCTTGAGCGTGCGTTCCGAGTCGGGATGAAGCTTCAGAACGAGTTCCTTGACGTTGAGCACTATCTCGGCTACGTCCTCGTGGATGCCGGTCAGGGCGCTGAATTCCTGCTGGGCGCCCTTTATCTTCACTGCAACAACCGCCGCTCCTTCCAGGGAGGAAAGCATGACACGCCGGAGGCTGTTGCCGATGGTGTGTCCGTAGCCCCGTTCGAAGGGCTCTACAATGAACTCGCCGTACCGGTCGGTTAGGGTTTCCTGAACGGCTTTCACCTGGAGCGGAAGCTCCAAACCGCGCCATCTGACTCTCGCGGGCATCTATGCATCTCCAATGGTATCGCTTTAGGTAATCGCCCGGCCTACAAGCGGTGTCTATCGGGAGCAGAGCTCAACAATGAGCTCTTCGTCCACGTCAACACTGATGTCTTCGCGCACCGGCATCCTGACGACGCGCGCGGTGAGGTCGGAATCGTTGACGCTGAGCCAGGCCGGCTCAGGGTGTCCCTGCGCCTCGCGGTTCGCGCGAGCCTGATCCAGCACGTTGTCCCTTGGCGTCGGCCGCACCACGTCGCCTTCTTTCACAAGGTAGCTTGGGATGTCAACCTTGCGACCGTTGACCTCGATGTGCCTATGACTAACCATCTGGCGGGCCTGCGCGCGCGACATGCCTAGTCCGGCCGTCTTCACGACGTTGTCCAACCTTCTCTCCAGCAAGGCCAGCAGGTTCTCACCCGTATTGCCCGCCTGTCTGCCGGCTTCCAGGAAGTACAGTCGGAATTGCGTCTCAGCCACGCCGTAGAAACGCTTGCACTTTTGCTTTTCCCTGAGACGAATCCCATAGGGGGACGGTCGGCCCCGCCTACGCGCACCGCGCGTTCCCGGCGGTTTGCTGCCCTTGTCTATGGGGCACTTGGCAGTCTCACAGCGGGCGCCTTTGAGGAACAGCTTCAGTCCCTCTCGCCTGCACCGCCTGCATTTCGGGCCTGTGTATCTCGACACGTGTAACCTTACTCTCCGGAATTCGCGTGATGTATGACCGCTTCAAAACCATTGCCGCCAGGCTACCGCCCCTCAGATCCGGCGGCGCTTGGGCGGGCGGCAGCCGTTGTGGGGCAGGGGGGTGACGTCCTCGATCGAGTGAACGATAAGCCCTACGCTCTCCAACGCGCTGATGGCGGACTCCCGCCCGGAGCCCGGGCCCTTCACCTTCACGTCGACCTCCCTGATGCCCATCTTCTTGGCCTTCGCGCCGGCACGCTCGCCTGCACGCTGCGCGGCGAACGGGGTGCTCTTGCGCGTGCTGCTGAAGCCGCACGAACCGGCAGACTCCCAACACAGCACATCCCCGTTCAGGTCGGTAATCGTGACCTTCGTGTTGTTGAACGTGGCTTGGACGTGCGCTATGGCACGTGATCCCGTGCGCCTACTCCTGGCTTTGGTCTTAGCCATGCTCTATAGGTCTCCTCCGTAGCTCAGTCCACGACGGCGCCGGGACCTTGCGTCTTGTCTCCTTGAGTTCCACTGATCACATGCGGACAGTATGATTCTATCTTGGGCCGGACCTGGAAGAAATCCCTCAGCATCCTGTATTCCCGGTCGCGTCCTGTCTTGCCCTGTCTCTTAACCTTTCGGGCGCAGATGCACAGGTTCTTCGGCGTAAGCCTCGGTGAACCGATCTCGTCCATCTCGACATGATAGCCCGCGCTGCGCAGGAACTGCGCCCTGAGCGCGTCGGTCAGCAAGTTTGCCAGCCGATACCTCACGGGACCGAAATCCGTCATTGCCGTCAGGGCATGTCCGGACTTGATCTGGCCGCGGATCTGGTTCTGACAGCACGGAACAGCGAGAATCAGAGGCGCGCCCAGCTCGATGCCCTTGGCTAATGCTTCGTCCGTCGCCGTATCACAGGCGTGAAGCGCCACAACAAGATCGAATCTTCGATCGGTCCTTAGCTGTGCAATGCGGCTGCATACGAATTCCGCATTTTCAAGCCCAAGGGCCTCAGCCAGCGTGTGACACCTCTCTATCAACACCGGATTCGAATCTACGCCCAGGAGCGTCGCGCTCTTACCCTCGAGTTCGCGCAGCAGCAAGACCAGCGCAAATCCCAGGTAGCTCTTGCCGCACGAGCACTCCAGTATTCTAATACAACTCGCTTGCGCCGGAAGGCTCCGAACGTAACGCAGGATGATGGCGCAGAATCCGGCGACCTCTTCAAGCTTGCTGGACTTCCTCTCGTCGCTCTGGCCGGCAGGTCCAAGAAGGTCCATCTTGCGAAGGGCCTCAGCCCTGCCACGTAGATAATCTAGAACTTCCTTTCGGTCCACCTTGCGGTTTCGAAAACATGCATCGTGGGCGTTGCGACCTGCCGCCTCGGCCCTGCGGGCCTATCAGGAGCGACTTATGTCCTTGACTCCCTTCTTCCCGGCGACCGTACGTTTCTTGCCCTTTCGGGTCCGCGCGTTGGTACGAGTCCTCTGGCCGCGGACAGGCAGACCACGGCGGTGACGCATGCCGCGGTAGGAATCTATCTTTCGCAGCCTGTTGATGTTGGCCGATTCGAGACGTCTGAGCTCACCCTCGATGACGAAGTTCTTATCTATATACGAGCCGATTCGGCTCAGATCATCTTCCGTCAGCTCGTGTGCGCGCAGGTTTTCGTCAATGCTAAGCACGTTGCAGATCTGTTCCGCTGCCGTGCGCCCGATGCCGTAAAGGTACGTCAGGGAAACAACCAAGTGCTTGTTACCGGGGATGTCAACGCCAGCAATGCGTGGCATTTGCTGTCGCCTCCCTTCCTTGTCTCGGTTCAGACCGGCGTGGCCGGATTCACCCTTGGCGCTGCTTGTGGCGCGGGTTGCGGCAAATAACCCTCACCACGCCTTCGCGGCGCACAATCTTGCACTCCTCACATATCCTCTTGACTGATGCACGAACCTTCATCTTGGCAGATCCCGGCACCCCCGCCGTTGAACGCCCAACAGGTCGTCTCTACAGGCGGTAAACGATGCGCGCCTTGCTAAGGTCGTACGGGGACATCTCTATCGTCACAGCATCCCCCGGAAGAATACGTATGAAATGCATCCGCATCCTACCGGCAACATGGGCCAGCACCTCATGCCCGTCCTCCAGTTCCACCCGGAACATGGCGTTGGGCAGGGCTTCCTTCACCTTCGCCTGGACCCTTATGGCTTCCTCTTTTGGCATAAATCCGACCAGTGCGGCATTATATCACGCATTCGCCTGCCGGGCAAGTGCCTTAGGGCATGGTCAGTATTAACGGTCCTTCGCGATCCACAGCCACGGTATGCTCGAAGTGGGCCGACAGTTTGCGGTCCTTCGTCACGACCGTCCACCCGTCACTGAGCACCTCAATCTGGTGCTTGCCGGCGTTGACCATGGGCTCGATGGCGATGGTCGCGCCGCGGGGCAGCGTGGGGCAGCTTCTCTCTGACGCGGGGGTCACGAAGTTGGGGACCTGGGGCTCCTCATGGAGCGCCGTGCCGATGCCGTGCCCCGTATATTGCCTCACCACGCTGAACCCTGCCGACACGGCCACCTGCTCTATGGCCCGCGAGACTTCCACCAGCCGAACCCCGGCCCGAACGACTTCCAGGGCGGCCCGCAGGGCCTCCTCCGTGACGCTTATCAGCCGTCTTGCCTCGGGGCTGCAGTGACCGATCTCGGTCGTGATGGCTGCGTCGGCGGCGTAGCCGTCGAAAAACACTCCAACGTCCGTGCTCAGCAGGTCGCCGTCCTTCAACTGCACGGGCCCCGGGATTCCATGCACGACCTGCTCATTAATGCTGGTGCATATGGACGCCGGGAAGCCCCTGTAGCCCTTGAAGGCGGCTCGAGCGCCGCGCCGCTGGATCAGCTCGTCCACCATGCTGTTAAGGCTCTCGGTTGTCACTGACGGTTGCGCATGCTCCCTGACCAGTTCAAGGGCTTCCGCCACGATCCTTCCGGCCTGGCGCATCTTCGAGAGCTCGGCGGGCGTCTTTGTAGTAATGCGCGCCACCAGGAATCCTCCGGAGACCCGAGCCAGGACCCGCCCAGAAGCGGCGTGGGACACTTGCCGCCCTAATGCCTGCTTCCCTCACAGAGCGTCCTCAGCACTCTCCGTATGCTCTCACTGACACTGTCGGGGTCGAGCGAGGCGTCGACTCTGCGCAAGAGCCCCCTATGTTCGTAGTAAGGCATCAGAGGCTCTGTTTTTGCGGCGTATTCGGCCAAGCGTGTCCTGACTACCTTCTCGCTACTGTCGGTGCGGGCGACCAGACCTGCCCCGCACTTGTCGCAGACATCGTCGCGGCGGGGGGGCATGAAAAGCCGGTGATAGTTCGCCCCGCAACCAGTGCATACGAGCCTGCCAGTCAGCCGCCGGACGGCCTCTTCCACAGGCAACTCGAAGCACAGCACTCCGTCGAGGGCCTCGCCCCGCTCCTGCAGCATCCGGTCCAAAGCTTGCGCCTGAGGGAGAGTGCGGGGGTAGCCATCCAGGATGTAATCCCGCACCCTGTCAAGGACCACCTCTAGGACGATTCGCGAAGTCAGTTCGTCCGGGACCAGCCTGCCCGCATCAAGGTAGGAGCGGACGGTCTGACCGAGTTCGGAACCGGCCGCTGCCGCTTTGCGGAAGATCTCTCCCGTTGAAGCATGCTCAAGCGCGAACTCGGCAGCCATTCGCGCCGCCTGTGTGCCCTTGCCCGCACCCGGGGGCCCCAAGAACACGAGCTTCAAGACGGGGTTTTCCTTTCGCTGCAAGTGCAGACCCAAGGCGTGCGGGACGGCACGCTCAGCGCCGTCGTCGTAGCCTCCGCCGGCCGCTTGCGCCGGCGGCAAAGCCTTCGTAGCGCCGCATCTCCAGGTGGTCGTTGATCTTGGTCACCAGGTCCAAAGCCACGCCAACGACTATCAGGATGCTGGTCCCGCCGTAGAAGCCGGCGACTGTCAGGTCGACGTTCATGATCCACGCGATGGAGATGGGCATAAGTGCGATTATCACCAGAAAGAAGCTGCCTGCCAGCGTGACCCTGTTAACGATGCTTTCCAGGTAGTCTGAGGTCCGCTTGCCGGGTCTTATGCCGGGGATGAAGCTTCCGTTGTCTTTCAGGTTCTCGCTTACATCTTTCGGGTTGAATGTTATGGCAGTCCAGAAGTAGCAGAAGAAGAATATCAGCAGCCCGTTCAGGAACACGTAGCTAAACGGCAGAGTACCTCCGCTCGGGAGCAGCGCGCCCTGGACACCGTTGAACAGCTTGTACCAGAGGCTGTCAGGGCTGAGGGCATGGGCGGCGGCGGCGGCGATCGTGGCAGGGAACTGCAGCAGGCAGCTGGCGAAGATGAGGGGCATCACTCCGGCCATGTTGACCCGCAGGGGGAGATAGAGTTTCTGCCCCCCATACACCCTCGGTCCGCGGACGTGCTTTGCGTGCTGGACAGGGATCCTTCTCTCGCCTCGGGTTATATAGATGATGGCAACCACCACGGTCACGAAGAGCGCTACAAGCGCGGCTATCTTCAGCACGGCGCTTTGCTGGCTCTCATCGAGCGCTATGCCGTGGCCGAGATTCCATATGGCCGACGGCAGCCTGTCAAGGATGTTCACCATAATGATTATCGATATCCCGTTGCCGATGCCGTGCTCGTCGATCTGCTCTCCAATCCACATCAGGAACATCGTGCCCACCATGAGCAGGAAGCCGTTGGATAGTGAAAACCACAGCGACGCCAGCAACGACTGAGAGACAACGCTGGGGACGACGCCAAACACATACAGCCCCCTGACCACCAAGGCTCCCTGGAACATACAGATGAAGACCGTGGCGATCCTTGTGTACTGGTTCAATTTCTTGTATCCAGCCTCGCCCTCTTTTCTCAGGCTTTCAAGACTGGGCACGACGGTGGCGAGAAGCTGGAATATGATTGACGCGCTGATGTAAGGCATGACGCCGAGCCCGAAGATGGCTCCTCTGCCCAGCGCGCCGCCGGAGAACATGTTGACCCACATCAGTATGCCGCCCAGCCCTGTGGAGCCCGTGGACTTGGCGATTCTGCCCAGGCTCTCTACGTCTATGCCGGGGACGGGGATGTAGCACCCGATTCGGCACACGGCAATCAGGCCCACGGTGATGGCAAGCCTGCGTCTCAGGTCGCGAATTCGCCAGATGTTGGCGATCTGTTCTACGAGAGCCATCTAGCTACCTCTGTGATCGCGCAGCGTCGCCGCTATTTCCCTTCGCCTTCCTGTCGCGGAGGACGGGGGTGCATTTTGGCCCGCACCGGCTTTCTCGGGGGCGGGATCAGCTCCACGGTTCCGCCGACGGCTTGGATCTTGTCGCGTGCAGAGCGGCTGAACGCGTTGGCGCGAACGGCAAGCGATCGGTCCAGCTCGCCGCTCCCCAGGATCTTGATACCGTCGGCTGCGATCTGGCTCACGACCCCGCTTTCCCTGAGCGTTTCCGCGTTGACCTGAGTGTTGGCTGGGAAGGAGGCAAACTGTCCCACGTTGACGATGGTATACAGTTTCTTGAACGGGGCGTTGGAAAAGCCCACCCTTGGCAGTCGGCGGAACAGCGGCATGTTGCCGCCGGTCATGTTACGCGAGCTCCATCCGCTGCGCGAGCGCGCCCCGTCGTTGCCGCGGCCGGATGTCTTGCCCTGGCCGCTGCCGTGGCCCCGTCCCACCCGCTTGCGTGATTTTCTCGGGTGGGTGAGCGCCTTTGCTTCTCCTATGTCCATTCTCTTGCGCTTCCGTTGCCTGGCTGTCTTTGTCTGCCGATCTTCTTAAGGCTGTTCAAGGAGCTACTGTTGTGCGTCGGATGCTTCTCCAACTGCCTCATGCGCCGCTGCAACCTGTTGACGGAACTGCGGATGCCTGAGCGACACCTTGACCTGACGCATCCGTTGCACATCTTCGACGGACCGGATCCCCTTCAGTGCACTCATGGCCGCCTTGGCGAGGTTTATGGGGTTGTTGTTGCCCAGTGACTTCGTCAGCACGTTGTGCACGCCTAGCACGTTCATGATTGCGCGGACGGCTCCGCCCGCCTTGACGCCGGTGCCCGGCGCAGCCGGCCTGATCAGGACCTTGGCTGCCTTGTACTCCCCCTGAATCTCGTGACACACCGTGTCGCCGATCAGGGGGATGGACACCATGTTGCGTTGGGCTTCTTTGTTGGCTTTTTCTATGGCCGTCGGCACGGCCCGCGCCTTGCCGTAACCCAGCCCCACCGTGCCATTCCCATCGCCCACGGCGACAAGGGCGCTGAAGCTCAACGTGCGCCCTCCTTTGGTGACCTTCGTGTGCACGCGGATGGCGAGCACCTCATCCAACAGCCCTGTCTCCTTGTTGCGATCCGCCATATGCTCTCCCTGGATCGAGTCGCTCTTACCTCTTGCGAATCCTGGGTGACAATCCGGTCTCCTAGAAACCCTCGGCGCCGGCCTCGGCAAACCGCTTCCTTGCCGCCTCGGCCAGGGCCTTCACGCGGCCGTGGAACCTGAAACCTCCTCGGTCGAATACAACCCTCGAAATGCCCATCTCGGTGCACTTGCGGCCGAGCAGATCGCCCACCAGGGTGGAGGCTTCGACCGTTCCGCCGTTGCCGATGCAGTCGCGCAACTCCTTGCTGAGCGTGGCCGCGCTTGTCAGTGTCCGGCCGGCGTAGTCGTCTATGACCTGGGCATATATGTGCTTGTCACTGCGAAAGACGCACAGTCGGGGCCGTTCCGCGGTGCCGATCACGCGCTTGCGAATCCGCCCGTGGCGCCTGCGCCTGAGTTCACCTTTTCTCTTGCCGCTTTTCATGCGCTCGTGTTCTCCGCGCCCGACTAGACGGTCAACAACCCTGTGCCTGTGTCACCATCACTCCGTGCCGGCAAACGCCTTGCCTTCCTTGCGCCTGACCTGTTCGCGGGCGTAACGAATGCCTTTGCCCTTGTACGGCTCGGGGGGGCGAGCGGCCCGGACTTCCGCCGCAAACTGGCCCACCTCCCTCTTGTCGATCCCCTTTATTACGAATCTTGCAGGGTTATCTTGCTGAGCGTTGTTCTGGGAGACCTCCACCTTGATGCCCTGGGGGATGTCGAAGACCACCTCGTGGCAGAACCCGACCTGGAGCACCAGCTTGGTGCCTTTCACGTTGACGCTGTAGGCCGTTCCGTAGAGCTCCATGGGCTTCTCGAAACCCTTGGAGGTTCCTTCCACCATATTGGCGACCAGGGTCCGGTACAACCCGTTCAACGACCGTGACCGCCGATCATCGTCGCTGCGGGCTATCGTGATCAGATGGTTCGGCTCGTCGTATTGCAGCTTCAACTCGCTGGGCATATCCAGTTCGAGCTGTCCCAGGGGACCTTTCACCTTGATATGGGAAGGTGTCGCAAAGATGGCCTCCACACCCGGGGGCACCAGGATGGGCTTGCTCATGTTCGACATCCGTCCACTTTCCCTTCCGTTACGTGCGCCCCGATTCGGGCGAGCGCCCTAGAACACAGAGCACAGCACCTCTCCGCCGGTGTTCAACTTGCGGCATTCTCGGTCGCTGAGTATGCCATGGCTCGTGGAGACCACCGATATGCCGAGTCCGTTGTGTATGTAAGGCAGATCCTTCACGGAACGGTGTATCCGCCTCCCCGGTTTTGAAACCCGATCGATCTCCTTGATTGCCCTCTCGCCAAGCGGCCCGTACCTAAGGTAGATCTTGAGCAGCCTGTGCGGGGGGTCGCCGGCCGTTCGGCAATCTTCGATGTACCCTTCCTTCTTCAGCACCTGCGCGATGCCCTCGTTTGTCTTGGATGCGGGCATTTCCACCGTCTTGTGCCCAGCCCCGAGGGCGTTGCGGATCCGAGTCAGCATGTCCGCAATCGGATCAGTCATCATCTGTTCTTACCTCTCGTGCCATGGTCATCTCTCATCTTGCCCGCAGCCCTCGCCGGCCCACGAGGCGCTCCGCCTTCACACTGCGTGACCCCACGGGCAGCGCTCTACCAGCTCGCCTTCTGCACACCGGGGATCAGCGCGCGCCTGGCCAGGTTGCGGAAGCAGATGCGACAGACGCGGAACTTCCTGAGGTAGCCACGCGGCCTGCCGCAGAGCTTACAGCGGTTTCTGGAGCGGCATGGGAACTTAGGTGTCCTCTCCGACTTTATTACCAACGCCTTCCGCGCCATCTGTTCTACCGTTTCTCCTCACCAGGTGCTTCTTCAGAACCTCCAGTTCCGCTTTCTTGCCGAAACGGCATCCCAAGCATCGTCAACAGCGCCAGAGCCCTGCTGTCGCTGCTGGCAGTCGTGCAGATTGTGATATCCATTCCATAGATGTGTTCCACCGCGTCGGGGTCGGCCTCAGGAAAAACGATGTGCTCGCGTATGCCGATGCTGTAGTTGCCGTGCCCGTCGAACGAGTCGGGCGAAAGGCCCCGGAAATCGCGGATTCGGGGCAGCACAATGCTTATGAGACGGTCCAGGAACTCGTACATCCTGGCGCCTCTCAGTGTCACCTTGCAGCCTATCGTGGCGCCGCTTCTCAGTTGAAAACCGGCCACGCTTCTGCGCGCGTGCGTCACCACCGGCCTCTGTCCGCTGACGACGCGGAGCACCGACTGAGCCTCTTCCAGGAACTTCTTGTCATCCTTGGCTCGGCCCACTCCGACGTTGAGCGCGATCTTCGCGAGGCGCGGTACACCCAGCGCATTGTCAATGCCCAGCACGCGCATCAGCTCGGGCGCGAGCTCATTGTAGAATCGCGCCTTCAGGCGTGGTTCGCGGGCGGTTGTCGCTTCGGTTTGAGTGTCTTCGCTCATCGTTTCATGTTACCGGCAAGGCAGACCCTTCGCCATGCTACTGTTGCCTCACGATCGGTCTGCCACACTTGATACACACTCGGTCCTTGGTACTGTCAGGGTTGACGGCCATGCGGGTGCGTACGGGTCGATCGTGGCGCTCACATGCCCGGTTCTGGCACAAGAGCATAACGTTGGAAACAGCAACCTGCGCTTCACGTTCGACCCGGCCTCCGCGCGGACGCTCCCGGCTTGGTTTGAGATGTCTCCAGACGAGATTGACGCCCTCGACCACGACCTTGTTCCCAGGAGGCATGATCCTTAACACCCGTCCTCGCTTGCCTTTTGAGTCGCCGGCTATGACTTCCACCTGGTCATTGCGTCGAATGTGCGCTTTGTTTCTCACGTTCATCCGTTGCGCGTGGCCCCGCTTATACCACCTCTGCTGCGAGGCTGACGATCCTCATGAAGTTCTTATGGCGCAGTTCCCTGGGTACGGCGCCGAATATGCGTGTCCCCCTCGGATTCCCGTCCGGCTGAAGGAGGACGATGGCGTTGCGATCAAAGCGCACGTAGCTTCCGTCGGCTCGTCGCACGGGGGCTTTAGTCCGCACCACAACACCTCGCACCACCTCTCCATGCTTCACGTCGCTGCCGGGCAAGACCCGCTGGACACTGCCCACGACTACGTCTCCCACATGTGCATACCTGCGCCCCGTGCCGCCGAGCACTTTGAAGCAACGCACTGTCCGGGCGCCCGTGTTGTCCGCAACTTCCAGCACCGTTTTTTCCATGATCATGATGAGCGCTCCCGATGACCGTGCGTTGCACGTTCCTTCCTATGCCTCGCCAGCTTGTTGTACGGCTTCGATCTCTTGAGCCTGCGCTCGCCGCACGATCCGCAGCAGCCTCCAGCACTTCGTCTTCGAGAGAGGACGTGACTCTTCGATCTCCACAAGGTCACCTGCCCTCGCCTCGTTGTGGCTGTCATGAGCCTTGAAGGTTGACCTTCGTCGGACGTACTTCCCGTAGCGGGGGTGACGCACCAGTCGTTCGACAACCACAGAGATTGTCTTGTCCATCTTGTCGCTCTTTACAATGCCCTGCGCTCTTCGTCTCATCTCGGTCTCGTTCCTGGCGGTAGGCCAGCTATTCGTCTTCTAAGGCGAGTGCGGCCTATCAGCCGGAATGCCCTCCAGTGCTTGAAGCAGCCTCCATCTCTCTAAGGACCGTCAGGATTCTGGCGATGTCTCGTCTCAACCGCTGCCGCTGCGAGGTATCCGGCTTTTCCTCCGCCTGCCACTGGAACTTGAGGTCGAACAGCGTCCTGCGGAGCTGGCGCAGTTCCTTGCGCAGATCATCCGGCTCCCGTCCTCTCACCTCTTTGGCCTTCATACCTTGATTCTCCGGTAGGCCATCTTGGTTCTCACCGGCATCTTGTGCGCAATCCGAGCGAGCGCCTCTTTCGCCATCTCCTCGGGGACACCGCTCAACTCATAGAGCATCGTTCCGGACTTGACCACGGCAACCCAGAAGGTAGGCTCACCCTTCCCTGTGCCCATCCGGGTTTCAGCAGGCTTGGTCGTTACACTCTTGTGCGGAAAGATCCGAATGATGAGCTTCCCCTCATCGCGCAGGTAATGGCCTGCGGCCACCCGGCCGGCTTCGATCTGCTGGGACGTGATCCAACTCTGGCCCAGTGCCTGCAGTCCGTATTCGCCGTAGGATACCTCGTTGCCGCGTGTCGCCTTGCCGCGCATCTTGCCGCGATGCGTCTTGCGGTACTTGACTCTCTTAGGCATTAGGGGCATTCTTCGCCTCCCACATCTTCTCGCCGGGGGCGAGCAGGCCGAGGTTTATCCAGGTCTTCACTCCGATGGTGCCGTACTTGGTTTGGGCTTCTGCGAAACCGTAATCCACCCTGGCCGTGAGCGTATGCAGGGGAATACTGCCGAGGATCTTCTTCTCCCTTCTTGCCAACTCCGATCCTCCCAGTCGGCCGGAGATCAGGATCTTCACTCCCTTGGCGCCCGCGTCCATTGTCATCTCGGCCGTCCGACGCAGCGTCTGGCGGAACGAAGACCGCCGCTTGAGCTGCTGAGCGACCTCCTCGGCCACAAGCTGCGCACTCAGTTCCGGCCGCTGTACCTCTTCCACGCTGACCTCGACCATGCGGCTCGTGAGCCCTTCCAACTCCGACTTGAGCTTGTCAACCTCGGCACCCTTACGACCGATCAGAAGCCCGGGCCTTGCGGCGAAGATGAAGACCACAAGCTTATCGCGCATTCTCTCAATCTCGATCTTCGGTATGCCCGCAAAGTGATAGTTGAGCTTGATAAACCTGCGGATCTTCTCGTCCTCGACCACATACTCTCCGAAGTGCTTCTTGTCGGCGTACCAGCGCGACCGCCAATCCTCCGTGATGCCGATCCTGAAAGAAGTGGGGCAGACCTTTTGTCCCATGTCTCCTCCGCCTTACCGGGTGTCGTCAAGCAGAATTCGGATGTGGCTGGTGCGGCTCCTGATCTCCGCCGCCTTTCCTCTAGCCCGCGGCCACCACTTGCGGCGCGTAGGACCTGGATCGACGTACGCTTCCTTGACCCAGAGGTTCTCCATGTCTGCCTCAAGACTCTGGTCCGCGTTCGCCATGGCCGATCGAAGAACCTTGTCTATCACATACGATGCTCTTTTGCTGGTCGCCCGAAGTATCCCCAGTGCATCGTTGACATGCTTGCCGCGAATCAAGTCTATTACGCTCCTCGCCTTCGAGGCAGAGATATCAGCGAACCTGTGCGTTGCCTTGAACTGCATCTCCGTTCTTCCCTGCGCTCAAAACCTTGCGATGCTCAGTCTTCCTCTGTTCGCCGCTCGCTGCGTGCTCTGCTGTGGCCCCTGAAGGTGCGCGTAGGGGCAAACTCTCCGAGCTTGTGCCCAACCATCTCTTCGGTCACAAAGACCCTGTCGAACCTTCTGCCGTTGTGCACCAGGAACACGTGTCCCACAAAATCGGGGACCAGGGTGCAAGCGCGGCACCACGTCTGCAGTGGCTCACGGCTGTCCGTCTCCTTCTGGCGGAGCACCTTCTTGAGCAGCTTAGAGTCAACGTAAGGGCCTTTTCTCAAGGACCGGCTCATCGCGCCCTATTTCCTCCTCTTGACGATCAACGAGTCGCTGTGTTTGTGGCGCTTTCGGGTCTTTCCTCCCTTGGCGAGCAGACCGGTACGCGAACAAGGATGCCGGCCGCCGTTCCTTCTTGATTTCCCGCCCCCCATGGGGTGGGCGACGGGGTTCATCGCCACGCCCCTCACCTTGGGGCGCCTGCCCAGCCACCGGTTGCGACCTGCCTTGCCGAGCTTGATGCTTTCGTGTTCCACATTGCTGACGCGCCCGATGGTGGCCCGGCATGTGCCGAGGACGCGGCGCACCTCGCCGCTGGGGAGGATCAGGTGCACGTACTTGCCTTCCCGTGCGCTCACCTGCGCCGAGGAACCCGCGCTGCGCACAAGCCGGCCGCCTGTGCCAGGCGTGAGTTCCACGTTGTGGACCGACAACCCCACAGGTATGTGTCCCATCTGCATGCAGTTGCCCGTCTTCGGCTCGACTCTCTCCCCGCTGCGCAGCGTGTTGCCCACGCTCAACTCCGATGGTGCCACGATGTAGCGTTTCTCGCCGTCGGCGTACTCCAGCAATGCGATGCGCGCGCTCCGGTTCGGATCGTACTCAATGCTCCGAACCGTGGCGTCCATGTCATCCTTGTCCCTGCGGAAGTCGATTACGCGGTAGCGTTGCTTGTGACCCCCGCCGCGGTGTCGAGCCGTCAACCTGCCCAGGTTGTTGCGCCCGCCCGTGCTCTTCGCCGGCCGCAGCAGGGACTTCTCAGGCCTCACGGGCGTGAGTTCGGACATGTCGCTGACGGAGGCATTTCTGCGGCCCGGCGACGTCGGTTTGTATGCGATTATTGCCACTTTTCATACTCCTTGCATCTATCTCGGCTTCCGGCCGCCGCGTCATCCTAATAGCCGATGTCTATGGTGTCACCCGGCCTAAGCTTGACGATGGCCTTCTTCCAGTCAGCGGTCTTCCCACGGACCCGACCCCAACGACGCACCTTGCCCCTCACCCACGTTGTGTTGACGGAGCGCACTCTGACTCCGGGGAACAGCTCCTCGATTGCGCGGCGCACGTGATTCTTGGTCGCTCGCCGCGCCACCTCGAAGTGGTACTGGTTGTTCGCCCGGATATCATCCACACTCTTCTCAGTGTGCAGGGGCCTTCGGATGACGTCGTGGCTGTCCATCTTCACTTACTTCCCGCAGAAGGGCTTTCCTCGCTCGCAGTTGCAGTCTCAGCACTCCGCACGTCCTCGAGTATTACCTGGCCGAACGACTCCCTGGTGAAGATGACCTCGCGCGCCCGGATCACCTCGTAGGCGTTAAGCTCCGATGTGGTCATGACCGCCGAACCGGCTATGTTTCTCGTGCAGCGCCACACCAGGGGGTCATGCCGCGGAAGGACGAGCAGGAATGTTCGCTGGACTCCCAGATTTCTGAGCATCTTCGCCATTTCGCTGGTCTTTGGCTGAGGCAGCTCCAGGTTATCCAGGATCTTCAACTCTCCTGCCTGCAGCTTTGCCAGGATAGCTGATGCCAGGGCCTTGCGACGCATCTTCTTGTTGATCTTCTTCGAGTGGTCGCGCGGCACAGGCCCGAACACCACGCCGCCTCCGACCCAGATGGGACTGCCGCGGCTGCCGGCGCGCGCCCTGCCAGTGTGCTTCTGACGCCAGGGCTTCTTGCCGGAGTAGCCAACCTCACCGCGGGTCTTCACTTTCGCAGTCCCGGCACGGCGATTGGCTTCATGCGTCACAATGGCCTGGCGAAGGACGTCTTTACTGACCGTGCCGCCCAGTGCGGATTCGGCGAGCTCCGTCTCCTCGACGAGATCGCCTCCCATGTTGTAGACCGGGACCTTCATCATACCTTCACTTGTTCTTCAAACGGGCCTTTCACTGTCGCCCGTGTGGTGTTTTTGCCTTCCGGACCAGAACGTAGGACCCCTGGCTGCCGGGCACAGCTCCCTTGACAAGCATCAGGTTCCTGTCCCGATCCAGCTTTATCACTCTCAGGTTGCGGATGGTGACCTGTGCGTTGCCCATGTGGCCGGGCATCCTTTTTCCCTTAACAACTCGGCCAGGGCTTGTGCTGGAACCAATCGAGCCTGGGCGCCGGTGGGTCTTCGACCCATGCGTGGCCGGCCCGCCGGCAAAGTGGTGTCTCTTGATGACGCCGGCAAAACCGCGGCCCTTGCTCTTTGAACTCACGTCAACGAGGGAAGTGCCCTCGAATACGTCAACTCCTATGGTCTGGCCCGGCTTGAGTTCCGCGTTACCATCGGGTTCCACGTCGCGCAGGACCTTCAGAGGGGCGACGCCAGCCTTTGCAAAGTGTCCCAGCAGGGGCGCGGGGGTGTTCTTCTTCTTGCGCTCGTCGAATCCGATCTGAACCGCCCGGCAAGCGCCAGTACTGTCAGTCTTCAGTTGCACCACAGAGCAAGGACCCACTTTCAACACGGTGACCGGAACCAGGTTCCCCGCCTCGTCGAAGAGCTGCGTCATGCCTATCTTCTTGCCCAGCACAGCCTTAACCATGTTCATCCCGTTCCGCTTTGTACTTACGGCCTTCTCCACGGGCGCTGCGAACGGTGCAATCCACCGGCAGTGACATCTCACCGCAGTCCGGAGGGAAAGACGCATTGAGGCATGCGTCTCGGGGGATGCTCGCTTGAGGTATACGTGAACCGCGCTACTGCCGACGACCCGCCCGCGGATCCTGCAAGAGCCGGCTGGCCACCGTCAGACGCTTCGCACCACCTCGCGGGGCCGACCGGCAGCAGCACTGCCGCCCATGAGCGCCCGTGTAGGCAAAGGGCCCATACAATCCCCGCTCCGCCCCATTCCTTATACCTTGATCTTGATCTCGACGCCAGCCGGGATCTTCAAGTTGTTCAGGGCATCTACCGTGGGGATCGTCGGGTCAATAATGTCAATCAACCTTTTGTGCGTTCTAATCTCGAACTGCTCGCGCGACTTCTTGTCGATATGGGGCGATCTCAAGACGGTGTAGCGCTCGATACGGGTAGGCAGTGGAACCGGACCGCTGACCTTGGCGCCGGTGCGAGTTGCAGCATCAACGATCTGTTTCGCCGACAGGTCGAGAATCCTGTGGTCGTACGCCTCCATTCTAATGCGTATCCTCTGATCCACCGCATCCGTTCCCCAAAACGCTAACTATCAACACTTAATACCTTTGCGATATACAGCAAAGCTTGGCCATTATAACAGAAGGGCAGGCAATGTCAAGCGACCGCCTTCACGCCGTGAACCATGCGGTGCCCATGCCCTTCTCATGCCCCCCAGGCCGGCCGTCTTCGCCATCCCGACCATCACATGGCGAAGATCTTGTCCATCGCCTTGGAGGCCTTCTTCAGCCCCTTTGAGTCGAGCCCAAAGAATTCCGCCACGCACGGCCCGTCGTAGCCGACTTCACGCAGTGCCTTCATCACCTCCGGGTAGTTCACGTCCCCCTCCAGCAGGTCGCAGAACCCGGATATGGTGCCCACTTCGCGCTTGAAGTCCTTGAAGTGCACGCAGCCGATCCGCTTTCCCAGAATGCGCACCCAGTCCTCCGCGTAGCCTGAGACGATCATGTTTCCTACGTCCAGATACGCGCCCACCCACTCCGTAGCGAAGCCGTCAATGAAGTCCCTCATCTCCAGCGGTGAGAGAAGCACCTTGTTCCACACGTTCTCGATGCCAATCACCACGCCCGACTCCTCGGCAACCGGGACCGCTGCGGGAATGGCCGCCCGCATGTTCTCATAGGCTACGTCGTACGGGACGTGTTCCGTCCCTTTAGCGTTGAAAGACGAGACCATTCCCGGCACAACCAACACGCAATCGATGCCCAGCCAACCGCCGATGCGCAAGCACCGCTTGAGTATCTCCACGGCCTTGTGTCTGACCTCGGGGTCGGGGGAAGACATCGGGAACTGCCAGCCCAGTCCGCTTGCCAGGCTCGAGATCTTGATGCTTTCTTTCCCGGCCGTTCGTGCTATCTCGGCGCACGTCGCCTCGTCGGAATCGGGCGTGAGGAACCCGGAGGCCCCCACGGCGAGCTCGACGGCGTCGAATCCATGCGCCTTAACCTCGGCGCAGAGCGCCTGGATCGGCCGTTTGTCAAAGTCTTTCAGTGCCCAGCAGCTAATGGCCTTCAACACGACAATCGTCCCTTCTCGACAGGAAGGTCGGGTCGCAATCGGACGTCACATCCGCGTGTGGAACGCCCGCCCCAGCACCGCAATGCCCTCCCGCCAGACGCGAGAGTCCTTGCCGTTTCCGAGGCACCGACAAAGGGCGCCCCATCTACTCGAAGTGCGGCTCCTCGACTGCCTTAGGAGGAGTCGACTCCGGGGCAGGCTATTGAGGCGGCGCTACGGGGGCCGGCCTGGCGTATCCCTCCAGCACGCCCAGCAGATCATCCGGAGCCATCCCAGAGACGCCGAGTGCCTCCGCGGCGGCGTCCTTGACTATCTGCACGTGGCTGTCCAAGGCGCCCTTGAGCATCTCAACGATGTTCGCTGGCAGCGCCTCGCCCGTGCGGCTTGCCACAGCCGCCATGGCGTGGCACGCGCTCGCCTTCAGTTCATCGGAGACAGCGTCGCCGGCAGCCAACTCCGCCAGAGGAGCCAGTGCCATTGCTGAGCCGAAACATGTCAGATTCTGCACGGCGGCCATTTGCACCGGTTCGCCGTATCCACTGAGCGCGGCCAGGAGGGCCGGCTCAAGCATCGCCAGGGGGTACTGGGTCTTCTTCGGATCCACGCCCTGCACAGCCTGAGCGGCCAGAAGCACGACGTTGCCTCTCTCGGCTGCAGCGGGTGTGATCCTTTGACTTGTAGCTTCCTCCAGGATGGGCAGGAGCTTCGCTTCCCTGATGTCCAGCGGGCTCAACACGCCTGCAATGCCATCGTATTTGCTGACGTCGGCGGCCTCCATCTCAGCGTCGACCACCACGTAGAGTGGAACGGCCTTGGTCCTTGCGTCCTCCTTCAGCTTCTCCAGAACGCTGCGGAATACCTCTTGAGGGACGTTGCCTGTCAGGAACACGACGTCAACGCCAGGCTGAAGGTTAAGGTATTCGGTGATCGAGCCCGGCGCAGCCAGACATTCGCTGGTTGCGAACTCATGGTCGTTCAGGACCACACTCAGCCTGTTGCGGAGCTGAAAATCATTGAACACCAACATGGCGTTCCTGCCCGCGGCATACCTCAACGCCGCGGACAAGATCTCCATCACCTTGACGGGCTCGCCCATGCTGCCGCTGGGGGAGCGCTTGACGATCTGAATGGCGGCGTGGTACCGCACGTCCTTGTCCAGTGCCGCCAGGGCTGCCAGCAGCCCTTCTGCGCCTTCGCCGGACTCCACTCCCGCCTTCTGGCCGAGAAGCTCGACCAGGATGAGAGCCGACTCGGCGTCCTTGAGTGCGAGGACGCGTTTGAGCGCCCCGCCGACTACGTTCGAGTCGCACAGGTGGCCGACGACAGACTGCCGCTCCTCAAGGTCGGCCACTCTCTTCTCGGCATCCGCCCGCATCTCTTCGCCGGCCCATCCCTCGACGGCGAACCTGACCAACTTGAGCTGGCGGGTAACGAGGGCCAGGAGCAAGCTCTTCAGGTCTGCGTCATCGGGGGCGAACTTGAGCGCCGCCAGGGCCATCTCAGCTCCGGTGCGCTGGTAGTAGAGCTGACTGGGCACGAGCTCGTAGGTGAGCATGTCCTGAAGCTCTTTAGCAGATGCATTCCATCTCCATATCGGCGTCCACTCGCCGAAAACGTAGCCGACAGAGGAGGCATCTTCCTCCAAGTACTTGGTGATCACATTCTTGTACTGCACGAGTGCAGAGGCGAGCTGTTCCGGCCCCGTCCCCGTCCCGGTGATGTTCTTCAGAGCGTCGCCCGCTGCTTCGGCCACGGGAGGAGATGTGCCGGGACTTTCCCAAAGCGCCACAAGAGCAGGCGCTGCGCGGGCATCGCCCAACTGGCCCAGCGCGCCGGCTATGCGCGTCTTAAGCACGTCGTCTTCTGTCGCCAAGGCTGCGATCAAGGGCAGGCACGCGTTTTTGTCCATGGCCGCCAGCGTTGAAATGGTGCGCGCAACTATGGACTGGTTCTCAGGTCCCTTGGCGGTCAGGAACTGGAGGAGGTACGGAACTGCATACTGCCCGTGGCCGATAAGACGCTCCCGCGCGTCAAGATAGACTTTCAGATCGACGTTCTGGAAGTCCGCCAGCAGCGCCTGAACGTCTGCTATCTCTCGCCTCTCGTGGCGGGCGCCTGTCGTCATCATCTGCAGAATGCCCCCCGCGGCCTTGGCGAGGCCCTCGTCCTCCTGCTCGGTCTGCATCTTCACAAACAGGCCGATTTCCGCCTGGTTCAGCATCTCCAGTGCCACGCGGGAACTCGGCTTCATGGCCAGGATCTGCTCGAAGGTCTCTCTTGCCCTACCGAATTCGCCAGACCTGTAATACTCGATTCCCTTTTGGAAAAGGGCGAGCACCTCTTGATCTGTGGACTGCGCAGCTTTTGCCACTCCCGAGGCTTCTGGCGCTACCATTTCTTGGGCCGCACCCACGGGGAGAGAAACCGCCAGCACCGCGACCATTACCAGCGCGAGCGACAGCCGACACCAATATGCCTTGTTGTGCATCGCCAACTCCTTCGCCTTGACTGTGTGGTCCTCGAGAGATCCGCTCCAAAGTAAGCCTTGCCCGCCATTCATTGCCCGCCCGGGGGCTTAGCGCTGCTCGCAGATCCCTGCAGCGCTGCAGGCGGCAGGCTGGTCCGTTCTGCCGCTACCAAGTCCTCGTACGTCTCGCGTCGCCTGACCACCCTTGCCGTGCCGGCGTCCACCAGCACCTCCGCCGCGCGGGGGCGTCCGTTGTAGTTTGAACTCATCGTGAACCCATAGGCCCCCGCATCGAAAACTGCCAGCACGTCTTGCTGACCGACAGTGGGTAAGGGCCTGTGTTCGGCAAGGAAATCGCCGCTCTCGCATATGGGCCCGACCACGTCCACCGTTTCAGTCTCGAAACTGCTGTAGCACCGATCGTTTTGCCTCATCACCTCAGGCATTCCGTTCGGGCTCCTGGCCGGCCAAATGCGGTGGAACGCCCCATAGAGCGTCGGTCGTATCAGTTCGCTCATCCCTCCATCGCAAACGACGAACTTCTTCCCGTGCTCCGACTCTTTGCGGTACAGCACACGGACCAGCAGCACACCGCTGGGTCCCGAAATGTACCGGCCGGGCTCTATGATAACCTCGCATTTCAGCTTTTCAAGAAAACGTTCCACGGCCGAGGCATATTCCTCAGGGCCAGGCACCTCCTCGCCCGTATAGGAGATAGGGTAACCTCCCCCCATGTTCGCCGCGTCAATAGCGCAGCCACGCGAACGCAGTGCGCCTACAAGGTCCACTATCTTGACAAGAGCCTGCTCATAGGGCTCGGGGCTGTAGATCGGCCCTCCCAGATGCATGTGGATCCCTCGGATCTCTACATGATCCCAGCCGCGGACCTGTGCCACGAGCTCCAACGTGCCCGAGATGCTGATGCCGAACTTGTTTTGCTTGGTGCCGGTAGTTGTCTTCTCGTGAGTGTGGGGATTGACGTCAGGGTTGACGCGAATCGCCACGGACGCCTTTGATCCCAGCTCACGGGCAACCTCTTCGATCTGGCGCAGCTCACCTGGCGACTCGACGTTGAGCATGCGGACGCCGGACTGAAGCGCGTACCGGATCTCCGCAACGGTCTTCCCAACCCCTGCGTAAACCGTCTTTGACGGACTGCCGCCGGCCGAAAGGACGCGGTGCAATTCGCCGCCGCTCACCACGTCAAATCCGCTGCCGCAATCTGCAAGCAGGCGCAGCACCGACAGATTCCCCAGGGACTTGACTGAAAAGCAGACCAGGGCATTCCACTGCGCGAAGGCGTCACGTATCCGGCCGTATCGAGCTCGAAGCAAGTCCGCGCTATAGACGTAACACGGTGTGCCCACGCGCTCGGCGATTCCGGCCACTGACACGCCGTCGCAGCAGAGTTCGCCATCAATATAGTGAAAACCAAGCTCGGAATTCAAGGACGCCGCCCTCTCATAACGCTCCGGTATCGCTAAAGCATACAGTCTGGGGGGAAAAAGTCAACGTCGAGTAGGCCCAGCACGGCCGGGAGAGAGGCTCAGGAATCGCCCGTTGCACGTCGAAGGAACCACTACCTCTGTTGAAACAGCTTGATGGCGTCGCGCAGGTGGCGGACGGGCTGGGCCGAAATGGACACGTGGGAGGCGGCCGACGCATTGCCGGTGGGGATGAAGGCCCGTTTGAACCCAAGCTTCTGAGCTTCCTTCAGGCGCTTGTCTATGTGCCCGACGGCGCGCACCTCCCCAGCGAGGCCGACTTCGCCGATGGCCACGGCGTCGGCGGGAAACGCTACGTCTCGGCTGCTGGAGGCGATAGCAAGTGCCACGGGAAGATCGGCCGCCGGCTCCAGCACGCGTACGCCCCCCGCCACATTGACGAAAGCATCGCAGGCGGCGACGTTGAGCCCCGCGCGCCGTTCGAGCACGCACAACAGCATGCTGAAGCGGCGATAGTCTATCCCGCTTGCCTTCCTTTCGGGCGTGCCGTAAGCGCTGGGGGCGACCAGCGCCTGAATCTCCACCATGAGAGCCCGGTTGCCCTCGATGGTGGCGGTAACGACCGAGCCGCTCTCGCCGGCGTCGCGCTCTGCCAGGAAAAGCGCACTCGGATTCTGCACGTCGCGCAAGCCGTCTTCGGTCATCTCGAAGACGCCGATCTCGTTGACCGACCCGAAGCGGTTCTTGGCGGCCCGCAGGATGCGCATGGACTGGAAACCCTCGCTTTCGAAGTAAAGCACGGTATCCACCATATGCTCGAGCGCCTTCGGGCCGGCGATGGCTCCCTGTTTGGTGACGTGCCCGATCAAAAACAGCGCGCAGCCCAGTTGCTTGGCGAGTTGGATCAGCTCTGCGGCGCAGGCCTTTAACTGGCTCAGGCTGCCCATCGGCGAGTCGAGCTGGTCCGTGTGGACCATCTGGACCGAGTCGACGACGGCGACCTGAGGCTCCCGCGTGACGAGGAGCCCGCAGATGGCATCGAGCGAGGTCTCGGATGCGACGAGCACCGGCGATCCCGACAACGCAAGGCGGGCCGCACGGATCTTGATCTGGCTCAGCGATTCCTCACACGTGACGTAGAGGCAGCGCACGTCGTCGCCCGTAATCTGCCCTAGCGCCTGCAACATAATGGTCGACTTCCCGATACCCGGATCGCCGCCCAGAAGGACGGTGCTGCCGGGCAAGATGCCGCCGCCAAGCACCCGATCCAGCTCGGCAATACCGCTGCTGATGCGCCCATGGTGCTCCATCTGGATCTCGTCAAGCTTCACTGCGTGCCCCTCGGCGGTGGTCCCCAGCCGGTCCCTTGCTCCTCCGGGCTCCGGGATTACCTCTTCAAGCGTATCCCACTGGTCGCAGTTTGGGCAGCGGCCGCTCCAGCGGGCGAACGACGCCCCGCATTCCGAGCAGAGGTATGTCTTGTGTTGCTTTGCCACGAGCATCTTCCTTGTCGCTACTGCATTGGCCTTTCCGACCTAATCATCGCGCCGCCGCGAGTGCGCAGGACGGCATGGCGGCTCTTGAGACATCGGACAAGAAAGCTCGGCCGATGCCTGATTCTGCGCGTCAGGGGCGGTTCTTCTTCGCCTTCTTGATCTGGGCGTTTGCTATCTGATCTGCTTTTCTGTTGCTGCTGCGCGGGATGTACGTGGCGCCCCATCGTTCGAAACGGCCCAGAAGCTCAACGGCCCGCGCGTGGAGCTCGGCCAGCGCCGGGCTCTTGACCTTGTAGGCGCCCGTGATCTGACGGACCATCAACTCGCTGTCGGAGAGGACCTCTATTTCGCTGACCCCTAGCTCAATGGCGCGTGACAGGCCCTCGATCACGGCCTTGTACTCGGCAGCATTGTTTGTGGCGCGGCCGATGGGTGCTCCCCATGCGTGGAGTTCGGTCCCGTCCGGCGCGCACAGCACCATGCCGATCCCGGCAGGCCCCGGGTTGCCGCTGGCGGAGCCATCGCAGTAGAGACGCACCCGACGGGGGACGGGCCCTTGGGCACCGGTTTCTTCCTTCGGCGAGGCCGACGCGCAAGCGTCTTCAGGCTCCTGGTCCTCAGCCAAGCGACGGAAGGCTTCATCTACCTGCTCGCGCGACAGGTGGGGCGCGAGTTGATACAGCTTCTGCCAGTCAATGGACTGATAGACTAACCTGAGCAGTTCGCGCCTCTCCACGTGCTCGTCTCTCATTCGAGATGGTACTGCCGGGCGCCGAACGCGTAGGCGCCGGGGCTGGTGCCGTCGAAGATGTCCGGCGCAATACCGGTGCGACTTGCATACTCGAGTGCTATCTCTCGCACGGCGCCTTCGGCGCTGGAGTCGGCCAGGATGGCTACCGTGCCGCCGGAGCCTCCGCCGGTGACCTTGGCGCCGTACAGGCCGTATTCAGGCCCGCGCTCGCGCACGAGAGACACCAGCAGGTCCGTCTCCTCACAGCCCAGCCCGCAGTTCCAACTGTAAGAGCTGTGGCTGGCATACATGAGGCCGCCCGCTTCCACCAGCGCCGTGCGGTCGCCGCTCCGGGCGCGCTCCATGCACTCCATGAACGTCTCGACGCGGTAGTTCTCGAAGATCGGATGCTCCGCGCCCAGCCGCACATTGTAGGTTTTATCAGGGTTGACCCGGGTGACGGTGTCCGTCGTTTCGCCGTAGCGTTTGAGAAACTCACCTGCGCTGATGCTGTCCGGCAGCGCCCTGCGAAACTCGTCGCGGTAAGTGCGCGGCGAGATGTTGCACAGGTAGTGGTCCTTGTCGCCTATCCGCGTGCCCCGCTTGTCCAACTCCGTCACGATGATCTTGAGTCCCATGAACGCGCTGACGCGGGCCGTCGCGTAGGCGTCGCCGCCGATGCTGTGCCGGACGTGACTGCTTATTCCGAACACCCGTGCCTGCGGAGGCAACTCGCGCAGCCCAAGCACCTCACAGGGCTGACATCGCAGTGCGAGAAGCTTGCCTCCTTCGCCCAGGGCGCTGGTGACCTGATCCATGATGCCGCACGGAGCACCGACGATGCGGTTCTCGACAATCTGTGCCAGGGCCGCGAAACGTTCTCCCGGCACTTCGATTCCCAGTGCAGACAACAGCGCGAACATCGCGGCCACCTCGACTGCCGCGCTGCTGGCCACTCCGACGCCGACCGGGACGTCGCTCCACAGAAGGAAGTCTGCTCCGCCCTCGATCCGCGCTATGCCTTCCGTCTCCAGCACGACGGGGCCTCCCAGCACGTAGGCGGCCCAGGCGTTCTCTTGCTGTGAAGTGAGCAGTGCCCGGACCTCCTGGTAGCCGAGCGGCCGGTTGCCGCGGCGCAGTTCATCGAGCGGCACCTCGACTTCGCAGGGCCGCCCCTCCTCCTCGAGCAGGGCGCTCTTGACGCGCAAGAGGCGGTCCGGCCGCGGCTGGAACCCGACGACTGCGGCGCGGTCCAGCGTTCCCTCCAGGACCACCGAGCCGCTGTAGTCAGCAATGCCGCCCATCACGTCAATCCGGGCGGGCGCTCGTGCTGCCGTGATCGGAACCGAGGGACGGAAGAAACCCTGGCCCTTGTCACGGACGTAAGCCTCAAAGCCGGCCAGCCCTTCCCCTCGGCGGCGCTCGCGACAAGCCACAGGCTCAGGGCAGGCACAGCCATGGTCGTCGACATCAGGTCCAACCAGGTTCATCAATCTTGTTCCCTGCGTGGGTGACGCCGTGCTTCTGCTCAGCCGTCAAGCATACCACGTTCAGCGAAGCTGTAGTAGCTGTCTCTGCCGATGATGAGGTGGTCCAGGACTCGGATGCCAAGCAAGCTGCCCGCCCCGCACAGCCTGCGCGTGAGCTGCACGTCCTGCGCGCTCGGTTCGGGGCTGCCGCTCGGATGATTGTGGACGAAGATGACGGCCGCTGCGCTCTCCGTGACGGCGCTCTTGAATACTTCCCTGGGATGTACCACGCTCTCGCTGAGCGATCCGACGGCGACCTCGTCCTCCCGGATCATGTTGTGCTTGGTATCGAGCAACAGGCAGAAGAACTTCTCCTTCTTCAGGTCCTTCATCCGCTCGTGGAAGTGGCGGAAGGTCTGTTCGCTCCCCGTGACAGCGACCCGCGGGGGTATCGACTCGGTGGAGAGGCGCCGCCCCAGGGCGAAAGCAGCCCTTATCTGGGCCACCTTTGCCTTGCCGATGCCTTTGATGGCCTCCAGTTCCTTGTCTCCGGCTGCGGCGAGCCGGTGAAGGCTGCCGAATGTGGCCAGCAGGCGCTGCGCCAGGCCAAGTGCGCTTTCTTCCTTTGAGCCTGTCCTGATCAGAATGGCAAGCAGCTCCGCGTCAGACGTGCTGCGTTCCCCGAGCGCAAGCAGGCGCTCGCGAGGCCGCTCGCTCTCAGGGAGCTCCTTTATCGAGGGCCGGTGCGTGGGGTGGGCGCAGTATGGCCTGATTGGACACTCGCCGCAGCGCGGCACGGTGCTGCAGGGGGCCATCTCGCTCTCGGGGTCGCAAAAAGCGATCAGGGCGGGGTAGACCTCCTCGATCGGGATCTCGTTGGCCTGAGCCATCTCGTTGGCGGCCAGCAGCACTCGCAGCGCCGCCTGCCTGGGCTTATGCCGGGGAGGCACAGTGCCCAGACGTTTGAACATTGTGACAAGCTCAGGCCGATCCCAGCGGGGCGGAGCGGCCTCGAGCGCCCTCCCGCCGCCGTGCGGGCAGGTCAAACCGCCGGCAACGATCAGCCTGTAGACCTCCCCGTATGGTATGCCGTCCTGTTCCGATAGCGGCGCCGCCCTTGGGGGATTCATTGCTCTCCGCTGAACGTCTTCACGTTTGATAGGGGCTCGTAGTCCAGGTCTATCACGTCCCAGCCGGGTGGGGGCTTTCTGGGTTCGAAGATCTTTCTATTGTCAACCTTGGGGTTGTTGAACTTGGGGCTGCTGAGCTTGAGCGTGACGCGGCACCCGTACAGCGGGCGGTCAACGGTGAGCTGGTGAGGAAACTCCATATTGCCCACCTTCCTGTAGCGGTCCATCAGGACTGCCGTGTGCACGTTGCCGATCAAGTCGTAGTCCACGATCCGGCTTATGGCCACCGTTCGTCGGTCAACGAAGACGGAGCGAATAAGCAGGCCGTCCAGAAACACGTCGAACCGGTAGTCGTTCTCCTCCAGCTGCATCGTTGAGTCGCCGTTCAGCCCAAGCCATCCTGGCGCTCCGAACCATGCAATCGCTTCGTAGGGATGGATCAGGTAAGGCAGCTTCTCGTAGGCTTCCCTCCCGCCGGTCACAAACTCGCGCTTGTCCGGAAGTTCCAGCGAGAACCGCTCGCCGAGGGCGTGCAGTTCAAAGACCCTCACGGTCATCTTCTCCGCGCGCATCCACAGGCCGGGCAGACGCCTGTTAAAGGCCAGGATGCCGCCCAGTCTCGGCTGTGTCTCCATTCCCTTGTCGGTTTCCAGCTCGACGGTCAGGGTTATGCCGGTATCGTAGACCGTCTGGAACTGCTCGGCGCGCTGGCTCAGGGCGGCCAGTATCTCGGAGCGCGGCAGGGGAGGGGGCACGGGTCCAAGACCCCTACCCAGGATGCAGCAGCCGCCGCAACAGACGGCCAAGAGGGCCGCCAGAAAGTATGAGCGGAGCGCAGACTGTCTATGCACCGTTTCCATATGGGGGTATTAGCATGCTCGGGGCGCTAGGAGCGAACGGCGTTCGTCTCGTCGGCTGTTTGTGCTTTCCTGTAAACCTTCCGTATCCTCGCCTGGAAATCCGTGTCCGCACGTAGTGTCCGGGCGAGTTTGCCGGCGAGGTTGGGCTCAAACTGCGTGCCGCAGCATCGTTCCAGTTCCTCGATCAGCTCCTCTGGTGAAAGCCTGTCCTTGTATGGCCGGCCGGCGGCCATGGCGTCGTACGCATCGGCGATGGCGATTATGCAGGCCACAGGCGGTATGTCCTCGCCGGCCAGACCGTCCGGGTAGCCGGTGCCGTCCCACCTTTCGTGATGGTGGCGTATTGCAGTGGCAATGCTCTCCGCGTTCTTGACGCTGCCGACTATCTCGGCGCTGTAGACGGCATGCCGGCTCATGTCCTCGTATTCGGAGTGCGTGAGCTTCGACGGTTTCTTCAGCACTTCGCTTCGAACGCCGATCTTGCCGACATCGTGCAGCAGCGCAGCCAACTGCAGATCGCGCATCTCCTCCGCACCGAGGTCCGCCAGCTTGCCCAGGAGCAGGGACACTTCCATGACCCTCTCACTGTGGCTGTGGGTGTAACCGTCCTTGATCTCAATGATCTTCACCAGCGTGCGGATGGTGTCGCCGAAGAGGGTCTCGACCTGATGCGTGAGCTGTGCGCGGCGCACGGCGATGCCTGCCTCGTTGCCTAGGGCGCTCAGGATTCTCAGGTCGCGTTTGGTGAACTTCTTGTCCCCCCTCAGCTTGTCAACGTAGATGACGCCGACCGTCCCCTCTTCACAGTTCATCGGGACGCACATGACGCTCTGGATACGCTGACGTATTGTGCTTGCGCTGAGGTCGGCTATTCGGCTCATCGGGTCTGCTCTCAGGATGGAGAAGCCGGTTTCGTAGCACTCGCTCACCACCGTCCGACTGAAGCACTTTCGAGACGCGGCCGGCGTGCCGTCACTATAGCGCGCTACGTGGGGCGCAATGAGGCCGCCCGGACGCAGCCCGGCGAACAGGTAGCCTCGATCCGCGCTCGTGACGTCCATCGTGTAGTCCATGATTGCTTCGAAGAGGCGGTCCAGGCGTTCCTCGGAATGGACCATGTCGATGACATGACAGATGGCTGCCAGCTCACGCTCCACGTCGGCTGGCAGGCCGTCGCTGTCGTCCAGACCGGACAGTTCCGCCAGGGAAGATGCGGAGACCGTCTGCATTTGTTCTGCTATGTTCGTGGCGAACTGGTCGGCGCCTACGTCCTCCTCGCTGCCTATGCCCTCGGTCCCCGTCTTGAGGTCGGCTTCGAGCTCGAAACGCAGCTCTTCCCCCCCGATGTTCAGGCGGTCCCCGTGGAACAGGATGGCCTGCGATACGCGCTTACCGTTGACCCACGTGCCGTTGCTGCTGTTCAGGTCCTGCACCTTGTAGAAGCCGCCGTCCACCCAGATGCGGCAATGCTCCCGCGAAACCCGATCGTCGTCCACCGCAAGCCCCGCCGTCTTGGAGCGTCCTATGACGCAGACATCATCCGGGGACAGCGGCTTTTCGAGTCCTTCGAGCACGCCTCTTTCGCTGACCAGCTTTGCGAACATGCCGGTACCTGCACGGAGCAAGTGTCTGACCCAGCCGTCCCCAGTCTGCCAACTCTCAAATCATAAGGGTGATATGAGGCAAATTCAACAGGGCAGGGGGGGCTTGTGAGGTCCGCTATAGCCGCCTGTCAGCGGCGCGGGTCAGTTCCTCGCCCCGCCGGGGTCCTGAGCGGGAGTCAGGACGCGAAACGCTTTCTTCCTCCGAAGGCCCTGCCGAGGGGTGGATAATAGATAACTTCGCGAAGCGCAGGTCGATGTAATCAAGCCCCTTCAACCCCGGATAATCCTTCAGTTTGGCCCTGAGCATCTCCAGCTTCTGGCTGTCGGGGTGTGCCCAGCTCGGCAAGCTCAACCCGTCCAGTTGCGCGTAGCCGTCCGAGCAGCCCCACTTGATGGTGACCCCGTTCTGTGTGACGAGGACTATGTCTGGCTCGAAGCCGTTTGCGCCGACACGGGTGACGTCTATGGTCTTCACGGCCAGTTCGTCGAACAGGCGGGCCTTGCGCAGGAAGTCATACAACCTGATGCCGGCTGCGAGGGAGGGGCCGTCCCATGGCTTTGCGATCGGCGGAGCGCCGCGGAGCTTCCGATTGACGATGACGGCGACGGATTCGTTCTTCCAGACCTCTGTGCGGTCGTAGAGGGCGTCGGGCAGCCAGTAGCCGTCCATGTCAACCATGTAGCTGTAGCTCCCGAACTGCACCAGTGCCGCCGGCTGGCGAAACACCAGGTCCACCTCGAGTTTGCGCGGCATGAGCCGGCGCACGCCCTTGACTTCCCTCACCCAGAAACAGCGGGTGCGCAACTGCCTTTCCACGCGGCTACACAGGTCCGCTTCGAAGATCGAGCCCCTGCCAAGGGCCACGGTGAGCTGGTTGCGCAACTGCTTTATCATGTAATCCGCCCGCGCGGCAGGAGGGCAGTGCCGGAACGAGAGCGCCGTGCTGTCGAGTATGAACTCGGGCCGGTCGCTGACGGCTGTCCAAGCACGGGCCGCTGCTAGGCAGAGTGCCACGACAAGCAGCGCGAGCACAGCAGCCCGTGCCAGATAGCGTGGCGCAACGGCCCGAAGACGTGCAGTGAGCCGAGTCTGTTTGCCTGATCTCTTTGCTTTCTTGTTGGCCATTTCCTTTTTGGTCCCCGGAAACTCTTAAGCCCTGTGGCGTCTTTGTTCGAGAATCGGAAGTTCGCGAATGTCCCTCACGGCCGCGTCTCGCAGTGCCATCTCTACGATGCTCTCGCAGAGATCCCCAAATTCCAGACCTGTGCGGGCCGCCGCCATCGGCAGGAGGCTTCGTGAGGTGAACCCGGGGACGGTGTTGACCTCCAGCACGTAGAACTGGCCGTCCTGACCCTCAATGAAATCCACCCTGGCCAGATGGCGACACCCGATGGCCTCGTATGCACGCAGGGCCACATCCTGCGCCCTTATGTAGACGCTTTCCAGGAGCGGCGCAGGCGTTATGTAGGCCGTCTCCTCGTCGGTGTACTTGGCGTGGTAGTCGAAAAACTCCTGTTTGGGCACCACCTCTGTGATCGGCAGCGGCTCGCCGTCGAGGACACCCATGGTCAGCTCGCGACCGGTGACGTATCGTTCGAGCAGAATGTGGTCGCAGGATGCCTCCTGAAAGGCAAGGATGAATTCAGCCTCCGAACGGATAATGCGGACCCCGATGCTCGACCCGCCGGACGGTGGTTTGCACACCAGTGGGTAGCGGAGCCGTTCCGACAAGGCGGCTACTCTGCGCACGTCCTCCCCCCTGCGGACGACCATGTAGTCGGGCGTGGGGACTGAGTTCTTGATGAAGGCCCTCTTGGTCGCCACCTTGTCCATACCGGTGCGGCTTGCTTCCGGTCCGCTGCCGGTATAGGGGATCTTCTTCTGCTCAAGCAGGCTTTGAACCTGGCCGTCTTCGCCAAACTCGCCGTGAAGTGCGACGAACGCCACCTCCGGCCTGATGGCATCCAGCATATCCACGCTGCGCTCGGTGACGTCCACGGGAAAGACCTGGTGTCCCTTCTCCGCCAGGGCGCCTGCGACTGCCTTGCCCGATTTGAGGGAGACTGTGCGTTCGTTGCTGACGCCGCCCATCAGAACGGCTATCTTGTATTTGCGTCCCGTCGACATGTGTTCCTTCTTGTCTCAGGCGGCTTCCTGTGTCGAAGACCAGTGCCTGACCTCTAGTTCGAGTTCCATGCCGTAGTTGCGCCGCACAGCGTCGCGCATCTCTGCTATGAGCTCAAGGACGTCTTGCGAGGTCGCCCCCGCCACGTTGCAGATGAAGTTCGCATGCAGACGGGAGACCTCTGCGCCGCCGATGCGCCTACCCTTCATTCCGCACAGGTCAAGCAGTTTGCCCGCGGGAGCTTCGGGCGGGTTCTTGAAGACGCATCCTGCGCTGGCGCTGGCCGTCGGGTGGACCTGCGCCTTCCTGGCAGCAAAGCAGGCCATCCGCTGGCTGATCAGTTCCGGGTCGCACGGTGCCAGTTCCAGCTCGGCTTCCGCGATGATGCGCCTGCCAAGATCGCAGGAGCGATAGCGGAATGCCATCCCGTCGGCAGCCACTTCGACCTTGTTGCCCGTCTCGTCGAGCGCCCACGCTCGGGCGAAGCGCTCGCCGATTGCCGCGCCCCACGCGCCCGCGTTGCCGGCCAGTGCACCGCCCACCGTGCCCGGCACGCCCGCGAGGAACTCCAGCCCGCTCAGCCCCGCCTCCCGGCAGTAGGCCAGCAGTCTGGGCAAGACCGTCCCTGCTCCCACTCTCACCGTTGCCGGCGCAACGGGTCTTATCCAGCAGAAACCCGGCGAGCGTATGTGAATCACTGCAAACGGCAGATCGCCGTCGTCCGCCAGCAGGTTCGAGCCCCCTCCCATGATTCTCACGGGCAGGTGACGTTCGCGGCAGCACCGAAGCACCGCCGTGAGTTCCGAATAGCCGCGCGGCCTCGCGTACAGCAATGGGCGACCGCCCACTCGCAAGGTGGTGTATTGCTTCAAGCGGACGATGCTGTGTCTTTCCAGATCGTTCATCGTTCTGAACCGGCTGCGCTTGGGCTCGCGACTTCTATGCGGCTATCTGCCTGCGGCCTTTCTCCGCTATTCTGGGCACGATGTTGCGGGCGACCCGCCAGACGTTGCCCGCTCCCATCACCAGTACGACGTCCCGCGGGACTACCTCAGCCACCGCGATATCCTCCAGATCCGAGAGCTCGGGCACATAGTGCGCTGTCATCGCGAGGTGATTCATGAGCTGGACCAGGTCAGTGGCGCTCACCCGCTGGCGGTCCTCCTCCGAATCGCGCGCTGCGAAGATGTCCGTCACCAGCGTTGTCCAGCTTCCCCGGAACGCCTCGGCGAGCTGCGGCAGCATGGCGAGGGTGCGAGAGTATTGGTGAGGCTGGAATAAGCAGAAGACTCGCCTGTTGGGGAACCGCTGCTTCGTGGCGGCGAGGCTGGCGCGGATCTCGCTGGGATGGTGCGCGTAATCGCTCAGGATGGCGACGTCCCAGGGTTCCCCCAGCAATTGGAGCCGCCGCGCAGCCCCCTCGAACTCTGCGATGGGCTGGCGCATCTCGTCGAACGACAAGCCTGCCTGGTGGCAGGCTGCTATGGCGGCCAGCGTGTTGTAAATGTTGTGTGTCCCGTAGAGCTGGATGGAGAAGCGCCCTTGCTGTTTGCCCTTGTAGACGAGGTTGAAGTTAGTGTGCTTCTTGGCCCGCCAGATTCTCTCGGCGCGGCACTGTGCCTTGGAGTCGTCTATGCCGTAGCGCACCACCTCGCACTGCGCGGCGTCAGCGGCCACGCGGCTGTTGGCGTCGTCCGCGTTCAGCACGAGCGCCCCGTCCGCGTCGATCTGTCCTGCGAAGTCGCAAAACGCCTCCTGGATGTCCCAGATGTCGTGGTAGTAATCCGTGTGCTCAAGGTCAATATTGCTTATGACGCCGACGTGCGGGGCCAGGTAGAGGAAAGAACGCCTGTACTCGCATGCTTCGGCGACGAGGTATTCACCGGTGCCGTGGTGCGAGCCGCCGCCCAACTGAGGCACATCGGCGCCTATCAGGTAGGAAGGATCCCTGCCGGCGCGGTAAAGCACGTAGGCGATCATGGCAGTCGTCGTGCTCTTGCCGTGAGCGCCGGCCACGGCGATGCCCGGCTGGGCGTCCATGAGCCTTCCGAGCAGCTCGGGGTATTTGACGACCTCCAGCCCGAGCTCGCGGGCATGAACGAGTTCGCGGTTGCTCTCCTCTATGGCCTGGCTGATTACGACCAGGTTCGTGGCACGGTCGAAGTTTGCCTTGTCCTGGCTGAGTTGAACCTGTATGCCCAGGCGCCGCAGGTCTGCGGCAGCCGGCGAGGGCTGCACGTCAGAGCCTGTGACGGAGACACCTCGTTCGGCCGCGTAGCGTGCCATCGCCTGCATCCCGGACCCGAGAATTCCGACGAAATGCCAGTGCTGACCCGAGAATTCCGATGTCTCCCTGCCCACCGATGTTCCCATGTCTTCAGTCCTTTCAGGCTGCTCGAGAAGCTGATAGTGGCTCGCTGGTCCCCTGGTAGTCCTGCGGGGCTGTGTCGTGATCGTGTATGGTCTTGAATCCCGCCATTGACGCGAGTTGAGCCGCCACTACGTGCGCCGCGTCAGGCCGGCCCAACGCAGTGGCGCGCGCCGCCATGCTTGCTATGCGCTCAGGATGATGCACAAGATCAGCTATGAGAGCGCCCAGCTTCCGCGGGGTGAGTTTGCGCTGTGAGAGAACGACGGCCGCACCAGCCTCGGCAAGCAGTGCCGCGTTGGCGCTCTGGTGGTTATCGGACGCGTGTGGGTACGGAATCAGGATGGACGGCAGCCCGACGGCGGTCAGTTCGGCCAGCGTGGATCCGCCGGCACGCGACAACACAAGGTCGGCCGCCGCGTAGGCGTCCTCCATTTGGGTCACGAACGCCCGGGCCTGATAGGTGAGCCCCGGCGGCGGGGCGTACCCTCGTGCCTCAGCCAGATGCTCCGAGCCGGTCAGGTGCAGGACCTGTAGGCCCCTGGGTTCTGAAGTCGCGCCCTCGCCGGCCACGTATTGCAGTGCGGAGATCAAGAGCCTGTTCAGCGCAAGGGCCCCCTGCGAACCGCCCGTGGCCAGCAGGGTGCACCGGTCAGGGTGTAGGCCGAGGCGCGCTCGCGCGCTGCGGCGGTCGCCCTGGAGCAGGCAGGCGCGCACCGGGTTGCCGCAGATGAGCACATGCCTCGCGCGCAGGCGTCGCTTTGTGGTCGGCCACTGCAGCTGCACGCAGTCGACCAGCGGGGCAAGGGCTCGAATGACTCGCCCGGGGACAGCGTTGGACTCGAAGATCATGGTCGGCACGCCCAGCGCGCGGGCGAGCAATACCGGCACCACGCAGCTATAGCCGCCCAGGCCGACGAGGACGTGCGGACGGAAGTTGGAGAATATCTCGATCGAACGGCGCGCGGCTGCCAGCGAGGTTGCGGCGAAACGCAGCTTCTGCAGCGCTCCGCGCCAGCGGGCGGCGGGTATCTCTGCCAGTTCGAATCCGGCTATTGCGTGGCGACAGTGCAGCTCCGAGCGGCGGTCCGTGCACATGAACAGGCACCTGCTCCCCGGCAGCAGCTCGCAGAGCGCCTGTGCCGTTGCCGCGCCGGGCATGATGTGGCCGCCCGTGCCGCCACCGGCGAAGATCACCCTGAGGCCGTCTGATATTCGCGTTCGCATCTTATTCGCCAGTTCTCTTGTCACGCCCGCTCGCGGAGGTCCGTCGTGGCGCCTTTCTTGCCCTGGCCCGCAGGACGGCGTTGCTGGAGGTTTCGCCGGCGCGGCGCAGCAGCCGCGCCAGGGCGTGCTCATACGCAGGGATGTCGAGGTGCCACGCAGCGAGCTTGAACCGCTCGGGCGTCTCCTCCGAGCGGGCGATGTTGATCAGGATGCCGGCCGCCCACATGCTGAAGAACAGGGATGATCCTCCCGCGCTCAGGAAAGGCAGGCTCAGCCCCTTCGTGGGCACGGATCCTGTCGTGACTGCGATGTTGACGGCTGCCTGAAGGCCAATCAGTGCCGAAATGCCAAACGCCAGCGCGAACCCGAACGCGTCGCGCGCCCGCAGCGCTACCTTGAGCCCCTCCCACATGAGCCACAGGTACACCCCAATCACCAGCACGGCGCCGATGAAGCCGAGTTCCTCGGCCAGGATGCTGAAGATGAAGTCGTTGCTGGCCCCGGGCAGGAAGCCCATCTTCTGGATTCCCATGCCCAGCCCCTTGCCGGCGAAACCGCCGGACCCGATTGCGATCATTGACTGCACCAGTTGGTAGCCTGCGCCCTGGGGGTCTCCCCACGGATCGAGGAACGTGAGGACCCGCTGGAGCCGGTAGGGAGAGTTAAGGACCAACACCTGGAGCATTGGGAGGGCGACCATACCTGCCAGCAGCACGTAGACCAGGCGCGTGCCGCAAACAAGCATCACCCCGACGCAGACCGTGCCCATCAGCAGGGAAGTGCCGAAATCGGGCTCGCACAGCACCAGGAACGAGGCCATGCCCACGATGCTGAGGGGAACCAGGAATCCCCGCTTGAACGTACTCAGTCTTCCCTTACCGGCGCCTCGCCCTGCGGCGGGCATGTTGCGCTCACAATAAGCGGCGAGCCAGATCAGCAGGGCTATCTTGGCGAACTCGGACGGCTGGACTCCGATGGGGCCCAACCGTATCCATCTCCTGGCGTTGTTGATGCGCGCGCCTATCCCTGGTGCAAGCACAAATGCCAGCAACACGAAAGCGAGGATCACAAGAGCCACGTGGTGCCGCCGCCAGACCTGGTAATTAACCGCGCACCCTATCGCCAGGGCTGCCCCTCCGATGACCGTCCAGGTCAGCCGGCGAATGAGCGACGAGGCGAAGTCGCCCGATCCGGCCGACGCGCTTCCCACCAGCACCAGCCCAATGCAAAGGAGAGCCGCGAACAGGGCGGCAAGGCGATAGCTTGAACGGCGCCAGGGCGTAAGCGGCATGCTTCCTTCGCTCCACGCCCCTGTTTCGCGCGCTACGTTGTCTATTGCTGCCTCTGCCATATTCTTCACGCAGGCAAGAATCCCGCTTGCCGGATCACGATGAAACACGTCCCCAACATCACGACCAACGCCACGAGGCAGAAACGGGCCACGATATGTGTCTCGGGCCAGCCCTTCTGCTGGAACAGGTGGTGAATCGGGGCAATTGGCAGAATGCGCCGCCCCGTCGCCTTGAACCACAACACCTGAAGCACGGACGATCCGAACTCGACCAGCGCAACCAGAGCGATCAGGGGGAGCAGAAGCTCGGCGCGATTCAGGAGCGCGAGCAGCCCAATGCTGCCCCCGAGCGCCAGAGATCCGGTATCACCCATGAACACACGTGCCGGGTGCCAGTTGTGCCACAGAAAGCCAACCACGCCCCCGAACAGCGCGCCGGCGAACACGGCCAGCTCACCATGCGGGCCGGACATGGCGAGAACGCCAAGTGGAACCAGGGCAACCAGCGTAAGGCCGCCCGCCAGACCGTCGAGCCCGTCGGTCACGTTCACTGCGTTGCTCATGGTCGCGATGACCAGGGCGAACCACAGGACAGCCAGCCCGCCCAGGGGGATCAATCCCTCCAGCGCGAACAGTCTGTTCGCCTGCAAGTCAGGCGAGAGCAGCACCAACGCGCCGAGCGCGCAGCCGATGGCGCCCTGGGCCAGAAGCTTGTAACGCACCTTCAATCCGCGGTCTCTGTGGCTCTTTCCCGTGAGCTTCCTTAAGTCGTCCACCATCCCCAGAGCGGCCAGCGCGAGGAAGCACCCGATCGCCATCCAAAGATATGAATCGTTCAGTCGGCCCCACAGCAGGCATGCCGGCAGGAGGCCTGCCATCATTAGGAGACCGCCCATCGTGGGCGTGCCGGACTTGGTGTTGATTTGTGCGCGCAGCTTCTCGTCCTCAATGGGCGTTTTGTCCGTGCGCTCGCCGAGCCTCTTCTGCCGGAGCCACGCAATGATCCACTTGCCGCCCACGGATGCAATCAGGAATGCAGTGAGCACGGCTCCAAGCATCCTCAGCCCAACCTGAAGTCTGTCCTCTGTGAGCCAGCACAACATCTCAGGCGGCCGCCTCCTTTCCTGCGAGGCCTATGTGCTCGGCTATGGCCGAGGCAACCGTCTCCATCTTCATCGCCCTGGAGCCCTTGATGAGGACGGCGTCGCCGGGAGCGGTGAGCGCCCAGACGGGTCGCCAGGCTTCCTGCGCTGTCGGGAAGTGCAGGGCGACCTGCTGGTCCTGAGCGAGCTCTGCCCAGCCGTCAAGCACGAACCTGCCGAGCGGTCCGACCGCCACCAGGATGTCCACATGGGTAAGGGCAAGCGTTCGGCCCAGGTGCCTGTGCATCTCCTGCGCGGCATCACCCATCTCGAGCATGTCGCCGCAAACGACCATTCGGCGGCGTGCCACGGGCTCGTCGAGGAACCCACGCAGCGCGGCGTGCATGGCCGTGGGATTGCTGTTGTAACAGTCCAATATGAAGGTGACCCCGGCCAGTTGGCGCTTCTCGAAGCGCATGGGGGGCAGGGCGACCTGGGCCAGCGCTTCCCGCGCCTGTTCCAGCGTCGCCCCGGCCCACATGGAGGCACAGATTGCCGCTGCTGCATTCAGGGCGTTGTGCCTGCCTGCGGCGGGGAGTCTGAAGCTCTCCCCGCACGCCTCGAATGCCATCGCGCCGCTGTCGCGGCGCAGGTTGATCGGCCGCACGTCCGCCCGGCCTGAGAAGCCGAAGGTTCTCACCTCTCCCGCGAAGCGCGCTCCAAGTGACGCGCACAGGGGATCGTCAGCGTTCAGGATGAGAACGCCGTCCGGGTCGAGGTGCGGGATAAGCTCGGCCTTTGCCTCCATCACGCCGATGCGGTCGCCAAGACCCTCCAGGTGGCATTCCCCAATGCACGTGATGATGCCTGCGTGCGGCTTCGCACAACGGGCCAGTTCGTCAATCTCGCCGGGATGATTCGTCCCCATCTCGAGAACGGTGAAATCGTCCTCGACCTCGGAGTCAAGGAGCGAGAGCGACAGGCCGATCCTGTTGTTGAAGCTCCTCTGGGCGATGCCACATCTACCCGCACGCGACAGGATGGCGCCGAGCATGGTCTTCACCGTGGACTTGCCGCAGCTTCCCGTTACCGAGAGGACCTTGCCCCGGAGGCGGCGGCGGTGCATGGCGGCCAGCCTCACCAGGGCGCGGGTGGTGTCACCCACCAGAATAAGGGCGACGTTGCGCGGCAGGCGCCATTGCTCATCGCGCCGCATCGCCACGACGATGGACGCCCCGGCCTCGATCGCCTGCGGCACGAAGTCGTGGCCGTCGTGGTTGGGGCCTACGAGCGCTAAGAACGCCTCACCTTTCTCAATGGTGCGGCTGTCTGTCGAGATGCCGCAGGCCCCCTGCCTCCTCCTGCCGGCAGCGAGGGTGCCGCCGCAGTCCTTCAGCATCATGCCAGCGGTAAACCTGTGTCTGAGTTTGTCCATTGCTGTCCTTTGCAGGTGCCGGGGTGTGCCATATGTCCTGTCTGCTCAGGCCGTCTTCCTCATCAGAGATCGCTGACCCATCAGGATCTCTCTGGCAACCATCCTGTCGTCGAAGGGGATACAGGCGGCGCCGAGGATCTGGACCTGCTCGCATCCCTTCCCGCATATGACCACCACGTCGTCCGGCCCGTGGGTGTACGCGAGCGCCTTCTCGATGGCGCGCCTGCGGTCGGGCTCCGTTATGTATGCCAGGCTGGGGCGCTTGATGCCGGAGACGATCTGAGCAATGATGTCCTCGGTCGCTTCGCTGCGGCTGTTGTCGCTTGTGATGATGGTCAGGTCGGCCAGGGATGTGGATATGGCGCCCATGGCAGGCCTTTTCTGCTTCTCTCTGTTGCCGCCGCAGCCGAAAACGCAGGTCAACCGTCCCCTTGTCAGGGGGCGCAGTGTGGTCAGCACGGTCTCAAGTGCGTTGGGGGTGTGGGCGTAGTCAACGAGGACGGTTGGCGTGCCGGGCTCGTTGGGACTGACTCTCTCCAGCCTTCCAGGAACGCCTTTGAAGCGCTCCAGCGCGCGCTGGGCGACGCCGGGCGGCACTTCCAGGGCGAAGGCGACGGCCGCCGCCGCCAGCATGTTTTCGCAGTTGTGGTCACCGGTCAGGGGGGTGTGCATCGAGAAGCTCTCCAGGGGCGTGCGAACCTGGAGCTCCATGCCGCTTATGCGGGCCCGGCGCTTCTCGCCCCAGATGTCGGCGTCGCTATCCATGCCGAAGGTGAGCGGCGTCGCGCGGGTGGCCTTGCGGAAGCGCTTGCAGAGCGGCGAATCGGCGTTCAGCACGGCAAAGGCGTTGGGGGAGAGGTTTTCGAAGAGGGTCTGCTTTGCCCGTACGTAGGCCTCGTGCGATCCGTGGAAGTCCAGGTGGTCCTCCGTCACGTTGGTCAGAACTGCGGCGCGGAACGGGACGTGTGCAGTTCTGTGATGCACGAGCGAGTGGCTGCTGACCTCCATTGCCACGTGGGTCAGGCCTGCGTCCGTCATCTCCCTGAACATCGCGTGCAGGCGCAGCGGGTGCGGGGTGGTCTGGTCGGAGTCCACTGAACGGGCGCCGAGGTTGTACGTCACGGTGCCCAGGGAACCAGCTCGACAGCCCGCCTCGCGCAGGATGGCCCGTATGAGTTCCGTGGTTGTCGTCTTGCCGTCCGTGCCCGTCACACCCACGACGCAGAGGCTCTCTGACGGGCGGCCGTAGAAAGCATGTGCCAGAGCGCTCATGGCGATCCGGCAGTCCGGCACCACAATGACAGGGCAGCCGGGCAGGGGAGATGGCGCCTCCTGGCAGACCACTGCGCCGGCGCCGTTGCGCACGGCCTCTTGGATGAAGCGATGCCCGTCCACCTGCTCGCCGGGAACAGCCACGAACAACGCGCCGGGCTCCACCCGGCGTGAATCGTCGGTTATGCAAGAGATGGGCACGTTCTGGCAGGCGTGCTTGAACTCGGGGTCCAGCGCGGCGATCAGATCGCCCAACATTATCGGCCCGTGCGGTGCTTTGCTTTTCTCAGTCATCTGTCGGCCTCTGCAACTGTGATTCGGGGGGGACTTTGTGGGACTTGCATGTAGCTCAAGGTGCGGCTGATGATCCTGGCGCATGCCGGTGCAGCGACAACGCCGCCGTAGTAACCGTTTCTGCTGGGGGCTTTGAGCGAGACGAGCACGGTGATGCGGGGTTCCTCAACCGGGGCGATCCCCACAAAGGAGCCCAGGTAGGCGTCGCTGCGATACCCTTTGCCGTCCGTGCGGATGAGCTGCGCCGTGCCCGTCTTCCCTCCCATGGTGTATTCCTGGAGCTTTGCCGGTTCTCCAGTGCCTTCCTCCACGACGCGCTGGAGCATCTGCATCACCTGGCAGGCGGTCTGCTCGCCAACGACTCTTCGCACTGCCTTCGGCCCGCGCATCTCATAGACGACCCGTCCGTTGTCGGGCTCCGTTATCTTCTTGACTATCTGGGGTTGCAGAAGCAGTCCGCCGGCCGGGAAGACGTTGAACGCGCACGCAACCGACAGGGGTGTGGCCGCAAGCTCCTGGCCGAAGGCAACGCTGATCAGGCTGTGGTTGTTCCAGCGGCTCGCGGGACGAAGCAGCCCGCTGACCTCGCCTGGGAGGTTGATGCCGCTCGGCGCGCCGAACCCGAAGCTCTGGAGGCGATAATGAAGCTCCTCCACTCCCACCAGCAGCCCTATCTGGCCCGCGCCGATGTTGCTGGACTTTGTCACGATGTCACTCACCGTCAGCGTGCCGTAGGGGTGTACGTCGTGGATTGTCCGCCGCCCGACGACCCATGCGCCGTTGCGGCAGTTGAACTCTGTGGCGGGTGTGACCGTTCCGGCCTCGAGGGCCGCTGCTACGGTGAAGGGTTTCATGACGGAGCCGAACTCGTAAACGTCCGTGATGGCACGGTTCCGCCGGTCGGCGGGGTCGAAGGCCCCCGGGGTGCCGGGTTCGAAATCGGGCCAGTTGGCCAAGGCCAGCACTTCACCCGTCTGCGCGTCCAGAACTATGGCCCACGCGCATTCGGGCCGGTGCTTCTTTACCGCCGCAGCCAGTTCCTCCTGGGCAATGTTCTGCACGTAGGAGTCGATCGTCAGGTAAACGTCATAGCCGTCCGCGCGGCTGAGGAACGGCCTGTCTCCGGCCTGGTGGATGACGCGGCGCCGCGCATCGCAGGCGAGTGCTTCCAGGCTGGCCATGCCTCCCAGCAGGCGGTCGAGCTCAAGCTCCGTCCCGTCGAGCCCACGGCCGTCAATGTCCGCGAAGCCGACCACGTGGGCAGCGAGGCGGCCCTGTGGGTAGACACGCTGGCGCTCGTTGCGCAGGCACACTCCTTCAAGGGACATTCTGCGCACGCGCTCCGCGGCCTCGTCGGAGACTCGACGTTTGATCCACACGAACTGGCGTGGTCTTGTCAGCTTGGACAACAGCGGGCCGAGCTTCAGGCCTAGAGCCTTGCACAGCATGAGGGCGGTCGGCTTGGGGTGTTCAACGGCCGAGGGGTCTGCGAAGATGCTGAAGCGCTGCACGCTGGTGGCCAGGAAGTGGCCCGATCTGTCGCAGATGTTGCCGCGCCAGGGGGAAAGGGACCGGTTGATGAACTGCTGCTGAAGGGCGAGTCTCGTGTACCGGTCGTGGTCGGCGATCTGGATCTGGGCGAGGCGATACACCAGCAGGGACAGCGCAACGAAGAGCGCTCCCATGCCGATGGCCGCCCGCAGCTTCATTGAACGCGTGGGACGGCAGAGATCGGGGAGCTGGGGGCTGGCCATGTGCAGGTCTCCGTTGCCTTCCCGGTGTATGCCTTCCAAACCTGGCGTGCGCCGCGAGCACGCTTCAGTGTGATGACGTCAGACTCGCCACCTCGTCCCGCGGCCTAGGAGCGTCACTGTCCGGCCCGGCGGGACGGTCCGCCACAACGCTGCGTTGGCCGGCGCCCTCATGTGTGAGGTCCAGGGCAAGGTAGTTGATCAGGTGCAGGATCCGCTGAGGGCTGCTGAGCTTGCTGATCTGCGCGCTGTATTCCTGGGCGTCGGCCTCGTAGCACTCGATTGTGCGCGTTATCAGTTCCTGGCGGTAGCCGGTCTTCCGGATCAGGGCGCCCTGCCAGACAACGTAAAGCGCCAGGGCCGTGACCACCGCTTGGATGTAAAACACCTTGGCAACACGCATGCTTGCTTCCTTCAAGGCTTCCTGGCTGCCCTCAACTGTGCCGATCGGACCCTGGGGTTCTCTCGGACCTCTTCGTCTGATGGTTTGACCACGTGCTTCGTGATGATTTCCAGAATTCCCTGCCTCTGCTGCTCGAGCCATGCCTGCTTCACGCGCCGCGCTTCAATGCTGTGATACGTGATGAGCGCCGCCCTTCCTCCGTGAGCGAGGAGGGCCGGCAGGGCGTCCAGAAGCGCGTCAAGCTGCCCGAGCTCATCGTTCACGGCAATCCGGATCGCCATTGCAACCCTCGTGGCGGGGTGTATTCGCCACGTGCGCCGCGAGCTGCGTCTGGCCACGACACCCTTGATCAGTTCGGCCAGCTGCATGGGCGTGTCAATCGGCTCTCTGCTGCGCCGACGACATATGGCCGCCGCTATCTGGCGGCTGTAGCGCTCCTCGCCGAACGTGAAAAAGATGTCCGCGAGTTCTTGCTCGGACGTGCGGTTCACCACGTCCCAAGCAGTTGTCCCCTCCGACGTGTCGAAGCGCATGTCGAGCCTCGACTGGGAATCGAACGCGAACCCGCGGGCAGGGTCGTCGAGTTGGTGCGTCCCAACACCAAGGTCGGCGAGGGCAACGTCGAATCCTTCGACGCCGGCCTGCCTAGCTGCTTCACCGGCGTCGGAGAACCGGCAGTGAAACAGTTGGAACGGGGAGCGTGCGGCTTCCGTAAGGCGTTGCCTGGCCACGCTGAGGGCTTGCTGGTCGGCGTCTATGCCGACGAGCAGGCCGTCGGAGCCCAGTTGCTCCGAGAGGGCAAGCGCGTGCCCTCCGGTCCCCGTGGTCAGGTCAACTGCGCGCTCGCCGCGGCGGGGGGCGAGGAGGTCCAGCACTTCGGCGAGCATCGCGGGCCGATGGTACGGGATGCGGCTGTCCGGTTGCGGCGCATCCATGATTGCCAGTGCTCCGATGTAGGCCTGAGCCGACCGCATCGCCAGTTCCCTGCGTTGAAGCGGAGCAGTACCGTCACTGCTCTCCGCTGTCCTGCGTTGACGGCTGTTGTGCTGTATCTACAGGGTCGAGCACGCTGGGGCCGACATGCTCCAGCGCCTCTCGGCCAGTGATGTCAAGTTGCTTGGCCGCCGAGCCTTTGACCACGGTGAGCCAGAGGTTGTGGCATACCAGGACTACGTGGTCCTCGGCGCCCTCAATGCCGGCATGCTCGCGCAGGTGTTCAGGGATCTGGAGGCGGTTCTGACGGTCCGCCTCTAGGAAGCACATCATCCCGTAGAAGTAATCGCGGGCCGCTCGGAGCAGGGCGGGGTCCTGACCCGGCGGAGGGTTCTCGAAGCGATCGATGGCAACCTTGATGTTCGGGGCGGGATACAGGAAAAGGCGATCGTTGGTGCCGGGTACGAAGTAGAACGACAGCCTCTCGAACGCCGTAGGGGGTAGGTCAGAGTGTCCGGCAACCCGGCCCGTTTCGCGCTCCAGCTTCCTCGCTACCTCGTCGGGCAGACGGAAGCGGCAGCGCGAGTCGAGACTCAACAGCTCCCGATGCCCCACGATATGCACGAGATCCGAATTGAGTTCACCCATTTGTCTTCCTGTGGTATCTCAGGTTTTGCTCTTCTGTCTTCTGACGGTACCCGTCCATGCAGCACGCCATTCTCAATACTGCCTTGCTGACAAAAAGCTTGCGACAAAGAGTGATGTTGCTAATAATAGCAGATAAGTAGAGAATTTTAGCAACGAAAATTCACCTGTCAAGCGTTTTTTCTTCGCTTCTCTTTGCCGGTCGCTCTACGGCTCGTGCTCCGTGGCCTCTGTCACCAGGGACCGGCAGGGCACAACATGCGACACCTTGCAGTAGTGCCCGTGTGTGCATGCTATCAGTGGTATGGAGAGGGGAAGTTCTGCAGGGCAATCCCCTGTCATTGCTGGGCACGCAGAGCGCGGATTTTTTTCGGTTTTTTTTCGTCTTGCCTGACCTGCGGGTCCGCGTTCTCCCTTTTATTTCCCATTCGTACCCTCGGAGTGCCCTGCGGTGCACCGCCTGCGCCCCGCCGCTGAACGTCAGTCGCTCCGCCCCGTCGCCGGAAACTGCTTGACTTTGCCCCCTTCACCTGTAGAATCCGTCGGTGGCCCTCGAGGCAGGCGCCATTCCTTCTCAAACGTCTCTCGTCGGAAGCCCCTTGTATGGTCATTCTTGCCCTCGACTATGGAGAGCGCAGGATCGGCGTCGCGCTCAGCGACGAGCTGGAGATCGCCGCGCACCGGCTTGAGAACATCGAGCGGGATGAGGCAGGCTCGGAGCTGGACCGCATCGCAGAACTGGCCGCAGCTCGGAGTGTTGGCCTGGTAGTGGTGGGGATGCCGCTGGGAATGGACGGCTCGATGGGCCCCCAGGCGCACAAGGTCGGCGGGTTCGTCAAGCGGCTCCGCAGTCGTCTTCCTGACCTGCGGGTCGAGACGATTGACGAGAGGCTTACCAGCGTGCAGGCGCATCGCGCGCTGTCCGAGGAAGGGGCCACCATGCAGCGTCGCGCCGAGCGTGTTGATGGGATGGCAGCGCAGCTCATCCTGACGCGCTACCTCAAGCAACGCCACAGCGAGCGTGACGACGACGCCCACTCGGACGAGTCCCGCGGCGCTTGACCGCATGGCGATCCTGCCCGTCCGGGCGCCGATTGCTTCAAACAGGGAGGACCGATGATGCTCAAGGGGATTCCTTCGATTATCCCGCCTGATCTGATGCACGTGATGATGAGCATGGGACACGGGGACGAGTTGGTGCTTGCGGACGGCAACTTCCCGGCCGCCTCGAACGCCCGGCGCCTCGTGAGGGCTGACGGCCGTGGCGTGCCTGAGCTTCTGCAAGCGGTGTTGCAGTTCTTCCCGCTCGACACCTACGTGGAGGACCCGGCGGTCGTGATGGCGGTGGTGGCGGGCGACGAGACAGGGCCGGTCATCTGGAGGGAATACGTCCGGATACTCAGCGAGGTGGAGGGGCGGGAGATCCAGCTCGCCCAGATTGAGTGACACGAGTTCTACGCACGGGCGCAGAAGGCCTTCGCAATCGTCGCCACCGGCGAAAGCGCCCTATACGCGAACCTCATCCTCGTCAAGGGCGTGGTGGCGTGAACGTGGATGCAAGTCGCTCTGTTCCAGTGCGTACTGCTCGCCTGCTCTGTCTTTCCTCGCGCACGGCGCGACAGCAGAACAGGTGAAAGGTGAGCAGGAGACCGCAGGCGAGGGGTATCCATCTCGTGGCAGGTCCTACCCGTGCTCTGGCCGTTGCCATTCTCTACTGCTCTACTGTCTACTGCTCGCCTGCTCTGTCTTTCCTCGCGCGCCGGCGCGACAGCAGAACAGGTGAAAGGTGAGCAGGAGACCGCAGGCGAGGGGTGTCCGTCTCATGGCAGGATCTATCGGTGTTCTTGCCGTTGCCGTTCTCTACTGCTCTACTGTCTACTGCTCGCCTGCTCTGTCTTTCCTCGCGCTTGGCGCGAGGAAAGACTGGTACGCCCGGCAGGGTTCGAACCTGCAACCTACGGTTCCGTAGACCGTCGCTCTATCCATTTGAGCTACGGGCGCGCCTTGCATAAGGCCGGTTCGCAGGAGGGATTATGCGTGAGCGTGCATTGCGCCGCGCTGCCGCATCATCCGAACTCAATGTAGTGAAAAACGCCCGCCAAGTCAAGCCGGCCCGCTTGCAGGACTCTGCTTCCTCCCATTACACTCCATAGTTGTCGGCCAGGGGGCGGCTTGAATCGGCCCTGCGAGCAACAAGGAGTCGAAATGCAGAAGGTAGTTTTGGGCAGAACGGGCCTCGAAGTGACCCGCATAGGGTTCGGCGGCATCCCAATCCAGAGGCGGTCCGTCGAAGATGCGGTCGAGGTGATTCGGACGGCGCTTGATATGGGCGTTGGGATCATAGACACCGCGCGTGTCTACACGGACAGCGAGGCGAAGATCGGGGCCGCGGTGCGCGGGCGTTCGGAGAGGCCTGTGGTGGTGACGAAGACGTATGAGCGCGGTGCCGATGCGGCGAGGCGCGACGTTGACGTCAGCCTCTGGAACCTCGGCGTTCCGTCCATAGACGTGTACCTCCTTCATAACGTGGGCAGCGTGGAGGCGCTCGATCGCGTCACCTCGCGCGGTGGCGCTCTGGAGGGACTTTCGAGGGCGAAGTCGGACGGAGCAATAAGGTTCATCGGCATCTCAGGTCACAATCCCTCGGTACTTCAAGAGGCGCTGGCCAGAGACCTGTTCGACGTCGTCGAGGTCCCCCTGAATGCCATCGAGCAGGACTCGCTGGAGCTGATAGAGCAAGCGCGGGAGCGGGACGTTGCGACGATCATCATGAAGCCGCTTGCCGGCGGCGCACTGAAGCCCGGCGCGGCGGCTATAAGGTTCGTGCTTGCGCACCCCGTGACGTGCGTGGTGCCCGGCATGCAGACGATAGCCGAAGTGGAGGAGAACCTGGGCGCAGAGGGGGAGCTTTCGCGGGACGAGCGCGAAGGACTCCTCGCGGAGGCGGCCAAATGGGAGGGCAGGTTCTGCAGGCGGTGTGGGTACTGCAGTCCGGAGTGCCCGAACAACATGAACATCCCCGGCATACTGGTCTTCGCCAGCTACTCGCAGCGATACGGCTTGACTGAATGGGCCAGGGAGCGTTACGCCGAGATGCCGGTGAAGGCGGACGCGTGTGAGGAGTGCGGCAAGTGTGAGGAGATGTGTCCTTACAACCTCCCCATCCGCGAACTGCTCAAGGAAGCCCACGAGGAGCTTGCGGGGTAGGCATTCGCCCGGGCTGTACGGCGAAGGGCCGAGGCCCTACATCGTGACGACGAGCTTGAGGGCTTCGCGGCGGGCCAGGCGGCCGAGGGCTTCCACTATCCCGTCCAGAGGCACCAGGCCGTCGCACATGCCTTCTCGGTCGAACGCCCCCTTGCGCCAAAGCTCGTGCCACGCGCCGACACAGCCGGCCTCGTCCGTCGCAAGCTCCAACTTCGGATGCGACCGGTGGATCTCGTCGGCAAATGGGGTGGCGGCCGTCCACTCGTGCATGCCGTAGCGGCCGAACGCCGTCTTGAGTCCCAACAGCTCGCGGACCAGCGTGACCGACCTGACGGTGCCCACCGCGTCAATGACGTGCGTGGGTTCGCCATCCAGCAGCGCGTGCACCTTGTCTGCCGCTGACTTGTCACGGTAATTGACGAACCCGTCCGCGTCGAACGCAGCGGCCGCAAGCTCCGCCCGCGCCGCGTTCCCCACAACCGCAACCCTCCCCGCGCCGAAGTGCTTGCTGAAAAAGCAATATAAGAGGCCGTTGTAGCCCGAGCCTACCACGACGACGCGGGACGCCTCATCCAGGCCGAGTTTCGCCGTGGCCGACAGTATCTCGCGCTGATTGACCGAGAGCGCGGCTGACACTGCGTCCACGTCGTCGGGCATGGGGCTGCGGCTTGCAGACGACACGTTGCTCTCAACGCCGTCCGCACACGAAGCCGCATCGTCGCGCACGAGCCCCAGCTCGGCGAACCCTCCCCACATGCTTCCAACGCCGTCGCGTCGCTGACCTATCAGCACCGCTGCCGGTCTTGTGACGCGCTGGCCGACCTGGAAGTTGCGAACCTGTCCGCCCACTTCGACGAGGAGCCCAGTTGACTCGTGCCCGAGCACGAACGGCGTCTTCTCGAGCGACGGGAAGTTGCCGGCGATGAGGTTCAGGTCCGTCCCCGTGCAGATGGCGCAGGCGTCTATCCGCACCAGGCAATCGTACGGCCCCGGTTCAGGAGGGGAGATGTCCGCCACCTCCAAGCGACCGTGCTGGGGCACGATTGCTGCTTTCATCGGTGTGCTCGCATCGGGCCCTCAGTGCAGTGGTCCGGCGCCGCGGTATTGGTCCCTCGCCAACCCGCAGCCCGACGGCTCCTCGTAAGGCCGCATGGGGAGCATGCGCCAGATGTCGTCCAGTTCGGCCAGGACATCGGCCGGCAGCGGACCCGCTTCCGCCGCCCGGACGTTCTCTTCCACCTCCTCGACCGAGCGCGCCCCCATCAGGACGGTGTCGAGGTCGGGGTTGGAGAGCACGAACCGCAGGGCCACCTCGGGAAGCGTCAACCCGAGTTCGTCAACGTAGGCATACAGCCGCAACAATTGCTCTCGACGCTGCGGTGAAAGCCACGCCGGTGGGTCGTCCCTGACCTTTTCGCCGTAGCGTTTGGCCAGCCAGCCCTGCTGAAGCGGCGAACCGGCGACCAGGCCCATCCCTTTCTTCTTGGCTGCTGGAATCACCGCAACGGCTGCTTCTCGCCACAGCAGGCTGTAGTTGAACGCCGTGAGGACGACGTCGAAGTTGCCCCGTTCAATGATCCGCGCCATCTCGTACGCCGTGGTGCCCCCCAGGCCCGCGCAGCGGATGAGGCCCTGGTCTTTCATCTCCTGAAGCACATCGCAGACAGGGCCGTGGAACGTGTCCCACTCGTCGAACCAGTCGTACTGTCCCGGACGGTCGGGCTCGTGGATGAAAAGGATGTCGATGCACTCGCGCTTGAGCAACCGGAGGCTTTCCCGCAGGCTGGCCCAGAGATGCTTCTTGCTCTTCGGGTCGAACGGTGTCGGGCGCCCGCCCAGCTTGGTAGACACGCAGCAGGGCGTCGTAACCCCTTCCAATGCCCAGCCCAGAACCTCTTCGCTGTTGCCGTAGCCCGGCGCCGTGTCGACGTAATTGACTCCAAGCTCCAGGGCACGCCGGACGAACCGCCTGGCGTCCTGCGGCTCGGTGGCAAACGAGGCGACCCATAGACCTCCGAGCGAAAGCCTTGAGACCTCCAGGTCCGTCTGTCCAAGCCTTCGCTTTTCCATTCGTGCTGCTCTCCTGGCAGTCACGGTTCGGGCAGCCAGACGTCCCGTCCGGGCGGGATCACAGCACCACGCAGCCGCAGCCCAGCACCTGCCGGAGCTTCGAGGCGCACTCCAGCTTGATGACCGTCACGCTGGCGAGCTTGTCCGGGCTCGACCTCGGCAAGCCTTTGAGAACAAGACGGTCGCGCGTCTGTTCGAACTCGATGGGCTTGCCTGTGGCCAGGAAGGATGCCTTCTTCACCTTGGTGCGCAGGCCGCCGATGGCCAGTTCCTTTCCAGGCCAGCGGGTGCACCAGTAGTAGGCGGTCCTGCCCTTCCCGGTCCACGCGCCCGTGGCCATCCAATCCGTGCGCAGTTCGCACCGGTCAACAGCGCCGTAGAGGGCCTCGCCGTTCTCGGCGACCCACTTGCCCACGGCGGTCAACCGCTCGACGGCTTCTTCCGGCACCGAGCCATCCGCTTTGGGGCCGATGTTGAGGATCAGGTTGCCGCCGCCGGCAGTGACCCTGCGGAGCAGTCCGATCACCTCGCGCACAGGCCGCCAGTCTTCCGGGGGCGTGGGTTGATAACCCCATGATCCGTTGAAGGTCATGCACGCCTCCCACGCGCGGCCTTCCTTCGCGGGATCGACCCGCTCTTCCGGCGTGCCGAAGTCCTCGGGCAACTGGGCGCGGTTGTTGACGATGATGTGCGGCTGGAGCCTGCGCGCCATCCGCGTCATCTTGCGGCTTTCCCAGGCTTCGGGGCTCGGGAGGGGCCAGGAGACGTCATACCACAGGATGTCGATCTTCCCGTAGTTGCTCATCAGCTCGCGCACGCAGCCGTGCGTGAAGTCAACGAAGCGGCGGCGGGCCTTCTCGTCCTTTGCGCAGCGCGCGCCGTCCGGGTGGTGCCAGTCCATGAGGGAGTAGTAGAAGCCGATCTTCAGGCCGAACTCGCGGCAGGCCTCCACGTATTCCCGCACCAGGTCTCGGCCGGGGCCGTGCTTGGGGGCGCAGTAGTCAGTCTGCTCGGTGTCCCAGAGGCAGAAGCCTTCATGGTGCTTGGTCGTCATCACCATGTACTTCATGCCGGCCTTCTTGGCCAGACGGGCCCAGTCGCGCATGGGACGCGGGTTGGGTTTCCACGTGTCGGCGAGCTTCTCGTATTCCTTCACCGGGATGCGTTCCCTGTTCATCACCCACTCGTGGCGCCCGAGCTGTGAGTAGAGTCCCCAGTGGACGAACATCCCGAACCGCGCCTCATGCCACCAGCGCATGCGCCTGGCGCGATCGAGCTCCGCGTTGCTTACCTTCCTCCGCTTCGCCATCTTCCTCTCCTCGCCGCTCACTGATTACTGACTACTCACTACTCACTACTCACTACTCACTACTCACTACTCACTACTCACTACTCACTACTCACTACTCACTACTCACTACTCACTACTGGTGACTGATCACTGCTCACTGCCGTTGGGCGTAGAACGCCTCTATCTCCGCCTTCCTCTCATCCGAGTACCCGTCCCAGTCCGCCTCCTTGACGAGCCGGAGGCTTTCCTGCATGTACGCCTGGAACGTGTCCTCATCAAGCCGCTCGGCGTGCAGGTCGCCAAACGCGACGGTCCGGCCGTCCTCGTGGTTTCCACTCTTCTCGTAGAGGATAATGGTCATCGGCTCGACCGGTGCCGAAAGCCTGCCCACGTAATGATAGCTGCATTTGAGGCCACCTTCCGGGAAACGCTCGCGGTGTTTGAGGCTGTCCGGGATGATCATTGGTTGAGGATCATTCGGGCAGACGAAAACCTGGGGCGCTGGCATGTATTGGAATACGTCCTGCAGCGTTTCTGGCCATTGGTCATTGTAGTCAGTCTCGTACATAGCGATCCCGAGGGATATATTGCGCAGGTTCGCCAGGCATGCCGCCCTCTGCGCTCCGCCCCTGGCATGCACCAAGGCGGGCATCATCATCCCGCCCATTATGCCTATGGCAGCCAGGTTCTGCGTGTACAGGCCGTAGGCGCTCCGGATGGAACCCAGCGCGGCGAGCAGGCCGCCTGCCGAGCCGACGGGTGAGAACGACTCGGTCAGGATGCCCTCCGCGTCGTTGAGCGTGCCGCTGCCGAGCCCGAACATGTGCGGCTCAATCGCGCTGCCGTGCGGCATCAGCTCGGGGCGTATCGAAACCTCCGAGACGCCGTGGAGCATCTGGGCCAGGATCACCACGAGGTCGTAACAGTCCGTGAGCTTGCCCGCTACGTTGCTGTACGAGATGGCGTCGCATCCCTTCAGGTACTGCCCCGACACCCGTTGGAAGTCCTCGCTATCCGTGATGGATGGGCTCTTCGCTTTCACGCGGGCCACGAAGCTCTTGAGCGTCTGCGGGTACAGCCCGACCACGAGGAAGTTCCGGTAGTAGGTGTAGGACGGGGTGAGCGGGAGGGGGAGGCCCGTGATGTTGACGTGGCGGATCGTCGTGCCCTCATACTCCAGCTCGCGCTTCTCCACCTTCCCTGCGCCGAAAGCGACAAGACTCTCGATACATGAGTCGAGCTTGGCCCGGTCTTTCACCTCGACCATGAAAACCGTCTCGCGCGGTGCCTGGAAGATGAGAATCTGCGTGCCCAGCGACGCGAGCAGGTCTTCCTGTATCTTGAACCCCACCTGCTCCTCTGCGGCAGCGATCGCCCCTGCTATCCGCCCTTGCTCCTCCGGTGCTGCCTGCGCGATGGCACGCATGACTGTGCCGTAAAGCTGTTCGATGTCCAGGCGTGTGAGGGATACCATCTCGGCGTTGTCCGGGACGCAGCTTAGCATGGACAGGTCCACGGGATTGCCCGCCTGGGGCAGGATGCCGGTGCGTTCGCCCGGGGCGTAGATGTAGAACGAGTCTCGGATGCCCCCGTCTGCGAAGCGCGAGGCAAGACCGAGCGCCTGGATGTTGTAGAGCCCCAGCGTATCCAGAACGCCGCTCTGCTGCGGCGGCATGGAGACCCTCATCAGGTTAGTGAGGAGCTGGGCGTTGACGTAGAGCCGCACCATCGCGTCCGAGCCGCCCATCTTCGACATCGTCTTCTTGAACATGGCGTCCTCGGCCAGTGACCGTCCGGCGGCCTGCGCCAGATCCAGCATTGCCCTCAGGTCTGCCTCGGCGGATGCCGCTATCAGCCGCTTGCCCAGGAACGTGTAGTAGAACGTCACATCCGGCGTGCCGACGGATTTGACCGACACGCCCTGGTGGTCGAACGCAGGCTGCGCATCGCCCACTGCGCCGCCGCTCGCAGCCCTGAGCCCCGCGAGCAACGCTTGCTCCGCATCCTCCGGCGCACGCTGGAAAACGGTCGAGATGATGATTCCGGGCTGGGGCGGGGAGGATTCGTCGGCCTGGCGCAGGCCTGTGAATGCGAAGGAGATCTCGTCGCCCAGGGCCTCCTCGATCAGTCCGATGTCCACCGGCACCTCCGCGGCGTGGCGCGCGTGAAGCCCCCGCAGCTCATCCTCCACGTTGGCGAGGAAAGCCTTCATCTCCGGCTCTTGCGCGATCTTGTATATCGCCGATTCATGGAACGCGACCTGCTCGCCGGGGTTCTTGAACGACACGTAGAGCATCGTGTCCGCCGGCAGAATCTTCTCCAGGGCATTGATGTCCTCGGCGGCCGAACCGCTGGCCATCACGCAAGCGAAGGCAAACCCGACCACCAAGAGAGCTGTCAGCCCACGACGCGTAGCCTTTGAGCCCCATCGTCTCATGACGTGCACCCCCAACAAGAGAAAAACCATTGCACTTGCCCGGAACCTTCAAGGCGACCCCGCCCGTCGGGCTCGCGGCGCAACGGGTGGACATTCTATGCTGCGGGACCAGGAAACACAACTCGACGTGGCCTGCCGATGCGCTTGCGCAGCGCCCGGAAGCGAGGGACTGTTGAGTCGCGACGGCGGCATCGGCCTCTATTAGCGCTCGCCGGTCAGCCGCCGGAGCGCCTGCATGTTCCGCAGGTCTGCATCGAGCGACTCGCACGGCGTCTCCAGGATAAGCGGAAGGCCGCTCAGGCGAGGGTGGCGGAGAAGGTTGCGCATGCCCGCCGGACCGATGGTTCCTCTGCCGATGTGATAGTGGCGGTCGCGTCTGCTGCCGGGCTCGTCTCGCGAATCGTTCGCGTGGATGAGCTTAACGCGCGAGAGGCCGACCGCAGCGTCTGCCTCTTCCGCCAGCCGCTCCACCTCCGAGGGCTCGCGGAGGTCGTATCCGGCGCCGAACGCGTGACAAGAGTCCAGCGCAACGCCCAGCCGCAGGCCGGGCGCCCCTGCCTTCGCCTCTTCGATGAGCGAGCCGAGGCTCTCGAAGCTCCCCCCGGGCCCGTGCTGTGACGCGGTGTTCTCAATCAGGATTTCGGGGATGTCGCCTGCCTGTCGAGCCGCCTGGACGATGGCCTCGGCGGCACGTCGCACGCCCCACGCCGGCGATTTCCCTCTCTGGCTGCCCGGATGGATGATGTAGAACTCCGCGCCGAGCTGGCTCGCGGCCCGCAGCTCCTCGGCCAAGCGCCGCACGCTTCTTGCGAAGACCGAGCGGTTGGGCGCGCAGGGGTTGATGAGGTAGCACGCATGCACGAAAAGCGGCGAGAGGCCGGCCGCCGCCCTGGCCTTCCGGAAGGACTCGACCTCCGCGTCGCTCCGGGGCATCATCGCCCACCCTCGCGGGTTCCCGCAGAATATCTGTAGCGTCGTGCAGCGGCGCTCAAGGGCGCGTTCGACGGCCTTCGGCAGCCCGCCCGCGATCGAGACGTGGAAACCAAGCCTGCGTGATTTTCGATCTTCGATTTTCGATTGCCGATCGTTGGCTATGGGCATCTCCATTGCGACCTCTGGATAGTATAGCAACAGGCGGCTGGAAAACACGCCGCCAGTACATGGGGCCCAAGGAGCGATAGGGGAGGGGGCAGAGCGCCGATGCGGAGGGCTACTCGTAGTCCAGCAGGGCGGGCATGTTGTCGAGGTAGGTGCGGTCGCCCCTGAGGACCTGGTCGCAGCGGAGCTTCACCATCGGCAGCGCGTCCGCCATGTAGCTCTCGGCCAATGCGCGCTTGTGATCGGAGCGCATGGCGGGTTCCAGCAGCAGGTAGCCGTTGTAGATGGCAGTGGCGCTCTCAACGAGCCGGCCCGCGCTGAGATCCCGGAAGGCACCGTCCTGCGAGTTGGCGAATTCGACGGCCTTCGCCAGGTGCTCCCGGGCGGTCTTCAGCTCGGCAAGCATGTCCCCCGGCGCGTCCGAATGATCCCGGTGCAGCTGCTCGAACCGCTGCTCGAAGAAGCCCGTCGTCACGTACCCGACGGCGGCGCCGTGCTGTATCTGCGTCGTGCCCTCGTAGATGGTGGTGATGCGCGCGTCGCGGTAGTGCCGCTCCACGTCGTAGTCGCGCATGTACCCGCTGCCGCCGAGCACCTGCAAGGCGGCGTAGCAGACCTCGTTGCAGATCTCCGTCGCATACGCCTTGACCATCGGCGTGAGCGCGCCCGCAAGCCTCTTGTAGGACCTTCGCTGCTCCCTGAGTTCCTTCCCGCCGGGGTAAGCCTCCAACTCCCCGGCATCGGCGAGGTGCTCGATGTTGTTGCTCATGCCGACGGTCAGCGCCGTTTCGTAGGCGAGCAGCCTGGCGGTCTCCACCTTCATGTGCATCTCGCCGAGCATCTGTCGCACGGCGGGAAACCTGCGGATGGCCTGGCCGAACTGCTCGCGCGACGCCGCGTAGTCCAGCGCCTCGCTGAGCGCCGCCTGCGCGATGCCGATGCCCTGCGCGGCGATGGCAAGCCGGGCGCCGTTCATCAGCGCCATCACGTAGGTGGAAAGGCCTCGCTTGCGGCTGCCGATAAGCTGGGCGGGGGCGTGGTTGAACTGAAGCTCGCAGGTGGGCGAGCCGTGTATGCCGAGCTTGTCCTCGATGCGTCGGACCTTGACGGACGGGCCGCCCTCGCAGATGAGAAGCGAGAGCCCCCGTGCGCCGGCCACGTCCGGCTCGCTGCGAGCCAGCACCAACAGGACCTCTCCGCAGCCGTTTGTGATGAAGCGCTTCACGCCGTCCAGATGCCACGTGCCGTCCCGCTCATCGAGCGTGGCGCGGAGCTGCACGTTCGTCAAATCGCTGCCTGCCCCCGGCTCCGTTAGCACCATGGCGCCGGTGACCTCGCCCGAGGCGAACTTGGGCAGGTAGTGGTCCTTGATCTCGTCCGAGGCGAAGGAGTTGATTGTCTCGGCTATGTCCTGCAGGCCGAACAGGTTCATCAGGCTCGCGTCGGCCCGGCTCACCATCTCGATGGCCATCGTGTAGGTGATCAGGGGAAGGTTAAGCCCGCCGTACTCACGCGGGAGGGTGAAGCCCATCAGGTCGGCCTTTGCGAGCTGGTCGAGCGCCTCCCTCGTTCCTGTGGCGTAATGGACTTTGCCGTCCACGAGCTGCGCGCCCTCCAGGTCAACGTCGGCGGCGCGGGGCTCGATGAAGTTCGCCGTAAGACCGCCCACCAGCTCCAGCGCCCTGCGGTAGGAATCAATGGCGTCCTCGTAGCTCTCCGGCGCGTAGTCGTACTGCTTGGCCTCCGCGTACTGCCTCTCTTGCAGCTGCACGAGCTGGCGGATGTCCATGTGTTCGAAGAAGTCACGGATGTCTTCGTTGTCGGTGAAGTAGTTTGCCACGCCGGTCCGCTCCGCTTCCATATGTACCACAGACGGCGATCGCCTGTGGCCGTTACTTGGTGTTCTCCTTGTAGGCTTCAATCAACTTCGGGATGACTTCGTTGAGGTCGCCCACGATGCCGTAGTGCGCCACCTGGAAGATGGGCGCGTCGGGGTCGGTGTTGATGGCGACGATCTTTCCCGACTCCTGCATGCCGGCGCGGTGCTGCACGGCGCCGCTGATCCCGCAGGCTATGTAGAGCTTGGGGCGCACAGTGGTGCCGGTCTGGCCCACCTGGTGCGCCTTTTCGATGTAGCCGGCGTCAACGGCAGCGCGGGATGCCCCCACCTCGGCCCCGATGACGCGCGCGAACTCGCGGATCAGGTTGAAGTTCTCCCTGCTGCCCACGCCAGCGCCGCCCGCCACGATGATGTTGGCGGCCTTCAGGTTCACCCTCTTCTGGACCCGCGAACGCTCAAGGACCTCGACGACCTGCGTCTCGGGAGGCAACTCGGCATCGAACCGCACCAGGTTGCCCTTCCGTCCCTTCTGCGGCTTGCCCATGCGCATGACGCCCTCGCGGACGGTTGACATCTGCGGGCGCGCGTCGGGCGTGATGATGGTGGCGATGATGTTTCCGCCGAAGGCGGGGCGGATCTGGTGCAGCAGCCTATCGTAGGTCTTCTGGCTCAGCGCGTCCTTGTGGGGAGCGATCTGAAGGTCCGTGCAGTCGGCCGTGAGACCCGTCTTGAGTTCCGACGCGACGCGCGGCGCCAGGTCGCGGCCCGTCGTCGTAGCGCCGAAGATGACGATCTCCGGCTTGCCCTTCTCGATGAGCTGAGTGATGATCCGTGCATACGGGAGGGTCGTGTAGCGCGCGAGAGACGGATGCTCTGCCAGGTAGACGTCGTCGCATCCGTACTCGAAGAGGGTGTCAGCGAGAGCCGAGACGGAATGGCCGAGCAGGAAGGCCCCCACTCGCCCATTGTCGTAATGGCCGGCAAGTTCGCGCGCCTTGGTGACGAGTTCCAGGCTCACGTCCGCTATCCGGTTGTCTTCGACTTCAGCGAAGACCCACAACTTGCTTTCGTCCGCCATCAGCGAACTTCCCTCGGACCTCATTCGAGTAAGTGTTCCGCGATGAGTTCACGCACCAGGCCCGCCAGACCCTCGTTGGTCGGCTCGACCTCGACGCGCTCCTCGGAGACAAGCTTGACGCTCGCGATCTTCTTGACCTTCGTGGGCGATCCGCTGCCGCCGCATCGCTCTGCGTCGCAGTCGATCTCATCAGCGCCCCACTGTTCAATGAGCAGTCCGCGCTCGCCCAAGCTCTCCTGCGCCTCTGCAGAGTCCAGCTCGCAGGCGGCACGCGCCTTCTTGTATCTGAACATCCTTCTCGCTGCCGGCGGCCGCGGGTGGTTGGCCGTGCCCACGACCGTCAACAGCGCGGGCAGCGGACCTCTGACCACCTCCGCGTCTCCCTCCAGGCTCCGCCTGACCGTGATCGCCCGGCCGTCCAGGTTGACGATCTCCTCGACGTAGGTGAACTGCGGCAGGCCCAGCTTCTCAGCGAGCTGGGGGCCGATCTGAGCGGTGTCGCCGTCTATCGCCTGGCGTCCGCACACGACAAGGTCGGCTTCCGGCAGCTTGCGGATGGCCTGGCTGAGGATGTAGCTGGTGGCGAGCGTGTCGGAGGCGGCAAACTTCCGGTCCGTAATCAGCACAGCCCTGTCCGCGCCCCTGTAGAGCGCCGCGCGCAACGCCTCAGCGGCGGACGGCGGCCCCATCGTGATGACGCTGATCCGCCCGCCGTGCTGCTCCTTGATCTGTAGCGCCATCTCGAGGGCATTCAGGTCTTCGGGGTTGACGATGGCGGGCAGGGCGGACCGGTTGACGGTCCCGTCCTCTTTCATCGCCTCGCCGGAGAGGTTCTCGGTGTCGGGCACCTGCTTGATGCAGACGATTATCTCGTAGGCCATTTTGGGATCTCTATTCACGCCTTGCGTCAGAACCAGGCGGCCCGCCAGCTTACCGGAAAGGCGTGGGGCTATTCAAGCTCAAGGAAGACGCCACGGAGACACTGTGCCTCCGTGGCTAATCGGTGCCGTTGGCCTGTCCCCTAACAGAAAAAAAAAGCTCCACCACCCTCTATGCAGGCAGCGGGGCTCACTTCGCGCCGGGGTGCCGTCTACAGCGGCGACACGTTGGCGGCTTTCGGTCCCTTGTCCCCCGGCACGACTTCAAAGCTGACTCGCTGGCCCTCCTCCAGTGTCTTGAATCCTTCCGACTGGACTGCACTATAGTGCACGAAGACGTCTTCGCCGGAACCGTCCGTCTCGATGAAACCGTACCCCTTCTTGTTGTCAAACCATTTCACCGTTCCTTCCACTGCCACTTCCACCCTCTCCTCGTACAATGGCATCCGCGGACGGCGTCATCCCCTTACCCACGTAAGCGCACAAATGGCACCGCCGACAAATACTATGGATGCGGGCACGGCGTCTGTCAAGTGCAAAAGCCGGGGGGCACAATGCGCGGCCGAGAGGTTTGCCGGCGACGCTGTAGGTGCGCCGCTGCTCCGGCGATCATCCCGTTTCCGGGACATGTACGCTCTCGCCCCTCAGTCCGACCGCTGCCAGCAGTGCGCTGTGCAACTCGGCCAATCGCTCCTCGGATTCGATCTTCTTGCCGGTGCCGCTGTCGTTGACGTAGAAGACGTCCTCGGCCAGGTCGAACCTTGTGGAGATCTTGGCGAACTCTATATTTGCACCCAATGCCCCCAACGCCTGGCCCACGGAGTAGAGCAGTCCCATCCTGTCCCACGTGACCAGCTCGACTATGGTGAAGCGGGAGCTGCTGTCGTTGTCGAAGTGGATGCTCGTGACACCCCGGCGCGCGGGGGAGGGCGGCTGAGCGCCGGCTGCCGCTGCGCGCTCCGCTATGGCCTGGCCCACGTTGAGCTTGCCGGAGATGGATGCGACGAGCGTCTCCTCGATATGCTGCCAGAAAGCAGGGTCCGCGCTGATGGGCTGCCTTTGCCTGTGGGCGATGAACCGGTCCAGGATGGTGCCGTCTGCCATGGTGAATGCGTGCGCGCTCAGGATGTTCAGGCCACACGCCGTCAGCACCCCCGCTATCTGGGAGAAACGCGCCGGCACGTCGGAGGTGCAGAACCAGATGCGCGCGTGATGGCCCTCGATAACATGGCTCATGGAGGCGGGCGCCTCCTGGAGTCTAGCCATGAGCTTCAGGTGGTCGAGTGCGTCCTCGGGTGAGACCTCGATCTTGTAGCGTTCCGGGGCGTTTGCGGCGAGCTTCTCGGCCTCGTCGAGCAGGCTTGCTGAGCGGGCAAGCTCCAGCAGGCGAGTGCGGAAGAACTCCGGCGTCGCCCGCGCCTCCTCACCGGGCACAAGGACGGACATCAGCTTCTGATATACTTCGTAAAGCAGGGCGTCCCGCCAGGAGAACCATCCGAGCCGGCCCGCCGCCCGCGCGTCGGCGTAGGTGAGCAGATAGAGCATCCTGAGTCCTTCTGGTGACGCGATGCGCGCCGCCGCCTCCTTCAGCACCTCAGCGTCCTCGAAGTCGCGGCGCTCCGCGAGCTCTGTCAGCATGCTGCATTCGCCTACGAGCAAGCGGACTGTTTCGATGTCACTGTGGGGCATGCCCATCCTCTTCCCGATCCGCTCGATCGTCTCCGCGTCGCCGTCGGCGCTTGCCCTGCCGACGTGATGGAGCAGCAGTGCCAGCCTGAGCAGATCCGTCCGCTCGACCTGGCTGAGCAGCTCGCGCTGGGCCAGCTCATCTTCGTCGCGGGTGCGGCCGAGTTCGTCTATGACGCGAACCGCCTCGACCATGTGCTCGTCCAGGGTGTAGTCGTACGACTCCTCGTAGTCTACGAGATTGACGAGGGGGGCGAGCTCCGGGACGTAAGTCTGGAGCAAACCGCAGTCTCTCATCCACGCCAATCTGTCCGCCACGCCGACACTGCCGGCCAGCAGGTCCAGCAGCAGCTTCGCTGCCCGTTTGCTGGCCCTGAATGAGTCGTCAATGAGCTTGAGGTTGGCTGTAATCTGGCCAAGAAGCGGCCGGCTTATCGGCAGATGCCGCCGCTGGCTGAGCAGGAACACGTTGATGAGTCGAGACGCTGTCTCCCCCTTCTCGAAGGGAGGATGGCACGCGTTATATATCTTTCCTTGCACCTCCACGAACCCGTCTCCGAGGTCCCTGCGAGGCAGGACTCTCGGCCGCTCCCATGCCACGCTGCGAATGTGCTGGAAGCGCTCCTGCACGCTCTTGAGAATCCCGACGACCTGGCCGGTGTGGCTGAACAGATCCCGCATCAACTGCTCGACGCCGCTCGCCGCCGAGGTCGCCCCATATCCCAGCGCCTCCGCCACGCGTGGCTGCGAGCGCATCTCGAGCACGTCGAAGTCGCGCCCGAGCGTGAAGTGGAGCTGGTTGCGGACCGACATCAGGAACTCAAGGGACTTGTTCAGGGCGCGGCGCTCCTCGGCGAGGAGTATACCGCTGTCACCGCCGCGGTCCTTCCAGAACCGCTTAAGCGCCGGCACATGGAGCAATCCATCTGCCAGCTTCTGAAGTGTGCCGACGTCGCGCAGCCCGCCGGCGCCCTCCTTCAGGTTGAATTCCGTACAGTAGGGTGAACTCGTGTAAGGGTCGCGCCGGGACAGCGACTCTGAAAGGACATCCTGGCCGAACCTTCCCCAATTGCCGGCGAGGAAGTCGTCAGCGACCATGCTCCGGAACTCATCATAGATTTTCTTGCTCCCATCGATCAGCCGCGTTTCCAGCAGATCAGACGCGCTGAGGACGTTGCGCTGCATCAGCGCCATGGCCTGCGGCGTTGTCTGCAGGGTCACCGTGGCGTGGGGCACTGCGTCGGGAAGTAGTGTTGCCGCCTGGTTCGAGGCGGACATCGCGGCGTCCGGCTCTTCCCCGTCGTGAAGCAGGAGCAACCGCACCGTGCTGCCGGGGCTCATCAAGCCCCGCCCGAACCCGCCGATGGCCACCCAGGACAGCCGCGAACCGTCCTCGCCGATGTGCCGGCGCGCGCGCCGCACTATCATGTCCGCCGCCTCGCAGATGAACCGGCTGCAAGGCAGCGCGCGCCGCGGGGGAGCGAAGCGCCTCGCCGCCTCCTCCGATGCGCGCTCGTAGAATCGCCGCATCGCGGCCGCAAGCGCCTTCGCGTCAGCGACACCCGCGCCCGACGTCGCCTCCTCGAACGAATCCTTCAGCCATTCCTTGTTCCGGTTCTTGGCCATAGATCTCACTGTAGGACGGGAAGAAGGTCCGCCACGGACTCCAGCACCAGATCCGGCCGGACGCAAAGGTGGTCGAGGTCGTCCGGGCCGGTGACACCGGTCAGCACCAGAGCGCCCGTCAGGCCCGCCCTCGCGGCCATGAGCATGTCGGTCTCGGGTCGGTCGCCGAACACGACGCACTGGTCAGGCTCCAGGTTCAGCAGGTCCAGCACCTCCTGGAGCATGATCTGGGAGGGCTTGCCCACGATGGGGTCAACCTTTCTCTCCGTGCACGCCTCGACGGCGGCAATCATGCAGGCCGCATCCGGCAGCCTGTAGCCCGGCATGGGGCACGTGCGGTCGGGGTTCGTGCCCACGAGGTCCGCCCCCCGCATGGCGGCGTTGTAGGCGATGTCGAGCTTGCGGTAATCGAATCCCCTGTCCCAGGAAACGACGACGACTTCGATCCGCTGCGGGTCTTCGCAGATACGGAGGCCGTGCCGTTCCAGGTCCGTTATGACGGGTTCTTCGGCGATGGGGAAGACCAGCGCGCCAGGGCGTGTCTTCTGCAGGTAGCGCGCCAGCACGAGTGAGGAATTGACCACCTCGTCTGCCGTGCAGCCAACGCCGAGGCGGTTGAGCTTCCGCGCGTAGTCCTCGCGCGAGGCGATCGGCTTGTTGCTCAGGAACGCTACCTTCTTGCCCGTCTCGCGCAGCAGGCGGACCACGTCCGCCGCGCCCGGCACGAGTTGGTCGCCCAGATACACCGTGCCGTCGAGGTCGAAGATGAACCCCAGCTTGCCGTGCACGAGCCGGTGCAGTGTGTCCAGTCCGGCCGTTTCAGTATTGATCTGTTGTGTCATAGAGATAGAGCAGGCAATGACGGATGACGAGGCCGGTCAGAGCACTTGCCTCAGCGCTCGGCCGGTGTATGACGCATCGCAAAGAGCAACCTGTTCCGGCGTCCCCGTGGCGACGACGTAACCACCTTGCTCCCCGCCTTCCGGGCCGAGGTCGATAATGTAATCGGCATTCTTGATCACTTCAAGGTTATGCTCGATCACGACCAGCGTGTTTCCCATGTCCACGAGGTTGTGGAGCGTGCGAAGGAGCTTTCCGACGTCGTCGAAGTGCAGGCCCGTTGTCGGCTCGTCGAGGCAGTAAAGCGTGTTGCCGGTCGGCACCTTGCCCAGTTCGCGAGAGAGCTTGATCCTCTGGGCTTCGCCGCCGCTGAGCGTGGCGCTTGACTGGCCGAGCGTAAGGTAGCCCACGCCGACGTCGCGCATCGTCCGCAGGCGCCGGTAGATCGGGGCATGGTTGCGGAAGAACTCGAGCGCTTCCTCCATCGTCATGGCGAGTATGTCGGCGGTGTTGCGGCCTCTGACCGTTATCTGAAGCGTCTCGTCGTTGTAGCGGAGCCCGCCGCACGTCTCACATCTCACCTCGATGTCGGGGAGGAGATTCATCTCGATCTTCTTGACTCCCATGCCCCCGCACGCCTCGCAGCGGCCGCCCCGGACGTTGAAGGAGAACCGCTCTGGACCGTAGCCCCTGATCTGCGCCTGTTTCGTCTCGGAGTAGACGCGCCGGATCTGATCGAATATCTTCACGTAGGTGGCGGGGGTGGAACGTGGGGTTTTGCCCACAGGCGTCTGGTCTATCTGCAGCACCTTGTCAACCTGCTCAATGCCTGCGATTGATCCGTGGCGGCCCGGCTTCTGCGGGCTGCCGTAGAGCCTGCGGCAGAGCGCCCTGAGCAGGATCTCGCTCACGAGCGTGCTCTTGCCGCTCCCGCTGACGCCCGTAACGCAGATGAAAAGACCCAGCGGAAAGGTCACGTCTATGTTCTTCAGGTTGTGTTCGCGGGCGCTTTTGACAGTCAGGCACTTGCCCTTGGCGGCCTTGCGCCGCTGGGCCGGCACGGGAATCTTGAGAGTGCCGCGGAGGTATTGCGCCGTGAGCCCGGGGGGCGGCACCGAATCAGCTTCCTTTTCTTCCAGGATGCGATCCAGCGGTCCGTTGTAGACGACCCGGCCCCCGTCGCGGCCGCCGCCGGGGCCGAGGTCCAGCACCCAATCCGCCCTGCGGATCGTAGCCTCGTCGTGCTCGACGACGATCACCGTGTTGCCGGCGTCGCGCAGGCTGACCAGAGCGTCGAGCAGTTTGCTGTGGTCGCGGTGGTGGAGGCCGATGGATGGCTCATCCAGGATGTAGCACACGCCCGTCAGGCCGCTGCCGATCTGCGTGGCGAGGCGGGTGCGCTGCGCCTCCCCCGTGCTCAGCGTGTTTGTCAGGCGCTCACCCGTCAGGTAGTGCAGGCCGACGTAGATCAGGAAGTCCAGTCGCTGCCTGATCTCCTTCAGGACAGGCGCCGCGATCTGCCTGCGCACGCCAGTGAAAGATAGTGAATCGAAGAAATCCCTGCAGTCGCCGACAGGCATCTGCGTCACCTGGTGTATGTTGAGGCCGCCGACCGTGACGGAGAGCGCCTCGGGGCGCAGCCGCGTCCCCTTGCAGGCCGGGCAAGGAACGGCGCTCATGTAGCGCGCCAGCCTGTGGATGGTGCGCTCGGAGTCGCTCGACTCAAGCAGGCGTTCCAGCATGGGAATGACGGCGTCGTCGCGCCCCAGGCCACTGCCGGCGTTGACGTCCTCGCCATGGAGCAGCGCCCGGCGCTTGCGCGCGGCGACCTTCCGGAAGGGCTTGCTCCGATCCACGCGCAGCGCCTCGGCAAGGTCTTCCAGCTTCTGGCGCAGCCGTTGCCCTGTCCTTCCTCCCCATTCCTGGAACGCCTCCACTGCTCCCTCGTTCAGACTGAGCTCGGGATCGGGGATGATCAGTTCGGGGTCGAACCGCTCCACCGTGCCGCGCCCCCCGCACTCCGGGCAGCGCCCGTAGGGGCTGTTGAAGGAGAACAGGTTGGGAGTCGGCTCCTCGATGCCCACGCCGCAGTCAACGCAGGCGAAAAGCTGGCTGAACAGGCTTTCCTCGCCATCGGCCTGGAGCGCGATGCAGACGCCCTTGCCGATGCTCAACGTGGTGCGCACGCTGTCGGTAAGCCGTGACAGGGGCGCGCCCTTGATCACGAAGCGGTCCACGACTACGTCAATGTCGTGCGTCTTATAGCGCGGGAGCCGATCCACCTCGTCCAGGTCGCGGACCTCGCCGTCTATGCGCGCCTTGACGTAGCCCTCGGAACGGATGCTGTCGAGCAGTTCCCTGTAGTGCCCTTTCCTGCCGCGCACCAGCGGCGCCAGCAGTGTCACCCGGGTGCCCGCGGACAGGTTCTGCATGGAGGCAACGATCTGTTCGAGGGTCTGATGCCGGATCTCCTTGCCGCACTTCGGGCAATGCGGCGTGCCCACGCGTGCGAAGAGCAGTCGCAGGAAGTCGTAGATCTCCGTTGTCGTGGCCACGGTAGACTGCGGCCCCGCGGTGCCCGCCTGCTGCTCGATGGCGATGGTGGGGGGGAGGCCGGCGATCCGGTCGCAGTCCGGCCTGGGCATCTGCTCCAGGAACTGACGTGCGTATGAGGAGAGGCTCTCGATGTAGCGGCGCTGGCCCTCGGCGTAGAGCGTGTCGAAGGCGAGCGAGGACTTGCCGCTGCCGCTTATGCCCGTTATGACCACGAGCCTGTCACGCGGCAATTCGACATCGATGTTCTTCAGGTTGTGCGTGCGGAGACGGTGGACCCGGATCCAGAGGTCGTCCGCGGGGCCTTCGGCCGTTGCGCCATCCGGTACCATATCCACGACCTCAACGCTCATTGAGAACCTCGATCTTCGCGAGGCTGCATGCCTGGCGCGCCGCGCGGCTTGCCTCGCCTGCGAACCACGAACCGAATGGGAACTGATGAAAACGCGAACTCGCGCCGCAACTGGTTCGCCAGGTACCGCTCGTAGTCCTCCGTGACGTCTGCCGAATCGTTTACGAACAAGGCGATTGTCGGCGGCGCCACTGACACCTGGGTGGCGTAGAGAACGTTCCCCGGTCGGGCGCCCTTCGAGTGGGGGCGTCTTCGAGTCGTGAGCTTGCTCAGCGCCTCGTTCAGTTCGCCGGTTCCTATCCGCACCAGGCTCTGCTCGTAGAGTTCACGCGTCAACTCGATGAGGCGAAAGACGTTCCGCCCCGTCTTGGCGCTTATGCAGACCACAGGCGCGAATCGGATTCCGGGCAGATTCCAGCGGGCGTATTCGTGAAACTCGCTTTCGGTGGGCTCTACCAGGTCCATCTTGTTCACGGCCAGCACGCACGGCTTGTAGTTCGACGTGACATGATCGGCGAGCTGCTTGTCCACCGTGCTGATCTCGCCGGGCGCGTCCACCATGTGCACGACGACGTCGGCCCGCTCAATCGCCTGCTGCGTGCGCACGTAGCTGTAGAAATCCACCGACTCGGAGATCTGTCGCCTCTTGCGCATGCCGGCCGTGTCAATGGCGGTGAAATCCAACTCACCCTTGCCGTCCAGTGCGATTTGGAAACGCACGTCCACCGAGTCACGTGTGGTGCCGGGGAGTTCGCTGACGACCATGCGCGGCTCCTTCGCCAGGTAGTTGACCAGCGTGCTCTTGCCCACATTTCGACGGCCGACGATTGCCAGCTTGATTGACTGCGGACGCGGCGCCGCCTCGACAGCTTCGGGGATGAATGCCGCGATGCGCTCTGCCAGCGTGCCGACGCCCTGGCCGTGGGTGGCCGCCGTCGCGATAGGTTCTCCGAATCCAAGCGCGAAGAAATCCACTACGGCGCGCGCGTCGCTCTCGCGTTCCGACTTGTTTGCGACGACGATCACCTCTTTTCTCGCCTCGCGAAGCCGCTGCGCTATGTCGTGGTCGAGCGGCTGCACGCCTACCTGAGCATCCACGATCAGAAGCACCAGGGCGGCCTGGGTGATCGCTATCTGTATCTGCATCTCGACGTCGGCCACGATCTCGTCCGCGCTCTCCATGCCCACCCCGCCTGTGTCCACCAGTTCAAATGTGCGCCCGTGGGTCGTGACCTCCTGGGCTATGCGGTCGCGCGTTACCCCCGGCGTCGGGTCCACAATCGCCACGCGCCGGCCGCAGATCGCGTTGAAAAGCGACGACTTGCCGACGTTGGCACGTCCCACAATGGCTACGGAGGGGGCATTCATGGCGGCGCTGGCTCCGGAATCAGCAGGGGATACACGCGCAAGGGCATCTGAAGCCCTCATTATACCACCCGCACATGGGGGCGGGAAGGTAAGAGGCTTGCAGCGCACACGTTGCCGGCCGATAATGCGGGTGAGTCCGACATACTCTCACGCAGCCGGAGGGAGGTCAGCAATGGGCAAAGCGTTTTTCGTAGAAGCGCTGGAGAAGCATGATCCTGAGATGCTGCGGCTGATGGCCGAGGCGCAGGAATTCGCAGGAAAGGACGGCGCGCTGCCGGCGCGCGTCAAGACGCTGATGAGCATGCTCGGCGACGCGATCCTCGGCCACGGCGACGGCGTGAAGGCGATAGCCGCCCGCGCCCGCACCCAGGGCGCCTCGGAGCAGGAGATCGCGGAAACCGTGCGGATGGCCTTTCTCATTGCCGGCATGCCGGGCCTTGTGACCGGGACCCACGCGTTCGGCAAGTGAGCGCCGCCGTCTTGGGCGAGGACATCACTCTGCCGGTGGTTCAACTGCGTTTGCGGCGGCCAGGAGCTTCTCCACGTCCTGGGCCGACGCCACCAGCACGTAGCTGCTGGCCGGGCCGGTCGCATACCAGCCCTGGTCGTCCGCCTGGCGGCCGATTGTCACCACCTTGCCCTCCGTGTGCTCGTCCTTCAGGCTGACGCTGAGCGCTGGCTTGTCGAACCCGTAGGCGGCCGGGTCCTTCACGATGTAGGCGGTGACCCCGGTGCCCGTGAACCTCTCAAGCAGGTTGGCCGCCGCCGCCACCTTCTCCCTAAGATCGTCATCCAGCGCCTCGCCGCCGGCGCCCGTCCAGACGGCGCCTTTCCTGTCGTAAGTGAAGCTCCTGGCAGCGCCGCCGCCGACGCTGAAATCAACCTGCCAGATGCCCTTGGCTTCGCAGATCACCTTGGAGGCGAGGCCCGCACGCAGGTCCTCCACTGTCCCGGCACCGAGGACGAAGACCCGCGGGTCGCCCTCAACGCTTGCGAAAAAGCCGGGGGCAATCTCCTCGCTCCCGGCGCCGACCAGCAGGCGCTTCACGTAGGTCTCCGGCGGGACATTGCCTTCTTTCTCCCCCTTGGGTTTAGGCTTGAGGTAGGTAACCTCGACCGAGATGGTGGGGCTGTCGAGGCCATAGGGCGACAGGTCATCGGCGGATTCTGCCGCCAATCCCGCTGCCCTCAAACTGGCAAAGCCGCCCACTATGCGCCGTACGGCTGACTGGTCGGCAGGGCCGTGGACCGGCTCGAGCAACTTCCAGTCTGAACCGCTGTCCTTCCGTTCACAGCGAAATGCATGCTCGGCCGTGACGAGCTTCAGCTCGATGGCCTGCGTCTCGGGCTCTTGCAGCATGAGCCGATCCAGCATCGCAAGGCGCCCGCTGCGCACGTCTCCGACGAATGGCTTCTTGGCGACGGCGAGGGCGGGGGCGTAGCCGGGACGCCGTGCGTAGAACAGCTTGCCGTCCTCGTCGTCCGCGCCGATCTGGAGCTGCGCCAACAGCTTGTCCTCGCCGCCCACCAGCGCGACGTTCCACAGCCGTCCCTCATCCAATGCATACTGATCCAGTGTCGTCGGCGCGTCCGCGACGAACTGCTCCACCCTGGCGTCCTTGAGCCCGTGGATCAAGGCGCCGACCACTACGTCATCGGCCTTGGCGGTCTTCTCGCCGGCCACCTGCCATTTGCCGTCCGCCTTGTCGAGTTCGAGCAGAGCCCCACCCCTCGCGATCCTGATCTTCTCGACGTCGTCCTCGACGAAGCTGACAACTGAACGTTCCCGGAGTTCGTTGGGTCCCTTGCGCAGGTCTTCGAAGAGCTTCGTTGGCACCTGGACGATTGCTCCCTCTGCCTTGTTCATGGCGTAGAAGGTTTCGCCCTCTGCGTTCTCCCTGCAGCCGAGTACGATTGTGTACGATTGCTCTGCCAGTCTGAAAGTGACGGAAAGGGCCGGACTGTCAAGTCCGTAGTCGCCGGCCCGAGCAGACAGGGTCGAATCCTGTCTCCCTTCATCCGCGACGAAATCAGCGCTCTTCAGAGTGTGTTGGTTTATCCTATTGGCGAGGCCCGTGATCGCGGCGGTGTCGGCGAGATCGTGGATCGGTTCGCGCAGCTCCCAGCGGTCCCCCTGCTTCCCACACGTAAGCGAGAAGCCCTCCGAGTCGTGCCACTTGGATGCCTGTATCTCTACGGCCGTCAACTCGGCGGCGTCCATCTGTTCCGTGAGCTTCTTGCTGCGCAGGTCGTTCAGCGTTGCGTCGAGCGCCTCGGCCACGGACTTGTCAATGGTGTATATGAGGCTCTTGTCGGAGGGCGCGGCATAGAGCAGGTTGCCAACCGGTGAGTTTCTGCCGACGAGCAGCGTCCACGAGCGCGTGGACGGCGGCGCCTCACGGAAGGACGCAGTGCGTGTCGGCCTGTCCAGGCCGTACTCTGCAAGGTCGAGCGCCTTTCCCTTTTCAGCCCGGATCAGGCGGCCCGTTCGTTCGGCCTCCTCGAAGTCTCTCAAGATGGATTCGATTTCGTTGCGGTCGGCGCGCAACTTCATGGGCGCCGTGATCAGCCACCTGTCCGGCGCCGCACCGTCGCGCGCGCAGGTGATTCTCTTCCCGTCCGCCTCGATCTCGACGGTTGCGATGTTCTTCGCCACGAACCCGTCAAGGACCCTCATCTGTTTCCCGGCGAGTTCCTCGGAGGTGGGTTTCTTCGACAGCGAGTACGCGACGATTCCGGCTATGATCACTGCGATCAGCAGAATCA
>Ga0315274_10000252_pt1 | contig 82616 bp, 48 predicted proteins | sample YL17G02_20_MG_FD_203700 | JGI IMG/M metagenome (GOLD analysis project Ga0315274, IMG submission 203700) | Sediment microbial communities from Yellowstone Lake, YNP, Wyoming, USA - YL17G02_20 | ecosystem: Environmental > Aquatic > Freshwater > Lake > Sediment | place: USA: Wyoming | collected... | reverse complement strand
TGAATGCGGCGAAGCAATTTTTCATAAGGAATCCTCTCTCTTTCGGCGAATCGGCCGGCGGCTGCTCCCATCAGGGGACAAGCCATAGCGATGACAGCGGGGCACATTCGAGATCATTGCCTTAGTGTGCCAGAAAAGCCATCGATTTGGCAACCTCCATGTTCAGCCTGGAATTGCAGAATTGACTCCGCCGCTTTTCCCTTTTATACTGGGGCCTATCGTGCACAGAGCGACCAGCAACCTGGAGTCCCGAATGGACTCCAGAAGATCCGTTCCGAGGAAAGGACAAGCCGCATGAAAAGACATGCCGCCAAAACGGCAACCGGAGCCGCCGTTTTGATCATCGCCCTGCTCTCTCTTGTCGCCATCGCGGCTGAATACGCCGCGCCGCCGATTAAGCTCGTGCCGGCCGAGGAGACCCTCAAGCGGGCGAAAGGGAACCTCCCCAAAATGATCCAAACCGAAGATCCCGCCTTCACCTCGTTCGCCGATCGTCTCTATGAGAAATGCCTGTTCGACAAGCTCTGGGAACCGATCCCGGCCGGTCTTCCCTACCGCTGGTTCTCGATCACGGGCAAGGACGACCAAGGCTACGGAAAATGCCAGCTTCTCTGGGACACGATGTTCATCCTCAATGCGTACGCCGCTTTGGACGACGACGCCCTGATCCGCGACGTCTTCGCGAATTATTGGTACACTGTCGATCACAACGTCGAGGCGCCCAAAGGATCATTTCGTTACGGAATGGTCCCCTGCACCCTGAACCCCGAGCTTCCGCCCGTCGGATATTCCCAAATACCCATCCTGGCTTGGGGATGCCTGATGGTCTATCGCCAGACAAACGACCGGACGCTCCTCGAGCAGAGTTTTCCCTATCTTCTGGCCTTCGACCATTGGTATTCCACAGAGCGCGACGTCGACGACGACGGCCTGATCGAGCTCGGAACTTATAAAGCTTCAAAGATCTCGAAGATGCTTCAGACGGCCAAGTACGAGTCTTTCGATTTCCACCCGGCCGTCGACGGCATGAAGCTCACCAGGCACCTCAAACGGGAATCCGGCGGAGAATGGTACGGCAACGTCGAAGGCGTGGATACTACGTGCGCCCTGCTGATCGGCGAACGCGCGCTCGTCGAGATCGCCCGGGAACTGGGCCGCGAAGACGTCGTGCGGTCCCTGGAGGCGACCATCGCCCGGCGCGTCGCTGCCATCCAAGCCAGGATGTGGGACCCCGCCACAAAATTTTTCTACAGCGTCGACCGCGATTCTCACGAGAAAATCATGGTCCGAACCATCCAGGCGTTCTGGACGCTTACGTGCGGCGCGGCCACGCCGGCGCAGGCCGAGGCTCTGGTTGGAGCTCTCAGGGACCCGAAGCAATGGTGGCCCGACTACCCCATTCCGACCGTGGCGATGGACGATCCCCGGTTCAAGGCGCGCGGATTCTGGCGGGGCGACATGTGGCCCCCGACGAATTATCTGATTTCCTTGGGCCTGATGAATTACAGCTATTTTGACGTCGCTCGCGAACTCGCCGATAGAATGTTGAAGCTGGTCGGGACCCGGGGCATCAACGAACGCTACAACGCCACGACGGGAGATCCGCTGGGCGCCATGGACTACTGCTGGACGGTCCTCGCCTGGAACATGGCCGTCCATGCCCGCTACGGCGTCCAGGACGACTATCGGACGATCCGCATTCCCGAGGGGGCCCGGGGACGCAAACTAAAGATCGGCAAGCTCGAACTGCACTATCCCGCGGACGATTCCGTTGAGCTGCGGACCGCGTTCGAGCGGCGGTTCAAAGTCATTGTTCCGGCGGGCGCCGGATCCGTCACGGTGACAGCCGACGGTACGCCGCTCCCTTCGGGCGATTTGAATTTCACCCATTCGGGAGTCGGTTTTACGGCCTTCCCCGGCAAGACGTATCGGGTCTCAAGACGCGCGCGGCCCTGCCCTGGTCCGGAGGCTAGAGCGCCGCGCGGGCCAGAGGCAATCCCCGCGCGGTGAGCGGCGCGGGCAGCGACACGTGCGGTGTCCGATTCGATCTATCTTTTACCACCCGGGGGGGTTTCGAGGACGGGATGGCGGACGCATGCTCAGCGCCGGCGCCACCGAGCCGCTGACTTTGAATGTTCCGGCGGAGACAAGGCCCTCGTCCCGCCAGGCCTTGAGAGCCGGCGGGCAAACTGCGGAGGAGAAAGAGGGCTAAAAAGAGACGACGATCCGATCAGGCCTTTTGACTTTTTCCTCGTCTCAGAGACACGGCCTGATCCGATGTCCCACGAAAGCAATGTTTTTTTTCGATATGAGCCCTCCCTTCATCTTCGAGTCACTTCAGGATCAACTCCAGCTGAACCTCCTGACCCGGAGGCAGCGACAGCCGGCGGCTTTTCGGATTTTCGGTATTTTGAACCGCCGCCTCGCCCTTCTTGACCGTCAAATTCTTGATCTCCCCGGGCGCGTCCAGGCTGATGTCCTGTTTTTTCTCGGATTTAAGAAAGACCTGGATCGTTTTGCCGTCCCAATGCAGGCGTTTGATTTCGATCTGACCGCGGCACCGTACGCCGTCGATGGTCCCGGAAGGCCAGGCGGCCGGCCGCGCGGGCAACAGCCGGATCTCTCCGAGCTCCGACGCGACAAGCATCTTGATGAGGACGGCCGGCAGGCCGCCGCTGATATCCATGTTGAACAGCTTCTTGGCGTTGTGGGTGGAGGCGAGGCTGCTGTACCAGTAGCGGTTGATAAGGGGCCCCAAGCAGCGATACGCCAGGTCCGCCTCTCCCAGGCTGGCGGACGCTTGCCCCAACTGCACCAGGCCGAAGGACATGAATCCGCCCTGCTTTTCCCAGTCGGACCAGTGGCGCTCGAGTTTTAGTTCGATGAGCCGTTTGAAGGCGGCCTGAAGCTTGGGACTTTTCGCAATCTCCTCCGGCATGCCGTCGAACAGCGCATAAAGCTGCGAGGTGTGGCGGTGGTCGTAATTGTCCTCCAGTTTGGGGGTCAGCCATTCCTTGACGGCCCCGTCTTCGTTGATCATATAGTCCGGCATCTTGGCCAGCATTTTTTCCCAAAGGGGGATCTTGTCCAGGTTGAGGTTTAATTCGCGCGAGGCAGCGATCGTGTTGCCCAGGAGCTCCTTGGCAGCCGCAACGTCCATGGTGGCGTTGAAGGTCATCTGGGACTTGGTATTCTTCGGAGCGTTCTCCGGCGACTGGGTCGGGCTGAAGACGTAGCGGCCGTCCGGACCTTCATACAGATAATCCTCGAAAAAGAGGGCGGCCTTTTCCATGAACGGCAAGGCATGCTGGGCCAGGAACGTCCGATCGCCGGTGTACAGATAATAGTCGTAGAAGAAATGCGCCGCCCAGGCCGCCCCGGCCACCCAGAACTGGCCTGGGAACCGCACGGCGAAGGCGTTATTGAAACCGTTGGTGGTCGAGCGTGAAGGCAGCTCGATCCCCCGCGCGCCGAAAATCCGCTGGGCGTTGACCTCGAGATAGGGGACCAGCCACTCCATGTAGGACGTATAGGCCAGCATGAGCTCGGGCATATTGGCCATGAGCAGGCTGGAGATGGCCGAAGGGACGTTCCCGTTGTGGGTGAAATCGCTGGCCCAGGGGGGATCATAGGTCCCGGCCCAGACGCCCTGCAGCGTCGGGGGCAGATCGCTCGTGCTAGAAATGATGTTGTAGCGGCCGGCGTCGAAGACCTTTTCGATGAGCGCCCTCGACGGCAGAGCGTCGGTCGTTTTTGCCAACAACTGTTCCGAGGTCAGCTTGTGGTCGGCGCCGCCCCCGAGGTCTAGGAGCATCCGGCCGAAGAGCTCACCGTGGATCTTTTCATGCCGCTTGAGCAGGCTCGCGTAGTCCGCCGGAATCTTGCCCAGGGTGGATTTCATCTGATCGATCTTGCTTTTTTCGAATTCGGCGAGGACGACGATATCAATGAAGACTAGAATCTCGTCCGCCCCCGTGACGGCGACCGCCTGCCCGTCGGCCGCGGCGGTGCCGTTCCGGGCGATGACGCGGGCTACTCCTTCGAGGCCCTGGATGCTGCCCGGATACGCATTGACGAATCCGTTCCGGTAGGTCAGGGAGGAAGAATCGGCGGTCGTGGTCACATTGTTGATGTTCGCCTTGAACCGTTTATTCTCGGGCTCCCGAGGTTGCAGCTCGAGCCGACAGCTTACCGTTCCCCGGCCCGGACCTGTGATGGAAAGGACGGCAAGGCCATCGGCCCGGGAGACGAACAGCTTGCGTTCGAAAACGCCCCGTCCGTCGGCCCAATGGACGGTCGTTTCGCCGGTCTGGAAATTCGTGGATCGCATGTAATCCGTGACGCTGCCCTCCGCGCTCATCTTGATCCGGAGATCAAAGGCCGGCATGAGCGGATCGGGGTAGCGAAAACCCTTCTGCTCGGAGAGGCTGACGGCCAGCTGACTCGCCTGATCGTACAGCCCGCGGTCGATCAACCTCCGAATCTCGAACAATCTCGTGGCGGTCAGTGGCGGCAGGAGCGGGGCCCGCTCCGGCACGAACATGCGTTTATGGCTGAACACGATGGCCTCATCGAGGGGACGGCTCAGGACGCTGGCCCCGATGGTGCCGTTCCCGCTGAGCAGCCCCTGTTCCCAGGTTTCCGCCGGCTCAGAACTGATGAAACCGCGTTCGGGAACAAGCAGCTTCCGGGAAACCTGCCCGGAGGCATCCGCGAAGGCGAAGGATCGGGTCGCGGAATTGTCCGCCCGCCCCACCGTCAGAAAAATAAGGCTCAAGACGGCAACATAGGGAATCGGATTTTTCATGTCGGCTGATCTCCTCCTTACAGAGACAGAGCGCGACCGTGTCGAGGAAGAGGTGCGGACGTTGATTTACTTTGCAACTCCTCTCGGTCATGATCGACTTCATACCCTTACAAGCTAAATCTATCTTCGAATAAAGGTAAGAATTTCCGGGACGATCTCCTCCCTGATTATCGACCGCCGGGAGGCAAATTGGCCTTGAGGTACGATGTCAGAAGATTGTAGAGATGCATCGTCGTCCCCCGCCCTTCCGAGATGCCGTGGGACCGGTTCGGATACGACATCATCGTGAACGGCTTTCCGTTGGCGATGAGCTCGTTGACGAGCATCTCAAAGCTTTGATAATGGACGTTGTCGTCGCCCGTCCCATGGACGATGAGGAGGTTGCCTTTCAGGTTCTTGGCGAAGTTGATGGGCGAACCGTTCTTGTATCCGTCCTTATTGTCCTGGGGAAGGCCCATGAACCGCTCCTGGTAGATCGTATCGTAGAGCTTCTGATCGGAGACGAAGGCCACGGCCATGCCGGTCTTATAGAGGTCCGGATAGCGGAAGATCGCATTGAGGGTCATCTGTCCGCCTCCGCTCCAACCCCAGGATCCGACCCGTTCGGCGTCGATAAAGGGCCAGGAGGCGATGGCCGCCCGGGCCGCCGCGGCCTGATCGGCCGAGGCCAGGATGCCGATCTGGCGGTAGACACTCTTGCGCCAGGCGCGGCCGCGCGGGGCGGGCGTGCCGCGGTTGTCGAAACTGGCGACGACATAGCCTTGCTGGGCGAGCATCAGGTGCCAGAGATAGCCGTTTCCTCCCCAGCTATCCTGCACGGTCTGGCCGGCAGGTTCGCCGTAGACATAAACCAAGAGAGGATACTTCTTCGACGGATCAAAGCCGGGCGGAAGGATGCGCCAGGAATCCACCGTGACGCCGACGCCGATGTCGAGCTTCGTATACTCCACGCGGTTCCGCCGGATCGCCTCGACCTTAGCCCGCAACGCGGCGTTGGCCGCGAGGGGACGGACCGCCTCTCCGCCCGGCAGGCGGACAAGTTCGGTCACGGGGGGGGTGTCGAGGGTCGCGAACGTGTGGAACGCCCAGCGGGCCGTGGGCGAGATGTCGTAGCGGTGGACGCCCGTCTGCCCGGGAGGGCCAACCCGCTCCGGCTTGCCCTGCCCGTCCATGCGGACGCGGTACTCGAACCGCTTGGTCGCATCCTCGGGAGAGGCGGTCACGTAGAGCAGTCCGTTCTTCTCGTCGATGGCGTCGACGCTCATGACATCATACTCGCCCGGGGTCATGAGCCTGACGTCTTTTCCATCCCGCGAAACGTAGTAGGCGTGGCGCCAGCCGTCGCGCTCGCTCAGCCAAAACAGGCCCTTCCCCCCTTCCAGCCAAGCGAACCTCGCCATGTCGTCGAGCCAGGCTTCGTCCTTGTCGATATACATCGTCCGGATGTCGCCCGTGGCCGCATCGCCGAGCTGGACGCGGTTCGTGTTCTGGAGCCGGTTGAGCTGCTGGAAGACCACCTCCTTGGAGTTGCCGGCCCAATCGATGAGGGAGATATAGATGTCGCGCGGATCCCCCGGAGCCTTCATCCAGACGACGGGCCCGCCCGCCGCGGGGACGACGCCCACCCGGACGGCCGAATTCGGCTGCCCGGCTTTGGGGTGTTTGAAGGCGATCGTCTTGGGATAGAGGAAATCGGTGTTGTTGATCATCGTGAAAACGGGAACGCCGCTGGTGTCGAATTGCCAGAAGGCGATGGACCGGCTGTCCGGGCTCCAGCGGAACCCGTCGCGGATGCCGAACTCCTCCTCGTTGACCCAGTCCGACGTCCCGTTGATGACGTCCTCCCCCCCGTCGAAGGTCAACTGCCGGACTGCTCCTCCGGCCAGGTCCTCGACGTAGATGTTGTTCTTCACCACGTAAGCGGCCAGGCGGCCGTCGGGCGAAAGCTTGGCGAACATGAGGGTTGACGGCTCGAAGCCCGGGCCCAGCTTGCGGAGCTTCCCGGAGGCCAGATCGTAGGTCCAGAAATCGCCGCGCGTGTTCTGCCGCCAGACGCGCTTGGAGTTGGTGAAGACGATCAGAACCTTGCCGTCTGGAGACCAAGCATAGTCCTCGATGGACAGCGGGGCGGAAGCGCCCGGCGGTACCAGCTTGGCCGCCGAAACGAGGACCTCACGCCGGCCCGTTTCGGCCCGATAGAGAACCAGGTCGCGGCCGCCCTGAACATCGGCATTCGGCTCTACGGTCGTGTAGGACTCCCCGTCCCGCATCCAGCGGGCCGGGCCGAAGCGCTCAGCGGCGAACTCGCGGGAGCCGTAGATTCGTTCGAGGGTGAGGAGGCCGGGGTCGGCGCGCTTGTCCTGGGCCACTGACAATCCGGAAAAAAAGAAAAGGGCAAAGGCGAGGAGTCCGGAAATCTTATTTTTTTTCATACGATTGTCCTCCTTGTCTGGTTCGAAATTCAAAAAATAATCCATATTTCGAGAGGGTCTCGCAATCGAGAGCCATCCCCCGTCCTCATTTCTGGAAGACGGCGATCTCGGCCAGACCCGCGTTCCGCGTTTCCTTGGATACCGTGTCTACCGCGAACACGATCCAGGAGACCTGTTTGGCCGGAAAGGCAACCTCCCGGGCGGATCTCGCGTCGTTCGGAAGGGCTCCCACCTTGACGGCGCTCCCATCGCTGAACGTGAGCACGGCCGAAGTGATCTGGTCTTTCGGGTTCGGCGGATCGAAAAGCCAGACGCGACCCACGGTTTGGGGGGAATCCCAGCTGAGGCGGAGCATGGCGGTCTCCCGCTCCCCGAGACTCACCCACGCATGGGAGTTGATCTGGTCCGTGAGATCGACGATCCCGTCCACGGCCCCTTCCCCGAAGTATTCGATCAATTCGGTGAACGGCTTGTTCTTTTTGTGGACCGAGGAGACGTTGACCCGAGCCCGGAGGGCGATGTTCGCCTCGCTCTTGAGCGCGTCGGCCGGAGCCTTGCCCGCGCCGGCCGCGAGGGCGGCCGCCTCCGCCGGGTTGAGGAGCTTGACCTCCTGCAGCGTCCAGGCGTAGCGGCTCCCGATGGGATCGGCCACGGTCCGGTTGCCGAAGTAGCTCTTGTGGAAATTCGCCGAATAGCTGAGCCAGACGCTCCGGCCGTCGGCGCCGATGAATTTCGAGGGGAACGTCAGGAAATAACCCTGGCGCCCAAATTCGGCCATGAACGTGATGAGGCGGTAGGGGCCGGTGATGTCGTCGGCCTCGAGCAGATAGGAATTCATGTCCTCGACACCCGGCCAGCCGTCGGTGACGCACATCAGATATTTCCTGAGGGGGGGGTCATAGGTGATAGTCGTGCAGCCCATCCGGTGGGCCCAGGCCGCGAGCGGCTTGATGTCGGCGAAATTCCGCGACCAGACGGGCTTCCCGTCCGGGCCGCGGCCGGCGTAGAATTCCCAGGCCGCAAGGTCGTTGATGGTCCGGGGACTCGGCGTCACGCGGGCCAGATAGGCGGCGTCGCCCGAGATCCAGCTGTTGCCCGCAATCCGCGGCACCGGGTCGTTCTCGAGGTAGCCATGGCCGACGAGATAGGCCTTCCCGTCCGGGGAATGCTCCATGTTCTTCCCGAAATCGACGAAATGGGGCGTCCCCATTTTCACCTGCCGCCCGCCTTTCCCCGATTCCGGGAAGAGCGGCTTTTCGGGCGAAAGGGGGCTCTCGATCCAGGTCCGGCCGTAGTCCTTGGAGATGCGGAACCCGGGCACCGGACCGCAGATGGCCCAGCTGTATTGATCCCGATACTCGGGCTTGGACAGGTCGAAGTCGACGCAGTACGTGCCGTAATACCAGATCCCGTTATCGACGAGATTGGCACTCGGATACCGGCCTCCATAGGGTTCGGCCGAAGCGGCCTCCGACCCCAGGGACGTGACCGTCAGGCGCAAGGGATCGTCGCCGACGATCCGGGCGTTGCCCGTTCGCGCCCTCTTACCGTTGGAGTGGACGCTCTCCTCCCCGATTTCGCCGTCGGTCCAGCCGCTGTACATGTTTCCGTCGGGCGCCCAGGACGGATACCAGGTGTCGGCGTCCGTGTAGGCGATGTAGTTCCGGGTGAAGGCGATCGCGACGATGTCCTTGGAGGGCTCGAAGGGGCAGCCTTCAGGGACCTCGGATTTCCAGACGTGCGCCGGCCAGGGCTGCGAAACATAGGGCACGGTCACGTCCTTGACCCGCGCCCCGCATCCGGCGAGAAGACCGATGATCAGGCTCAGGATGACCAGGGGGGCTCGGTATTTCATGAGGACTCCTTTGACGATGCGGCATGGGCCTCGAGCTCGGGAAACCGCCGGACGATCAGGTCCTGCTCGTCCGGCAGGAGCGCGTCCAGGGGGACCGGCGCGTCCTGGGGGCGCGTCCGCTTCTGATTGATCCGGCCCATCAGGCTCCAGCGCCGCGTCGCGCCGGCTGGCTCGCAGGCCGGAACGTTATAGCGGGTGAAATCGATGACCCGCTCCTTCTCCTTCGCTTTCCAGTCCCGCTCGAAGGCGAGGCGAAATTCTTTGCACATGAACCACCGGACGTCGAGCTGGCGGTCGGATCCCCCGATCCCCGTCCCCCGCTGGGCGAAGCGATAGCGCCAGCCCTCGTTGTCCTTGTGCTGCGCGCGGAAGGCGTTTCCGAAATCGCCCAGGGTCAGGCATTCGGCTCCGGGCCAGCGCTCGCGAATCCGCATCGCCCAGCGCGTCAGGACGTCCAGGTTCCCGATCTGGGGGACGAGAGAAATCTCCCAGCAGTTTGTCACCCAGGCCCAGCCGTTGAGCTTGAAGCCCGCGTCGAAATGGGCGGCCGTCGTCTCGACCATCTGGGCCAGTCCGACCTCCGGACCGAACCAGCCGATCGTCTCAATTGGCCCCACGCCCAGGCGGCTGTTCCGGTTTTTCGCCCAATCTAGGCCTTCGCGCCGAGCGGCGATGAAATCGCAGGTCCAGCCGTCCAGGCAGACGGCATCGACAAAATCGCCGCGGCCCTGGGCCGGCTTGCAGAAATGTTCGGTCGAGGGGTAGTAGGGATAGCAGACCGACCCGTCGCCGTCCTGGTTGTCGATGGCGTATTGGCTCCAGATGCTGCCCTGGCAGACGTGGATCCCTTCCTCTTCGGCCAGGAATTTCTGGTTGGCCGCGGCCAGGAAGCCGGCGATCACGCTCTTGGGGCGGAAGCCTCCGCCCAGGATCTCGGACACGCGGGCCAAGCCTTCATGGAGGTCCCTGTTGACCTGCTCTCGCGTATTGTAGGCGTTGGCGAAATAGGCGCCGGGGATGAACGTCACATCGTCGCCGTACGCGCCATGGAACCGGGCAACGAGGGCCCGGATGCGGTGATAATTTTCGCGCTTGTCGAAGAGAGCCCGCCAGCTGAACGCCCAGGTCATCGGCGCGCCGGGCCATCCGGCGGCGAGGGCGGCGCGGAGGGCCTCGACGTTCTCGGGCGTGTGACGGTCGGCTTCGTCGAATCCCTCGTCGCGCGTTCGCGAGACCTCGATCTGGTTCACCCGGACGATCGAATTGAGCGTCAGGATCCTCCGGCCGTCGAGCGGGCCGCGGACGGCCGGGATCGCCGGGGCGCCGGGACCGGATCCGAATTCCCGAAGCGCCCCGGCTCCGAGGACGCCGGCCCCGGCAGCCTTCAGGAATCCCCGCCTGTCCATCGTCCGAGCTACTTCGCCGCCGCGAGGATGTACGTCCCGCCCGGCGCCGTCTTGAACTCGACGACGCCGCTCTCGGGCTTCCCGGCCGCGACGGCCTTCCCTTGGAACGTGATCGTCACCGGCACGGCCGACCGCACCCGGCAGACATTGCCGAGCTTGGACATCAGGGTCGCCCGGTCGAGACGGCCGTTCGTCCATTCCAACCCGACTTCGAAACCGCCCCGGGCCACGAGACCCGAAACCTCGCCCGTCGTCCAGGACGCGGGCAGGGCCGGCAGGAGATTCAGTTCGTTATCGTGCGATTGAAGCATCATCTCAGCGATGGCCGCCGCGAAGCCAAATGCGCCGTCCACCTGCATGGCCCTTGAGCATATCGAGAAGAGGCTGGTGGTCGTGTAGTTGTGCATTGCGAACGTAAAATTCTCCATGGCTTTGGCCGCATTTCCCAGCCGGGCCCAACAGGCTGCTTTCCAGGCCGAGGCCCAGCCGTTGCCGGTGAGACCGCGCTGCTCGAGAACGACCTTGCTCGCCTCGGCAAACCGGGGCGTGCGGCGGGCCGAGATCTGGTTGCCCGGGAAAAGGCCCCAGAGGTGGGAGATGTGGCGATGGCTTTTTTCCGTTTCGTCCCAGTCTTCGAGCCATTCCTGGAGGTTCCCTTTTCGGCCGATCTGCATCGGCGCGAGCTTCGCTTTCGTTTCAAGGACCTTCTTTTTCAGGTCCGGATCCAGGCCGAGAATATCCGCCGCGGCGGCGACGTCGCCGAAGAGATCATTGAGGATCTGCATGTCGATCGTCGAGCCCACACAGATGGAGGTCGTCGTGATGAACGTCGTGATCTCGTCGAAGAATCGGGGGTTCTGGGGACGGGCCGGAAAATTCTCGGGCGAGGTCGAAGGGTTGGTCACCAGCCAACCGTACTTGGGATGCGGGACAAGGAAATCCAGGAAAAACTCCGCGCTCCCCTTCAGAATCGGATAGTATTCCCGTAGGAACGCCTTGTCGCCGGTGTAGAGATAATGTTCCCAAATATGGGTGGCCAGCCAGGCTCCGCCCGCCGTGAAGGTGCCCCAGCTCGCCCCGTCCATCGGCGCGGCCACGCGCCAGAGGTCGGTGTTCTGGTGGAAGACCCAGCCGCGCGCTCCGTAGTTCTCGCGCGCTACCTGACTCCCCTGGTCGGTCAGCTCCCTGATCATGGCGAAGAGCGGCTCGGCGCACTCGCTCAAGTTCCCGACTTCGGCCGGCCAATAGTTCATCTCGGCATTGATGTTGGTCGTGTATTTGGAATCCCACATCGGATTCTGGTCTTTGTTCCAGATGCCCTGCAGGTTCGCCGGCTGCGTGCCCGGCCGAGACGACGAGATCAGCAAATACCGGCCGAACTGGAAGACAAGGGCCGCGAGCGCGGGATCGTTCGCCCCGTCGAACGCCTTTAGCCGCTCGTCGGTCGGGAGGTTGGAATTCGGGGTCGCCGGAAAATTCACTGCGATGCGTCGGAACAACCGCTGGTGCTCCTTGATGTGGTCAGCCTTCACGGCCTCGTAGCCTTTCCCCTCCACAGCCCTCATCACCGACTCGACTCGGGCGACGGGATCGGCGCTCACGTCTTTGTAGCTGACGAAATTCGTCGCCGCGGCAATGAAGAGGGTCACGGCATCGGCGCCGGCGACAACGAGCTCATCGTCGACGACCCTGACCTCGCCGCCCTCGGCCTTGGCCCTGAGGCGGGCCTGGTAGCGCAGCTTCCCTTCGACACCCATGTAATCGGCGGACTTGCCGCGGAGGACGAGTCCGTCTGGGCCGAAGCCGTCCATTTGGAAATAATCCGTGGCGTAGTTCGAATGGGCGCTGTTCCGGCTGCCCCGGAGCTGGGCGGTGAAGGAAATCATGCCGGGCTTGTCGGCCGTCAGCCGGACAACGATGATTTGGTCGACCGGGCTGGAGAAAACCTCGCGGACGTACCGCACCCCGGCCTGCTCATATCGGGTCGTCGCCACCGCCGCGTCGATATCGAGCTGGTGGCGGTAACTCGTCACGGCGTCCTTTGCCGGAAACTGGAGGACCAGGGTGCCGAGCGACTGGTATTTCATCTGCTCGACCGGATAGCCCAGGAGGTAGCGGCTGAACAAAACATGCGCTTTCTTGTATTGGCCGTCGAAGACGGCTTTTTGGATCTCGGGCAGGACCTTGGAGCCGCCCTTAACCGCCGTGGAATAGGGACCGCCCGACCAGTACGTGTCCTCGTTGAGCATGATCTGTTCTTCGTCGGTCTTCCCCCAGACCAGCGCTCCCAGCCTCCCATTGCCCACAGGAAACGCATTGTCCCACTTGTCGGCGGGATGGGCATACCAGAGCACGGTCGAGGGGTTTGACGTCGCAAGTTTTTCGGCCTGGGACGCGACCGTGATCCCCACCGAACCGCCGGCCGACAAGGCGAGCGCAAGAAAGGCTCTCAAAATGATTTTCATATTCGCTCCTTAATCGTGAAATAAACGATCGGCCGCGGGAATGACATCAGCTTATTTGTTCTCCAATTGTTTGATGGCGCTTTCGGCAGCCCTTCTCACCATGTTTTGGTGGGAGGGGACTGAGGCGGCCTGGCGGAGGAACGGAACGACGGCCGAGTCCCCTGTCTTGCCGAGCGCGCGCAGGGCCTCGGCCCGGACGCGGGTGCTGGTGTCTTTCCTGAACATCTCCTTGTGGAACTCGACGAGGCCGCGGTCCTTGAGCTCCCCGAGGGCCAGGACGGCCGCCGTCCGGACCGCGGAATTCCGGTCCTGGCATGCCGTTTTGAGGACGGCGGGACCTCTGGGGGAAGGAATTTTGGCCAAGGACTCAACGGCGGTCCGGCGGACCGCCCAGAACGGGTCGCCTTGGGCGCTCGCGGCAAGGCCAGCCGCCGCCTTCGGGTCGTCCTTGAACCCGACGATTTCGCCGGCGGCGGCCATCCTTCCAATCACGTCGTCGTTCTTGAGCTGATAGAGCAGCTCGTCCAGTTCCTTGGAAAACGAAACTTCCTTAATGAGGGTGTTTCCTTCGTCGAAACGGACCAGAAGGGGCTTCGACTCGGCCGGGAATTCAAACGTCTCTTCGCGCTCGCGGATCCAGACCTTTTTCGTGTCCTTGCCCCTAGCCGTGAAGATTTTGACGGCGACGGGAACCCTGAACACGGGAATCCCCTTGGCGAAATCCTGGACCTGCGCGACTTTGAGCCGGACGACCTTCCGCGTCTCGTCCCATTCGCTCTTGATGTCGAAGACCGGGTGGCCGGGTTTGAACAGCCACTGGTCGAAGAACCAGTCGAAGTTTTGTCCGGTGACCGTCTTCACGGAGCGGATGAAGTCAGACGTGTCCACGGCGTCGAAGGCGTAGCGGTGGAGGAAATGACGGATGGTGGCGAAGAAGGGCTCGTCTCCAACGATGGTCCGCAACATGTGGAGGACCAGGGCCCCCTTGGGATACGAATGGGAGTCGAACATGTCCCCGGGCTTATCATAACGGTCGGAGACGATCGGCCGGATATAGCGGGTCTTGGCCTCCCGGAGATAGCCGTTCAATTTGCCCAACAAGTTGACGGCACCCTCGTCATCGCCCCTTTCGAAGCGGAAATAAAGGTAATCCGAATACGTCCCGAAGCTCTCGTTCATCCAGGTATGGGCCCAGCTCCGAAGGGTGATGAGATCGCCCCACCACTGGTGGGCCAGCTCGTGGGAGACGATGCCGATGGCGGAGAAATCCGGCTCGTCCTTCTCGTCGACCATGATCCGGTGGGTCATGGCTGTGGCCGAGGTGCTCTCGGCGCCTCCGCCGGAAGGAACCGAGATCTGGTCATACTTCTGCCAGGGATAGTCATAACCGAACGTCTTATTGAAGAACTCGATCATTTTCGGCGTCTTGCCGTAGGTGGGGAAAGCCTTTTTCTCGTCCTGGGGATAGACCCAGTAGTTCACGGGCAAAGTCTTGTAGAAATCCCGGACCACCACATAGGGGGCGGCCGCGAAGAAGATGAGATACGTCGAATGGGGGAGTTCCTGGGACCAATGATACGTCACGGTCCCGGCCGCCTTGTCCTCGACGACGCTGTCGAGCCGGCCGTTCGCAGCGACCTTGTAGCCGGATTTGGCCAAAACGATGAGCTCGTTGGTGACTTTGTCGTTCGGGTAGTCGAAGCAGGGGAACCAGTGGTGGACGTTATCGGGAAACGAATCGGAAAACGCCAGCTTAGGATTGTCCGGCGTCTCCTCGGCAAACCGCAGCCCTTTCTTGGGGTCCCGGCCGCTGTAAAAGCAGGTGAACGAGGCGATTTCGCCGAACTTGCAGGGCCGGGCAAGAAACACCTTGAGCTCCTTGTCCGACTGCTCGAATCTCAGGGGCGCGCCATAATCGCTGAGGACGGAGGTCACGGAGAACTCTTCGGCGTCGAGGACGCAGACGTCAAGCCCGTCCCTGAGCGAGGACACCGTCACCGTCGTTTCCCCGGCGAAGGACTTGGCGTCGATGTTCAGATTGAGCTTGATCCGGTAATGGAGCGCGTCATAGCTCCGGCTGCGTTCGGACTGGATTGCCTTTTTCGAAAAATCGATCGTCTGGGCGGAGGCCGCCAAAACGAGGGCCAGGATCATCCCGGCGAGGATGGTGGTTTTTTTCATCATGACAGTTCTCTCCTTGTCTTGAGTTCGTCCCGCGTTAACAGGAGGCCTTTTTTCTTTAGGGTCTGGAGGATCCCGTCTGCCTTCATCAGGGCTTCGACCTCCTGGACCGTCCGGGGGACTCCGGCCGATAAGTTCTCGTATCCGGTTTCAGTAATCGCGATCGTGTCCTCGAGTCGGATCCCGATCTCCTCATCGACGCGGAACAGCTGTATGTCGCAAGCAAAGACGAACCCGGGCGCGAGAACCTCGTTGGACCCGGCGAACGTCCCGGTCACATCGTGCGTGGCCAGGCCTATCATGTGGTTGTAGCCGCCGAGGCGGACGATGCCGCGGAAGTCCTTGGCGAACCGGTCCAGGCCTTTTTCCTTGAGCATGGCCTCGACCTTTTCCCCGACCTGACCGAAGGTGACGCCGGGGCGATAGCTCGCCTGGCAGACGTTGCGTACGGCCAAGGCGTCCTCATAGAGCTCCTTCTGGCGGGGCGAAAAAGTCCCCGACGCGGGAAACGTCGTCGAGATGTCCGCATGGTAGTCGGCGTAATCGGGGCCCGCGTCCAGGATGACGAAATCGCCGGGTTTCAATACCCGGTCGTAAATGTGATAGTGACCGTAGGCATGGTTCTTCCCCGACATCAGGATGGGGCTGTAGGCCATATCGACCGCTCCTTCCAGCTGGCAGACGAATTCGAACACGGCGTCCAGGGCTTTCTCGGAGACGCCGGGCCGGGTCGACTGGATCAGGGCGTTATGGGCCTTAACCCCGATCTGGGCCGCGCGGCGCAGGACGTCGAGCTCGGCAGCCGACTTGATTTTGCGCAGGTCCCAGACCATCGCCGCGCAGTCCCGCACGTCGACCTGGGGGAACTTGTCCCGCAGCTGCTTGACGAATTGCAGCTCCCGAGTGAGTCGCCCGTCCCAAATGTTCTGGGTCATCGTCTTCTGGAGCGCGTTGAATTTCTCATTGGTGTTCTCCGCCCCCAGCTCCTCGGGCTTGAACATCGTGTAAAAAACGCGGGTCCGTTGGCTCAGCCCCGTCATGGTGGACCCGAATCGCTCGGCGGGGAGGACCTTCTCGATTCCCGTGTATTCCTTGGGGTTCCTGATCAGGTCCAGGGCAATGCCCTCGCTGTCGGCCTCCTTCTCGGCCATGGTGAAGAACAGGAGACTTTCTTTCCGGACGCCGTCGATGATGAGATAGGCGTTGGGGATCGCAACTCCGCTGAAATAGGCGAAATCGTGGCCTTGCCGGAAAAGGACATCGCCGGCCGGAGTCGCGGCGCCGAGAAAAACAGCGACCCCGTCAGGGATCTTGTCCATCAACCGGCTTCGGCGGGCGGCGTACTCCTTTTTATCGAAAAGACTCGCCGCCGAAATCGCCTGGGCAGCCAGCAACAGTCCGAGTATCCATCCGAAAGCCGAAATCCATCGCTTCATATCCATCCCTCCTTACCGGGGCACCCACCGGGCGGGAGTCCCCACTATTCGAAATCTCCCGGGATCGAGGGCCCGAATCCTTTTCGAGCCCGTCCCGTTCATAATAAGCATATCGGTCTCTCGACCGGAAGCGCCGACTATTTTCCGCTCGGGCCATCGGACGGGAAAATGGTGATCCGGACCGGCGAGGCGGATTCCTTGCGGATCCAGAGGACGAGGTCGTCGCTTTCGAGTCCGTAAATATGTCCGGCCCGGACGTCTGGACCAAGCGGAGCCGGTCGGCCGTCGATCTCGACGCGGGGTGCCGACTGGCCCCATCCGCGAATAAGCAGCACGGGGTTCACGACCGGAGATTCCTCGGATGCGCGGAGCAGGACGGGCAGGGCGGAAGACGCGCTCCGGCCGAGTCTGGACAGCACGAACGCCCGCTGGGTCGGATCGTAGCCGGCGGCGGCGAAGCCGTCTCCGCCGATTTCCATCCCGGGCGGCGAGAGCCAGGATTTCGCCAGGGGGAGCAGCGCGGTCGCAGGCTTTTCAGTCAAGCCGTTCAGCATGATCATGGTCACGCCGTCGTCCGTCTCCTCATAGGGCCGCCACGATTGGATGTGGGCCAGCGAACTGTGCGAGACCCGGTCCGGGGCGACCGCCCAGCGGCCGCTGGAGCGGATCTGCTGGGAGACGGGCCAATGGTTCCACCAGGGGAAAATAGACCGCTCGCGGATGATCTCCCCCGCGTAGCAATCGATAGCCACGTTTCTCGGATCGACGACGACGTAGGGGCTGAACTTGGCCCTTAGGTTCACGCGGAGGATATTGCCGCCCGCGGGGCGCGTCAGCCATTTGTGGGCGGCCGTGTCCTGGTCGCTGATCCGGTGCAGAATGGTCAGCGTTTCCTTATCGAAGTCGGCTTCGTACCCCGGCGCCTCGCGGGCCCAGGAGTAGGTCTGGGTTTCCCCCTTCATGTTGGCCAGGGTCAAGGCTTCGGCGCTGATATTGTCCTCGGGGCGGGTGCCGGGCGGATTGATGATGATGGCTTCGTGATACTGGCGGAAATTCTCCAGTCCCTTGCCCTCGGACGGCTTCACCCTCGGATTGGAAGACCAGACCCTGATTTTTCGCACGCACGTCCCGTCCGGGTAAACGGTATAGGTCTCCTCGACCCAATCGCCCCAGCCGGTCAACGCATCGACGTTGACGAGGTCGTAATTGACGCTGACCGGGGCGTAACGCCAGAGCACGACTACGCGGGCGTCGCTGCTTTCCAGGATTCGGGCGTGCGAAAACCGGGCCTGCTTGTCGGCCATGGGCTCCGCGCTGGTCTCCATGGCCTGGTGCTGCGTTTCATAGAATTCGTTGGTATACCAGATTCCGTTTTCAGTCACCCAGGTCGGGATATAGCTGGTGCCTCGCCAGAAGATGAGTCGGTTCGGGCTCTCATCGAAACGGACGACGACGTCCGCCGCGTCCCCGACGCGCCATGGATTCTCCCATTCCTCGGCATACTCGAGTCGCGTGTAATACGCCCCGAAACGGCCCGGTCCCTTCGGGCCGGACGGCAGAACCGGAGGCCGGAGCGGCGCCGGCCCAGAGGGGGCCAGGGCGGCGTAGGCGGCCGCGGACTCTCCGGCGCCCAGGACGCGATCGTAGATCCGGACCTCGTCGATGATTCCGTCGAAAGAGAACGCCACCGGGGCGACGACCCGGATCTCTTCACTGAGACCGAGGGGTGTCTGGTTCCGGCCAACCCACACTTCGGCCTCTGGCGCGAAGCGCGGCGTCCCAGAGATTTTCGTTTCGCCGGCGAGCTTCCCATTCAGGTAGAGCTTGATCCCGGATGACGCATCAAAGGCGCCTACGAGATGGTTCCACGCATACAAGGGAAGCTTGACCGTCGATCGGCTCTCCCGCCATTGGCCGTCCACGGCCACGTGCAGCCCGAAACGCCCCTCGGGATCGATCCCGAAGAAATAACCGCTTTTGCGGTCCTTCTCCTGATTGACGACGGCGCACCACGTCCAGGGTAACGTCTGGATGGCGACCCAAGCCTCGATAGAAAACGCGCCGCCGAGGCGGGGCGCCTCCGACGCGCCGCGGACCACCGCCGTCGTTTGGCCGTCGAAGCGGAGACCTTTTCCAGCGGCGCCGGGAACGAATTTTCGGAAGCCGCGGATGTCATCGGCGCCGCTGACCTGGTCGAAGGACCACGAAGCGACGGGAGGCTTGTCCGCCGCGAGAGCCATGCCAACGAAAACGAGGGCGAAACCGAAGAAAACGAATCTGCGCATCGGACCTCCAACCATCTCTGCCCGGCAGGCGGGAAAAGGAAATCCATTATACATCTTCCGGGTTGCCCGGAGTCAACTTTTTTCCGATCCGCCCCCCGGACAGAAGCCGGGAGTGCTCCGAACCGCGCGCCGGAGTTTTTGACGGCGGGCCACGTTTAATATACTATCCCTCCTTGAGGCCGGGGTAAAACGGCAGCGTCCGGACCCGGCCCGGAAGGAGAACCTAGGATGTCGCGAATGGTGAATGGCCGGCGGGCGCTTCTCGGGGCGATGATCTTATCGGCCTTCGCATGGTCTCCGATAGCTGGCGATCCGCCGCCCTCTTCGAAATCCGTTGCCTCCGGCGGCCCTGCGTTTTACGTTTCGGGCTCCGGCCATGACAATAATCCCGGCACGAAGGCGGCGCCGTTCGCCACCCTCGCCAGGGCCCAGCAGGCGCTGCGGTCATGGATAAAGACGGCTTCGGGTCCGGCCGTGGTCGAGGTGCGTCAAGGCACTTATGCCCTCGACCGCCCGCTGGTGTTTTCGCCCGAGGACTCCGGATCGGAGACGTCCCCTGTCGTCTTTGTCGCCTCCCCCGGCGAACGCGTGACCATCAGCGGAAGCCGCGCCCTGGATTGCCGCTGGCAGTCGTACCGGGACGGGATCCTGATGTGCGACCTGACCGCCGTCAAACGAGGGGAGCTCCATTTTTCTCAGCTCTTCGTTAACGGCAAACGCCAGACGCTGGCCCGATTTCCGAACCGGGATGATTCGAAACCCGGGCGAAGCGGCTACATCCATCCCGCAGCCCGGATCCCGGACGGCCGTCCGGACCCGAAGCCCGGAGAGAACGACGACATGACCTTCTCCGGCGGCGCCCCGCGGGGTATCCTCTTCGATCCTGCTTCGTTCACGGCCAAACGCTGGGCCCGGCCCGAGGAAGCGGTCATCCATATTTTCCAAGCCTGGGAGTGGGGCAATCTCCAATGGAGGCTGAAGGCGATCGAGTATGACGGCTGGGCGATTTGGTTCGGCGAAGGCGGGTTCCAGATGGGCGCCAAATGGTTCGAGGATCCGGCCAAGATCGAAAAGGAATCCCGATTTTTCATCGAGAACGTCTTCGAGGAACTCGACGCTCCGGGGGAATGGTATCTGGACGACAAAGCCGGGATCCTCTACTACAAGCCGGAGCCGGGAGTCGATATGGCCGGCGCGCGCGTCGAGGCCCCGCTTCTCCAGCAGCTCGTCCGGTTCGTCGGGACGCAGGAGGCGCCGGTCCGCCACATCGCCATCGAGGGCTTCCGCCTGACGCAGACGGCCTCGACCTTCCTGGAGCCCTACGACATTCCGTCCCTGAGCGATTGGGCCATCCACCGCGGGGGGACCGTATTCCTGGAGGGGACCCGCGACTGCGCCGTCAGAAACTGCTGGTTCGACGCCGTCGGCGGCAACGCCGTCTTCATCAACAATTACAACCGGAACGCTGCCGTGACAGGGTGCAAGTTCACGGAAACGGGCGACAGCGCGGTCTGCCTCGTCGGGACCCTGGGGAATACGAACGGCACCCGCCGCGCCTTCCCCTATGAATGCACGGTGTCCAACAACCTGATCCACGACTGCGGGATCTTCGGCAAGCAGATCGCGGGCGTCTACATCTCCCGGGCCAAGCGCATCACGGCCGCCCACAACACCATCTACAACATGCCCCGGGCGGGCATCTGTATCGGCGACGGTACGTGGGGCGGCCACGTCATCGAGTTCAATCACATCTACGACACCGTCCGCGAAACGGGCGATCACGGACCGTTCAACGCCTGGGGGCGCGAGCGGTTCTGGAGTCTGACCCAATCCCACTCCGGCTACAGCAAGGGCCGGAGCCTCGAGGCCGGCGCCGTCAAGATCGACGCCATGGAGCCGGTCATCCTGCGGAACAATTTCTTCGAGGACTACTCGGGCTGGGGGCTCGACATGGACGACGGCGCCTCCCACTACGAAATCTACAACAATATTTCCAAGGGCATCAGCATCAAGCTGCGCGAGGGGGCCTATCGGACCGTCTATAACAACATCTGGGTCGACAGCAACGTCGCGCCCTGCTTCCATGTGGGCAACGAGGACAACCACGACCGCTATTTCCGGAACATCACGGTGATGGCCCGCGACGACGTCTATTCGATCATCGCCCCGCCGGCGCGGGGCCCGTGGGTCGAGGAGATCGACAACAACTGCCTCTACAGCAGGGCCGGTCCGTTCACGGCCCGGATCAGTCAGATGCGCGGCGAAAACGGACCCGAACGTAGATCCCGCCGGATCGATCTCGAGGAATGGCGCAAGCTCGGTTTCGACCGGAACTCCGTCTTCGCCGATCCCCTATTCGTCGATCCGGCCAAGAATGATTACCGGGTGCGGGCCGAATCGCCGGCCCTGCGGCTTGGTTTCAAAAATTTCGAGATGGGGCTTTGGGGTATCACTAAAGAATTTCCCGCCGAGCTTCGCTGATCGGCGACGATCCTGTTTTTCGGATATTCGGCCGCCGGGATGGGCCGGCCTCGCTTTCCATGACTAGGGCGATTCTCTCGTCGCCACGGGAGGGATGAAACCGGTTTTATTTGACCAGGCAGAGCGCCTCCTGCCGCGGGCGGAAGAACCTCCAGCCGTCCGCGGTCAGGTAGACCGGGTCCTCGCCCATCATGGTCACTTTCTTGCCGCCCCACTCCGGCACCGCGGTGGCCGTATTGAGCTCCATGGCCAGATAGGAGCCCAGGCGCAGGCGTTTTGGAGGCGGCGGATTCGGATTGGGCTTGGCCTCGGGATTGGCCGGCCGGGCATTGATCGAGGCACCCAAGGCATGACCCTGATTGCCGAGGGGATGGCAATAGATCATGGCACTGATGCCCTTGGCCTTCATGGCCGCCATGGCCTCCTCGGCGACTTCGTTGACCGGCTTGTCCGGGCGGGAAATGCGGGTCAGCGCGTCTTGGAGGGCATTCGTGTTGGCCAGAGCTTGCTTAAGGCCAGCCGGCGCGTCGGTCTCGCCCTCGCGCAGGACATAGAGCATCTTCTGCCAGTCCGAGTTCAGGCCCATGTAGGTGAGCCCGAAATCGAGCTGGATCACGTCGCCGCGCTCGATGACCGTCGCTTCCTTGGCCACCGGAAGAAAACCGCTCGGCGCCGCGTCGCTCGCCGTGTTCTGCCGCTGGACGCGGAGGTCGGGCTGGAACCAGGGACTGAGATCGAGGGCCCCCGCCTGGCTGAAGAGCCAGCGGCGGACATCGCCGACGGTCGTCCGGCCGGGGGTGATGACTTCGTTCGACAGGGCTCGCCGGGCGAGGATCTCGGTGACATGGACGAGAGCCTCGTAATGCTCGAATTCCTCAGGGATCCGGGTATCGAGATAGTCCTCGATGAGGGCTGCGGCGCTGACGAACCGTTTCTCAGCCTCCGGCCCGAAAAGATCGGCGAGATATTTGTAGGAATCGTGGGTCAGGCTCCGAGTGATGCCGCGCCGGCCGCCGATCCCAAGCGCGATCGTTTTTGGCTGGAACGTGTCAAACGCCTGGCGAAGGGCTTTGCCGCCGGCGCCCTGGCCGGGCGTTTCGAAAAACCGTTCAACGTTTTCCTCCCTGTACCCCGTGATAGCCAGCTTCTTCAGGCCGGCTTCGCCCGCGTCGATGAATACGAACATATCCCGGTTGCCGCAGTAGGGGCGTGGCGGCGCGACGAATTCAGTCAGCGGATCGTCGTGGAACTCTTCATTGACGACGATCCACATCCCCACCTCGTGCCGGCGCATGAGAGGAAGGATCATCTGGTGACGCTTTGCCAGCCAGCCTTCGCGCACCTCGATCTGCCCGGCCCGGGGGAGCAAGGTCGGGAGTGTCTCGGGGGCTGGCGACGGCAGGCCAAAACCGGCCGTCCGTGGCCCCAGGCCGATCCAGACCGAGCAGACCGCGGCACCGACGAGAAGGGCCCGCTTGTTTCGGAGAGTTGGCATCATCGGTTCCTCCAATTTTTCCGTCGCCGATCGTTCCCGCGGGGAGCGGACGGGGGCTCAGCGCGGCCCGGTCTTCTTCATCAGGGCCTCGATGTCCATGACAGCACGCGGCAGCCCCGTGGTCAGGTTTTCACATCCGGTCTCGGTGATCAGGATGGTGTCCTCGATGCGGACCCCGATCTTCTCCCCGGCGGAGACGAAGGCCGGCTCGTTGGCGATGACCATTCCGGGCCTGAGGACGTCGACCCGTCCACCGACGTCGTGGACGGCCATTCCGACATAGTGGCCGAACCCGCCTTTCAGCTTCTGGAAATAATCCTTGGACAGGTCGAAGCCCTGTTTCTTAAGGATGTCTGCTACCTCCCGCTGGCATTGGTCCAGGCTAAGGCCGGGACGGTAGACCTTCATGTTGGCTTCGTGGACGGCGTTGACCGCCTCATAAATCTCTTTCTGGCGCGGGGTGAAGGTCCCGTTGGCCGGGAAGGAGACCGTGATGTCGATATTGTAATAGTCGAGGCGGGGACCGGCGTCGATGACGAGGATGTCCCCGTCCTGGAGCACCCTGTCGTATTTGTGGGCATGCCCGTTGGGATGGTTTTCGCCCGACGCGACGATGACATAATAGGCCAGCTCCTGGCAGCCCTCCTTCCGGCAGAGGTAATCGAAGAGCGCCGCCAGCTCGTACTCGTGCAGTCCCGGCCGGGCCGCTTTCATCAGGCCGATATGGGCCTGGACGGCGATGCGGCCGGCCCTCCGGAGAAGCGCGATCTCGGCGGGCGACTTGATCGTCCTCAGGTTCCAGATCAGGCCCGAAGCATCGCGGACCTCAACCTGGGGGAAGCGGTCCTTCAATAAAGCCGCGGCCTGCAGTTCGCGCGTCCGGCGGCCGTCCCAGAGGTTGAAGACCATGTTCGCCTGAAGCGTGCGCAGCTTTTCCAGGCTGCATTCGCGGGGCAGTTCCTCGGGGTTGAACGGAGAATAGAGGACCTTCGTCCGGGAGGCCAGGCCCGCCAGCGCGGCCTCCAGCCGATCGAGGGGCAGGACCTGCTCGACGCCGGTCACCTCCTTGGCGTTCCGGACGAGATCGAGGCTGATCCCCTCGTTGAACGCGGCCGTCTCGGTGATGGTGAAGAAGAGGGTGCTCGTCTTCCGGACACCGTCGACGACGAGGACGGCGTTCGGGATCTCGACGCCGCAGAGATAATGGAAATCGCTGTTTTGAAAAAACGGGACGTAGCCGGTGGGCATCTGGGCGCCGAAAATGACGGCTGCCCCGTCGGGGATCTGGGCCATGAGCTTTTGCCGGCGGGCGGCGAACTCGGATTTATCGAAAACGAGGCCCGCCGAGAGGATGGAAACGGACGCCAGGATCGCCGTCAAAAACGCGATCGCTTTGATCGGGAATCGGGGATTTTTTTTCATGGTCTCCTCCTTCGGTCTCGAGATGATCGAGAACGGCCCGTAGCGGTCCGTCCTACGCGAGCTCCGGCCGGGTCCGCTTCGCGGCCCGCGCTCCGGTCGATCGCTATATTATTATCGGAAATAGATGCTGGGGCAAGCGTTTTTCGTCCGGGGGAGCGATCGGGCCGCGCCGCCATCCGGACGCGAGTGGGTCGAAAGGAGTTTTCATCGGGAGCTCGTTTCCCGCCAGATCCGGCGTTTTTCCCTTTCGTCCAGGGCCCTCTCGTCGGCCAGTTTTTGCCTCAGCCGGGCCAGGACGTCCGGACGCACCCGGGCCAAGTTGTTCGCCTCAAAGGGATCCTTGGCGATGTTGAACAGTTGGGGGGAACGGTCGTCTCCGGGCATCAATCCCCGGGCCCACGCGGAGGTCCCCAACGTCACGAGCTTCCAGTCCCCGTCGCGAAGAGCGTTCATCCCGTCTTCGTAGCAAGTGTAAATCGTCCGGGCTTCGGGTCTCGTCACCTCGCCGGTCAACAGGCGCAGGATGTCGAGGCCGTTCCATCCCGGGTCCTCCGTCAGCTTGCAGCCGGCGGCGCTCAAGAGGGTCGGCATCCAGTCGACGGCCGCCGTGGGCGTTGTGACTTTCCGCGGCGACAATCGGCCTTTCCAATAAGCGAACGCCGGAACGCGGATGCCGCCTTCGTAGGTCGTCGATTTTTCCCCCCGCAGCGGCCCGTTGGAGCCCGTGGCGTAGGAGAGTAAGGGCGGGTTCCCGCCGTATTCCCCCCCCGATCCTTCCTTGAGGGTGAAGCTTCCATTGTCGGAAAAAAAGACGATTATGGTATTTTCGAGCTGGCCCTTGCGATCGACCGCGGCGACGATCCGTCCGACCGCGTCATCCATGTGACTGACCATGGCCGCGTAGCGGCGCTTCGATTCGTCGAGGACCGGGTCCTTGTCGAAGGGGACGTCCTTATAAAGATCGATCCAGGGCCGCGGGGCGTCGACGGGAAGGTGGACGGCGGTGAAGGGAATATACAGGAACCAGGGCCGGTCCTCTCTGGCCTCGAGCCAGCGGACCGCCTCCCCGGAGATGAGATCGGTGGTATGGCCCTTCTCGTCGACGCGCACACCGTTCCGATGCCAGGTCCGCTCAAACTTCCCTGGGCGATAGGTGTGATCCCAGGGGTGGCAGGCGCCGGTCATGTTGCCGTAACTGTGATCGAAGCCGTAGCGGTTGGGCCCGTGGCCGAAATCCGAACCCAGGTGCCATTTCCCGGTCAGGGCCGTTTGGTAACCGAAGCTTTTCAAGGCCGAAGCCAGGGTCAGGGTTCCCAGGGGCATGGTCGGATCGTTCGTGGCGGCATTGACGCCGAAGCGGCTGCTGTAGCGGCCGGTCAGCAGCGACAGCCGCGTCGGAGAACATTGGGGACAAACGTAATGTTGAGTGAGCTCGACGCCGGATTTCGCCAGCCGGTCGATGACCGGCGTCCGGCTGACGCCGTTATGGAAACCCACATCTCCCCAGCCCAAGTCGTCGATGAGGAACAGAAGGATATTGGGTGGCGAGGCTCCGACCCAGGTCCCGCGCCCGGTCCCGGCGAACCGACCCCATCCGAAAACCACGGCCGCGGTGCTGTTTTTAAGGAATTGTCTCCGATCCATGCGGACCATCCTTCCTTTCTACCGGCGCGGCGCATCGGCAGGCCGGATCCGCAAGAAAAAGAAGCGGGATCAAATCGTGATCCTGAGCTCTTCCTTCTTCCGGATGATCACCGGCGCTTGGAATTCCATCGTCAAGGTGTCCCCCGCGCGGTACACCCGGCAAGCAACCGACTCCCCGTCCCGTTCACAGATCGGCGGCCGCCCGGAGGTTTCACCGGAAAATTCGAGTTGCAGCGTCTTCAAGGTCAGCGTCCCGAAGAGCACCGTGATCCGGGCTTCCATCGCCCCCGGCGAGCGCCGCTGGCGGAACGTCCCCCAGCTTCCGGCGGCGGTGAAGGCCGCTTTGAAATCGTCGGGAGACAGGCGGGGGGCGAATCGCATGAAGCCTTGCGGGCCGTGGTGCTCGAATCCGCAGGCGGTGATGAAGGTGCCGTAGCTGGCCATGGCCCGGGCATAATGATCGCTGCATTCGATCTCGTTGAATGGGTTACGCTTTGCGGCCTGGTACCGGTCGTGGATCATCCGGGTCAGGATGAGCGATTCTTCCACCAGGCCTTCGCCCATCATATGAGAGGCCACCTGATGTTCGAATCCGCTCATGCATTCGTGGAAATAGCCCACCGGCCCGGCGGGTTTCTCGCCATAAGGTTTTTCCTCACCCCGCGGATTTGTATTCATGATCATGCCGCCCTCTCCTGCCAGGGCATAGGGCCTCCCGCCCTTATGGGCGGCAATATAGCCGCCGACATCGGGGGTAAAGTTGTATCTCCAGAGGGACCTGAGCGCCGACAGGGTTTTTTCTTTGTCGATGATCCTGCCCAACCCGGCCTGGAAGCCCCACGATTGGCCCAGGACCTGGTCGATATGGCAGGTGTTGTATCCGCCCAATCCCGTCCTGCCCTTTTCCGGATCAGGTTTCTGGATGAAGTACTCACCGTCGAACAGCTCCTCCTCGAAGTGGTTTTTCCCTTTGTCGAAATATTCCCGGCAGCGGGCGGCGAAGATCGCATCTCCCGTTTCCAGGGCCATCTCTTCGCCGGCCCGGACGGCCGCAAGGCACAGGCCCGCGATCCAGGCGATGTCTCCGAACCAGTCGGCATCCAGCGTGTTGGGCTGCTGGCCGTCGGTGAGGCCGTCCCTGTTGGCGTCATGGCGCAGGATATACTCCACGGCTTTTTTGATCTTGCCCCAGTTCTCCCGGAGAAAGAGATCGTCCCCCGACATGCGGTGCTCCCGGTAGATCCGGAGGACCGTGCCGGCCTGCCCGTCAATGGCCGGGCCGGTGCCGGGACCGCGATAATGGATCATGCCCGTCCCGGCATCGAATGACACGCCGAGGTCGACGCGGGCCCGGGTGTCTTTTTCCAGGGCCGGGAAGATCCGGGCCGCAGCCTGGGCATAATGCCAGACGTGGGTGCAAGTGCCTTCGCAACAGCCGACCCCCTCCCATGCGTAGAACCGGCCCGATTTCATGCGGTGGCAGGTCGTCGTAGCCAGAGTCGAAGTATTGACGAACGTCCGTTCCAGGAACCACCAGGGCAGGCTGCTGTCATACCATGCATCATGCCACTGCTTCGTGGTCCCGGAAAGGTACTCGAAGTTTCGGCCGACGAAGGAGGCGACCGCGGAAGCTTCTTCGAAGCGGTTGCTGTAGTAGCGGATTTTATCGGGGATGGTTTTGAACGAGAGATTTGGGAAATGCCAGGCGATGACGAAATGACTTTGCCAGGCTTCTCTGATTTCGAGATCGCGGGCCGACCCAAGGACGGCCATCGGCTGGGAAGCCGGGCTCGAGGGGATGATCCCCGCGGCCGTGAGCCGGGCGATCTCTTCGTCTTCGGACTGTGCCGCGGACGGCCCCCCTGAACTTTCCAGCGAAGCCAGGCAAAGGCTTCCAAATCCGGGGGAATTCCGGACGGCCTCGTCATCCGATTCCACTCCAAGCCGGATACCCCGAACCCGTGCGTCCGTGAAGGACAGGTTCTTCCGCCGGAAAAGACTCTCGTCGAGCTGCTGATCGAAAAGAATACCGTTCTCCAGCCATCCGGTCAATGAAACCCGGACTTTTTTGGGCCTCCGATTGACGATCTCGAATGACAAGATGGTGACCGGGAGCCCGCTGTTCTCTTCATCCATCGGAATAAACGGAGAATAGGCACGCAAAATGACGGCAACGGGAAGGGCCGCATCCTGAAAGCTGATGGTCCCGATGGGATAGGTGGTTTCGAATTCGATCTCGTCCCAGTGGTCCTCGTCCAAAGGTTTTGCGACCCGGCTTTTCCCGTCGTCGATTGCCAGCGCGAAACCCTGGCGTATAGGCCGGATGCCGGACGCAGGGTCCACGTAGGTCGATCCGTCGTTCGGCCGCAGCTTCCTCCCTTTCCACTCGATGACCCTCGCGTCGATGCCGCGCTGGTTGCGGTTGAAGATGTCCCACAGCCACAGACGGCCGTCCCCCCCAAGGTACATCGTCCCGGTGCATATCCCGCCGACAGGCATGCCGATGTATCGAAGCTCGGCCTTGGATTTACGATAGGACGTGGGCGTTCCCCGCTCCCGGAGTGAGCTGACCCAGGCCGGATCGAGTTTCTTGTCGCCAGGGACCTGGGATCCGGAAAAATCCCCGGGTTTGAAAGGTCCGGCGATCGTCCGCCCCGGTGCGGCGAGGATCGCGGCGCCCGTCAGGCCGACGGTTTTAATGAATCTGCGGCGTTTCATGGGGAATGGAAAATCGGTCGCACCTATTTAAGAACACATTAACAAGAAACATGTCAATACCCAAAATTGCGATAGAAATGCCCGACGGGTCCTGTCGCGGTTCACCCCCGGCGCCCCTTCGCGGTTTATCTCGTTTATTATAAGGCAGGAGGATGAGCGGCATCAAACGCTCGGGTCGGCGGGGGGCCCCCGAACCACGCCACCCGTCGGGCGGGAGCTCTATCTGTTGATTTTGTGGAAAGTCAAGCACTTTTGGCTAATGAGCTGTTCCTAACGGCAATTTTGGGTCAATACTCTATATTGCAGGGTATTGTCAAATCGGGAGGGCCGAGAATCCGAATTTCGCTACCGTCTCAATAGCGGTATGGGAGGCTAAGAAAAAGCATCGTAACCGGATCGTGTTTATTAATCGATATTCAGCCGCCGGCCCCACCAGGATGGATCTTAGCCTATACCGCCTTGAAACCTCCAAGGAACTTTCCGATCTCGGCTTGAAGGTTGGGAACCCGCCCGGACCGAAGCACCTGACTTGTTTGATCCCTCAAGCTCAGATGTAAGTATTGACGATTACGGTCAATGCCGACATAATTCATCTATGCACCTCCTGAACATAATGTTTCCAACCGGAAGTCTATCAAACCACCGGAGGAGGTGCATCACATCATCGTGTTACCTATCCTTCGAAGATCAAGACGGCCATGAAGCGCGCCTGCGGATTCAAGCAAGTCGATTATCTTCGGGCGATCGTTTATATAGTTGCCGGGCGATTAATCCTCAACAACCCAAAGTCAATGGAAGAGAACCGAAATGTTTTATTTCGTATTAAAACAACGTTTGTCGAACCAGGCCGGTCCGGATCTCGAGAAAGTGCTTCGAACGGACTTGAATGAGGAGTCATGATGAAGATTCGAAAGAATGAGAGTCTTGGTATTATTCGCGTCGGACTAGCCCTGTTGGCTGTCTGCCCCGTGTATGCCACGGAGTTCTACGTGGCCGCCAATGGCCGCGATGCCAATTTGGGCACCTTGAAGAGGCCCTTCGCCACTATCGAGCGGGCTCGTGACGAAGTGAGAAAACTGGTCGCCGCCAGCCTGAAAGAGAACGTGACCGTCTTCATCCGCGGCGGCACCTATCTCCTTGCCCACACCGTGGTGTTCGGGTTGGCCGACTCGGGAACCAAGGAACATACGATCACATATGCGGCGTATCCCGGCGAAACGCCCGTTTTAAGCGGCGGTGTAAGGATCTCTGGCTGGCACAGGCTAAAGGACTCCGCTGCGCTTCCACCAGCCGCCCACGGCAAAGTGTGGGTGACGGACGTCCCCGGTACAAGAGACGGGAAATGGCGCTTCCATGCCTTGTTCGATGGCGGCGAAGCGCTGCCCCGGGCCCGCTCGGACGGCTTCAAACCGCTCCTCGACTATGAAACCGAAGATTTCTGGGGCATGCCATTTGCGACGCCGGAACAGAAAAGCGTCCTCCGTTTCCCCAAAGGCGCTCTCCGGAACTGGCCCAACTTGGGCGACGTGGAGATCCGCATCTTCCCCTGGGGCCCGTGGACTATAAACCTGTTGGTGCTCGCCTCCGTGGATGAAGAGAGAGGCGAGGCCACTACGACTATCCCCGCCACTTATCCGATGGTTGTCATCAGCGGGGGTGTCAGGCCTCTGACACCAGAAGAGGGTCCGGAGCTCCAAAAATCGGCGTGGGTGGAGAACGTGCTCGAAGCGCTGGACGAACCCGGCGAATGGGTGCTCAACACACACGAGGGCCGGCTGTACCTGTGGCCCCGGGGCGATTCGCCCGGCGAGAACATCATCGCGCCCCGGCTGGTGGAGTTGATCCGCGTCGAAGGCCGCGTCGACGCGGAGGGTCCTGCCGATACGCCCGTCACGCACCTGGTTTTTCGGGGACTGACCTTCAGCCACGCCGACCGCGATGTCTGGACCGCCACGGATGCCGGCATCCAGCACGACTGGGAGATGTATGACAAATCCACGGCCCTGATGCGCTTTCGCGCCACCGAGCATTGCCTGGTGGACGAGTGCCGGTTCACTGCCAGCGGCGGAACAGGCCTGCGTTTCGATCTCCACAGCCAGTACAACCGCGTGCAGCGCAGCCTCTTCGATCACCTTGGCCAGTCAGGGGTGATGATCTGCGGGTATGGTCCGGGTGTGAAGGATGTCAGCCATCACAACGAAGTCATCAACAACCATATCCACGACCTGGGAGAAATCTACTGGCATTCGCACGGCATCATCGTCTGGCAGAGCGGCGAAAACCGCGTGGCCCACAACCTGATTCACGACATGCCGCGCAAAGCTATCCTGTGCGCCGGGGTGCGGGACAGACACTTCGATCCGCAATTCAAGGACACCCGGGAGTGCTCCCGCCTGATCCGATGGGCTGAGGTCGGGGGCGCGCAAGGGTTCGACTACGTCATCCCGTTCCTGCACGTGCGCAACAACGTGATCGAACAGAACCTCGTGTACCGCATTCTTGGCAAAGGGGCGGACGGCGGCGGCATCAACCTGACGGGCGTCGGAGAAGGAAACATAGTCCGCCGGAACATTCTGCACGACATCCGCAATGCCAGGGCCGATGCTGTCATCCGGCTGGACGGGGCGGCACAGGCAGCACTCATCTCCGAGAACGTGATTTACAATTGCGCTATTCCCGCCATCAACCCGGGCAGCCGGGACAATTTCGTCGAAAACAATATCATGGTCGATGTTTCCACCCGACGCTGGCCTGCACAGACCGGCCACTTCATGTTCGGGCCGGAAGCAAGAGGGCGGTTTCAACGAAATATCGTCTACAACTCCTCCGACTCCGCAAAGTTTCTGCTGAACATGCGCGGCGCGAGTTTGGGCCAGTTCGACGCCGACTTCAACATCTTCTACAGCGCCGGCAATCCCGCGGGAAGCGCCGCCTTTGTCGAGGAGCTCAAAAAGCAGGCGGGCGCTCAGAAGACGCCGCCGGGTAAAATACTCCGCCAGCAGCGGACCGTCTCTGCCGACCCCCTGTTCGTGGATCCCGCAACGAAAGATTTCCGGCTACGGCCCGATTCTCCTGCCTGGAAGCTCGGCTTCAAGCCCATCGACATTGCCGGCATCGGTCTCACCGCCGACTTTCCCGCGCGCTACCGGTAAGTCCCCGGAGGTGACCTGCCGCTCTTGCTTTTTTCGGAGCAACACCATGTACAGCAGGCTTATGGCCAAGCTGCGCAATTGAGATTCTGGATCCTGTTCCTCCTCGCCCTGATCCTTATGGCACGGCGGTTCCCGCTGCCATATGTGGATTTATCCATTGTGGCGGTCGGGATGGTGATGGTCGGACAACGGCTATTGAAAAAGTCTATGGCACGATAAGGATCAAAGCCTGAAACCGGGAAAAGCATTTTGAGGATGTGCGGGACGAAAAATTCATGGTCCCTCCTTCCAAATAAAATAAATTTGAGCTATATCATGAATGTGACTCGGAACACGACGTCATTATGAGAAGGAGGACCCATGGCGGACACGCGGTTCAAAGTCTGGAAGGTTATGGCGCTCTCGGTCGTCTGTGGACTCTCGATTCTGATCGCATCGGGGAGTCCGGTCCGGACGGTTTCCCTTGTGACCGATCCGGCCTGCGGAGTCGCACCCCGTCATGGGTTGGACCAGTTGAAGGACGCTTTCCGGCGGAAGGGCTTTACCGTCGAAGAAACCCGTTCGCCCGAGACAGCCACGGGAGCCATCCTTATCGTGTCCGGACTTGCCCGGGGAAACGGTCCGGCCGTCCGGTTCCTGCAGGACGCGAAAACAGCCCTTCCGGCCGGGCCTGAGGCGTTGGCCGTCCTCCGGACCACGTGGAAGGCCAAAGACCTGCTCGTCCTGTGCGGCGCCGACGACACAGGATTGATGTACGCCGCGCTGGATACCGCGGACCGCATCGGCTGGAGCTCCGGCCCGGACGATGTGTTCGGCCGGGTCAAGAGCCTTGCCGAAAAGCCGGATCTCGTCGATCGCTCGATCTCGATCTACACCATGCAGCGCGCCTATTTCGAAAGCCGGCTTTACGATGAGGCGTATTGGGACGCGTATTTCGACATGCTGGCCCGCAGCCGGTTCAACAGTTTTGTCGTGGTTTTCGGCTACGAGAACGGAGGATTCATGGCGCCTCCGTATCCCTACTTTTTCGACGTCGACGGATTTCCCGATGTCCGGCTGGTCGGACACACGCCCGAGGCACAAGCCCGGAACTTGGAGGCTTTCAGAAAATTGATCCGGATCGCGCATGCGCACGGGATCCGATTCACCGCCGGCATCTGGGATCATATCTACCGGGGAGGCGTCCAGTCCGGCGGAGTCCCCGGCGTCGACAAGATCCCCGCCGCGCCCACGCCGGGTCTCGTCTGGGGACTCACCGCGGACAACCTGTCGGCGTACAGCCAGGCGGCGATCAAAAAATTCATCCAGGTCTTCCCGGACATCGATGCACTCCAGTTCCGCATGCACAGCGAATCCGGTTTGAAGAACGAGGAGATCGTGGGATTCTGGCACGACATCTTCGCCATGATCAAGGCGACCCGGCCCGGGATTCGGATCGATGTCCGGGCCAAGGAATTGCCCGACGAGGTGATCGCCGACGGGCTCGATCAGGGGATTCCCCTGCGGGTGACGACCAAGTTCTGGATGGAGCAGATGGGACTCCCGTTCCATCCGACCCACATCAACGTCCAGGACCAGAAGAACAGGCGCCACGGCTATGCCGACCTTTTGCGTTTCCCTCGCGGCTACAAAGTCCATTGGCGGTTGTGGAACGGCGGGACGGCGCGCATCCTGCTCTGGGGCGATCCGGATTACGTCAAGACATTCGTCCGGAGCGCGCATCTCTCCGGAGGCGACAGCTTTGAAGTGAACGAACCTCTGGCGACGAAAATGCTGGCTCAACCCCACAACCAAGCGCCTTTCGAGCTCCTGAATCCGAAATTCAAATATTATACCAGGGAGTTCGAACGCTACTGGCATTTCTTTCAAGTCTTCGGACGCCTGGCCTACAATCCGGCCACGCCGGACGAGGTCTGGGAAGAGGAATTCGCCGCCCGTTTCGGCCGGGAGGCCGGTCCTTTGTTGGCCAAGGGGCTCCATCTGGCCAGCCGGGTTTTGCCGCGGATTGTGACGGCCGTCTATCCCTATGGGTATTTTCCCACGACCGTGGGCTGGCCGGAGAAGATGCGGTTGAAAGATCTTCCCGAATTCGCGAAAGCCCAGGGCAGCGACATCCAGCAGTTCGCAAATTTCGAGGAAGAGGCGGCCCGCCTCCTGGCCGGAGGGGAAAATCCCAAACGAAGCCCCGGAGCTACCGCCCGTTGGTTTTACCGGATTTCCGCCGAAATCACGGAGCTCCTGACGGAAACGGCCCGCCGGATTCCGGATAAGCAAAACAAGGAATTCCTCTCCACCAAAACGGACTTGGAAATCTTGGCCCATCTCGCCCAGTACTATGCGCGCCGGATTCCGGCCGCGGTCTCTTACGCGCTGTTCGTCAAGTCGCGCGATATTAACGCCTTTGATGACGCCATCGCGCATGAGAAGAACGCTGCCTCGGCCTGGGAAGGATTGGTGGCCGCGGCCGGCAGTGTTTACACCGATGACCTGATGATGGGAAATCGCCGGTATGGACTGAGCGGTCATTGGAGGGATGAGCTGGCTGCCCTCAAGAAAGGGATCGAGGCGCTCGAACAGGAGCGCAGGTCGTTCCGGCCGGCCGCTGGAAAAGGAGGGCCATCGATCGCCCACGTCCCGGTCTGGGCAAAGGCCCCCGGAGAACCGCTGTCCATCAAAGCGACGGTATGGGGATCCGCGCCTCTGGCCCAAATTAACCTGGTTCTTGTGTCCGGCACTGGAAAACGCCGGACCGTGGCCATGACCTCGGCGGGAGATTTCCGGTATCAGGTCCAAATCCCCTCTCCCGTGGGAGAAGAGCCGACTTCGTACCTTATCGAGGCTATGGACACGGCCGGAGCCGTCGCCACGTTTCCCCCCGGCGGCGGAGGGGAAACGATCAGGATCATGGATTCCGTTGACCGGGATCCTCCGGCGGTCGAGCATACGCCCGTAACATCGGCAACAGCCGGCGAGCCGCTGCGCGTTACGCTCCGGGCCGATGATTCCTCCGGCGTCAAGTGGATTCGCCTTCGCTATCGCCACGTCACTCAGTTCGAGGATTATCAAACCATCGAAATGACGAAGGATCCGCGCTCAGGCCTTTACAGCGCTCTCATTCCAGGGGATTTCATCGTCCCCCGCTGGGATTTGATGTATTTCATTGAAGCCATGGACAGCCTGGGCAACGGAGCCATATATCCCGATCTGGATCGGGAGATTCCCTACGTTATCGTCCCGCTCAGGAGGTGAGGAAAGCGTTTCTTTAAATCGCAAGCCGGCGCATCGGGTCGCGGACAGGGGCGCCCTGCCTTGACATCTCGCGGACCGTGATTGACATTTTGTCTCGTTATCTGGAGAGCGATATCCATATGATGTCCCAGGATCCGCGATCGTTCTCCCAGCTACGTCGCTTGGCTGAGATTCCCGGATAAAATGCGCATTGCCCTCTACGGTAAGATCAAACGCATTCCTCTGCTCATCTCCTACCATACGGATTTCATCTCCTTTCTCGAAGAACGCAATCTTTGGTACTTGAGCCGAACCAGAGGGCCGATTCTCCGCTGGTTCTATAATTCCGCAAACAGCCTTCTCGTGCCGGGTCACGCCCGGCCGGGCGGGACGAGCGGCCGCGTGACCGCTTTCCAGGACTTCATGCCGACCTTCTTGGCGGCGGCCGGGGCGCTACAGAGCGTCCCCTCCGATGTGGACTGGACCTCTGGCCGGCGTGCTTTACGATGGGAGGCTGATCCGGGCGGACGGCAAGTGGTGGGAAGGCTACGATCCCCAGGATCTTTATGCCTAGAACCATAAGCCAGCAGACAATCCGGATCAGGCCTATATCGACAAGTTCTACGACCTCGTCAAGGGTCTCGTGGACACGTATCGGCCCGATCTTTTCTATTTCGACGACCGGGAGATGCTGCTCGTCGATGTCAGCGATGTTGGGATCAGGGCGGAAAATATGGAAGGGACCCTGGTCTTCGTTGCCAAACGCAGTTCCCTCATGTACTGACGAGACGCCGCCTCGCTGGAAGGGCGAGGATGCCATGACCCGGCAGCTCGGGCAAATCCCGGGAAACAGAAGGAAAATCCGGGGGTGCCGGAGCGGCAGATACGACACGTAACAACACTCCGCTGAGCATCGACGCTCCTTACGCGAGTGCTGATAAGCTCATAAGTGCTTCTTTAGATAGCGGGCGGTGATGGATTTTTTGGATTTGACGAGCTCCTCCGGCGGTCCCTGAGCGATCACTTCGCCGCGGGGCTCGCCGGCGCGCGGTCCCAGGTCGATCAGATGTTCGGCCGAGGCGATGACCTCGGGGTCGTGCTCAACGACCATGACCGTGTTCCCGATGTCCTTGAGAGATTTGAGGATCTGGATGAGGCGGCCGTTGTCGTGGGGATGGAGGCCGATCGACGGCTCGTCCAGGACGAACAGTGTTCTGATTGCCGTTCTCATATAGAAGAGCTATGATCAGAGGGATATTTGATTACAAATGATTAGGAGGTTTTGCCATGAGAAAAATAGCTTTTCGAGCAGGTTTTATCTTGGCCATGACATGTTCACTGCTTACCGCTGCGGATGATCAGGTCCCGGAGGCCAAGCGAAATGCCGCGTTCACCGTCGCTCTCAATGGCAGCGATTCTAATCCCGGTACTTTCGAAAAGCCCTTCGCCACCTTGGCTAGGGCGCGGGACGCCGTGCGGAAACTGAAGGAAATTGCAGCGACACCGATCAAGGTGTACGTGCGCACGGGCACCTATTATCTGGCAGATCCGCTTGTTTTTGGGCCCGAGGATTCGGGTACGGAGAGGGTCCCGATAACCTATGCCGCTTATCCAGGCGAACTCGTCACCATCAGCGGTGGACGAAAACTCGATTGCCAATGGCGGCCGTATAAAGACGGGATCATGATATGTGAACTTCCGGCCGTAAAGACGGGTAAGCTTGACTTCAGCCAGCTTTTCGTCAACGGCATGCGCCAGATTCGTGCCCGTTATCCAAACTGGGATCATTCCCTTCCGGGCGAAAGCGCCTATATCTACCCGAAAGGAAGAATCCCCGACGAAGCGAGAGCCCCTTTCCTGGATCCGAACGCTGACATGACTTTCAGCGGAATCTCTCCGCGCGGCATCATATTCGAAGCGGGCAGCTTCACCACCAAGCGCTGGGCCAAACCCGAGGAGGCGGTGATTCACATCTTTCAGGATTTCCACTGGGGCAACCTGCAGTGGACGATTAGGGCGATAGACTACACGAACAACCACATATGGTTTGGAAGAGGCGGTCATCAATTAGCCTCCAAAGGGAAAGCCGGCTCCATTCGCGTCGATCGCAGCTCGCAGTTTTACATCGAGAACGTCTTTGAAGAACTCGATGCACCGGGTGAGTGGTATTTGGATAAAGACAAGGGCGTCCTCTACCACATACCGGCCGAAGGCATTGACCTGAAAACGGCCTTAGTCGAGGCTCCGATCTTTCAGCAGGTCGGACGCTTTATCGGGACACAGGATGAACCGGCCCGCCACATCACTCTGGAGGGCTTTCGAATCACACACACGGCCTCAACTTTCCTGGAACAATACTCCATCCCTTCCAATGGCGATTGGTCCATCCATCGCGGCGGCGCCGTTTTTCTCGAAGGCGCCCGCGACTGCACGATCAAGAACTGCTGGTTTGATGCCGTGGGCGGCAACGCCGTCTTCATGAATAATTACAACCGCGACAACGCGGTCACAGGCTGCAAGTTCACCGAGGCCGGCGAAAGCGCGATCTGCTTTGTGGGGGCGATCGAATCCACCATCGGCACGTTTCTCAACTTTCCCTACCAATGCCGGGCCTCCAACAACCTCATCCATGACTGCGGAGTGTTCGGCAAGCAGATCGCCGGCGTCTACATCTCCCGGGCGAAGCGCGTTACGGCCGCTCACAACCTGATTTACAACATGCCCCGGGCGGGCATCTGCATCGGTGACGGCACCTGGGGGGGACATGTGATCGAGGACAACGAGATTCACCACTCGGTTCAAGAGACGAGTGACCACGGCCCGTTCAATTCCTGGGGGAGAGAAGGATACTGGTGCCGCACGCAGGCTCATAATCGAGAATTCGCGTTCCCCCATCAGGCCGGCAATGTCAAGGATTACGCGGAGGAGACGACGATCATCCGCAACAACTACCTCCACGGCGTGGCCAAGAATTACCAATGGGGGAGCTATCTCCAAGCACTCGACCTGGATGACGGGACGAGCAATTTCCATGTCTATAACAACCTCTGCGTCGGAATGGCCATCAGCATCCGTGAGGGCGACTTCCGGACGGTGGAAAACAACATCATCATCGATCCGGTCGTGCCGTTTGCGATTCATTATGGTTTTGACAACAATAACGACATTGTGCGCCGGAACATCATTTATACGACAGGGGATATCTTTTTCGTCAGCGCGGTAACCCAACCCTATCTGAAAGAAATGAATAACAACCTTTTTTATTCGCCCAAGCCGCCCTGGTCATATAAGCCCGCGATTACGATTGCTTCCAGGAACAGGAACGGGATTTCCACGTATAAAAAACATACGTTGGCTGAGTGGCAGGAGAATGGCTATGACAAGGACTCTTTGATCGCCGATCCGATGTTTATCAATCCGGCGAAGAATGATTATCGGGTGAAGCCAGAATCGCCCGCTCTGAAGCTAGGATTCAAAAACTTTGAGATGGGGAAATGGGGTCTCACAGATGAATTCCCCAAGATGTGGCGCGAAAAGCGAGTGACTGAAAAATAAAACGAAGATATTCCCGATAATGGGCGGCTGCTCCCCCGGGCGCCTGGCGGACTTCCGGTTGGAAGATTCATCTTAAGAGGCAGCTATTTTTTCGTCTGCATGTCCGCCATCCGCGTCCAGAATTCAGAAGTGTTCAACGGAGACCTGAAAGAGTCGAAACCGGAGGTCGGATAATTCCTGTCATGATCGATCCTCCATTGCAGCCAAGGGACACATGTGATTATATAGGTAGGCGGAAAAAAGACGCGTGAGAAAAAAAGCAAAGGAGATGAAAACATGCCTGAAATTCGAAAGGGGGCCGCTCTTGAAATATGCCGATTTGCCCTGATGATCGGGCTGATAATGCCGGGTCTGGCATTTCTTGCAGCGCTGCCTGAGAACGGTCGTATCCAGAAGAATGAGGAAACCAGCGTGTCGCCGCTCGACAAGCTGCCGCCCTACGTCAGACAGCTGACCTATTTCGGCGAGCGGGCCGACTGGTCTCACGATGGCAAAAGGATCCTCTTTCTCGAAAAGACATTTGGAGATGTCTACGAAGCGGAGGTGGCCACTGGGATCATCCGCCCCATGACTCACCATTTCTTCCATGAAGGCTACACCAGGGCTCTTTATTTGGGCAATGGAGACATCCTGCTCTCTGGTGTGGGTGAGGGCCATTATGATGCTTCAAATCCGGGGGCAAGCCGGAATGAAGATAAGGCAGAATTATGGGTGCTCAAGCACGATCTTTCGGGGCCGCCTATCCCCTTGAAGGAACACTGCAGCGAAGGACCGGCGGTCTCAAGAACCCGGATGCGCATTGCCTGGACTCGCCTTAAAGCCTTCTACATGGCTGAAATTGTCTTTAAAGACGACACATATTCACTGGCGAACAAGCGGAAAGTCCTGGACGAAAAGGATTTTCCTCACACAACCTCTTTGGAGACACAAAACTTTCGACCTCCCCTTGAGAGAGAATTGATTTTCACTTACGGTTATCAGAAACCGCCAGAAAAGCGACGAAGATATGAAGTGATGGGATTAGACATTGAAACAGGCAAGGTCATGAACTACTCCAAAGCCCCAGATCAATACAATGAACCAGAGGGGATTTTTCCTGACGGGAATTTTACCACTGTGGAATGCGACAGACATAACCCCCAGGGAATTCAATACATCGATATCTACAAGCTGGCCTTGGACGGATCGGGCAAAATGGAGCGCCTCACGCACTTTGCCGACTATCCTGGGTATAAGGCATCCAATCCTGTCATAAGTGATGATGGCCGCACCTTGGCCTTCCAATTCGCCAGGCAAGGCGATCCGGCTGGCGTAGGGCGAGGCATCTTGATCTTCGATCTGCAGAAGTATGAGGAGATGAAAAATCAAAGGTGATAACAGCAGGGTGTTTCTCTCGACTTCAGGCCCGGGAATTTCATCAACGGTATCATCATCTCTGGTTCTTTCCGGCGGCGGGATTGCGTTTTGGGCAGGATCGACGAAATCAAAAATAAAAAACTTAGCCAATGAGGCAGCCAGGAGGTAAAATGAATCGAAGAGAGTTTTCAAAACGCGTTCTCATGGTAGGGGCGGGGCTTCAGGCCGGTGCGTTGCTTGGCCGGGGGCAGAAGCCCGAGAGTCTTTCAGGGGATTTTTACGAGGAGTCGGCAAAGAAACTGCCGGTGATGAATTTCGATGTCGTGGTCGCCGGCGGTGGTACTGCCGGCGTTGTCGCCGCACTGGCCGCGGCACGGCAGGGTGTCCGAACGACGCTGATCGAGATTAAGGGGTATACAGGCGGAACGGTTGTGGAGGGCGGAACGGCCCTGCACAGCTTCTATAATCTATGGAAGGCTTTTCCCGGCGTGGAAAAGCGGCAGGTGGTGAGAGGAATTCCTCAGGAGATTATTGATCGATTGGTGAAAGTTGGCGGCTGTTCAGGGCATGCGGAGATGGACAAAGGATTCAATTACGATTCCGTTTGTACCGCGATTGACACCGAGCTCTATAAACTGGTCACCATGGGAATGCTTTTTGAGGCGGGAGTGAGCGTCGCCGTGAATACAAGGCTGGTCGGGACGATTATGGAAGGTTCCCGGATCAAAGGGGTGATAACGGAAAGCCGGTCCGGCCGTCAAGCGGTTCAGGCGAGATCTTTTATCGACAGTACGGCCTACGGAGATCTTGCGGCGTTCGCGGGCGCGGATTACAAGGAGCCTGACGATTATGCCTGCTGCAACAGTGTGGGAATAGGCAATGTCGATATTGATAAATATCGTGATTTCATTACGAGGAATGGCGATATCAGCCAGATTGCCATGGGGATAAGAAGCGGCGAGGATGGAAAGATCGTGCGCGTTGAGGGCTCACTTGGCAAAGAATTCTCAGCAGAGGCAGGGAAGATCGGGATGTCCGCGGTGACGACAACGGTGCACGATAATTACCTGATGTTCATAAAGTGCAATTACAAAGTGCCCGGCAAGGTCACCGATAGGGACGCCATGGCGAGGGCAGAGCTGGAAGTGCGGAAGCGGATGGCCAAAGCCGTGGAATTATTCAGAAAATACGTTCCCGGCTGTGAAAAGGCGTTCATGGCCAGGACGAGTCCCTCGCTTTGCATACGTCGCGGCCGACTGATTACTTGTGATTACGATATCACCCGTTCCGACGTGCTGGACGGAAAACACTTTGAAGATGACATCATGGCGTATGGTTTTCATGACAATGCGCCGCGCCTGCAGGTCAAGAACGGCGGCACGTACGGAATAACGTACAAGGCGTTGCGCGTGGCCGGCATAGAAAATCTTCTGGTGGCCGGCATGATGATCACGTCGAATCATGATGCCCACATGTCCACGCGAAACACAGTGTGCTGTATGGGCCAGGGACAGGCGGCCGGCACGGCGGCGGCCCTCTGCGCCGCGAAGAAATGCGGCACGCGTGATCTTAAGTATGCGGATTTGCGCGATGCGCTTCTGAAAGCGGGCGTCTATCTCGAAAGCTGATGGCTTCTCTGGAAAATACTATGATGAGGAAAGCCGCCATGAGAGCGATCGTATTATTTGTCTGGGCAAGTCCAATCTCTCGGGATTTTCTCATTACACCTCGACCGATTTAAAGGAGCAGGGACCGGCGCCATCTTGACAAAAGTCTTTTTTCGATTCTATATTCTTGATTTGTGAAGAAGGACGAACCTTCACTCATTCGCATACTCAGGAGGATGGACAATGTCGACAGCGCGGACAGCCTCAAAACTCGGATGTTTGGCCCTGGTCACGGCCATCGCTATCCTGGCTGGCAGTGCCCAGGAGGCCGGGCGCCGCGGCGCCGCCGCGGCGGATCAAACCTATCAGCCGACCTGGAGCTCTTTGCGCCACAACCGCACGCCGCAGTGGCTCAGGGACGGCAAGTTCGGCATCTACACCCACTGGGGAATCTACGCCGTGCCAGCCATGGGCCCCAACGCGACCTGGTACTCCAATCATCTCTACATGGATCCGAACTCTCAGGAACGGGCCTACCACGAGACGACCTACGGCCCGCTGGAGAAGTTCGGCTACAAAGACTTCATCCCCATGTTCAAGGCCGAGAAGTTCAACGCCGACGAATGGGCCGCCCTGTTCCAGAAAGCGGGCGCGCGATTCGCCGGACCCGTGGCCGAGCATCACGACGGCTTTTCCATGTGGGACACGAAATACTCGGAATGGAACGCGGCCAGGATGGGGCCCGGACGCAACGTGGTCGGCGAGCTGGCCAAAGCCATTAAGGCCCGCGGCATGAAATTCGTCACCGCTTTTCATCACGCCGAGAATTGGTTTTTCTTCCCAGTCTGGGACAAGAGCCTCGACTGTGGGGACCCGCGGTATTCGGGATTGTACGGCCCCAGCCACGACAAGGGTGCTCAGCCGACCAAGGCTTACTGGGACGTCTGGAAGGGCAAGGTGGTGGAGGTCATCGACAAATATAGCCCCGATTTCATTTGGTTCGACTTCGGTCTGGAGTTTGTGCCGGAGTCGTACAAAAAGGACTTGCTGGCCTATTACTACAACAAAGCCGCCGCCGAACACAAAGACGTCGTCGTCACCTATAAGGACCACGACCTGCCCGTCGGCATCGGCATCAACGACTTGGAACTCGGGCAGGAGACCGACCTGACCTACCACGAATGGATCACCGACTCCTCGGTCGACAACCAGGGCGCGTGGGGCTACGTTCGCGGCGCCGGCTTCAAGACGGTCGAGAACCTGGTCCATAACCTGGTCGACCGCGTGAGCAAGAACGGCTATCTCCTGTTGAACGTCGGCCCCAAGGCGGACGGCAGCATTCCCGACGAGGCCAAAGAGCGGCTACTGGGCTTGGGCCAATGGCTGGCCATTAACGGCGAAGCCATCTATGGAACCATGCCCTGGATGGTCGCCGGCGAGGGACCGACGAGACTCGAAAAGGAGGGCCCCTTCAACGAAAACGACAGGCTGCGTTATACGGCAAAAGATGTCCGTTTCACGGCCAAGGACAACGTGCTCTACGCAACGGTCCTGGGCTGGCCCGGCGAAAAGATCCTCATCAAGAGCCTGGCCGGCGGCCCGAATCCCGGCCGCAACTTCCGCAACGGCCTGTACCCTTCCGAGATCTCTGCCATCACCATGCTAGGTGATGGCCATCCCCTGCGCTGGGAGATGAACCAGGACGGCCTGTCGATCGCGACGCCGAAGACCAAGCCCTGCGCCTATGCTTTCGTCTTCAAGATCGAACGCAAGAGCCCGTTCCGCGAGTCATCCAAGCACGCGATCTATAATCCACCAACCCCCGATCGATCGCTCCAATAGGACAAAAAAAACCTTCTGGAAAAGCTCCCACGACCGGTGCTCGTTGGCATAGGCCAAGGTGGATCGTTTCGGCCCTCGGGCGATTCCTAAATGACGAAGCTTCCCGAAACAACTGGCCGGGCCGTTGCAGATCTGCCGTAGAGAATGGGCTTGTCCCAGTTGACAGAAAAGCATGGCCACATAATGTCCCCAACTGGAGAAGCCCCTGGCGGCATATTCTGTGCCGGCAAGCTTGACCAGCGGTTCAAACTCCAGGGGTGGAAAAAGGGATAGCAATTGGCTGAAAATGTTGCTATATTTGGTCATGTCAGTGCTCCTGCCGTCGCGGCTAAAGTTTTCAGACAACTTTCTTGTACCCTGGTCGGAGCTTTTCTAAAATTTATTTTGGCCAAGAGTGATTTTCATTGTATTTTTAAGTAAACCGAACATGGTTCTCCGTACAGGAAACCTATCCCAAGAAAAGGAGAAATTCCGTGCCTGAACTGCGCTCTCTTAGAGAAGGTGTGCACCTTGAGTCGATTGGAATGAAGGCCGCGAACAAAAAGGTCCGGCCCGGCTTGATCGCGCTCGCGGCTTTCGGTCTCATGCTATGGCTTGCCGCCGGCGTCTCGGCCGGCCAGGACGGCCGCTCTGGACGCGGAAGCCGCGTATTCTCGGAAATTTCCGGGAGCATCTATGCCTGGGATATCGCCGACGAAGGGATCGACAGAATTCTCGGCAACCTCCGGGAGATGACGGGGTGTAACTCCGTCTACTTAATCGGAATTATGCACCATGAGAAAAGGCCTCTCACGGATTTCTATTATCCCCATAATCCCGTCCGGAAGACCTATTTCCCGGAGGACAGCCGCGCTTATTTCCGGCCCGATCCGAAGTTCTACGGCCGTATCAAGCCTCTCACTTCGGAGCGGGATTTTCTCAAAACCACCGACTGGCTTAAGGTTCTGATCCAAGCCGCGCGGCAGCGGAGCATGAAGACCGGGGTTGAGCTCTCTCACACCCTCATCGATCTGGAACGGGCCGAAAAAGAGTTCCCGGATTGCATGCAGCACGACATCTACGGGAACCGCCTGTCAAACCTTATCTGTTTCAACAATCCCGATGCCCGCGCTTACGTGCTCGGCTTGTTCGCAGACCTCGTCAGCAATTACGACCTGGACTATATCCAGACGTGCCTGGTGCCCTTCCAAAGCGGCCGGGCGGATGCGCATGATGCCGTCCGCCTCCTGGGAACCACGCTCGGAGGCTGTTTCTGCGACGCTTGCCAAAAAGCCGCGGCGGCCCAGGGCCTGGATTTGGCCAAGATCAAGGCCGCGCTCCGCGGCCTCGCCGACAGTCTTAAGAAGCCGTCACTTGAACAAGCCCATGAAATTGCTCTCTTGAAGGCCAGCAACACCGATCCGGAGACCATCCTCCTCGAGAATCCGGAGCTGTTCCAATGGCTGAAATTCCGCCGGGATTCGCTCACGCGCTTTTTCAAGGATGTCCACGACCGGATCCATGCCATCAAACCAACGATCGACCTCCGCTTGAATGTCTACATTTATTCGAACCTGGCCTACAGCGGATTGGATCTCCGCGCCCTGAAGCCATATGTCGATTCCATCAGGTCCTCCAATTACAACGAACAAAGCGGCGACGCGTCCCAAATAGAGACCAAACGGAAATGGCTGTTATCCGTGCGTCGGGCGATCGGCGACGACAAGTATTTTCTGTCCGCCATCGGGGTGAGGCCCAAGGCGACGCCCGAGCTCATCAGGCAGGGCGTCGTCGTGTCGGCGGAATGCGGCGCGGACGGCCTGACGATCGGACATTACGACGGCGCTCCGTTCTCCAATCTGCGGGCCATCCTTGAGGGGATGAAACTCGCGGATGTTGAGATCGTCAAGGGAAAGTAGGGAGGCTAAGCCATGCCCGGACCAAAAAAGAACACAACCATCGCGGAAACGACCGGTGCGCGGCGGGCCGGCGCGCTGCGGCGCAGGGATTTTTTCGGCGCCGCTTTGGGCGGCCCCCTTGTCGTGAGGAGTATGGCCTCGGCAAACTCGTCGAGGGGGGGGACACAACCAGTCCCGGGCGGCCCCGTTTACCGCGAATCTCTGCAAACTCCGATCGCCGGTCGTTATCAGGTCGTGATCGCCGGCGGCGGACCGAGCGGCTTCATCGCCGCTCTGGCCGCCGTCCGTAGCGGAGCCAAGACCATGCTCATCGAACGCTACCCTTTTCTCGGAGGCAACGGGACGGCCGGCCTGATGACGTCGTACAACGGCTTCCGGAATCAGCGCCCCCCCGAAGCCCTGCAGACCGTTAAGGGGATTCCGGCCGAATACATCGCCGAGCTTGTCCGGGAGGGCGGGCTTTGTGATGACGAGGGGAGCGCCAACACGTATCCCCAGGCCAAATATGACGTCAAAAACGGCGACCTGGTTTACAGCATCGGATTTGATGCCGAAGTGGCTAAAGTCGTCATGCTAAAAATGATCCAAAAAGAGGGCGTTGAGCTTCTCCTCCACAGCTGGATCTGCGGCCCCATGCTGGACGGCCTCCGGGTGAACGGCGTCATCACCGAGTCCAAATCCGGCCGCCGGGCCTTTACCGCGGACATCGTGGTGGACGCCACGGGCGACGGCGATATCGCCGCCCGGGCCGGGGCGCCGTTCATGAGCCCGTCCGACCAAGGAGACAGGATGAGGATGAGCCTGATGTACAGGCTGGGCGGCGCGCCCACCGGCGTGAGCGGAATCCGAATCGGCGATAAAGTGGTCCGCTGGGGTCCCGGTTTTTCCGGAGACGGTTTGGATGCCGGCGTTCTGACGGGGGCCGAAGTGGAGACGCGCCTGAAACTCTGGGAGCAGTTCAAAAAAATGCGCGCGGAGCCCGGGATGGGCTCACTGTGCCTCCTGCAAACGGGGACAGGTGTCGGAGTCCGGGAGACGAGACGGATTCTCGGGGAATATACCGTCACGGAACAGGACGCCATCCGGGGGACGCGATTCCCCGACGTCATCGCCATCAGCTCCAATCCCATGCCCGGCTATCATGGCAAAAGATTTTTCTTCGAACACGCGGGGTTCGACATTCCCTACCGGTCCCTGGTCCCCCGTAAAGTGGAAGGTCTGGTCCTGACGGGCCGCTGCATTTCCTGCGAGCAGGCTCCTTTCCAATCCGCCCGGTCGATGGCCCCGACCATGGCCGTCGGACAGGCATCGGGGTGCGCGGCAGCCCTCGCGGCGCTGAAAGGCGTTCCGCCCCGGAAACTGGACGTCAAGGAGCTCCAGACGCTCCTCCTCCGTCAGAAGGCTGAACTCCGGCTCTAGAAAACTTTGGGGGACGCGGCAAAAAATATCCCCGTGGCAAAACAGCCCATGTATAAATTGAATTGTCTATGAAAGAACGGACCTCAATCGCGCGAGAGGAGAGAAGAATGAAGGTCAAAACCCTGCTATTGGCCGTCGCCCTGATGGCGGCTCAAACCTTCGGCCAGGATCCCCGCCTGCAATCGTGGGCCCGGCAGGTCCAGATGCGGGACGAGTCGCCTTTCCGGGGCCTCCGCTGGCAATCCCTCGGTCCCAGATTTCAAGGCGGCCGGGTCGAAACCATCGATGCCGTTCCGGGAACGGGCATCATCTACGTTGGCTTCGGATCCGGTTCGATCTGGAAAACGACCAATCACGGACTGACCTGGACGCCGATCTTTGATGACCAGCCGACATATTCGATCGGTGACCTGGTTGTGTCACGCTCCCATCCTAACATCCTCTACGTGGGAACCGGCGAAAACTTGTTGGCCCGAAGCTCGCTCGCCGGAGTCGGCGTCTTCAAGTCCGCGGACGCGGGCGCGACCTGGACGCACCTGGGCCTCTCGGACACCCATCATATCGGACGGGTGGCCATCCATCCGATAAATCCCGACATCGTCTTCGTCGCCGCGCTCGGACATCTTTTCACTCCCAACGAGGAGAGGGGCCTTTTCCGAACGAAGGACGGCGGCAAGACCTGGAAGAAAGTCCTGTATATCTCGGACAGGATCGGCGCGGTCGATGTGATCATCGATCCCTTGGCTCCCGATACGATTTACGCCTCGACCAACGAACACGACCGGAAAGCGTGGAACAGCATCGAACACGGCGAGGGGTGCGACATCTACAAATCCGTGGACGGGGGCGAGACCTGGAAACGCCAGGACGACGGATTGCCGGGCGGCCCTTACATTGGACGCATTGGCCTAGCCGTCGCTCCCTCCGCTCCCCATATCGTCTACGCCTTCCTTTCGAACCAGACTCCCGTCGAGGAAACGCGGCCGGAAGGAAAACGGACCGTGCCGACCGGCCCCGAGGTCTATCGCTCCGATGACCGGGGGGAAACCTGGCGCAAACTCCCGATGAAAAGCGACCGTTTCCGGATCGGTTTCTACGGCGACATCGTCGTCTCCCCCGACGATCCGGAGATGTTCTACGCCCTCGGCCAGAATCTCATGCGGTCCGAGGACGGCGGCCGGACGTTCCAGAATCTCCACGGCCTGGTCATGCACCTCTACGACCATCCGTCCCCGGCCCTTCATCTCGACCAGCATGATCTGTGGATCGACCCTACCGACGTCAAGCGCCTGATCCTGGGCAATGACGGCGGCGTCTATCTCTCGACCGACCGCGGCGCGACATGGCTGCATCTCAACAACATCCCCGCCGGCGAGTTTTACTCCCTCTCGGTGGACGAGGCCGATCCCTACTTCATCTACGGCGGGACCCAGGACGACGCCGCCCTCTTCGGCCCGGGGGACCGGGTTCCCCTAGACGGCATCAAGGACCCTTGGCGGTACGTCTGGATCGATCTCTGGGGCGGCGGCGATTCCTATGTGACGACTGTCGATCCCGCCGATGCCGGGACGATTTATTTCGAGCAGCAGTTCGGCGATTTCCAGCGCAAGAACATGAGGACGGGGGAGAGCAAGCGCATCCGGCCCCGGGCGAACAAGGGCGAATCCGAACTCCGCTACAATTGGATGTCTCCGTTTATCATCTCCCGCCATAATCCCGGCATCGTGTATTTCGGGGCCAATAAGCTCTTTCGGTCTCTCAACCGGGGCGACGACTGGATGTGCATCAGCCCGGATCTCACGACCCAGCCCGCGCCCGAGAAGCAAGGGAACGTTCCCTACGGGACCATCACCACGATCAGCGAGTCGCCGCTCCGCCCCGGCTTGCTCTACGTCGGCACGGACGACGGGCGGGTGTGGCTCACACGCAACGACGGCGCCGAATGGGCCGAGGTCGGGCGGGAATTTCCTCCCAAATGGGTCAGCCGGGTCGTCGCCTCGGGCCACGCATTGGGAACGGCCTACGTGACTTTGACCGGCTATCGCGAAAACGATTACAGCCCGTATATCTTCAAGACCGCAAATTTTGGGGCGACCTGGGAGCCGATCGCCTCGGGGCTTCCCGAGGAACAGGTCAATGTCATCCGGGAAGATCCCAGGAGCGGTCAAACGCTGTACATCGGCACCGATCAAGGCGGCGTCTACGTGACCAAGACCGGCGGAAAATCGTGGCTCTCCCTGTGCGCCAACCTGCCGCCGGCCGCCGTCCACGACATCGCGATCCAGGGCCGGGAACGGGAGCTTGTCATCGCCACCCACGGCCGGAGCGTTTTCAAGCTCGACCTCGCCCCGGTCCAGGACTTCTCCGAGGACATCGCGGGCCGGGAGATCCACCTCTTCGCCGTCCGTCCGGCCGTTCTTCCGCAATCCCGGGATTACGGCGGAGACTGGGCCTTGGAGACGCGAACGCCCGCGGTGTTCCAGTACTTCCTCAAAAAAGGAGGCCCCGTGTCCCTGAGAGTCCTGGATGAGAAGGGGAAAGCTGTCCTGGAGCGGGACGAGCAGGGCCGCGGGGGGATCAATGCCTCCGTCTGGGACCTCGTCGTCGTCGGCCGATATGTGTCTCCGGCGGTCCTCGGAGCAGGGGCCAAGTTCATCGGAAGCGGAGACTATCGTGTCGAAATCCGGACCGGGACGGCGAAAGCGGACGGCGTCCTGAGCGTCCGGAGGCCTTCTCAAGCCAAGATCGGATGGGAGACCGGGAGGAACGAGAGCCGCCGAGAGGCCCCCTGAATGTCGATGAAAATCGTCGTGAACGGATAGAGTCGTGAAATTCCCCAAGGAGAGAAGAATGGGTTCCATGAATCGAAGACAATTCCTGAGGACCGCGGCGGTCACTGCCGGAGTGACGATCGTCCCGCGCCACGTGCTCGGAGGCCGGGGCTTCATCGCCCCGAGCGACAAACTCAACATCGCCGGGATCGGCTGCGGCGGGCAGGGCGGCGGCGATCTGTCCCGTATGGAGAAGGAAAACATCGTCGCCCTCTGCGACGTCGATTCGGAGAAGGCGGCTAAAACTTTTGCCAGGCATCCCAACGTCCCCCGCTATAAGGATTTCCGGATCATGCTTGAAAAACAGAAGGACATCGATGCCGTGACCGTCGGAACGCCCGACCATTTCCATGCCGTGGCCGCCCTGGCCGCCATTCAACTGGGCAAACACGTCTTTGTCGAAAAGCCGCTCACCCACACCGTCCAGGAAGTCCGCGTGCTGGCGAAGGCCGCCGCCGAGGCCAAGGTCGCGACCCAAATGGGCAACCAGGGGCATGCCATGGAAAGCATCCGCCTCCTGTGCGAATGGATCTGGGACGGAGCCATCGGCAAGGTGACGGAAGTCCAAGCCTGGACGCCCCATCCGGTGTGGCCCCAGGGCATGGGCCGGCCCACGGAAACGCCTCTCGTGCCCGAAACACTGGATTGGGATGTCTGGCTGGGACCGGCGCCCTTCAGGCCCTACCATCCCGCCTATCTTCCCGCGCGTTGGCGCGGGTGGCTGGATTTCGGGACGGGCGGCCTGGGCGATATGGGCTGTCACATCTTCGACCACATCTTTTGGGCCCTGAAACTGGGCGCCCCGATCAGCGTCGAGGCCAGCTCCTCCATTTTCGTACCGGGAACCATGAACTGGGACAAGCCAAAAAACACGGAAACCTATCCGCAGGCGTCGATCGTGACGTTCAAATTTCCGGCGCGCGAGGATTTTCCTCCGCTGACCCTCACCTGGCACGACGGCGGTCTCATGCCTCCCCGGCCCGAGGAACTGCCGCCCGGAATGAAAATGGGAGACACCTACGGCGGGGCGCTCTACATCGGGGATAAGGGCAAGATCCTTACCGGCTCCCACGGGGCCAACGGTCTCCGCATCATCCCCGAAGAAAAGATGCAGGCCTATCAGCGTCCGCCGAAGACCATCCCCCGTTCGATCGGGCATTACCGGGAATGGATCGCGGCTTGCAAAGGCGGCCCGCCCGCTGGTTCGAACTTTGATTATGCCGCGCCCCTGACCGAGCTCGTCCTCCTGGGGTGCGCGGCCGTTCGGGCCGGCGAGAAACTATACTGGGATGCCGCGAACATGCGCTTTCCGAATTTTCCCGCGGCGGACCAATATCTCACGAAAAACTATCGCGCCGGCTGGAATCTGCTCTAAAGTTTCAAGGCCGCTTTTTTCATTCGAGGAAGTCGGAGGGAATTCCGGCCTGGTCGTTGGCACCGGCCGCCGTCTTCGGATCGAAGAAAATTCCGCTCAGGGTGACGATGTCCCCACGGATTTTGTCGATCCTGAATTTGGCGGATCGGTCATAGGCATAAACCAGGTACACGCCGCCGGAAAATCCGTTCACGATGCGGACGGGGGCGATCAGTTTTAGGGTGTCGGCGTCGAACATCTCCACAGCCAAACGCCGGCCTTTGTGGTCCCAATCGACAAAGTACAGAGCCACTTGGTAGGGCCGGGGGCCGTCGATTCCGAGGGTCACGGTCATGGTTTGATTGCTGTTGGAAAGGCAGGCCGCGTTTCGCGGCGTGGGGTTGTCCGGATTGGGCGAGAGGGCCCGAGAATCCGATGTCCCGGAGGCCCAGGTCGTGGCCTCGGGCAGGCCGGCTTTCGGAAAGGCCCGGAAATATTCCAACGACGTGACATAGGGAGGCAGGGATCTTTTGTCGCGGCCGTCGAGAGCGTAGTTGCACAGAACGTATCCCTCCCGGCCGTATGCGCCGCCCCAGTTGCCGGCGGTGGTCGTATCTTGTTTGATAAAGCGGGCGGCATATTCCTCCGGCGGTTCGAGATAGGCCGGCGTCTCGCCGCGATACGCCGTGGAGAACATATAAGTGCCGGGCTGGACCGAGGTGAAGTACACGAATTCCGAATCCTGGCCGGCTCCTCCGAGGCCTGAGACAGGATGGAAATCGCCGTCCCAGGCAAGCCGGCCGTTCACCGAGATGCGGGTGATCGTCTTTCCGACTTTCGGAATTCCGATCCGGCCCAGCGTCCCGGCCGGCGCTGAAACGGTACTGTCCCCTGAAGCGACGTTGAAACGGACGCGGATGTCGCCGCGAGGTGTCGGGGTCGTTCCCGACACCCGGCGCAGAGTCCGGCCCGGATGGGGGAGGACGTCATAGGTGGCGAAACCGGGGGACGTAGGAACAATCCCGAGCACCTCTTCATTCAGCCATTTGACGGGTCCCGCGCCCCAGGGATGACACAGGCTGACAATGCCGCACTGGGTGTTGGGAACGGCGTCGTTCGGACCGAGGGCGGAAAGCCACGACGGCCGGAACACCTCGAACGTCGTGGTTCCTCCATACCTGATCATGCCTCCCCACATGTCCCGAACGGTGCTCAAGGCATCATCGTATTTATTGAGCTTGGCCAGGGCTTGGAGAATGAAATACTGGTTGAAAGGCGAAAGCGAAATCCGGTTGACCCGGTCGCGGAATTCCTTCTCGAAGAGCGCCTCCTGTTCGGCCGCGGTGAGCAGGCCGGTGGTCACGGCATCGGCCGCGGCATGAAGACCGAGGAGGGAAGGCCAATTTCCGTCTTTCCTCAGGTCGGCCAGCTTGGAGCGGGCGTAGCTTGAATACTTGTCGCGCAAATCCGGGCGGCCGAATTTGTCCATTGCCGCGGCAAAGTCCCGCCAGGCCCGGATCGACAGCATTTGGTAGGCCTTCTGCGCTTCCGGACCGGGTTTGAACCAGATTTCGAATCCCGCGCACAAACGTTCGTCCCAGCCGTAAAACCGGAGCTTGGGATCCGTTCCGAACACGGCATAGGCGTCATCGAGCTTGCCGCAGGCGTTGGCGATGTAGTTCTCCAACGTTGCCGCATCGCCCGTGTAATAGTAATAATCCAGCAGACTCAAAATCCAGTACAGCGAATAGCTCCGGATGCCGTTGTTAAGCTTGGCTGTGGAGTCGATATTCCGTTTGATGAAATCGTAGTTGCCGAAGGCCACTAGGGCGGCGGCTTGAGAGGGGTGGGCGTCGCCGGTCCACGACATCCTGTCGCCGCGTTCCATGAGAATGGCGCCGAAATAGTCTTGACATAAGGAAGCTTTTACGCCGTACGCGGAAGCATACCAGATTTTCGTCAGAAGGGCATCGTCGCACAAGAAGCTTCCCACATAATTCGTCGGCTTGACCTGGCAGACGGCCCGGATTCCCTTGATATGCCAGAGACCGGCCGGCGACTTCACATGGATCCAAGCGAATCGAACCCCGTCGTAAAGTTCGCGATTCAGCTCAAGCCTGTAGGTGTCGCCGTACTTAACCGGCACTTTGGTTTTGTCATGTCCGGGTTCATTGTACTCGGAGATGCTCATTTCGATGCCTCCCGGGCAGTCGGGACTGTCGAATTCCACCCAAGCGGCCATCTCAAGACCGAAATCGAGCCGGATGGCGCCGGTGCCCTTGACCGTCACGTCGGGATGGGGACCGGTCAGGGACGATAGGTTTTCGAACGAACCGGCCGGTTCGGCGGAAACGTTCTTGGGCTTGAGAAGGAAAATCTCCAGGGCGTCGGTCGCCTTGGGACTGGGCCATCGGTAAGCGACAAGGGGGTCGGGCGATTCAGGAACGGCCGGTCCGCTGAAGCGTCCGCTGCCGACATAGGCATAGGGCTCGGGAATCGGCGACCGGCCCCAGATAGGCGTGTCCTGATCGGAGGCTCGAACGCTTGGAGAAACGAGTCGCGCCATGCCGGAAGGCACGGCTAGGGCGATGGCCGCAATCGTGAGGGCTTTGCCAAGGCGTTGGATCATGACAATATCTCCTATTTTGCTTCTTATGTCCAAAGGCACTGATCCGCTCCAGCCACTCCCGCCCGGCCTTCGCCCAGAACGCGAACGGACGGGCCGGTGGATCCCGGATCGCGGACCGGTCTGCCCTTAGGCCCTAGAGCTTCGCTTGATCCCGGTCTTTCAGATCGAAGTTGACCCCGTCCGCTCGGAGCGAGTCCCGGAGCTCCGACACTTTCAGTTCGCGCGGCAGGCACTTCTTTTCGGCACAAAGCGCCCCGGCGACACCCGCGGCGTGACCGGTGGCCATGCAGTTACCCATGCTCTTGCCGGCGGCGGCGGCCATGTGCGTGGCCGAGATGCAGCGCCCCGCCATCAGCAGGCCGTCCAGCTTCTCGGGCAGAATGGCGCGGTAAGGGACGTCATGGATCTTCATCTTGACGAATTTTCCTCCTTTTTGACCGCCCAGGTCGAGGAATCCGCTGCGCCAGGCGATGGCGTCTTCAAAAACCCGTCCGGTCATGGCGTCTTCTTCCGTCAGCACGTAAACGCCCTTGACCCGCCGTGTCTCCCGGACGCCGGCCTGCGGCCCGGTCCCGATCCACTCGATGCGCTCGAGAGCGGGATCGCCCGATGTGCGGAGGGCCTGGACCATTTGAAGCGCCTGCCGGCGGCTGAAGCTTTCCGCCTTGGTCCTCTCCTCCGGATCGGTGGCGTCGACGCGCCCCAGGTCCCTGGTGCCGGAGTGGTTGATGTACCAGCTGACGCTATGCGTGATCTGGTTTACCTCGAACCCGCCAGAGGTGATCAACGGATACTTCGGCCGGGCTTTTTTAAGGGCCTGGGCAACGTCCTCGTACTTGACTTTGGCCGGATCGATGTTGGTCAGGGCCAGGGCCAGCGTCATCGGCATCAACGTGCTTGCCTCGGTCATCGTCTCGGCCCCCGCATAGAACGCCACGTCGGCGTCCCCCGTGCAGTCCACGACAGTCTTCGCCTGGATCGTTTTCAAGCCGCGTTTCGTGGCGACGACCACTCCCGTCACCCGGTTGTTTTCGACGACGGCATCGGCCGCCCGCACATGAACCAGGTAAGGACAGCCGGCCTCGTCCAGGGCGTCGAGCGCCGCCACCTTCAGGTACTCAACGTTGCACCAGAGCTCATGGGTGCCCATCCGGACCGCCTGGTCGCCGTATTCTTGGATCTTGCGGACCAGCAGTTCGTGAACGGCCGATCGAGGCCGGCCTTCCGGCCGCACCTGGTTGATGGGCATGCCTAGCGCCCACGCGCCGACGCCGCCGAAAAAGCCATGATTTTCAACGAGCAGGGTCTTGGCCCCTTTCCGCGCCGCGCCGAGCGCCGCGCCGATGCCGGCGGGACCTCCGCCGACCACCAAGACATCCACCGTATCCAAAAGACCGGGCTTGGATGGGGGGGCGACTTCCAACGCCGTGCGGGCGGCCGTCGGCCATCCGACTCCGAAGGCGGCGGTCCCGGCGGCCGCCGCACCGGCGGAAACGAGGAACTTCCGCCGGCTGACGCTTGTCCGATGTTCGATTTTTTGCTTTGGGCTCATCTTTTCCTCCTTTTCGTGTCGGGGACGCGGAGATCCTGTCGTTCGGCGGTCGGATTGTTTGACGCGACCGGCCGACGACATCACTTCTCGAAATAGACGCCGGCTTTCACGAGGGCGTCCCGCGGATCGGCCTGTTTTTCTCGGGATCCCCGTGCGGAGCGGGCTCCTATTCCGACGCCCCGCAGCCCGGCATTCTCGACGAATTCGCGGCGATTCATTCCAACCTCCTTGAAAGTCGTTTCCGTCAACGTCATCCGGGCCCGGTCCGCCCTTCCCGAGTCCCAGGCCGGGCCGCGATTCGGACGGACGTTATTTCCCTGGGTCGATCTCGATCTCGACCGCCGCGGTCGACTCGAGGTCGCACCAAACCACCAGATCCGTGGTCTCGAGATTGTTGCGGAAACCCAGACGGATATCCCGGCCGTGCTCTTGTCCCCGGATGTTGACCGTGGCAGAAGCGGATCCCCAGTTTTTCACGACGAAGGCCGGATGATAGACCGGGGATCCTTCGCTGCCGGGAAGCCGGACTTTGAGAGGGGTGTCGGCCGCGGCCTTTGTCCGGGCCAGCACATAGGCCCGCTGGCCCTTGTCGTACCCTTCGGAGATGAATCCTTTCGTGTCGACGGCTAACGAGGCCGGCGCATTCCAGCTCCGGGCCACGACGGCGAGCTGCGGAATGGTCAGCGTGGTCATGCCATACAGGCTGTTCCACCAGCTCCGCCCGTTCGCGTCGTGCAGGACCGGATCGGCCAAAGGAAGGCTTTGAAAATGAGATGGCCGGTCGTTGGTCAGGCTGGTGCGTCCGTCGCAGGCCATCTGGCCCACCGGCCAATGGTTGGCTCCAGCCGGTCTGAGCCAGCGGTTGATCGCGTAGTCCTTGACGCCGATCATCTGGGCTCCGGGCTCGTGGATGATGCTGGGTTTGTAGGGCGACTTGAAGTTGAATACCTGGATGGTGATATCCTGGGGAACGCCGGGTTTTTCAGCCGCCGGATTCTCGACGAAGCTCAGGGTGACGGCTTCTCCTTTCATGTTGGCCACGGTGGCGAAATCGCGCTCCACCACGTCGGAGATTTTTTGACCCTCTTGGGTGAAGGGCAGAGACTCCTGAAACTGGCGCGGAGGGGCGAACGTCCCCGTGTTCCAGTTCACTTTGCGGATGCCGAGGGCGTCCGGATAGATCGTATAGTACTCATCCATCCAGCAGGCCTGCCCGGTCTTGGGTTCCACGTTCCACAGGTGATCATACGCGCTGACCAGGGCATAACGCCAGTGGACCACCACTCGGGCCGGATTGGACTCGATGATCCGCACCTGGGAGTACTTGCAGTGGCGGTCCTGCATGTGCTCGAAGCAGCCCTCGGTGTCCTCGCCCTTCTTCTTCCACGCTTCTGAGCTCTGGTCGGCCATCCACTTGTCGTCGATGACCCAGGCAGGAGAGTATCGAGTGCCGCGCCAGAAGACGACCCGCACCGGCGACCGATCGAACCGGACCAGGACATCCGGGTCGGCATCGACCCGCCATAGCGCATCCCACTCGGGATAGTATTTCAGGTTGGCATAATAGGCTCCGAATCGTCCCGGACCTTCAGGTCCCGCGGGCATCCTGCGCTGGGGGAGATCAGGGTCTTTTTTCTCCGGATGGGATTGGGAGGACAGGACGATCTCTTTGGCGCTCAAGGCCCGGTCCCAGACCTGCAGCTCATCCATGATGCCATCCAGGCAAAAATAACCCGGTACCGTGCCGTGTTCGCGGTGGATGTTGGAGGGTTTGACGAGTTTGTGGTTCGACCCGATGCGCAGCTCGATGTTCCCCGCCCATTTCGGTTGGCCGCGCGAGATGGTATAACCAGCGGGCCGTCCGTCGACGTAGAGACGGAGCCCGTCTTCCGGAGCGAATGTCGCCGCCACATGCGACCATTTCCGGAGAGGGACGACGAAATCGGGCGAGGTGCAGGTCATCCAATTCTCGCCGACGGCCAGCCGGAAACGGACTTGGCCGGCCGGACCGACAGCCACTTCGTATCCCGCTTCGCGCTCGCGGCACTGGCTGATAACGGGGCACCAGTTCCAGGGATAGGCGCCCAGCGCCACCCAGCCCGCAAAGGTTACGTCCAGCCCCAGCTTCGGCGCGGCGGCGGGCGGCAGAGTGATTTCGGTCGTGTATCCGTCCAGTTTCAGGGACCGTCCGGTGACGCCCGGCGGTGACGAGAAATTGCCCGTGATCAAGGCCGGCGTCTTCGAGATCTGCTCGACCACAACCGCTTCTCCCGGGTCGTCGAAGCTCCACCAGGCGATTTTTTTCGGATTCTGGGCCTGCGTGGAGAAACAGACGGCCGCAGCCGCGGCGCCCACAACTAATCGAACAATGAAACGTTTCATGGCCTAACCTCCTCCCGCTATTCCGTTTTAGCCTTCGGCTATTTCCCTTGAGGTGAGGCGACGGCCGCTTCCTGACGGATGACGATGGGAACGTACCCGACTTCCAGCCCTTTGGGCGGCGTTACGAGCAACGCCGGATCCAGCGTAGCCAGCGTTCCGCGGCGGAGCGGGGCCATGTAGTCCCTGTCGATCGTCCAATTGGCATGAAGCTTCTCGACAAAAGCCTGCAGTTTCGCCTTCTTGTCTTCGCTCCAAGCATACTGTTGGAATGACGGCTGATCGACGAAGCGGTACCAGCAGTAGGTCACGGTCGAGCCGTCGGCGAGATTGACCCGGAACGGCCCCCGGACCGGGCCGGGCTTGGTCCAGGCACCGCCGGTCGGCGATGTGTACGGCTCGCCCTGGCCGGCCCGCTTGAATTCCTGGGCTTTGAGCTGCGTTTCGGCGGGCACCTCCGCGGCGGATACGGCCATGCGCTCCTCTCCGACATGTTTGAAATATTGGGGAAAATAGCCCATGGCGCTCTTCGTGCCGTCATACCACTCCAGACCCCAAACATTGTCCTCGAACACCTTGGTGTTGAAAATTTTTTCCACACCGTTGATTTTCTTACCGCTTTGATCGAAACGCGTTGTCCGCGTCGTCAACTTGGACCTCCAGGCGCCCTTCTCGTCGAACTGACCGGAGCAGGCTGGGCCGCCGTCCCGCCAAGCCTTGAAGGTGTCATAAAGCGCGGCCCTGGAGTAATACGTCACGTCCTGGACGAGCAGCGTTCTTCCCTGGTCGTCGACCGGGAACTGCAGCTTCGGCAGCTTTGAATATACGATACCTTGGGCGTCCTGGGACTGGAAACACGGCACCGTGTTGATCTCCATGGCGCCGCCGCCCATCTTTCCCGGCCGGGCGTCGAGTCCCCGTCCGTAGATGAAGGGGTAATTGAAGAGCTTGCCGATCTTGCTCCAGGTTTCCGGGATATAATAGGCGATCGGCCCCTTGAAGTTGGCCGCGCTCAGGAAACAGGTCCAAGCCTGATCGCCGGTGGGCGGCTCCCCGGCGACGGGTTCGGTGAAGGGAAGGGCCATATAAGTGTATCCCAGGAACTTGCCGTTGGGATTGCCCTGAAAAGGCAGGGCGTCCGGGGGAATCAGCAACCGGTTGCTGAGCTGGGCGATGCCTAGCCGATTGTCCGGCAGGGCTTGATTGCTGTAGAAAAAAGACCACCCGGGTGATCCGACCTCATAGTCGTAGCATTGCGGGGTGGCGTTCATGCTGAATTTCGGCGGGCCGTAGCGGAAGTGATTGCCGGCCCAATAACCCAGGCCTCCTTCCACGGTCTGAAAAACGGCCTCATAAGTGGGCCCCCGCTCCGGCCAGTGATCCCGGGCATGCGTGCCGACCGGGGCGAGCGGGGTGTCCTTGTTGTCGGAATTGTCCGGCGTGATCCAGGCGCTCGGCAAACCGATCTGAAAACGGGCGATCGGCTCGTCGATCAGAGGCCAGACGGCGGAATAAAATCCCATGCCAGCGCTGTATTCGGACTGGGCCGGAGGCCTGGACGCGCTGAAGCTGATGTACCCGTGCAGACCGCGGGAATTCGAGGCGACTTTACCCGCTTCGACTTTTTGGGCGATGGGGGTTTGCCGGGCTGTCCCCGCCCAAGTCCAGGCCAGGACGGCGAGGACGAGAAGGGCTCGCCATAACGTTTTCATTTTTTCCTCCTTATGGATTCATGAGAAATAGTGATGATTTCGCTGAACCGGAGAAAGACCGGCCCGATGAGGCCGGATCGCGATAGGGGAGAGCCTTTATTATAATGATGCGTCGAATTCGACCAGGTATAGGTCTTGGCGGTTTTCCGATTCAAATCGCCGATGATCCTGTTCACCCAGGTATTGGCCACTTCAACGCGCAGCGTATTTCTGCCCGGATTGATGAATCCAGAAATTTCTATGATGTATGGAGGCTTCCAAAGCCTTCCGATCTCCCGCCCGTCATCTTTCCCCCAAATTTCCTCCGCCAGTTTTTTGACCTCCTTGTCACCCGCAGGGTAATCCGTCAAGCTGGGCGAGTGGATCGATTTCGGTCCATAAAGAGTGGCCCCGGCGTCAACAAGGTCCTTGATTTTTGCCAGAAGGACCGGAGTGCATGGAAGGCTTTCGGGCAGGACGAGGAGTCGATAAGCCGCGCCGTTCGGCAGGCAAAGCTTTTTATCTTTGACGACCAGCCGATGGAGAAGCGTGTTCCGGTCGCAGCCGTCAAATTTATATCCTTTGGGGACATAAGAGAGGACGTCATTCCCGTAGGCATAATTCAGGTCGGTGGGGGCGCCTTCCGAATAAAACAACAGCACATCGGCCGCGAATTTTCCCTGCCGGAGCATATGCTGGGCTCTCTGCAAATATTTGAAATATCCGGCGACATGCTCCCACCAGGGCATTTTCCGGTTCAGAGCAATGCCCCAGGGATTCATCTGCCATCCCGGATAGGTTTCATCGGCCTGGTGCGTATACGAATGAAACTTGAGCCCATTGATCCCCCAGCAAAAGGCTTTGTCTCCGTAGGCTTTCAGGCCGGCGGGGGTTTCCCGCCAATCTCCGGCGGGGCTGGTGAAACTCTCAGCCGATATCATCGCTTTATCATACACGTGGCCGCTCGAAACGGCATCCATGAAGGAGCCGTTGGGCTTGAACGGACGGACCCAGAATTCCGTCATGGGGATATCGACTTGGGATGGATAATAAATGGGGTCCTTCATGGCCTGCTGGGCGCCCGAGGCCTCCGCTTCCAGCTTCAGTCCGTTCTGACGGCAGAGACGGGCCATTTCGCCGAAATAATTTTCCCCGATTAAATCCGCTCAGATCGTCTAGGGCTGGCAGAGCGTTGTTTTTTTCTCCGGCCAGAAAAAGAACTTCAGGGACCTTGAAGGGAGACTTCCCGGTCGTTACCAACTCGTCGAAGCCGCTGAAGGTGAGCTTGAAAAAACGGGCCTCGATGGGGGCGAATTCGATGGTCTGGTATTCGTTCGGAATGGGATTTTCTTTAAAGACGTCCCGATATTTCCGGTTATCCGGGGAAACGGATAATCCGCAAAACCGGGCTCCTTCCCAGGCTTGGTTCGTTCTTTTTAAGAACAGCGAAGACACCCTGAAGGGGCTCTGAAATTCAAATGTCAATGACACGGGGTCCGTTCCGACCGCGATTTCGGCTTCGGTGATGATGTTTTCGTCTGCCATCAGCTCTTTATTCAGAATTTCGTTGTCGCAAAATATCCCCGCCAATGCCGTTCGCATCCGCGAAGGGCCCTGATCATGTTGGGCATAGGCCAGGATCACGACGTCGCGATAATAGCCGTCGAAGCCGACGGCTCTCGGCAAAGACCCCGAGAATTTTTGCGGTCCCTTCACCCGGACTTTCCCATAAACGAGTTTCTTCATGGCCTGGTCGGGCGAGACCCAAGGGCCGCCGCTTGTGGCCCAGCCGCCGCAATTTTGAAAAGACAGCTGCAATCCAAGCCGTTTGGCCTCCGCAAAGGTATGATCGACCAAGCGCTGCCACGCTGCGGAGCCATAGATAACCGGTCCCGGATCGGCCTGCTCGCGGAGATTGAATATCGAAACTCCGCCGATCCCCTGCTCGGCCATGGCTTCCAGGTCGCGGCTGATTCCTTCCTGGGAAACATTTCCGTTCAGCCAATGCCACTAGACATGGGGTTTCGCGGAATCGGGGGGATGGATGAAGCCCTTTTCCAGCTCCGCCATCGAGGGCTGATGGGAACACGACGCCACGATCGAGAGGATCGCAATCAGGGTCGAGAGTCTATGACATGTTTTCATTTTTGCGAGGGCGAATCCGGACTCATCCCCTTCCGACGGGAAATCCGGTCCAGCTGCAGGCCAGATGCATCAGCAAATCGGTTTTCATCCGCTCACGAAGCACCGCGTTTTTCGGGTCGTCATAGACGTTGTTCCATTCATGAGGATCCGCCTCCAGGTCGTACATTTCGCCTTTGGCCTTATCGGGCGACAGTTTGGCTTCCGCCAAAGGCTTGTCCATGAAAAGAATGAGCTTCCATATCGGAGTGCGCCACATGTACGCCGGGGCCCCCGAATCGTGATACTCGGCGAAAGACCCTCGATGTTTCTGGGAACCGAGCAAGTCCAAACCCGGCGAATCGAGCTCAGGAGCGGTTCCGGCCGCTTTGACGATGGTCGGATACAAATCTACCAGCTCGGCGGGGCGATCATCGATGGTCCCGCGCCTCGGTTCCGGGACAACGGAACCCGAGAGGATGACGGGGACCCGGACGCTGCTATCGTAGAGGCAGTATTTCGTGAAACGAAAATTTCTTTCTCCCAGCATCTCCCCATGATCGGAGGTATAGACGATCAGCGAATGGCTCAGGCGCCCCAGCTTTTCCAACTTATCCAACACCTGCCCGAAATAGTGATCCAGCCACGTGCAATTCGCATAATAGCGCAGCGTCGTCCGGCGCCGTTCCATCGGGGTCATCTTGCTCCAGGCCTCGCGCCACGTCCGATACCGGGGGCCCAGAGAACCGCTTCCGATATCGCTATAGGCCAGATGGGTATCGGGTTCTTCGCTCCAGGGAGGTTGTTCGGTATCGGGAATGGTCCGGATATCGTACAAATCTTCGAACCTTTTAGGAACATTCAACCCGGCATGAGGCTTGAGAAAGGAGAGATAAAGAAACAACGGCCGGTTCGGATCAACGCCGCGCTCCAGGAATTCGAGGCATTTTTCGGCGACCCATCCGTCGCGATGATCCCGCTCAGGGACCTGGGACGTGGCGCCGATGAACCCTGCCACGCCCTCTTCTCCGGGGCCATAGGCGGCCGTTTCTTTCCGGTAGGCGGCCAGGCCTTGCGGATCCTCGTCATCCTGATAGCGGGCCCCTTTTTCCAACCCGACCTCTTTGGCCCCGACCACCCGGATCTCGAATCCGCGGGTGGATTTTTGTTCGTCGGTCCGACCCCAATGCGTTTTGCCAAAACCCGCCGTTTGGTATCCGGCTTTTTGAAGCCGGGCGGGCAACGGATCGCAGGGCATATGGGCATCTCCAACGGCATGCGATCCATTGGAGAGAACGCCCAGCTGCGACGGGTAGAGGCCGAACATCATGGAGTTGCGGCTGGGAACACAGGAAGGCGACTGGCAGGTCGCCTGCCTGAAGATCACGCCCTTTTGGGCCAGACGATCGAGAGCGGGCGTTTGAATTTGGGAATTCAGCTTTCCCAATGCATCCCATCGCTGCTGGTCCGTCATCAAAAAGATGATGTCGGGCCTCCGGCCCTGAGCTTGAGCAGGCCGCGGCGTTTTCGGCGTTCGATCCGTCAGGACGGCTTCCAGGGAAGAAACAGCCAGATATCCGCCCAGGCCGGTTTTAATGCTTTTTTCCAAAAACTTCCTGCGATTGATCATTGGGCCCGTCCTTTTCGCGGAGTATACCGCCGGCCATGGGCGAGGGCTGCGCGCGGACGTTTCACGATTGTCAACGGATCATCCCGTCCGGAGTTTTGCGCTCGACGATGGAGATCTCCCCTCGGAGATTGATCCCCTCTCCGTAAACCTGGAGTTCATAGCTGCCCGCGGCCGCAAAAACATCGTACCGGAAAAAATAGGGCTGCGGGCTCTTGGCTTGGGTAGTGATAAGGTCCCAGCGGATCTGGTTGAAGCCGCGTCGGGCCGCCATGGGGGCGGACCATATCACGGCGCCATCCTTTTTTTTGACCCGGATTTCGACATCCGCCGTCTTCGTCAGATAAAACGTGAGCGGGACTTTCTCCGTCGTGCTGACCCGGCGATCCCGGTGGGTGTCGTTGATCCAAGGCAGGACGGCCCGCGGCGCCTCACAGAGAACGTCGGCAAGCGGTCCGCCGTTTTTATTGATCTGCTGGATCGGCCGGATGCTCATTTTGTAGATTCCCCGGCCGTACGTCGCCGCCACCAGCTCCATCTCCCTCTCCTGGATCACGAGATCTGAGACGCTGGCCGCGGGCATCCCCCTTCCGAGCGACGACCAGCTCCGGCCGCGATCGGTCGACACATAGATGCCGCGGTATAGACCGGAGTAGAGAATGTTCTCGTCCAGCGGGTCTTCCAGGATGACGTTCGCGGGCTCATCGGGGAGATTCGAGCTGATGGATTTCCAGGTCCGGCCGTCATCCTCCGAGGCGAAAATGTGGGTCGAGAAGTCATCCTCGTTGAGACCGGTCATCGCGACATAGACCCTCGACGGGCTGAAGCGGGAGGGGCAGATGCTTCGAATGTACCGGTTCGGAAGGCCGGCGGAACGCTCCGTCCACTCCTCCCCGTCATTGTGCGTAATCCAGAACGCCCCCTTGTCCGTTCCCGCATAGAGAAGACGGGGCACCAGGCGCGACTCGGCCAGAGCTCCGATCGCGGTCGAGGTTTTGTCCTTGTCGGCCGACTTCGCCAGGTCCGGACTGATCAGGGTCCAGGCCTCTCCCCGATTGGCGCTTTTGAAAACATAATTGCCGGCCTGGTACAGAACGAGGTGATCGTGGACCGACACGAAATAAGGAGCGACGAAATTGTACCGCAGCGTCCCGGTCTGGTCTCCCGGCAATCTCGGCCGGATGGGCTTCGAGCGATCCGCGCGCATATCCTTCCGCATGATCCCGCCGTTTTGCGAGGAGAAATAGACCGTGTTTGGATCTTGCGGATCCGGCACGGTGTAACAACCGTCGCCTCCCGACCAAGCATCGAGCCAGATGTAGGTCCAGCCCTCCGGAAACCGGGGGTTCCATTCTCTGACCGGACCCATAACCGAAGCGTCATCCTGGGTCCCGCCATAGACGCGGTAAGGCTCTTGGTCATCCACTGAGATGTCATAGAACTCGCCAGTCGGGAGATTGTTGTGGTGCAGCCACGAGAGACCCTTGTCATAGCTGACATAGCAGCCGCCGTCGTTGGCGACCGCCAGGTGCTTGGGGTTCCGGGGATTGAGCCAAAGGTCGCACTGATCAAGGTGCAGGGACTCGGCCGGGCTGGGGAACAGATGGTAAATGCTTCCGCCGATGAGCTCGAAGGTCGCGCCGCCGTCGGTGCTGTGACCGATCCGGATGCCCAGGGCGTACAATTCATCGTCGTTCTGCGGGTTGACAGCGCAGCGGGTGAAATACCAGCCGATGTTCGCGAAGATCTCGAGCTCCTCGCGGTGGGTCCGGGTCCAGCTCCGTCCTCCATCCCGCGTCCGATAGACCTCGGCATGGTTCTTGTCTTTGTTGAGATTGTCCACCAGAGAATAGGCTTTGTCCGGGTTGGACCAAGACACCGCGAGGCCGATCCGCCCGGTCTTCGGACCGTCCGGCAAACCGCCTTTCAGGCGGGTCCAGGTTTTGCCGCCGTCGCCGCTTTTGTAGACGCCGCTGTCGCTTCCCGAGATCCCCGGAAATATCTCCCACGTCGACGCATAGATAATGTCGGGATCGGACGCCGAAACCACGACGTCCGCGGCGCCCGTGCGGTCGTTGACGAAGAGAACATGCTCCCAGGTTTTTCCGCCGTCGGTCGTGCGGTAAAGCCCCCGGTTGGGGTTCGGAGTCCAAAAATGACCCAGCGCGGCCACGAAGGCGATATCCGGGTTTCGGGGATGGACCGCGATTTTTCCGATGTGATAAGAATCGGGCAGTCCCATGTTCTTCCACGTCTCGCCGCCGTCCTCCGAGCGGAACACCCCCGTGCCGGGGTGGGTGAAATTCCGGGGCTTCTTGAGATTCACGCCGGAGCCGAGCCACAGGATCTCGGGATTTGATGGGGCCAGGACAAAATAGCCGATGCCGAGGGCCGATTGATTGTCGAACATCGGCTTCCAGCTCAGGCCGTTGTTGACTGTCTTCCAGAGATTGCCCGCCCCGAAGGCGGCGTACATAGTTCCGGGATGATCCGGATCGCCCTGCACGGTTTCCGCCCGGGACGAATTCATGACCGGCCCGAGCGAAATCCATTCCAGGCCGAATTCCGAGCTCCGCTGCAGCTTCACATGCTGCTCCCAGGAGGCGAGAAGCGGGCTGCGGCCCTCTTGCCCGGCCTCGATTGAAAGAAATGTCCCGAGGATGAGAACAAGGATGACCAAGCCTAAGAATTGGGCGACGGCCTTCGGTGCCATGGCGACGACTCCTTTTTTGATAAGATTTTCCTTTTTCCGCGGACGGCGAGGCGGCCCCTAAGGTTTCGCGTCCTTCCCACGACTTCGACCGAGTTTCGATCGAGGTTGCCTTCGACTTTTTTTCTCATATCGACGCCTCGTCTGCTGCTCTCCCGGCCTTATGATAATAAAACAATTGAAAACATGTTACAATCGCGCGTCCATCCCTATCCGATCATTTTCGACAACGTCACTCGGGTCATGGCTTTGGGAGAAATGTGGTACGGCCTGGGACAGAAGTTCAAGAATCTCATCTGCGTCAACGTCGGCTACGGCATCGGCGCGGGCATCATCATTAATCGCAAACCGCTCTACGGGCCCTTGGGCCTAGCCGGGGAATTCGGACATATCACCTTGGACAAGGACAGCCTCGTCCAATGCGACTGCGGCAACTTCGGTTGTTTGGAAGCTTTGGCCTCGGGAAACGCGATCGCCAAGGCCGCCCGAAATCGACTGCTCGAAGGAGGCCGGAGCCTCATGCTCGATATCTGCGGAGGCGATCCAGCCAAGGTGACGGCGGAAACGGTGGCGGACGCCGCCAAACAATGCGCGGCGAGGCGAGGACCAGGACCGGGCACGTCCGGCCGAGCGGGCTCGCGTACATGCTGAAGACATGGACGAGCTCGCTTTTCCAACGGAGGGCGTCGATATACTCGAGCAGCTGCAGCGAGGACGTGGTGCGGGCGTAGGCCGTCCTCTCGGGCACGGTCCGCAGATCGGCGGGCCAGGCTCCGTTCCAGCCGCGCGGCACGTCGTTCCCCCAATGGATCTTGGGAGCCGTCGCGGCCGAAGCGCCGCCCGCCGGGCCGGAGCCCAAACCCATGATCGCCAGGATGAGGACCGCAATCCCTCTTTTCATGAAGCGCCCTCCTGCGACCGTTCTCCGCTCCGTCAGATTAGATACCAAGCAGGCTCCCAATTCAAGCTCGGGGAAGATCAGAAAAATATCGTTAGCACGTTCATAATTAATCTGTTGACAATGCCGGTCAACTTAGTTATTTAATACAAGAATATAAGTTGAGAGGGAAGTCGGTGCCCCGCCCCTCCGGCGCTCCGCCGCTTCGATCCGGAGCGGACATCGACAAGGAGCAGGCATGATCAAATCCCTTCGGTTCCTCGTCGTCCTCGCGGTCGTGGCCACGTTCGCGTCGGGCCAGACGCAGTCCCCGCCAGCCCAGACAAAGCCCAAGCCGCCGGCCCAGAAGCCCGCCGGCCCGGTGCTCGAACCCGGCAAGGTCGCCCTGAACGGCCGCGGACTGCACGGCTACATCAGCTTCACCGCATCCAAGCCCCCCGCGGATTCGGGCTTCAACATGGGCATGGGCTTCTACGCGGCCGTCTGGCCGCTGATCGATGAGCCCCTCGCCCGGTTCCAGATCGGGCTGCCGAGCACGTGGATCATCCCCGACAACTCCGACGACAAGGACGTCCCCCTCGCGCCCGTCGGCACGCTGGCCCGCGACCGCTGGCCGGAGCGGGGGCCCACCTACGAATCCGTCTGGCAGACCGTCGAGGGCGGACTCGGCTATTGGGCCGGCAACCACTTCCGTTACGGCCCGCCGAAGTTCAGCATGAACGCCACGCCCCAGTGCTACGACTACGAGGTCGGCTCGCCCGGCTGGTCGTTCTTCTACCACAACGAAGCCCTGCCCGACAATCAGCTCGGCATCGCCCAGCTCAGCAACCGGATCCTCGTCCCGCCCGACGCCCTCCCCTTCCAGGGCAATCCGAACGGCGAGTTCCTGGGCTACACCTACATGGCCCTGCCGTTCACCGCCCCGGTCGCCGGCGATCCGCCGACGGGCGACCAGGCCTGGACCTGCTTCCTGAGCGCGTCCAACTTCAAGGGCCCGATCGCTTATTACATCCCCGAGACGTGGAGCAAGATCGGCAAGATCTTCAACTATCCTTATATCTACGGCCGCGGGCTCGACGCCCGGCCGGGCAAGATCAACGGCGGAGCCATGGAAATCAACACCGTGCCCTGCTTCCAGGCGCTCGACACCCAGGGCAACGCCTATTCCAAGCTGCCGAAGATCCAGTTCCCCGTGGACGACCAGGGCCGTTCCATCCTCGTCCAGGACGTGGTGTACTACTCCAAGGCCGCCCTCTACGACGCCGTCAAAGCCTGGCGCGAGGGCGGCTCCGCGGCCCCGGGCCGTTTCGACAAGAAAGGAGCCTGGGAGTCCACCCTGACCACGCGGACCACCCGCTTCGACCAGGGCGGCAAGCTCATGACGGGCGTGGACAAGGTCTTCAACACCAAGATCTTCGAGCCCAACGTCTGGGGCCTCGAGTGGTTCGACGGGACGAAGAGCGCCATGGGCAAGTTCCCGCGCTACTACAAGAACGTCGGCGAGGAGCGGACGATGGTCCCCGAGTCCGACGTGCCAGCCGAGACGCAGCTCCGGACCCAGGAGTTCAAGAAGGCCGATCCGGGCGTGCCCTACACATCCCCGACCGTCGGCGCCTGGGCCAAGCCCGGCCCGGTCAAGGGCCCCTACAAGGCCGCCCTTGTCGACGGCTCGACCGTGACCTACTATTGGTACCGCTTCGTCGATCAGCCGTCCTTCCAACAGTACGCGTTCAGCGACGAGAAGAAGGCCCGGCTGCAGGCGTTCGTGGAGAAGGTCCACGCCGCCTGGACGATCGACCGCGACTATATGCCCCCGCTCCGGCGGGGCAAGCTCGCGACGCTGGATCCCGCCCTGCTCGTGACGCCGCCCAAGGGACTCGAGGTCGGATACGTCCCTATCGTGACCCATCAGGAGGCGACGGTGCCCGCGGCGAAGTCGAAATAGCGGACCGCGGAGCCGCGGAGGGAAACGCATGAAGAAAGCTGGAGGGATCCTCCCAATCCTGGCCGTCCTGTCCTGGGCTTGCGCCCCGTCGGGGCAGCAGCCGTCCGCCTTCCAAAGCACGATCACTCCGATCGTCAACGCCCTGCACGGATATATCAGCTACTCCGTATCCTCCCCCGTGGCCCCGTCCGAATATGGCGCCGGCATGGGCTTCTACGCCGCCGTCTGGCCTTTGATCGACGAGCCGCTCGCCCGCTTCCAGGTCGGCCTGCCGGGCACCTGGATCATCCCGGACAATTCCGACAACACGAACACGCCGCTCGCACCGGTCGGCACCTACGCCCGCGATCACATGCCGGAGCGGGGCCCGACATATGAGACGGTCTTCCAGACCTTGGAGGGCGGCTTAGGCTACTGGGCCGGCAACCAATTCCGCTACGGCCCGCCGAAGTTCAGCCTGAACGGCACGCCGCAGTGCTACGATTATGAAATCGCGACTCCCGGATGGCCCTTTTTTTCCAGCGCTCAAGCCTTGCCGGACAACCGTCTGGGCATCGCCCAGCTGAGCAACCGCCTGCTCATCCCCCCCGACGGCCTCCCCTTTCAGGGCCAGCCCAACGGGCAGTTCCTGGGATACACGTACATGGCCCTGCCCTTCACCGATCCCGTCGCCGGCGACCCTCCGACCGGCGATCAGTCCTGGACTTGCTTCTTGAGCGCGGCCAATTTCAAGGGCCCGATCGCCTTCTATATCCCCGAGACCTGGAGCAAGATCGGCAAGCTCTTCAACTATCCCTTCATCTACGGGCGAGGCCTGGATGCGCGCGCCGGGAAAGCGAATGGCGGGGCCATGGAGATCAATACGGTCCCGGGCTTTCAGGCCGCGGACTCCCGGGGCGTCACCTTTACGAAGCTGCCGAAGCTGCAGTTCCCGGTGGACGATCAGGGGAGGACTATCCTCGTCCAAGACGTGACATATTATGCCAAGGCCGCGCTCTATGACGCCTTCAAGGCCTGGCGCGACGGGGGCCCGATCTGCTCCGGGCGCTTCGACGAGACCGGCGCCTGGCAGCCCGCCCTGACGACGCGGACGCCGAGCTACGAGCTGGCCGGAAAGAAGGTCGGCGGCGTGGAAAAGACCTTCGTCCCCAGCGTATTCGAGCCTCATGTCTGGGGGCTGGAGTGGGTCGACGGCACCCGGAGCGGCATGGGCCAATTCCCTCAATATTTCCAGCACGCCGGGGAAGGCCGCCAAGCCGTCCCCGAATCCGAGGTGCCGGCCGAAACCCGCCTCGCGGCCCAGGCCTTTGCCCGGGCCGCGACGGGCGTGCCCTACACGTCCCCGGCCAGCGGCGCGTGGGGCTCGCCCGGACCGGCCCGGGGGCCGTTCCTCGCCCTTCTCGCCGACGGATCGGCGGTGACCTACTATTGGTATCGCTTCGTCGATCAGCCGTCCTTCCAACAGTACGCCTGGAGCGCGGAGAAGAAATCCAAGCTCCAGGCCTTCATCGAAAAGATCCACGCGGTGTGGTCGATCGATCGGGACTACATGGCCCCCCTTCGCCGGGGGACGCTCGCCGCGCTGGACCCGGCGCTGTTCGTCACGCCGCCGCCGGGATTGGAGGTCGGCTACGTCCCGATCGTGACGCGCCAGGAAGCGGCGGCGCCCGCGGCCAAATCGCAGTAGCGACCCGGCCCCGGCGTTCGGCGCCGGGACCGCGATCGGACAGGAGGAGGACGAGGATGACAAACGCGCGCCGAAGGGCTTGGCGATGCCTTCTCGCGGTCGTGGTCCTGGCCCGGATGTCCGGCGCGGCCGCCGCAGGGACGGATTTCCAATCCAAATACCTCGCCGTCGGTTTGTCGCGCCACGCGCCGGAGTTCAGCGTGTTCGCGGTGGATTCGTTGGGGCAGGGCAAGCTGGCGCAGAATCCCGTCCTTCCGGAAACCCGCTCCGTCGCTGGACTCGTACTCGACGGCCGAACCTATAAACTCAACGGTCAGCCGGTGTGGCGCGTCGCCTGGAGCGATCGGACGCTGACCTTGCGATCCGATTATATCGCCGGTGTCGAGGCGCCGCCTTTCGGGCTGGCCTTTGATCAGAAGGCCAACCATGCCACGCTGCTCGGCGTGATGAAGCCGGGCGAGCGCCTGATGCGCCTGCCCTGCCTGCTGCATCTTCCCGATATGGGCACGCTGCGCATCACCGGCGCAGGACAACTCGATTACGACGCCCGTCGGAGGACGGATCCGCCGTTCGTGCGCATCGCCTTTCCGCCGGCGACGGCGGAGCGGCGGCGAGTCGAGTACCGCCTCGAGGTCACGGCGATCTATCCGAAGCTCGCCGGCATCGAACGCGGCGCGCGCTATGACGGCGTCCGGCGCGACTGGCTCAACATCTTCCAGGTCAACCCGCGCGTGCAGATGCTGGCCAATAACGCCGCCAGCGATCCCTGCGCGTTCACCCTGTTCCTGTATTCCGATCTCGCCGCACACACCCCGCCCCTGGCCGACGGCTTGACGGCCAACGACCTCGTCCGGATGACGCTCGACCGCTACGTCGCCGGAGCGAAAGGCTACGGCCAGGTCGGCTACACCGACCCGGAGCTCGGTCCCAGCCGCCTCGTCTGGAAAACGCCGTGGACCACGACGGACACGTTGCCGTCGTTCCTCATCGCGGCCGGCAACTACGTCGCCAGCTCGGGCGACCTCGCCTGGGCCCGGGCCAACTATGACAAGCTCGCCGCGTGGACCGGCGACATGTTCGCCGCGGACAAGGACGGCAATGGCCTGATCGAATATCCCGGCACCGGCAACTTCGGCGATCGCCCCCGGCGGGAGAAGCGTCCGGCGAATTGGTGGGACACGATCAACTTCGGCCACGAAGACGCTTTCTCCAACGCCCTCGCCTACCGCGCCGCGACGATGTTCGTCGCTCTCGCGCGCCGGTTGAAGCACGACGGCGAGGCCGCCGCCTTCGCCGCGAAGGCGGCGAAGCTTCGCGCCGCCTACGCACCGACCTTTCTCAACCCCGCGACCGGCGTGCTCGCCGGCTGGAAAAGCGCGGATGGCCAGCTGCACGACTGTTGGTTCACCTTCGTCCAGGGCATGGCCGTCACGTTCGGCTTGCTCGACGAGGCGACCGCAAACGGCGTGATGGACCGTCTGCTGGCCAAGATGAGAGAGGTCGGCTACACGGATTTTTCGCTCGGCCTGCCGGGCAACCTGGTGCCGGTGAAGAAGGGCGATTACGTCAACGAGAACAACCCCCCGGAAGCGACCGGCGAGCCGCGGCTCGACGACGGCAGCGACGGCTTCCAGTTCTATGAGAACGGCGGGGCGACGGGCTGCTGGGCCTACTACACCGTCAAAGCGCTCTTCCATCTCGGCCGTGTCGAAGACGCCCGGCGCATTTTTTATCCGATGCTGGCCGGATACGCGCGGGGCGAGTTCCAGGGCTTTTGCGCCGACGGCAGATCGCGGGACTGGCGCGATTGGCGTGGGGGCTGCCACGGCTACGAGGGACTGCTCGTGGACAATTACCACGCCCTGCTCGCCGTCCTGGACGACGTGAAGGCGAAGCGATGAAGACCTCCGCGAGGGCATCGCGCCCTCCGATCCGGCGGATGGGGGGAAAACGGAGCGCGCTCGAATATCAAAGATCCAAGGAGGGCCCGGCCATGGACAACCGCAGGGGCGCCCTCGGGCAGTCCAAGCCCAAGTTCGTGAAGTTCGAACCTGGAAAAATCACTTTCCGGTCGGCCCGAGAATCTGGGGCAGGTCATACAGGTTCTGAAGCGGCATGATATGACGTCCCGGGGCCGAAAGCGCCCCCGGACCCACGAACCCGTCAGTCATCGGGACGAGAGCTGACAAGGGAGGCTTTGAGATGAAAACCAGGATGAACAGAAGGGAGTTTATAAGCGCGGCGGCGGCCGCATCAGCAACCTTATCACCTCTGGCGCAAATCTTATCGGCCGATCAAAAAGCGGCGGCAAAAGCGGATCCGCCTTCCAGACCAAACATCATCCTCATCATGGCGGATGATCTGGGCTATGCGGCCTTGGGAAGCTATGGTCAGAGACTCATCGCGACTCCCCAGATCGACACAATGACCGCTTCCGGAATGCGTTTCACGGACTTCTATGCGGGCAATACGGTATGCGTGCCCTCCCGGGTCAGCATGTTGATGGGGATGCACCCCGGCCATGCTCCTATCCGGGACAACGCCTTGCCGCATCTTCCGAATTTTTCGGGCTACATGGAGGAATATCCCGGCGATCTCTGGCCCCCGAAACGTCCGACCCTCGGACAGGTCATGAAAAAAGCCGGATACAAGACCGCTCAATTCGGAAAATTGGAGGCTGGGATCCCTCTTCCCGAAGGAAAGATGACCGAGCTTGGATGGGATCACTGGTTCGGATTCAGGAAAACCGATGACGCCGCGCAGTACTATCCGCTTGAATTATGGAAGAATGATGAAATAATCGCATTCGAGGAGAATCGGCCCGAAGATATCCGCCGGGCGGGGATCGTCGGGAATCGAGGGGTCTATTCGGAGGATCTCTTCATCACAGAGATCCTGAAATTCATCCGGGACAACAAAGACGCTCCCTTCTTTGTCTATTTTCCCACGCAGATCCCTCATGGTCGATCCCCCAGGGATGGGGATCAAATCCAGGTCCCCGATATGGGACCTTACGCGGACCGGGCATGGACCCATCTTGAGAAGCTCTATGCGGCCATGATCACACGTCTCGATTCCGACGTCGGCCGCATCATTCAAGAGCTGAAAGATCTCGGGATCGAGAAGAAGACGGTCCTGTTTTTTACCAGCGACAACGGAGATGAAAACAGCTACTACAAATATACGGACAGGTTCGGAGCGAACGGCTCTTTGAAAGGGAAAAAGCGGTTCCTCTATGAAGGAGGGATCCGTGTCCCCATGATTGCTTTCTGGCCGGGGACCATCATGCCCTCCAGCGTCAGCGACCTTCCGGCCGCGGGCTGGGACTTTATGGCCACTTTGGCTGACCTAGCGGGGGTGCAGCACCCCCCGAACACCGATGGCATCTCTCTCGCTCCCACTTTACTAGGAAAAAACAATCGTCAAACCCGAAGAGAATATCTGTACTGGGAATACCACTTCGGCAAACAGCAGGCTGTCAGGATCGGGCGATATAAAGGCGTTCGATTCGGCGGGACGAAAGAACCCATCGAGCTCTATGACCTCATGACGGATGTTGGCGAAAGGGTCGATATCGCCTCGAGCCATCGCGAGCTTGTGAAAAGGATCGATTCGATCATGGAGGCGGCGCGTCAAGATTCGGAATATACCCGGTACTGGCCTTTACCGGAGCGTCGACTCTACAATGTGAAATGGGACAAGTGGATATTTGATCAGCTGGAAAAAGGGATCGACTGGGACAAACATTGAGATCGATACGTCGGTCCGAGCCGCGGCCTCTGCCGGAGGGAGGTCCGTATCGACAAGCGGGCGCATACGGTCGGATCTCAAGGATGTTCGCAGCGAATTTTTGATAAGATTTTCCTTTTTCCGCGGACGGCGGGGCGGCCCCTGAGGCTTCGTGTCTTTCCCAGGACTTCGACCGAGTTTCGATCGAGGTCGCCTTCGACTTTTTTTCTCATATCGACGCCTCGCCTGCGGCTCTCCCGGCCTTATGATAATAAAACAATTGAAAACATGTTACAATAATGACTTGATATATTTCGATATTGGACATAATCTATTAAACAGTGTTAATAAGATGTCATGAGTGTCCATGAATGATAAGAACGAATAAGTCTACGGATCCGTTGGGCGGCGCCAGGTATATCAACCGTCTCAATAAAATCAAGGTCCTCAACATTATCCGCACCACCGATAGTCTCTCCCGGGCGGATATCGCCAAGATCAGCGGCTTAAGCGCACCGACTGTATCCCGAATCGTCGAAGACCTTCTTGCGGAAGGCCTGGTCCGGGAGATCGGAGAGGGCGTATCGCAGGGAGGGCGGCGTCCCACGCTTCTCAAATTCTCCGACCAGAAGAACTTCATCATCGGCATCGACCTGGGCACGACGAACATCTACGGAGTCCTTTCCGATTTCGATGCCAAGATCATCGCCGAGGTTAGGACGCCGACCTGCATCGAAGAAGGATTCGCCAGCGTCATGCGGCGCACGTCCGAGGTCATCGGGGGATTGATCGACGAACCCTCAATCAAGGGAAAACGCATCTACGGAATCGGCATGGCCGTGGCGGGCCTCATCAACCGGAAACGCAATATCGTCGAATTCTCGCCGGATTTTCACTGGCACAATGTCGACGTCGTCGATTCCCTGTCCCACGTCCATCCCTATCCGATCATTTTCGACAACGTCACTCGGGTCATGGCTTTGGGAGAAATGTGGTACGGCCTGGGACAGAAGTTCAAGAATCTCATCTGCGTCAACGTCGGCTACGGCATCGGCGCGGGCATCATCATTAATCGTAAACCGCTCTACGGGCCCCTGGGCCTGGCCGGGGAATTCGGACATATCACCCTGGACAAGGACAGCCTCGTCCAATGCGACTGCGGCAACTTCGGTTGTTTGGAAGCCTTGGCCTCGGGAAACGCGATCGCCAAGGCCGCCCGAAATCGACTGCTCGAAGGAGGCCGGAGCCTCATGCTCGATCTCTGCGGAGGCGATCCAGCCAAGGTGACGGCGGAAACGGTGGCGGACGCCGCCAAACAGGGCGATTCCCTGGCTTGGGGCATTTTCGACCAGGCCGTCGAATATCTGGGGATCGGCCTCGCGGGTTTAGTCAACTTGTTCAGTCCGGAAGCCATCGTCATCGGCGGCGGCGTGGCCCAGGCGGGGGATATTCTATTTGAAAAGGTCCGGAAAACGGTCAACGCCCGATCCCTCAACAAGATCTCCTCCGAAGTGCTCATCAAACCCGCGACCTTCGGGATGAAGGCGGCCGTCATGGGTGCGGTCTCTTTGGTTTTGAGCGAAGTCATCAACCTCAACCATACTGAGAGCCGCGTCCGCGCTTCCGCCCAAGCCGTCGAAGCCTGAAAGAAAAGCTTGACATTGGATTTTATTGCTGATAACTTTCTTAAAGTAAGTAACGATCCTTTGGAACGGCGCTTGTTAAACCTCTCTCCGAACTGTCCTTTCTCAGATCATTCCCCTCATCCGTCATTCCGATTTCTCCCTCTCCGTAAAAAAACGGCGCTGAAAGGATTTCCGATAAAAAAAGAAAAGAAAGGAGGTTTCATGAGAATTTTTAGAGCGACTTTGGCGGTCGTCCTGAGCCTGGTCGCGGTTTCATCGCTCCAGGCCCAGCTCGGCCAAACCGGATCGATTCGCGGAAAAGTCGTGGACAACCAGAAAGCGCCGCTGCCGACAGTGTTGATCACCGTCACCAGCCCCGCCCTCATGGGCAAGCAGAGCGTCGTCACGACGACCGACGGGACGTTCAAGTTCCCGCCGATTCTGCCTCCCGGCGTTTACAGAGTCGTCGTGGAACTGCAGGGCTTCAACACGATCAGGCGGGACGAGGTCATCGTCCGGGTCGGGCAAACCGTCGAACTGGATTTCGAGATGGCCCAGGCGGCCCTCAACCAGGAAGTCACGGTCGTCGCCGCATCGCCCATCGTCGACATCATCTCGACCAAGATCACCCAGAACGCGACATTCGAGATCATCCGGACACTGCCCTATGCCAACCGCGATGTCTGGACCTTCGCCTCGGCCACGGCGGCCGGCGTTCGCGGCAACCGGGCCCAGATCCATGGCGAGGGTAGCGCCGCCTTCACCTTCTTGGTCGACGGCATCCAGGCCAATGCCTCGGACCAGAACTGGCCCGAAAACTCCGTGGACTTTGAAACCGTCGACGAGGTCGAGTTCGTGACCGGCGGCGTCTCGGCCGTATCCTACGGCTCGCGGTCGGGCTACATGAACGTCGTGACCAAGTCCGGCGGAAACCAGATCCATGGAGAAGTCCAGGGCTACTACACGGACAAGCATCTCCAGCAAGTGCTTCCGTCGGACGAGCAGCTGGCGGCGCTCGGGCTTGTCAAGCCGACGTTCGCCATTCGCAGCTGGGACTCGTCCGGGACGCTTGGCGGCCCGATCTTCAAGGATAAGCTCTGGTTCTTCGGCAGTTTCAGGTATTTTTCACAGAAGCAGCAGGTCGCCTTCATTCCGACGACGATCAACGGCGTTTATTACGGCCCCTACGATCAGGTCGAAACGCGGCCCTACTTTTTCGGCAAGCTCACTTACCAGATCGCCAAAAACCTGAAGATATTCTCCATGTTCACGTACGTCGATGACAAGATTCCGCATTACTATACGGCCTGGAACATGACCGCCGGGGCGAGCGCCAACAACCGACCCATCCAATACACCTCGAGCAACGCCCTGACCTGGGTCATCGATCCCAACACGATCGCCGACTTGAGATTCGGGCTCTATATCCAGGACTGGACCGGCGTGGGCACTGCGGAAGCCAATCTCACCGGCCCCACCTTTACGGATTCGTTTACCGGATACAACTGGGGCAAACGGAACATGGATTCGTATACCTACAAGGAGAACCTGAACGTCAACCTCAAGGTCATCCGGTACCAGGACGATTTCCTGGGCGGCAACCACGAATTCCAGGGCGGAGTGGAGTGGGCCCGGATTCAGGGCGAATGGGGCTACTGGTCCCAGAACGCCATGACCTGGACCTTCTATAACGGTAATCCTTATTATTACCGCGGGCTGTACGGTCTCACCGGACCGCACCCGCTCTACGGAGACGGGAACCTGACCTTCTCGACGTTCGGGACTAAGCGGGGCGGCGCCCAGAACGTCGGCTCCGGCAACCGGTACGGAGGTTTCCTCCAGGACACGATGACGATCAACAACCGGCTGACCATCGGTCTTGGTATCCGGTACGACTACATCCACACCAAAATTCCTGTCCAGGTCAAAACACAGGCCCCTGGCGATCTGCCGATCGCCCTGGGCGAAGCGTATTTTGTCCCGGTGTTCGGTTTCAATCCTTTTAAGGAAGTCACCTACGAAGGCTGGGACAAGCCCATGCCCTACAGCGGCCTGGCCCCCAATATCGGGGTGAGCTACGACCTTTTCGGCGACGGTAAAACCGCGTTGAAGCTCCATTACGGGACCTATTTCGATCCTGCGGCGACCGGAGATTGGTCCGGCCTCCAGCCAAGCGGTCCCTATTCCTTCAACTTCCGGTGGTGGGATACGAACGCAAACGGCCAGCCCGATTTCCCCGGAGTCGACACCTACGTCCTGGATCCGACGGCCAATCCTCTGCTGATGCTGAGCACCACGTTTAAGCAGCAGATCAACCCCGACCTGAAAAATCCCTATACCCGCGAAATCCTGGCCCAGATCGAGCACGAGCTCTTCCCCCACCTCAAAGTCGGTTTGACGTACATCTATCGCGATCGGATGAATAATACGGCCAGCCTCAACTATGACCGGACCTCCAAGACGTATTGGAACCTTCTCGAACAGCATCCCGAGTGGTGGGTTCCCTTCACGACCACAGTCCCGGCCTACGGTGCCTTCCCGGCTTCGAACGTGACCGTTTACTATCGCAGCAATAACGCGCCCGCCTCCTTCACGGTCCGGACCAACGTTCCCGAGGTGAAATTTAATTATCATGGCGTCGAGCTCACCTTTGAAAAGCGGATGCATAACGGCTGGTCGCTGGGCGGCAACTTCAACTACAGCTACCAGTGGGACAACGGCGGTTTCGGCAACCCGAACAGCCGGATCAACGGCGAAGGCCGCCGGGGCGTTCCTTGGTGGGCCAAGCTCTACGGGACCTTTAACGTGCCCTACGGCTTCATGCTCTCGTTCATCTTCGTCCACACCGAGGGCGGCTATTGGGCCCGGAGCGTGTCTGTTTCCGCGCCGACCGCCTGGATCACCGCCAACAATGTCATCAGCGGCAGCGTGAGCGCCACCATCGAAGCCCCGGACCTGCGGAAGAATCCGGCGACGGACAACATGGATTTCCGGATCGAGAAGGAATTCAAGATCGGATCGTTCGGCCGCCTGGGCATATTCGCCGACATCTTCAATCTCTTCGGCGCCCAGTATCCCAGCATCGGCGTCAATCCGGGCGGAACATGGAGACCGACCGACAACAACACCAATCAAGGGACTTTTACGCCCGGCCAGATGATCGTCACGGGCATCAGCGGAGTCCGGAGCTTCCGGTTCTCCTTCCGCTTCGCTTTCTAAGAACGCGGGGAGGAGGAGGGGCCGTCCCCTCCTCCCCCTGGCTTTTTCGACCTGGAGGACGAGGAGGAGGGAGGCCTTCCCGCTCCGTCGGTCACGACTCTCGGACTCACGCTGCATCGGTCTTGGCCGAATTCCTCGATCTTGATTATCATTCGGGTGAAGCCATCTTTTCTTCAAGGGAATGAAACATGAAACAAGCGGTCATGATCCGTCCCGGAGAGATCGAGTTCCGTGACGCGCCCGTTCCCAACCCCGGAAAGGGACAGGTGCTCATCCGCGTGCGCCGCATCGGCGTGTGCGGCTCGGATGTTCACGTCCACCATGGGAAACATCCGTTCACGCCGTATCCTGTCGTCCAGGGCCACGAGTTTTCGGGCGTCATCGAAAAAGTCGGGAAGGGGGTCAGGCGCCTTCGAGCTGGGATGCTTGTCACGGCCACTCCCCAGGAGTTTTGCGGCACCTGCCGGCCCTGCCGCCGCGGGGATTATCACATCTGCGACCGGTTGAAGGTCCGGGGATTCCAGGCGCCGGGCTGCGCCCAGGAATGGTTCGTGACCGAGGCGGACAAGATCGTACCCCTCCCCGAGACCTTCACCTTCGAGCAGGGCGCCCTCGTCGAGCCCGTGGCGGTCGGGGTCCATTCCGTCGCTCGGGCCGGCAAACTCAAGGGGCGCAACGTAGCCGTGTTGGGCGCGGGACCGATCGGCAACTTCGTCGGCCAGGTCGCCCGCGCCCAAGGCGCCAAAGTTCTGATCACAGACGTCAGCGATTTCCGTCTGGGCATCGCCGTCCGGTGCGGGCTGAAGGCCGTCTCGAACGCGAACGCGGAAAGCCTCGCCGAGGCCTCCCGCCGGGTGTTCGGAAAATCCGGATTCGACACGGCCTTCGAGTGCGCCGGGGTGGAATCGACCCTCGCGGCGGCGATCGAAACGATCCAGAAGGGCGGAACGATCGTCGTCGTCGGTGTGTTCGGCGAGCATCCGCGGGTCAACGTCGGCTTCGTCCAGGACCGGGAGCTTGCCCTGGTCGGGACACTGATGTATCAATACGGGGATTTTCTCAAGGCCGTAGGCTTGATGAAAGCGGGACGCGTTGTGACCGCGCCTCTTGATTCGAGGCATTTCGCCTTCGCCGACTACTCCGAGGCGTACGCCTTCGTGGATGCCCGGGCCGACAAGAGCATGAAGGTCTTCATCGATCTATAAAGAAGTATGTCCACTCCAACCGTGACCGGGCGATCGGATATCCCGCGGCCCGCGTTCCAACCCATTGTCGTCGGGATCGGGGAGATTCTTTGGGATCTGCTCCCGACGGGAAAGCAGATGGGCGGCGCGCCGGCCAATTTCGCTTATCATGCCCGGGCCTTAGGCGCCGAGAGTTACATCGCGAGCGCCGTGGGCGACGACGGTGAGGGCGGGGAAATTCTTAAAATTCTTTTTGACCGGCAGCTCGACCGGCGCTATATCGCTGTCGTCCCCACGATTCCGACGGGAACGGTAACGGTCGGGCTCGATGACGAGGGCATCCCCAGATATGCGATCCGGGATAATGTCGCTTGGGACGCCATTCCCTGGACGACGGAATTGTCCCTGCTGGCCGCGAAGGCGGATGCCGTGTGTTATGGGACCCTGGCCCAGAGGCGCGGCGTTACGCGGGCTACGGTCCGCTCCTTCCTGGAGGCGACGCGGCCGCAATGTGTGACGGTCCTCGACTTGAATCTCCGGCAGACTTTTTATGGACGGGAGATCGTTCGCGATCTGCTCAGCCGGTCACGCATCCTGAAGTTGAACGAGGAAGAGCTCATGAGGGTCACCAGGCTTCTTTTGATCTCCGGCGCAGAGACGGACATCCTCGTCCGGCTTCGGGACCTTTTTTCCCTTGATCTCATCGCCCTCACTAAAGGAGAAAAGGGGAGCCGGCTCATGGGACGGCATGGAGAATCCGTCCATTCCGGATTTCCCGTCGAGGTCGCGGACACGGTCGGGGCGGGCGACGCCTTCACTGCCGCCCTGGTCATGGGAATATTGAAGCAAAAAAATCTCGATGAGATCAACGAGCGCGCGAACCGCTTGGCGAGCTTTATCTGCTCTTACCAAGGAGCCTGGCCCGAGCTGCCGGCCGAATTGACCGACTGGGCCTGAACAGGCAGAATATGAATTTAGGGAGAGAGAAGGAGAGATCATGATGAATCCGTTCCGATACTTCCAGCCCACGGAGATCCGGTTCGGCGCCGGTCGCGTGGCCGAAGTCGGGGGGGCGGTCGCCCGCTGGGGCCGCCATTGCCTGATCGTCACCGTCCCCGAATTTCCGGCGTTCTCGCCGTTGATCGCTCGGGTGAAAGCGTCCCTGGCCGGCCAAGGCGTCGTCTTCGCCCATTTCGACCGGGTCATCCCCAACCCGACGACCGATGTCGTCTCGGCCGGCGCTGGCATGGCCCGAGACTTCGAGGCCGACGTCGTCCTGGGCGTGGGCGGCGGCTCAAGCCTGGACACGGCCAAGGCCGTAGCCGTCGAAGCGCGGCATGCGGGGACCTCCTGGGATTACTTATTTTTCCGCGAAGCTCAGCCCACCGAAAAAACCCTTCCTGTCATCGCCGTGACGACGACGTCCGGAACCGGGTCCCATGTCACCCAAGTCGCCGTGGTCACGAATCCGGGGGAAAAGACGAAGTCGGCCCTGTTCCACCCGCGCCTTTTTCCAAAAATCAGCCTGGTCGACCCGGAATTGATGATCACGGCTCCGGCCCATGTGACGGCGACGACGGGGTTCGACGTCTTCGCCCACGCTTTCGAGAGTTATATCAATCCCGGGGGTTCCGTCTATACCGACCTCCTGGCCCTCGAAGCCTTGAGGATCGTGGCGAGTTCCCTCTCCGCCGCCGTGGGCGACGGCGCGGACATGCAAGCCCGGACATCCATGGCCTGGGCCGATACGTTGGCGGGCCTGGCGATCGCCAACGCGGGCGTCACCCTTCCGCACGGCGTCGGCATGGCCATGGGAGGGCTTTATCCGCATGTGGCCCACGGCGAAGCCCTGGCCTGCATCTATCCGGCCGTGCTTCGGTACACTTGGGACGCGGCCCCGAAGAAGTTCGCCGGCGTCGCACGCCTCTTCGACGGATCGCTCGCCGGGCGCGATGACGCCGCGGCCGCGGTGGCCTTCAGCGGTGTCGTCGAAGCCTTCCTCCGGACCATCGGCCTGAGGATCGGGCTCGAGGACTTGAAGATCCCCGAGGATGAGCTCAAAGTCCTGGCCCAGGCTTCGCTCGTGCTTCCCGACTACAAGAACCATCCCCGGATCGCCAGCCGGGAGGATATTTACGCGATCCTGAAGAGAAGCAGTAAGTGCGAAGGATAGAAGAAGGAGGGAAAATCCCGTGTCCCGAACGAAATCGACGATTTTCGCGGTCATCGCCCTGCTGGTCTGCTCTTCGACGCCGGCGGCCCTGTCGGATCCGACCCCCAAGGCCCTGTATAAGCTGGATGAGGTGACGGATGGAACCGTCGCCGACAGCGCTTCCGGAAAGGCGGACGCTTTTTCGGGGAACTATCGGTTGATCCGCGGCGTCGCCGGCCGGGCCGTCAAATTCGACGGCTACACGACTGTGATCCGGAAAAAAGCTGCGGAGGTGCCCGCCCTCTCCGAAGCGTTCACCGTCGAGGCTTGGGTCGCCCTCGGAGCTTATCCCTGGAACTGGTGCGGCGTCGTCACCCAGGAGAACGAACAGAAGGTGGGCTATGCTCTCGAGATTGGACCTCTCGGCGAATTCGGCCTCAAGGTGTTTGCCGGAGGCGAGTGGCGGGAGTGTGTATCTGTAGCGAAGATCCCCCTGCGGACCTGGATCCATATCGCCGGGACCTTCGACAAGGCTAAGGGCGTCGTCATCTATCTCGATGGAAAGGTCGCCGGCGAACTCAGATTCGCCGGCGATTTCA